>JAESGS010000089.1_pt1 | contig 161433 bp, 154 predicted proteins | sample 9269761 | NCBI WGS metagenome assembly JAESGS01 (sample SAMN15741799, study PRJNA653493) | algae metagenome | isolation source: Cyanosarcina radialis HA8281-LM2 and co-occurring heterotrophs from damp... | place: USA: Makauwahi cave, Hawaii | collected 2011-01-06 | reverse complement strand
CGGACTTTTCGCTCAGCGTGCCTTCGTTGATGTACTGGGTGAGGATGGAGCCCACGGGGTCGGCCAGCACCAGCTCGGTGCCTGGCGAATGCTCGGCAAAGCAGCGCGAGAGGCCGGTCATGGTGCCGGAGCTGCCGCAGCCGAACACGATGGCGTCCAGCTGGCCGTCCATCTGGCGCAAGATCTCCGGACCGGTGCCGAATTCGTGCGCGGCCGGGTTGTCGGGGTTGCCGAACTGGTTGATGAAATAGGCCCCGGGCGTCTCGCGCGCAATGCGCTCGGCCAGGTCCTGGTAGTACTCGGGATGTCCCTTGGCCACGTCGGAGCGGGTCAGGATGACCTCAGCGCCCATGGCCTTCAGGTTGAAGATCTTCTCCCGGCTCATCTTGTCCGGGACCACCAGCAGCAGCTTGTAGCCCTTCTGCTGGGCCACCAGCGCCAAGCCGATGCCGGTGTTGCCTGCCGTCCCTTCCACCAGTGTGGCGCCGGGCTTCAGGTCGCCCCGCTTCTCGGCCGCCCCGATCATCGACAGTCCGATGCGGTCCTTGATTGAGCCGCCGGGGTTGGCGCTTTCCAGCTTCAGGTAGAGCTCGCAGACGCCGGTGTCCAGGCGCTGGGTCTTGACGATCGGCGTGTCGCCGATCAGGTCGAGTACGGAGGAGTGGATCGCCATGCTGGCCGTGCGCCCGGGTCTGAAATGTGGCCCGGATTATCGCATCTGGGTGACGCGGACGGCGACGACAGACGAGGGAGTCGCCGCCGCCCGCGGCAATGAAAGCGTCCTGGGGGAGGCTAGTGCGGCTTGGCGTCGTAGATCCGGAGCAATCGCTCCTTGGCGTGGAGCTTCTCGCGCTTCATCTGGCCAAGCAGGGTGTCGTCGATGGGCAGCACGCCCAGTTCGGCGTCGGTGACCTTCTTGTCCAGCTCGCGGTGGCGCTGGTACAGCTGCTTGAACTCCGGATCGGCCTTGATGAGTGCGTCGATTTCGGTCTGCGGTTGTCCTTCGAACATGGTCGTTACCTCCTTCAGCGGAAATACGAACGCCCCGGCCTTCACAGGCACGGGGCGTTGGCTTGGGAGCGGAGCATCTTGCGGGTGTCGCGGGCACTTCCCACCGGAATGCCCGCTGCAGCCTGGTTGCCTGCGGCGGTCTCCTGCGGGATGGGTACGGGCGTCATCGGCGCGATTCTCCGGTGAGCCAAGCGACGGGAGGCCGCTTGGGTATATGACCCTACTCCTCGAAAACCGGACCGGCAAGGGCCGGAGCAACCGCCCTATCGACCAGGGACAGCCATGTGAAGACCGTCTTCCGTCCAAGCGTCGGGAGCCCGGGCACCCGGGGGCAAGCTTTTGTTAAATAAAGGGAAATCAGTGCGTGATGACCAGTTCCACAGCCTTGCTGCGGGTACCCGTCCCCTTGCCACTGCTCTGCAGCCGGTTGCGGGCCACGCCACCGGCCGTCAGCGCGTCGCGCACCGCGTCGGCGCGCCGCTGGCCCGGCGTCTGGCTGTCGCCATACCCGTCGATGCGCGCCTTCGCCTTCGGGTTGGCCTGCAGGTACGCCGCCAGCGCGCTGGCATTGGACGAACCACCACCCGACAACTTCGCCGAGCCGGCCGCGAAACTGTCCGACCCCAGGGTGAAGACCTCGCCACGGCTGTCGAACCTGGAGGCGGGCAGCTTGGCACCGGACATCAGTTCCGCCTCTTCGCGCGCCAGTTTCAGTTCTCGCTGGCGGGCCGCACTCAGGCGGTTGGCCTGCTGGCCGGCCACCGTATCCAGCGTGCTCTCGGCCTCCTGGCGGGCGATCGTCTCGGCTTCGGCGGCCAGTCGCAGGCGTTCGGCTTCTTCGGCCTGGATCTGGGCCTGTACCCGCAGGCGCTCGGCCTCGCGACGGGCGCGCTCGGCCTCACGGCGGCTGGCTTCCACCAGCAGCTCGCTGCGGGTGCGGTCCAGGCGGTCGGCCTCGCGGCGGGCCGCTTGCGCACGGGCGGCCACTTCGGCGATCTCCACCCGGCGCTCGGCGATGTACTGCGCGGTGTCGCGTTGGCTCCGGCGGGCGTCGTCAAACGCCGCAATGGCGTGCTGCGCCTGCAGCTTCTCGTAGGACGCCAGATCGGCCAGTGCCGGATCGGCCTGCAGCGCGGACAGCCGCTGGTTCAACTGCACCACCAGCGGATTGTCCGCCGCCCAGGCCGGCGCCACGGCCACCGAGAACAGCACCGCCAGTGCCAGATGACGGGCGCTCATCGGCCGCCCTCCCCGCCCAGCGTGCGTTGCAGCTCGGCGATCTCCGCGCGGCGCTGCTGGACTTCGGCGGCCGCCACGGCTTCCTGGCTGCGCGCGCGCGCCAGGTCCGCATCCACCGTGGCCCGCAGCGCCAGGTCGGCCGCCAGCTTCTTTTCGCGCCCCGCGTGCGCGGCCTGCGCCTGGGCGAGCGCCTGGCGGGCTGCGTTGAGGGGTTCGGGCGCGTACTGGTCCGCATCGGCCTGGTCGGCACGCTGCACGGCCTGCACGGCCGCTTCCAGTTCGGGCGTCATCGCGACTTGGGCGCGCAGTGGTGCTGACCCGATGGCCGATAGCACTACTGCGGTGGCCATCACATGCAGGAAGAAGCGGAAGTGTGCGAAGCTAACAGTCATTGGGGTGCCGTGGCGTTGAGGGGTGCGCGCGGCCATTGTCGGAAGCCTTTGGCGCCGTTGCAACGTGGCGCCGCGTATCGTGGGGAGCATTGCACATGGACATCGGCTATTTCCTGAAGCTGATGACCGAGAAGAACGCCTCGGACATGTTCCTTACGACCGGGGCGCCGGTCTACATCAAGATTGAAGGCAAACTCTATCCCTTGGGCAACACCGGGCTGCCGCCCGGCATGGTCAAGAAGATCGCCTATTCGCTGATGGACGAGGGCCAGGTGCCCGTGTTCGAGCGCGAACTGGAGCTCAACATGGCCATCGCCCTGCAGGACGCCGGCCGCTTCCGCGTCAACGTGTTCAAGCAGCGCGGCGAAGTCGGCATGGTGATCCGTGCGATCCGCAGCGTGATCCCCTCGATCGAGGAACTGAACCTGCCGCAGGTGCTGAAGGACATCATCATGACCCCGCGCGGGTTGGTGCTGCTGGTCGGTTCCACCGGCTCGGGCAAGTCCACTTCGCTGGCGTCGATGATCGACTACCGCAACAGCACCAGCACGGGGCACATCCTCACCATCGAGGACCCCATCGAGTACCTGCACCGGCACAAGCAATCCATCGTCAACCAGCGTGAAGTGGGCCTGGATACCCACGCCTTCCACAACGCGCTGAAGAACGCGATGCGCGAGGCGCCGGACGTCATCCTGATCGGCGAAATCCTCGACGCCACCACGATGGAAGCCGCCATCGCCTTCGCCGAGACCGGCCACCTGTGCCTGGCGACGCTGCACTCGAACAACGCCGACCAGACCATCGAGCGCATCCTCAACTTCTTCCCCGAAAGCGCGCACAAGAACGTGCTGATGAACCTGGCGCTGAACCTGCGTGCCGTGGTGTCGCAGCGCCTGGTGAAGGGCATCGACGGGCGCCGGCTGCCGGCGGCCGAGGTGCTGATCAACACGCCGATGATCCGCGACCTGTTGCGCCGCGGCCAGGTGCACGAGATGAAACAGGCCATGGAGGAATCGCTGGAGGAAGGCATGGAAACCTTCGACCAGTGCCTGTTCCGCATGGTCAAGGAAGGCCAGATCGAGCAGGAGGAAGCACTGCGCGCGGCCGATTCGCGCGATGGCCTGGCGCTGAAGTTCCGCCTGTCCGAAGGCAGCAAGGGCGAGCATGACCCTTACGCCGATTACGACAGCTCGGGAAGCTCGCCGCGGATCACCCACGGCTTCGGCTGAGTACGACCCACCTGCGGGACCGTTGCGACGGGCGGGGACATCCCCGCCCGTTTTCGTTCACGCCTGCGCGTCGGGTTGCTTCTCGGGACGCGCCTGGTCGAACGCCGGCAGCGCCAGGCAGGCCTGCTCGATGCGGGCAATGGTGGGGAAATCCTCCACCGCCACGCCAAACCGGCGCGCATTGAAGACCTGCGGCACCAGGCAGCAGTCCGCCAATCCCGGCGTCTGCCCGTGGCAATAGCTGCCGGTGGCGGAATCGCCCGCCAGCAGTGTCTCCATCGCGGCGAACCCCTCCACGATCCAGTGCTTGATCCAGTCGTCGCGCTCGGCCTGCGGCACGTTCCACGTGGTGTCGAAGTACTGCAGCACGCGCAGGTTGTTCAGCGGATGGATGTCCGACGCCACCATCTGCGCCAGCGCGCGCACGCGGGCGCGGTCGCGGGCCGTCATCGGCAACAGCCGCGGCGACGGCCATGCTTCGTCCAAGTATTCCAGGATGGCGAGCGACTGCCGGATCACCCGTACGCCATGCTGCAGCGTGGGCACCATGTGCTGCGGGTTCTTCGCGACGTAGTCGGGTTTGTGCTGCTGGCCCCCGTCGCGTACCAGGTGGACGGGCACGGTTTCGTACGCCAGGCCCTTGAGGTTCAACCCGATGCGCACGCGGTAGGCGGCGCTCGAGCGCCAGTAGGAATACAACCGCAGTTGTTCAGCCATGCAAGCCGCTCCCCGCGGATTGCGTCATTCCAAGCGTGTGAGTGTCATCCATGCCCATGCCTCGGTCTCCATCCGTTCAGACTGGGACCCGGGCCCCCATCAAGGCAAGGGCTGGCGCTCGATCCGTTGCTCGATCACACCAAAAATGGAATGTCCGTCACGGTCCTGCATTTCAATGCGGACGACGTCGCCGAACTTCATGAAGGGGGTGGACGGCTTGCCATCGCGCAGGGTCTCGACCGTGCGCTTCTCGGCGAAGCACGACGCGCCCTTGGTGGTGTCCTCGTTGGCGATGGTGCCGGAGCCGACGATGGTGCCCGCCGACAGCGGACGGGTGCGGGCGGCATGCGCCACCAGCTGGGAAAAGTCGAACTGCATGTCCACGCCGGCTTCCGGCGCCCCGAACCACTCGCCATTGATGTGCGTCAGCAGCGGCAGGTGCACCTTGTTGTCGCGCCAGGCCTCGCCCAGCTCGTCGGGGGTGACGAAGACCGGCGACAGCGCCGAGCGCGGCTTGGATTGCAGGAAGCCGAACCCCTTGGCCAGCTCCGGCGGAATCAGGTTGCGCAGCGACACGTCGTTGACCAGTCCGATCAGCTGGATGTGGCCGGCCGCCTGTCCGGGCGTGACCGCCATCGGCACGTCGTCGGTGATGACGACCAGTTCGGCTTCCAAATCGATGCCGTAGTCCTCGCTGACCACGCGCACCGGGTCGCGCGGCCCATAGAAGGCCGCGCTGGTGGCCTGGTACATCAGCGGATCGGTGTAGAAGCTCGCCGGCACTTCGGCATTGCGGGCGCGGCGCACGCGCTCCACATGCGGCAGGTACGCGCTGCCGTCGACGAATTCATAGGCGCGCGGCAGCGGCGCGGCGAGCGCCTGCATGTCCACGTCGAAGACGCCGTCGGCGCTGCCTTCATTGAGCGACTCCGACAGCGCGTTGAGGCGCGGCGCCAGGTTGGACCAGTCTTCCAGCGCCTGCTGCAGCGTGGCGGCAATGCCGGTGGCGCGCACGGCGCGGGCCAGATCACGGGACACCACGATCAGGGTGCCGTCACGACCGCCTTCTTTCAGCGAACCAAGCTTCATCGGAACTCCAGAATGCCGGCGCCCATGCGCCATGGTTTCAATTGTAACTAGATGGACGACTCCTGCGTCAGCCACCCACCGATCATCGGTGTCCCGGGGCGCCCTGGAAGCCGCCTGCCCGGTATGTCAGCACCAGCGTATCGCGATGGCCCGTGTCGGCGGCGGGCTGGATGGGCGTGGACTCGTGGATCACCCGCGCATCGTCAAGGAAGATCAGCGACCCCGGCGTTTCCAGCGTGAAGCGCTGCCCATCCGGCCCGGTCGCTTCGAATACCCGCGTCTCGCCGCCCTTGATGCCGGCACGGTCGATCAGCATCACCGCCACGAAATCCACGCCGTCACGGTGCGCGCCTTCGGGGGTGGGACGGCCGATGCCGTCGGTGGTGTCGATGCGGAACTGGTGCGCTTCCACGTACCACGCGCGCTCCCCTTTCAACGTCGAGCACCATTGGGCCATCGACACCAGCAGCGCTTGCCAGACCGGCTGCGCGACCACGGCTGGTTCGATGGGCTGGAACCAGCGCTCCATGCCGCCGTGCAACGCGTTGTAATCCAGCGATTGCCAGTGGGCGCGGTGCGGGGACTGCCTTAGCACACCGCCCTCGATCACGAAACAGGAGTGGCGGCGGCGGCGGTAGCGTCCGCCGTCCTTCAGGTATTCATCCGGCGCCAGCCGGTCCCAACTGGGCGACAGGGCCTGCAGGTCGTCCGGTGCGAAGCCGCACAGGCGGCCGACGGTATCCGGCGCCAGCACGGCATAGCCCCGCTCGCCGATGCGCGGCAGCACCTGCTCAGGCGAAGAGAAAGGAGGTTGGAACGTGGCAACCATCGGCATGACCCTTCAACGCAAAAACCCGCACGAGGCGGGCTTTGGCGGATGTCCAGTGGACGTCAAGTTGGCAGCCCCGGATGGATTCGAACCACCGAATGCCTGAGTCAGAGTCAGGTGCCTTACCGCTTGGCGACGGGGCTGTATAACCAGTGAAGCCTATATTAGCGCTTCGAGAACTGCGTGGCACGACGTGCCTTGTGCAGACCGACCTTCTTGCGCTCGACTTCGCGGGCGTCACGGGTCATGAAGCCTGCCTTGCGCAGTTCCGACTTCAGGGTTTCATCATACTCCACCAGCGCGCGGGCGATGCCCAGGCGGATGGCGCCGGCCTGGCCAGTGGTGCCGCCGCCGGTCGTGGTGACCTTGATGTCGAAGCTTTCGGTGTTCTTGGTCAGCTCCAGCGGCTGGCGCACGATCATGCGCGCGGTCTCGCGGCCGAAGAATTCGTCCAGCGGACGATCGTTGACCGTGATGTTGCCGGTGCCCTTGCGCAGGAACACGCGGGCAGTGGAGGACTTGCGACGGCCGGTGCCGTAGTTCTGAGTGATAGCCATGATTAGATGTCCAGGACCTGCGGCTGCTGAGCGGCGTGCGGATGGTTGGGGCCAGCGTAGACCTTCAGCTTGCGGTACATGTCGCGGCCCAGCGGGCCCTTCGGCAGCATGCCCTTGACGGCGGTCTCGATGACGCGTTCCGGATGACGTTCCAGCGCCTGCGCCAGGGTCTCGGTCTTCAGGTTGCCGATGTAGCCGGTGAAGCGGTGATACTTCTTGTCCGCCAGCTTGTTGCCGGTCACGGCGATCTTCTCGGCGTTGATGACGACCAGGTAGTCGCCGGTATCAACGTGAGGGGTGTAGACGGGCTTGTGCTTGCCACGCAGGCGGCGGGCCAGTTCGGTGGACAGACGGCCGAGCGTCTTGCCGGTGGCGTCAACGAGGAACCAGTCGCGCTGGACGGTCTCGGACTTGGCGGTAAAGGTGGTCATGACAAACTCTGTGTTAGTCGGGCGGATTCCGCGGTTGAACCGGCGGAACTTTGCCACGCGATGTGAAGGGTGCAACGTGAGGGGCGGCATTCTACGGATCCGGTCCCGCACTTGCAAGCCCAGCCGTCCCCACCTGACGCCGGGGACGCGAGGCGGCACAATGGCGGACATGAGCACACGGACCCGGACATTCTCTCCGCTGGACCACTGGCTGGTGGAAGCCCAGCGCGGGCTGGACACGGTTTTCGGCAATCCCCCGGCACACCGGGCAAATCCGGCCGGCGATACCCCGGAAGTCCAACTGGATGCCGGAGAACTGCGCCACGCCGCCGGCCTGATGCGGATCAACCACGTGGGCGAGGTGTGCGCGCAGGGCCTCTACTTCGGCCAGGCCGCGGTCGCGCGGGACGCCACCACCCGCGCCCACCTGCTGGACGCCGCCCAGGAGGAGACCGACCACCTGGCGTGGTGCGCCGACCGCCTGCGCGAACTGGACAGCCGCCCCAGCCTGTTCAACCCGCTGTGGTACGCCGGCAGTTATGCCCTGGGCGCCCTGGCGGCCTTGCGCGGGGATGACTGGAGTCTGGGCTTCGTGGTGGAAACCGAGCGCCAGGTGGAAGCCCACCTGGATGAGCACCTGGAGACCCTGCCCCCCGCCGATCTGCGCAGCCGCGAGATCCTGACGGTCATGAAGGCTGACGAGGCCCGGCACGCCGAACATGCACGCGAGGCGGGCGCACGGAAACTGCCGGCCCCCATCCCGTCCCTCATGAAGGGCGCTTCCCAGCTGATGAAGGCGGTCGCTTACCGCCTGTAGAACGCCGCCCCTCTTGCCGGGCGGCGCCCCCGGCGCTATGAGGTCGACGTCAGCTTCAGGCCGATGATGCCGGCCACGATCAACCCCACGCAGACCAGCCGCGCCACGGTGGCAGGCTCCTTGAACAGCCACATGCCGACGAACGTGGTGCCCACGGCGCCGATGCCCACCCACACGGCGTAGCCCGTGCCCAGCGGAATGTGCTTCAGCGACACCGCCAGCAACCAGAAGCTGGCCACCGTGGCGACTGCCGTGATCACGCTGGGAAGCGGGCGGGTGAAGCCCTCGGAAAACTTCAGGCCGACCGCCCAGACCACTTCCAGCACGCCTGCCAACACCAGATATACCCACGCCATACGCCACCTCCACAGGGTTTGCCCGGGCCAAAACGCGAAACGGCCCGGAACGCTCGTTCCGGACCGCCGTCGGTCCTGATACGCGGCTCGCGCCGCGGGCGGGTCGTCCCGCCAGGATTGTGGTGCCAGCCTAATCCCGCGCACCCGAACCGAATGTGACCCGGCACGGTGGCAGGCCACCCGTCACTCGGACAGGTTGCGGCCGTGGAACAATTCTTCGATCTCGCGCTTGAGCAGCGCTTCGATCTTCATGCGCTCCTTGAACGACAGGTTCTTGGCTTTCTCTTCGAACAGGTACTGGTCCAGGTCGAAGTCCTTCAGGTGCATCTTCGTGTGGAAGATGTTCTCCTGGTAGACGTTGACGTCGAACATCTCGTAGCGCGACTTGATGTTGTTGGCCAGGAAGTTCTGGATCGAGTTGATCTTGTGGTCGATGTAGTGCTTCTTGCCCTTCACGTCGCGGGTGAAGCCGCGTACCCGGTAATCCATGATGACGATGTCGGATTCCAGGCTTTCGATCAGGTAGTTGAGCGCCTTCAGCGGCGAAATGACGCCGCAGGTGGCCACGTCGATGTCCGCGCGGAACGTCGCGATGCCGTGCTGCGGATGGGTTTCCGGGTAGGTATGGACGGTGATGTGGCTCTTGTCCATGTGGGCCACCACGGCGTCGGAAATGATTTCCTTGCCCGCCTGCTTCTTGTCGATCACCGGCTCCTCGGAAATGAGGATGGTCACCGAGGCGCCCTGGGGATCGTAATCCTGGCGCGCGACGTTCAGGATGTTGGCGCCGATGATCTCCGCCACATCCGTCAGGATCTGGGTCAGGCGATCGGCGTTGTACTCCTCGTCGATGTATTCGATGTAGCGCTGGCGCTCGTCCTCGGAGACGGCGTAGCACACGTCATAGATATTGAAGCTCAGCGCCTTGGTAAGGTTGTTGAAGCCTTGCAGCCTGAGGCGCGGCAGTGGTTTAACCACGGCGGGGGTCCCTCTGGGGGAAGCGGATGGGGGCCGGAATTATGCGGCATACGGGGTGACAGCGGAATGTCCGGCACCGGTCGTCGGCCGGCCGACGCCGGACTGGCCCACCCCTTGCATGGCCTGCGTTTGCCGTCGGCTACGTATTCGGACTAAGCTTCCCGAATTCGACGCCACCACGATCATGAGCCCAGGCATCCCCCTATCAGCCCCCGCTCGTCCCGCCGCCAGCCCCCTGACGCCGGATTCCGCCGCGATCGACCGCTTCCTGGCACATAGCCACCGGAGGCGTTACCCCGCCCGTGCGGACGTATTCCGCCCAGGAGACCCCGCCGGCACCCTTTATTACGTGGTCAGTGGCTCGGTCAGCATCATCACCGAGGAAGACGACGAGCGTGAGCTGGTGCTCGGGTACTTCGGCAATGGCGAGTTCGTCGGCGAGATGGGCCTGTTCATCGAGTCCGACCGCCGTGAAGTGATCCTGCGCACCCGCACCCAGTGCGAGCTTGCAGAAGTCAGCTACGAACGCCTCCACCAGCTGTTCCTGGGCTCGCTGTCCGCCGACGCCCCCAAGCTGCTGTACGCGATCGGCGCGCAGTTGTCCCGCCGCCTGCTGGATACCAGCAGGAAGGCCAGCCGCCTGGCGTTCCTGGACGTCACCGACCGCATCGTCCGCACCCTGCACGATCTGGCCCGCGAGCCGGAGGCCATGAGTCACCCGCAGGGCACGCAGCTGCGCGTGTCGCGGCAGGAACTGGCCCGCCTGGTCGGCTGCTCCCGCGAGATGGCCGGCCGCGTGCTGAAGAAGCTGCAGGCTGACGGCTCGCTGCACGCCCGCGGCAAGACGGTCGTGCTGTACGGCACCCGCTGAGCGGATGGGGCGTGCGGCTGGTCCCTTGAGGCCCGCCGCCGCCGGCATTCCCGCCGCTGACCTGCTCGACCTTCGCAATGCCCAGCCCGGCGACGCCGATGACGTCGCGTGGCTGTTGACCCACCTGGGGTATCCCTGCACGCCCGGCGACGCGGGCGACCGCGTCCATGCGTTGTCCGCCGATGCCTCCCAGGTACTGGTGCTGGCACGCCAGGAAGGACGCGCCTGCGGCCTGCTGGGCCTGCACTTTCTCTACTACCTGCCTCTGGGCGCCCCCATCTGCCGGATCACGACCTTAGTGGTGGCGCCGGATGCGCAACGCCGTGGCATCGGCCGGCAACTGCTGCACCACGCCACCGCGCGTGCGCGTCATGCGGGTTGCGCGCGCCTGGAATTGACCACGGCCCTGCATCGCAGCGAGGCACATGCGTTCTACCGGGCGTGCGGGTTCGCCGAGACCTCGCTGCGCTTCAGCAAGGCGCTCGGCGAGGCCTGAACCCTGGCAGCCTGTATCCTCACGCGATGACCCACGGCATCCCACACCGGGCGGAACCATCGGGATGGAGTTTGGCAACGAGTTCTACTGGTTCATCCTGATCGGCCTGGGTGCCCAGTTGGTGGATGGCGCACTCGGCATGGCGTTCGGTCTGGTCTGTTCATCAATCCTGCTGAGCATGGGCCTGCCGCCGGCTGCGGTCAGCGCCAGCGTGCACGCGGCCGAAGTCGTCACCACCGGCGTGTCGGGTGCCTCGCACGCCTATTTCCGCAATATCGACAAACGCCTGTTCTGGCGCCTGACGCTTTCAGGCTCCATCGGCGGGGCCATCGGCGCCTATGTCCTCACGCGGCTGCCCGGCGACGCGATCCGTCCGTTCGTCTATCTCTACCTGCTGGCGCTGGCGATCCTGATCCTGGTCCGGTCGTTCGGGCGCTGGATGCCGCGCAAGGAGGTGAAGCGCGTGCCGATGCTGGGCTTCGTCGCCGGCCTGCTGGATGCCACCGGCGGCGGTGGCTGGGGTCCGCTGGCCACCTCCACGCTGCTGGCGCGCGGTGGCCAGGCGCGCACCACCATCGGCACTGTCAGCGCCTCGGAGTTCGTCATCACGCTGGTGGTGTCACTGACATTCCTGATGACCATCGGCCTGCAACACCTGGAAATCGTGCTGGGCCTGCTGATCGGCGGCGCGATTGCCGCGCCTCTGGCCGCCTGGTTCGTACGGCACGTGTCCGAGCGCATCGTGCTGAAGGTGGTCGGCGTGCTGGTGCTGTGCATCAGCCTGTACCAGATCGGACGCGCCTGGCTGACCTGAGCAAGCGCGCCCGAGCAGCCTCGCTACCGCTTCGTAACGCATGGGCCGGTATCCCGGCCCATGCACTTGAGCGCGCCGTCAGCGCGAAACACCCGACTGGTCACGCGGCTGCGCGACCTGGTGGTCGGCGACGGGCTGCTCCTTCTGCTGCCATCCCTGGCCGGCAGGCGTCTTGAGGTAGTCATCCAGTGCCTGTCGCATGGCCCGATCGTCGCCCCCGTGCATCGCGGTAAACAAGCGGTCAACGAACGAGCGCTGCGCATCCTCGCCCCGTGCATTCTGGGGTGTGGTCTCCGCGGAAGTCGTCTCGCGCGTCGCATCGCGCGTGGCCGCCCTCAACGCCTCGTGGGAGCGATCACCGTACTCGCCATCCACCTTGAGCCCACGATCCGCCTGGAATACCCGCAGGGCGTGCTCGGTCTGCGGACCGAACTTGCCTGATATGGTTTCCAGCGGATGACCATCGGCGCCGCGATAGCCCAGCTTGTTGAGTTGCTGCTGCAACTCGCGCACTGAGGCACCCGATGAGCCATCGCGCAGCACCTCCGGCGACCCCGTCCGTGCGGGAACGGCGGCATCGCGTTCGGCGCCATGCAGATGCGTCAGCGGATCGACCTGCCGACCATCGCGCCACATCTCGAAATGCAGGTGCGTATCGCCTTGGGCCGGGGTATTGCCGGTGCGTCCCATGGTGCCGACCTGCTGCCCGGCTTCAACTCGCTGGCCGTTGCGCACGCTGAATTCGTCGAGGTGGAAATACTTGGTCAGCGTGCCCTCTGCCGGAAGGTCCGCTACTATGAGGACAGCTACTTCACCCGTCGGTTGCTGCCGAAAGTTGTGGTCGACCCGCTGCGGATCTGACATGGGGATGTCCCGACAGGGTCGGCTTAGGGGGTAGAATTCCTACGCCATCCCAGCCGAGAACCCCCCATGCAATGCCCCAAATGCCATGGCACGATGGATCTGATCGTGGAACCCGAAGCGAGCGCTCACCGCTGCACGCGATGCAAGGGCCTCTGGTTCGAGATGATGGCGCACGAGACGCTGAAGCATCGCGCCGAGGAACTGGATACCGGCGATCCGGCGCAGGGCGAGGAGTGCAACAAGGTCGACCGCATCAAATGCCCCGTCTGCATCGGCAACTGGGACCTGATCCGCATGGTCGACCCACAGCAGCCGCACATCTGGTTCGAGAGCTGCAAGAACTGCTACGGGCGTTTCTACGACGCCGGTGAGTACCAGGACTTCGCCGAGATCGAATTCGCCGACCTGATCCGGGACTGGAACGCGCCGGAAAGGCTGTGACTCCCGGGCGGGCTCCTGCGCGCCCGGCTACGCGACCGGTGTGCCGCCCCGCTCCTTGCAGCCCCAGTTGAGGATGGGCGTGCCCGGCGGCAGCACGCGGCGGAACATCGCCACGCGCGACGGCTTGGGATTCACCACCACGGGAGCATGCGCCGCTTTCAGCAGCGGCAGGTCGGCACTGCTGTCCGAGTACGCCACCGCGATATCACCGTAACCGCGTTCGCGCAGCATGCGCATCTTCTCTTCACTGTGGCAGTGACGCGTGGCGACCACGGCGCCCAGGCGCGGGCCCACGGCGGTGCCGATCACTGGCACGTCCTCGTGCGCCACGAAGCTGAGGATCGCGCGCGCCAGTTCCGGCGGCGCACCCGTGGCCACGACCACCCGGTCACCGGTGGCCCGGTGGTCGCGGAAGACGTCCAGCGCCTGCGGCAGCAGGCGTCCCTGCACTTCCTCGCGATGCGTGGCCACGTACTGGTCGATCAGCGCATCGAAACTCCTTCTGCCATGCAGGCCGAACGTGCCGATCCAGATGTAGCCGGAGATACCGCGGCGCCGCGTGGGCAGGAAGGCCACCATCGGCCCCAGCACCACCGTCGCGGCCAGCGCCGCCAGCATGCGCAGCGGGTTGCGCTTGATCAGCCATTTGACCAAGTGTCCGCCTGAATCGCCGTCGTACAGCGTGTGGTCGAAGTCGAACACCACCAGCGGCGCTTCCGCGCGTGGGATCGGGTAGGTAGGCGTACTCATGCGGCAAAGAATAGCTGACGCAGGGCCTCGCCCGGCTCCTCGGCCCGCATGAACGTCTCGCCCACCAGGAAGGCGTTGACGCCGGCGGCACGCATCGTGGCCACGTCCTGCGGCACCAGGATGCCGCTCTCGGTCACCAGCAGGCGATCCTTCGGCACGGCATCCTTCATTGCCAGCGTGGTCTCCAGCGAGACATCGAACGTGCGCAGGTTGCGGTTGTTGATGCCCACCAGCGGCACGGGTACCTGCAGGGCCCGCTCCAGTTCGTCGATATCGTGCACTTCCACCAGCACGTCCATGCCCAGCTGCATGGCCAGCCCGGACAGGTCCACCAGCTGTGCATCGTCCAGCGCGGCGACGATCAACAGGATGCAATCCGCGCCCAGCACGCGCGCCTCGTACACCTGGTACGGGTCGACGGTGAAGTCCTTGCGCAGCACCGGCAACGTGCATGCCTCGCGAGCCTGCTTCAGGTAATCGTCGGCGCCCTGGAAGAAATCCACGTCGGTGAGCACCGACAGGCAGGCTGCGCCGCCGAACTCGTAGCTCACCGCGATATCGGCCGGACGGAAATCCTGGCGGATCACGCCCTTGGACGGGCTGGCCTTCTTCACTTCGGCGATCACCGCCGGATCACCCTGCCCGACCATCGCATTCAGCGCATCGGCGAACCCCCGCGTCGGTGGTGCGTCGTCGACCAGCGCGCGCAGGTCCGCCAGCGAAACCCGGGCGCTGCGTGCGGCAACTTCTTCCGCCTTGCGGGCGAGGATGGTGGTGAGGATGTCGCTCATCGAAACCTTGTGTCGTGTCCCGCACGGGTGGGCGGGCGTCGTATTGTCGCATCCGCCGGGAACAAGGACGCGCCCTGCCACGGTCGCGTGCTCCGCGCTCCGGCAGGTAAAGGCCCCTACGGGGTGTCGGCGCGGTCCCAGCCGTATGCCCGCTCGACCTTCGCCACCCGGAGCTCGAAGTGGTCGTACCAGTCACGCCGTCCCTGCTCACGGGCGGCGGTGTGTTCGGCATGCTGCCGCCAGGCGCGGATGGAGGCCTCGCTGTCCCAGTACGCCACGGTGATGCCGAAGCCGTCGGCGCCGCGCGTGTACTCCACGCCCAGGAAACCCGGCTGCTGTGCCGCCAGTTCCACCATCCGCTGCGCCATCGCACCATAGCCGGCGTCGTCGTCGGCATTGCGCTGCGAGGAGAAGATCACTGCGTAATAGGGCGGCTTGGGCAGCGCCGCGAATCCTCCGCCGACCATGTCATGCCTCCTTGCGTGGCAGGCCCAGGGCCTGCGTGGTGGCGACGAACTGCTGCAGGCGCTCCAGTGCCTTGCCGCTGGCGATGGCGTCGCGCGAAAGGGCGATGCCGTCCTCGATGCTCTCCGCCACGCCGGCCACATACAGGGCCGCGCCGGCGTTCAGCACGACGATCTCGCGGGCGGGGCCGGGCTTGTTGTCCAGCACGCCCAGCAACATGGTCTTGGATTCCGCGGCATCGGCCACGCGCAGGTTGCGGCTGGCCGACATGGCGATACCGAAGTCCTCCGGGTGCAATTCGTATTCCCGCACCTGTCCGTCGCGCAGCTCACCCGCCAGGGTACCGGCACCGAGCGAGAGTTCGTCCATGCCGTCGCGGCCCCACACCACCAGCGCGCGATCGGCGCCCAGCTCCTGCAGCACGCGGGCCTGGATGCCGACCAGGTCGGGATGGAACACGCCCATCAGGATGCCGGGCGCGCCGGCCGGATTGGTCAGCGGACCGAGGATATTGAAGATGGTGCGCACGCCCATTTCACGGCGCACCGGTGCGACCACCTTCATCGCCGGGTGATGCACGGGGGCGAACATGAAGCCGATGCCTGCCTGCGCGATGGACTGCGCTACCTGCTCCGGCTGCAGTTCGATGTTGGCGCCCAGCGCTTCCAGTACGTCCGCGCTGCCGGACTTGGACGACACGCTGCGATTGCCATGCTTTGCGATGCGCGCGCCCGCCGCCGCGGCGACGAACATCGAACACGTGGAAATGTTGAAAGTGTGCGACCCATCGCCACCGGTCCCGACGATGTCGACCAGGTGCGTGCGGTCGGCCACGTCGACGGTGCGCGAGAATTCGCGCATCACGGTGGCGGCGCCGGCGATTTCACCGACGGTTTCCTTCTTGACGCGGAGGCCGGTCAGGATGGCCGATGTCATGGTCGGCGACACGTCGCCGCGCATGATCTGGCGCATCAGATCGACCATCTCGTCGTGGAAGATCTCGCGATGCTCGATGGTGCGCTGCAGGGCTTCTTGGGGGGTCAGTGGCATAGGGAGTTCCCGTGGGAGCGACGTGAGTCGCGACTGGATTCCGTGGTTCAGGTGTTCGCGACCGACGTCGCTCCCATAAAGCGCAGCGTCATCGTTCTAGGAAGTTCTTCAGCAGGGCGTGGCCATGCTCGGTGAGGATGGATTCGGGATGGAACTGCACGCCCTCCACCGGATACTCCCGGTGCCGCAAGCCCATGATCTCCTCGAAGCTGCCGTCGGGGTTCTCCGTCCACGCGGTGACCTCCAGCGCGTCGGGCAGGCTGCTTCGTTCCACCACCAGCGAGTGGTAGCGGGTAGCCTCGTAGGCATCCGGAAGACCGGCGAAGACGCCCTTGCCTTCATGGCGGATGCGCGAGGTCTTGCCGTGCATGATCTGGCCGGCGCGGATGACGTTGCCGCCGTAGGCCTGGCCGAGGCTCTGGTGGCCCAGGCAGACGCCCAGGATCGGCGTGCTGGCACCCAGGCGCTCGATGATCTCAAGCGAGACGCCCGCTTCATTCGGCGTGCAGGGACCGGGCGAAATGACGATGCGCTCGGGTGCGAGCTTCGCGATCTCGTCGACGGTCAGCACATCGTTGCGCACCACCTTCACCTCGGCGCCCAGCGATTGCAGGTACTGCACCAGGTTGTAGGTGAAGCTGTCGTAGTTGTCGATCATCAACAGCATGGGTCAGGCTCCTTGTGCCTGCGAGGCAGCCATCACGGCCTGGCCGTCCTGGAAAAGCGCGGGAAAGATCGCGGAGAACGCATCGATGGCAGATTCGGGGGTCGCCCACGACGTCATCAACCGGATCACCGTGGTGCCATCACCCCGCCGCTCCCATACCTCGAACTCCACGTGCTGCTGCAGACGCTCCACGACCGAGTCAGGCAGCACCGGAAACAGCTGGTTGCTCGGCGAGTCCACAGCCAGCGGCACACCGACCTGCTGCAGGACGTCGCGCAGGCGAGCAGCCATGACGTTCGCATGTGTCGCCAGCACGAAGTAAAGGCCGTCATCGAACAGCGCCTCGAACTGCGCGCCGACCACCATGCCTTTGGCCAGCATGGCGCCGCGCTGCTTGATGACGTGGCGGAAGTCGGCACGCAGCGCAGCGTTCACGATCACCAGGGCTTCGCCCAGCAACGCGCCGTTCTTGGTGCCGCCGATGTAGAAGGCATCGGCCTCCTTCGACAGGATCGCAAGATCCACGTCATTGCCCGGCGTCGTCAGCGCCGATCCGAGGCGCGCACCGTCGACGTAGAGCAGAAGGTCCCGGCTGCGGCAGAACGCGCCCAGCGCCTGCAGTTCCGCGGCACGGTAGACGGTGCCCCATTCGGTGGTATTGGAGATATAGACCAGACGCGGCTTCACCATATGCTCGCTGTGATGGCCCTCCACGCAGGACTGGACCAACGCGGGAGTCAGCTTGCCGTCCGCAGTGGGAACGGTCAGCACCTTGTGACCACTGGCTTCGATGGCGCCGGCTTCGTGGGTGGCGATGTGGCCGCTTGCCGGTGCGATCACGGCTTCATGAGGGCGCAGGAAAGCCGCCAGCGCGACCATGTTGGTCTGGGTGCCGCCAGCGAGGAAATGCACGTCGGCGTCCCGGCCAAGGCGGTCACGGATCAGCGCCGCGGCACGCGCACTGTGGATGTCCATGCCGTAGCCGCGATTGGTTTCGGCGCTGGCCACGGCCAGTGCCTGCAGCAGGCGCGGGTGCGCGCCCTCGCTGTAGTCGTTGCGCAGGCTGATCCTGGCGTTGTCGTTGCCAATTTGCATCACAACCCCTTCGCCGCTTCCGCCACCGCGCGGAACAGCGCACGGCCTTTGTTCATCGTCTCGTCCCATTCCTTCTCGGGATCGGAGTCGTAGACGATGCCGGCACCGGCCTGCACATGCAGGCGACCGTCCTTGATGACGGCGGTGCGGATGGCGATGGCGGTATCGGCATCGCCATGCCAGCCGATGTAGCCGATGCTGCCGGCATAGACATTCCGCTTGATCGGTTCCAGCTCGCGGATCACTTCCAGCGCGCGGATCTTCGGTGCGCCGCTGACGGTACCGGCAGGGAATGTCGCGCGCAGCACGTCGGCGTAGCTCAGGCCGGGCAGCAGCCTGCCGGTGACCTCGCTGACGATGTGCATGACGTGGCTGTAGCGCTCGATGACGAACTGCTCGCCCACCTGCACGGTGCCGGCTTCCGACACGCGTCCGGCGTCGTTGCGGCCCAGGTCGATCAGCATCAGGTGCTCGGCGCGCTCCTTCGGGTCGGCCAGCAGTTCGGCCTCCAGCGCAAGATCTTCGTCGTGCGTCCTGCCGCGCGGACGCGTGCCGGCGATGGGGCGCACGGTGACGTCGCCCTGCTCCAGGCGTACCAGGATTTCGGGCGACGAACCCACCACCTGCACGTCGCCCACATCCAGGAAGTACATGTACGGCGAGGGATTCAATGCCCGCAGCGCGCGGTAGACATCCACCGGCCGCGCGTTGAACGGCACGCTCAGGCGCTGGCTCAGCACGACCTGGAAGATGTCGCCGGCGCGGATGTATTCCTTGGATTTCTCCACCGCGGCGATGAATCCGTCATGGGTGAAGCCGGACACGAAGTGGCTTTCGTCCAGCACGTCGCGGGTGATCGGCGTGGGGTACGAACCGGGCTGGCGCAGCTTGCGGGTCAGTTCGTCCAAGCGCGCCTGCGCGCGCTCCCATGCATCGGGCTCGCGGGGGTCGGCGTGCACGATCAGGTAAAGACGGCCCTTCAGGTTGTCGAAGACGGCGACCTCCTCCGACTGCATCAGCAGGATGTCGGGCGTCTCCAGCTCGTCGGGCTTCTCGCCTTTCGCCAGTCGCGGCTCGATATAGCCGATGCACTCGAACCCGAACCAGCCCACCAGTCCCCCGGTGAAACCCGGCAGGCCTTCCAGGCGGGGCACGGAATACGCGGCGCGCAGCGCCTCGACCTCGGCGAAGGGGTCCTGCACTTCGCGTGTCTCGACCAGCTGCCCGTTGTCGTGGACCTGCAGCGTGTGCCCGCGGAAGGTCGCCACGCGTCGCACCGGCAGGCCGATGATGGAGTAGCGGCCGAAACGCTCACCCCCTTCCACCGATTCGAACAGGTAGGTGTGCGGGGCGTCGGCGAGTTTCAGGTAGACCGAAAGCGGCGTGTCCAGGTCGGACAGCACCTCACGGACAACGGGAATACGTGTGTGGCCTTCAGCAGCGTGCTGCTGGAACTGGTCGTGCGAGATCAAGCGGGCTTTCCTTCCGGGGCGCGGGTGCGGGGTGGGCGACGGCAACGGGCCACCATCGCCAGCAACGGCGAGCGGAATGTCTGGAAAGCGGGATCGTATGGTGGGACACGGCCGTACTTTACCCGATGGCCGGGCGGACGGGCCAGCCTGCCGGGGCGCAGAGACTGGCGTGCGCCGCACGCTGCCGCGCCTCGGCCGGCGGCCGTGCAGCCCTCGCCCTACCGGGGGGTCAGCAGCGGTGACTCCGGGGGCAGATGCATGCGGATGCGGCCCGGCACGCAGCTCACCCGGAAACGACGCGACGCCACCGGTTCACCATCCAGATTGAGCGTCAGCGGCTCATCGGCGACCAGTTCCACCCAGGGCAGTCGCGCACGCACCGCGACACGATCCAGCGCCGCATGCTTGCCGTCCTTGACCAGCGTGCCGATGGTGGACGCCACCTCTCCCGACAGCTCGGGCACGAGGGTAAGGTCGAGCAGGCCATCATCCGCCACTGCGTCCGGACACAAGGCCTGGCCGCCACCGGCCTGCCGGCCGTTGCCGAGCCCCAATGCGATGAAGTCGCCCTGCCAGCTGAAATCCGGCCCGTTCACGCGTGCGGTCAGCGGCTCGATGCGGCCAAGCTTGGCGATGCCGGTGATCAGGTACGCCAAGCCACCCAGCATCTTCTTCAGGCCCTCATCGGTTTCCACGGTCACCTCGGTACCGAACCCGCCGCTGGCGAGGTTGGCGCACCAGTGCGTGCCGTCGTCGGCGTCGATGCGCAGCAGGTCTATCGGCACGGCCCTGCTGTCGCGGATCCGCTGCAGGGCTTCGAGGGGTGTGTCGGGGAGGCCGGCGGCGCTGGCGAAATCGTTGGCCGTGCCCAGCGGCACCAGCCCCAGCGAAGGCAGCTGCGCGGCCAGTTCGGCCCGTTGCGCCAGCGCGGTGGCCACTTCGCTGAGCGTGCCGTCGCCGCCGGCAGCGACCACGGTGTCCACGCCATCGCGGAGGGCTTCGTCCACGTAGCGTTGGGCGTCGCCGCCTTCCCAGGTGACCCGCACGTCGAGTGCGATGCCCGCCTCGCGCAAGGCGTCCACTGCCTCGCGCAGGTCGTCATCGCCGGCGGATTTTCCGTTGAGGATCAGGCGCCAGCGGGGTGGGGGCATGGGGGTTCCTTGCAGGTCGCCTGAGCATACCCGGTCGACTGTGGGAGCGACGTGAGTCGCGAACATCGTCCTCGAGATCCCTGGGCTGCTGATGCGATCGCGCTGGCTGGCTGGAAAGCTCGCGACTTGCGTCGCTCCCACAACCAACGACTACCGCATCGTCATCTTCCCGTCACAGACCATCCGTAGCGTGGAAGGCCATAGCAGGGATGACGGGCGGAGGCGGGATCAGCCTCCAATGTTCCGGGGCGGTGGCGCAGGCCATCGCCCTTCTGCTTTTCAGGCGCCGCGCGCTTCCGCGACGGCCTTGCGCATGCGGCCGATGACATCGGCGTAGTCCGGCGCGTTGAAGATCGCCGAACCCGCGACGAACGCGTCCGCGCCCGCTGCCGCGATCCGGCCGATGTTGTCGGCCTTCACGCCACCATCGATCTCCAGGCGGATGTCCTTGCCGGTCGCGTCGATCCTGCTGCGCACGGCACGCAGCTTGTCCAGTGCCGACGGAATGAACGCCTGGCCGCCGAAGCCGGGGTTCACCGACATCAGCAACACCAAGTCGAGCTCTTCCAGCACCCAGTCCAGCACGTCGACCGGCGTGCCCGGATTCAGCACCAGGCCTGCCTTGCACCCGTGCGACTTGATCAGCTGGATGGTGCGATGCACGTGCCTGGAGGCTTCCGGGTGGAAGCTGATGATGCTGGCGCCGGCCTCGGCGAAATCCGGCACGATGCGGTCCACGGGCTCCACCATCAGGTGCACGTCGATGGGCGCGGTGACGCCATGCTTGCGCAGCGCACTGCAGACCATCGGGCCGATGGTCAGGTTGGGGACGTAGTGGTTGTCCATCACGTCGAAGTGCACCCAGTCGGCGCCCGCCTTCAGCACGTTGTCCACTTCCTCGCCCAGGCGGGCGAAATCGGCGGAGAGGATGGACGGGGCGATGATGCAGTTGGACATGGGGGGCTCTCAGCGTTTGCGCAGGGTCTTGATGCGGTCGTAGGCGGCGTTGATCTCGCCCGCCTTCAGTTCGGCCTGACGGCGCAGGTCGTCCGCCGCGCCGGCCATCTTGTCGGGGTGGTACTGGGAAATCAGGCGACGGTACGCCTGGTCGATCTCGGCATCGCTGGCGTCACTGGTCAGGTTGAACACGCGATACGGGTTGTCGCGGCTGAGCTTGAACCAGTCCTCGTCGAAGGCATGCCCGATGATCAGTCCCACCAGGCCGCCCAACGGATGACGCATCAGCAGCCAGCCGGCCACGAATCCCAGCAGTTTCCCGTACCAACGCTTCATCCGGCCCGCCTTCTTCAGCAATAGGGGCATTTTACGGCACACGACGGCCCCAAGCGCCGTACACTACGCGGCCCGGTCCGGTACCTGGCCCCGCCATGGCGGAAGAACGGCCGCCCCGGGGCACGGGACGACCGGCCTGCCGGTCCCCCGAGGACGCTGCTGTACCTCGATGGTTTCCGGACTCCCCAAGGAGTGTTTGTGCCCACGACGTTGCTCCAATCCGATCTGCCCGGCCTGACGCTGCGCCACCGCGGCAAGGTCCGCGATGTGTTCGACCTGCCCCGCGACCGCCTGCCCGTCGATCCCGCCTCGTCCTTCACCGGTGACTACCTGCTGATGGTCGCCACCGATCGCCTCAGCGCGTTCGACGTGGTGCTGCCCGATCCGATTCCCGGCAAGGGCGAGATGCTCTGCCAGATCTCGAACTTCTGGTTCGCCAAGACCGCACACCTGCTGCCCAACCACCTGACCGGCATCGACGTGGCCAGCGTGCTGCCCGCCGGCGTCGATGCGACGTTGTACGCCAAGCGCGCGGTGGTGACCAAGAAGCTGAAACCGGTCCCGGTGGAGGCCATCGCACGCGGTTACCTGATCGGCAGTGGCTGGAAGGACTACCAGCGCACCGGCAAGGTCAGCGGCATCGAACTGCCCGACGGCCTGCGCCAGGCGGAACAGCTGGCCGAGCCGATCTTCACCCCGTCGACCAAGGCCGCCGTCGGCGACCACGACGAGAACATCGATTTCGACGCCATGGTGAAGACCGTCGGCGCCGAACTGGCCGAGCGGGTGCGCGACGCCACCCTGCGCATCTACCGCTTTGCCGCGGACTATGCCGCCGAACGCGGCATCCTGCTGGCGGATACCAAGTTCGAGTTCGGCACCGACGAAGACGGCCGCCTGTACATCATGGACGAGATGCTGACGCCGGATTCGTCGCGCTACTGGCCGGCCGATGAATACCAGGTGGGCACCAGCCCGCCCAGCTACGACAAGCAGTTCGTGCGCGACTATCTGGAAACGCTGGACTGGGACAAGACCGCGCCCGGCCCCGCACTGCCTGCCGAGGTCATCGAACGCACCCGCGCCAAATACGCCGAAGCCTTGCAGAAACTCGCCGGCATCGTGGTCGACTGAACGATCTTGTGGGAGCGACGTCAGTCGCGACGGGGCGCTACCGGCACGCTCGATCGCGACTGACGTCGCTCCCACGGCTTCCCGCTTGGTTGATGCGACCGCCGGCCCGACACGTCCGTCCGGGCTGGGGTATGCTCCATACCCTGCCGCATTTCCATCCTCGGGAGGGATGAATGAACGCAACCGCGCAACGCCCGGTCGACCGCTGGTTCGCCAGTTATTCCGGCGACCATCGCAACGACACCAACCAGCTGATCCACGTCTTTGCCGTGCCCGCCATCCTGTGGACGGTGATCGCGCTGCTGTGGTGCATCCCCGTGTTCGGCACCTGGATCAAGTCCGGCGCCTGGGCCGCGCTGGCGATGTTCGGCGCGTGGATGTACTACTACAAGCTGTCGCGTCCGCTGGGCTTCGGCATGCTGGCCATCTTTATCGTCATGGCGTGGCTGACCCGCTGGCTGGAGGCCGCGCTCGGCATCCAGAACCTGTTCTTCCTGGCGCTGGGCGTGTTCGTGGTCGCGTGGATCGCGCAGTTCATCGGCCACAAGATCGAGGGCAAGAAGCCCAGCTTCCTGACCGACCTCACCTACCTGCTGATCGGCCCGGTATGGGTGCTCAGCAAGTTCTACCGGAAGATGGGCTGGAAGTACTGAGGGTCGCGCCTCAGGGCGCGCGCACGCTGCCCAGCGCACGCGCGTCGGGCGTGAACGGGCGCGGCGCGTAGCCGAAATCGGTGCGCGCCGGCGCCGCGTCGAACACCATGTCCTGCCGCATGCGATCGATCGCGGCATCGCTCAGGCCGCCCATGCGGCCTGCCAGCCGCGCCAGCCAAAGCGCACCACGGAACACTGCCGACGGCACTTCGATCAGCCGCGCCGGTGGCGCCATCGCCGCCAAGGTGCGGGCAACCATGTCGCGGTACGACAAGGTTTCGCCACCAGGCAAAGCGTATGCACGACCCGCGGTCGCCTGCGCATCCACCACCCCCAAGGCCGCCCTGGCCAGGTCTTCGACATGCACGGGCTGGCGCCGTCCGGTGGCGCCGCCCGGCAACACGAAGAACCCCAGCTTCCCGGCAATGGCCGCGATGCGCGTCAGCGTCTGGTCGCGCCCCGCGCCGTAGACCAGCGTGGGCCGCAGCAGCGTCGCCGTGGCACCGCGTTCGCGGGCCGTCGCCAGCACCGACGCCTCGCCCGCCTGCAGGCGGTGGACCAGGTCACGTTCGTAGGCGTCTGCCGAAGCGACCTTGGTATCGACACTGGTCGATCCGAACGCGATCACGCGCGACGTCTGCACGTCGCCACGCGCATACCACGCGGCGAAGCGATCCAGCGGTCCCAGGCTGAAGATCGCATCCACGCGTACCGGCAGATCGTCGCAGTGGTCAAAGCCTCCCGTCAGCCAGCGCACGCCCGGCTGATCGGGCCTTGGCTCGCGCGAGACGGCCACCACCTGCCAGCCCGCGTCGTGCAGCAGCGGCAACAGCGGCGCACCGATCTGCCCGGTGCCGCCGAAGACCAGTGCGGTGCGCATCAACTCAAGGCTCCCCGCCGGCGTCACGCGTGTCGGTGTCGAGCGTCTCTGTCGTTTCGGGCAGCGACGGGCGGGCTTCCATCATCAGCGACAGCGCGGCCTTCGCCATCAGGTGCGCGCTGATCGGCGCCGTGATGAAGACGAACGCGGTGATCAGCAGCTCGCGCGGCTGCGGGTCGGTACCGGTGTAGGCGTGGTAGCCGATCGATGCGATCAGCACGCAGCCCACGCCCAGCGTGCTGGCCTTGGTGGGCCCATGCAGGCGCTTGAAGAAATCCTTCAGCTTCAGCAGGCCCAGGGAACCGACGAAGATGAAGAAGCTGGCCACCGCCAGCAACGCCACCAGCATGATCTCGATCACCAGGTTCATTCCACGATATCCCGCCGGATGACGTACTTGCTCAGTACCACCGTACTGACGAAACCCAGCAACGCGATGATCAGGGCCGCCTCGAAGTAGATGGCGGTGCCCAGGTGCATGCCGAACAGCATCAGCTCCGCGATGGCGGCGATGTTCAGCGTGTCCAGCGCCAGGATGCGGTCGGGAACGGTGGGGCCGCGCAGCACGCGGTACAGCGCCATCAGCATGGAAACGCCCACCACCATCATCGAACCGGTGATCGCGTACTGGATCATGGGAATATCTCCATCAGCGGGGCCTCGTAGCGACGCTTGATCTCATCGATCGTCGCCTGCGCGTCCTTCAGGTTGAAACAGTGCACCAGCAGGTAGCGGCGGTCAGGCGAAAGTTCCGCCGAGACCGTGCCCGGCGTCAGCGTGATGATGCTGGTCAGCACCGCGATGCCGTGGATGTTGCGGATGTCCAGCGGCACCCAGATGAAACCCGGCGTGATCGCGGACTCCGGCCCCAGGATGCGACGCGCCACTTCCACGTTCGACAGCACGATATCCCAGGCCACCACCCACAGCATGCGCGGCACCGGCTTCAAGGTGCCGATGCGGGCGAACTCGCGGTCAAGGCGCGCACCGAAGAGCGGCACCACCACACCGAGCAGCGCCCCCATCACCAGATTGCCGGGCGTCACGCTGTCGGCCATCAGCAGCCAGAACAGGAAGATCAGCACCGCGAACGGCACCGACGGAAAAAGCTTGCGTGCGAACGTCGTCATGGCGACGGGCTCCGTTTCAGCGGCGTGGTGCCGCGCACGTGTTCGATGGCCGCGGCGGGTTCCCGCAGCTGCTTCGCCGTCGCCTGTACGTAGGACATCACCGTGTCGGCCCTGATCATCAGCACCACACCCAGCGCGAGCAGCGCGACGACGGCCGCCGTCTCCATACGACGGATGGGTACGGGCTCGATCAACGATACCTCGTCGATCCGCCAGAAGATGCGGCTGCCCGCGCGCGCCAGCCCCACCAGCACCATGAAGCTGCTCAGCAACAACACGGTCCACACCAGCGCGGTGCGTCCCGGCGGTACGACCTGCATCAGCATGACCTTGCCCAGGAAGCCCGGCAGCGGTGGCAGTCCCGCCACCGAGATCGCCGCCACCAGGAACAGGATGCCCAGCCCGGTCCTCCGTGGCATCGGCGCGACCAGGTCGAGGCGATCCCCGGCTTCACCCCGCCGTCGGCCGACCAGGTCGGCGATCAGGAACAGCGCGGCGCCCACCAGCGTGCTGTGCACCAGGTAGTACAGGCCCGCGCCGATCGCGTTCGCGCTGTCCAGCGAGAATGCGATGAACAGCGTGGCCGCCGACACCAGCACCAGGTACGCCACCATCATGCGCAAACGCACCGCCGCCAGCACGCCGAGCGCGGCGAGCAGCAGCGTGGCCAGCCCAAGGTAGAGCAGGCCGTCCCACGCGAAGCCGGCCAGTGCACCGGCCGCACTGCCGAACAGCAGCGTGCCGACCCGCAGCACGGCATACAGGCCCACCTTCGTCATGATGGCGAACAGCGCCGCCACCGCCGCAGGGGTGCGTGCGTACGCATCGGGCAGCCAGAAGTACAGCGGCAGCAGGGCCGCCTTCGCACAGAAGACCACCAGCATCAGGCCGCCGGCCGCCTGCACCAGCCGCACGTTCTCCGCGGGCAGGCTGCCGATGCGCAATGCCATCTCGGCCATGTTCAAGGTCCCCAGCAGCCCGTACAGCAGGCCAAGGGAAATCAGGAACAACGTGGACGCCGCGATGTTGAAGGTGACGTAATGCAGGCCCGCGCGCACGCGCTCATCGCGCCCGCCACTGAGCATCAGGCCGTACGACGCGATCAGCATGACTTCGAAGAACACGAACAGGTTGAACACGTCGCCGGTCAGGAAAGCGCCATTCAGGCCCATCAGCTGGAACTGGAACAGCGCATGGAAGTGCGGTGCACGACGGTCCCAGCCGGCACTGGCGTACAGCAGACATGCCGCCGCCAGCAGGTTGCTGGCCACCAGCATCAGCACGGCCAGCCGGTCCGCGACCAGCGCGATGCCCAGACGGGCCGGCCAGTCGCCCAGCAGATAGACCGGCACTTCACCGGCCGACACCCGCGACAGCAGCAGCCAGACCACCACCAGCAGGGTCACCATGCCCGCGCCCGACAACGCACGCTGCACGCCACGGCCGCGACGCTCCAGCAGCAGGATCAGCGCACCGGTGAACAGCGGCAGCAGGACCGGCAGGACAGGCAGGTGCGTCACGCCGCGTCCTCCTGCCGATGCACTTCCCGTCCATCCGGGGGTGTCGGCAAGGGTTCGGCGTCCAGCCTGGCGTCGACGTGGTCGCTATGGTTGTCCGAACGGCTGCGCATCGCGACCACGATGGTCACCGCCGTCATCGCGAAAGCGATGACGATCGCGGTCAGCACCAGCGCCTGGGGCAGCGGATCGATGTAGTTCTGCAGCGTGGCCGGCACGCCATCGCGCAGCACCGGGGCACGCCCCACCGACAGGCGACCACCGGAAAAGATCAGCAGGTTGGTGGCGTAGGAAAGCAGCGTCAGGCCGAGGATGACGTCGAAGCTGCGCGCGCGCAGCAGCAGGTAGATCCCAGCGGCGGTAAGGATGCCGATGGCGCTGGCCAGTGCGATTTCCATCAGCGCAGCTCCGCGGTCAGGGGCGAACGCTTCGCCGGATCGATGGTGCCGCGACGCGACGCGCGACGGCGGGCGGGTTCGATGGTGCCCATCATGGACAGGATGAGCATGGCCCCACCGAAGACCACCAGGTACACGCCGATGTCGAAGCCGATGGCGCTGGCCAGCGCGACCTCGCCGATCCACGGCAGCACCGGTTCGGCATGGCCGCTGGTCAGGAACGGCAGGCCGGACAGCATCGGCACCACGCCGGTGATGCCGGCCGCGAGCAGGCCGATGCCGATGCAGGCCACGTAGTTGAAACCGAAGCGCGATTCCACCGACGCCGCGCCCTGCACCACGTACTGCATCAGCAACGGCACCGCCAGCACGAGGCCGGCGATGAAGCCGCCACCGGGTGCGTTGTGCCCGCGCAGGAACAGGTACACGGACACCGTCAGCGCCATCGGGAACAGCAGCTGGGTCAGGTCGGCCGGCACGGGCAGGTCTACCGGGCCGCCGGGCATGCGCTTCTCCGGCGCCATCCTCACCTTGCGCAGCAGCGCGTGCACCACCAGCGCGGCGATGCCGAACACGGTGATCTCGCCGAAGGTATCGAAACCGCGGAAGTCCACCAGGATCACGTTGACCACGTTGCTGCCGTAGGCCTCCGGCAACGACCGCGCCAGCAGCTCGCCGGCGATCGTGTCGGCCGGCCGGGTCATCACCGCATAGGCCAGCACCGCCACCCCCGTGCCCGCCACCAGTGCGATGGCAGCATCGCGGACGCGACGCAGGGTGCTGCGTTCGACCGGTGATGCGGAAGGCAGGTAGTTCATCGCCAGCAGGATCAGCGCCAGCGTCACCATTTCCACCAGCAGCTGCGTCAGTGCCAGGTCCGGCGCCGACAGGAATGCGAACGCCAGGCTCACCATCAGCCCGGCCACGCCGACCACGATCACTGCCAGCAGGCGCTGCCGGTACAGCACGACGGTCATGACCGTGGCGGCCACCAGGCCCAGCCAGAGCAGCCAACCGAAGGCCGGCATCGCATGCAGTCGAGGCGTGGGGAGGCGAAGGTCGGCCGCGAACGGCAGCGCTCCCGCCACCAGCGCGGCCACCACCAGCCACACGAGGCTGCGCTGCTGGCTGCCGTTGGCCAACATGCCAGTGAAGCGCGCCGCCAACCGGAAGGCCGCCTCCAGGTTGAACTGGAAGAGCGCACGCCCGACCGATCGCCGCATCAGCGCATGCAGGTCCAGCAACCTGCGCAAGCCGAAATACAGCGCGACGCCACCGATCATGCCGCCCACGCTCATCAGCAGCGGCAGGTTGAAGCCGTGCCACACCGCCAGGCTGTACGCCGGCATGCGCTCGCCCAGCAACGACAGCGCGGCGGCGTGCAGCGCGGGCGCGATGGTCCAGGCCGGCACGACGCCTACCGCCAGGCACGCCACCACCAGCACTTCCACCGGAATCTTCATCCAGCGCGGCGGCTCATGCGGAACGCGGTCCAGCGCGCGCGGCCCCGTGCCGAAGAACGTCTCGTAGACGAAGCGCAGGCTGTACGCCACGCCGAACACGCCGGCCAGGAAGGCGGCGACGATCATCGCCACGCGCACGGGGCCCTGCTGGTCGATCTCCAGCGCTTCGGCGAAGAACATCTCCTTCGACAGGAAGCCGTTGAGCAGCGGAATGCCGGCCATCGCGAGCGACGCGATGATCGCCAGCGCGCTGGTGAACGGCATCGAACGACGCAGGTTGCCCAGCCGGCGGATGTCGCGGGTGCCGGTCTCGTGGTCGATGATGCCCGCGGCCATGAACAACGACGCCTTGAACGTGGCGTGGTTGAGGATGTGGAACAGCGCCGCCACCACCGCCATCGGCTTGGACAGGCCGAACAGCAGCGTGATCAGCCCCAGGTGCGAGATGGTGGAATACGCCAGCATGCCCTTCAGGTCGTGCTGGAAGATCGCGTTCCACGCGCCGATCAGCAACGTCAGCGCGCCCACCGTGCTGACCACGTAGAAGAACAGATCCGTGCCGGCCAGCGCGGGATGCAGCCGCGCCAGCAGGAACACGCCCGCCTTCACCATCGTCGCCGAATGCAGGTAGGCCGACACCGGCGTGGGCGCCGCCATCGCATGCGGCAGCCAGAAGTGGAACGGGAACTGCGCGCTCTTGGTGAACACGCCCGCCAGCACCAGGACCAACGCCCACGGGTAGAGCGCGCTCGCGCGGATCTGGTCGGCGGCCGCGTAGACCGCATCGATCTCGTAGCTGCCCACGATGCGACCGATCAGCACCACGCCACCCAGCAGGGCCAGCCCGCCGCCTCCCGTGATGACCAGCGCCATGCGTGCGCCTTCGCGCGCTTCCTTCTGGTGCGACCAGAACCCGATCAGCAGGAACGAGCTGATGCTGGTCAGTTCCCAGAACACCACCAGCAGCAGCAGGTTGCCCGCCAGCACCATGCCCAGCATCGCGCCCATGAACAGCAGCAGGTAGGCGTAGAAGCGTGGCGCGCTGTCGTTGCGGCCCAGGTAGTAGTGCGCGTACATCACCACCAGCGCACCGATGGCCAGCACCATGCAGGCGAACATCCATGCCAGCCCGTCGAGCCGCAACGAGAAGGCCAGGCCGATCTGCGGCAGCCATGCATGCTCGCCCCGGACCGTGTGGTCGGCCAGCACGGCAGGCGTCAGCCAGGCCAGGATCAGCAGGCCCAGCACCGGCGCGGACGCCGCCAGCCAGGCTGTCGTGCCACGCGATACGCCGCGCGCCAACGCCACCACCAGCGCCAACACGAACGGCAGGGCCAGCAGGATTTCAAGGAAAGGGATCATCAACCGCCTTGCGTTGCAGGGAATTCGTCATTCGCGAGCAATGCCCGAGTTTAACAGGCCCGCACGCCTCCCTGCCCGCATCGGGCGATCAAAGCCACACGACGTTGCGATCAGCGCAGCAGCGCGATCTCCAGCACCACCCAGCCGACGAAGGCCGCCACGAGGATCCCGCCCTCGGCGCGAATGACCTTCAGGTCGCCACGCAACATGGGATACAGCACCAGCACGAAGGCGATGGCGGCGGGAAGTTCCAGTCGTACGAACGACTCCGGCAGCGGCAACGGCCGGAAGGCCGCCATGCCACCAACGACGACCAGCAGATTGAACAGGCTCGAGCCGATGACATGCCCGGCCACCATGTCGCCCTGCCCGCGCCGCGCGGCCATCACGGCCGCCGCCACTTCCGGCAGCGCCGTGCCGATCGCAACCGGCAGCAGGCCGGTCAGCAGCGGCGACAGGCCCCAGTGCGCCCCGATCATCGGTGCACCCTGCACCACGTAGCGTGCGCCGTAATACAGCAGGACCGCGGCCACCACGAAGCGCAGCAGGTTCATCCACAACACCACGCGGGTGTTGGCGAACGCTTCGACTTCGGCGCGGATCTCCTGCGACTCACGCGGCGCGCGCGTCAGCACGAACGCCAGCATCGCCACGAAACCCAGCAGCAATGCGGCGCCCTCGCCCCGGCTGACCACGCCGTCCAGGCCGAACACGATCAGCGCCAGCGTCGCTACCGCCAGCAGCACCAGTAGCGGCGACAGCACGCGCATGCGGATCAGCACCGGTGCCACCAGCGCGGCCAGCCCCAGGGTCAGGCCGAGGTTGACGATGTTGCTGCCCACCGCATTGCCCAGCGCCAGTTCCTGCGCGCCCACCCAGGCCGCGCGCGCGTTGACCGCGAGCTCGGGCAGCGAGGTGCCGAAGGCGATCAGCAGCAGGCCCGCCACGAACGGCGAGGCGCCGACGCGCTGCGCCAGCCCGGATGCGCCCTTGACGATGGAATCGCCACCCAGCGCCAGCAGCAGCAGGCCCAGTGCGAAGTATCCCCAGGCTTCCGTCATCGCCGTCCCCTTCCCGTGTGGTGTGCGGCGATTCTATGCCCGCGTGTGACGGCAGGGCCAGCGCCCTGCCTGGTCGCCAACGGCGGATCGGCTCAGGAGCAGCCTTCCACGTAGTCCACCTGGGGCGACAGGCCGACCCGCCACGACGTGACCTTGCCCGCCGCGTCGGCTTCGAACACCAGCCGCGTCGGCGCCACGTCACCCGCGTCGAGCGACAGGTACTGGCCACCCTGCGTGTACTTGTGCGGCGCTGACTTCAGCGCATCGCCGTAGAGCTTCTTCAATTCATCCGCGCTCATGCCGACCTTGCCGCCACCGGGTGCGGTTTCCTTGTCGGTGCCGACGTCGTAGCGGACGAACTTGCCTTCTTCCATCATGAAAGCGAATTCGGAAGGACGGCTGATCCATTTCGGCCACAGGTAGTGGCAGGTGGTGCCCTCCATCGGTGCCCCGTTCAATTCGCCGCCCCACGCGGTGCGCGCCTCCTCGATGGTGCTGCCCAGCTTCATGTCGCCGTAGCCCAGGAAGCTGGCCTGGCTGACCGGACCGGCCGGAGCGGCGGTGTCCGTGGCCGCCGGTGCCGGCGCAGGCGTGGCGGCGACCGGCGAACTGGCGGCCGTGGACAGCGGTGCGGTCACCGGTTCCACCGGCGCCTCCGGCTGCTTGCACGCGGTCACGAGCAACGCACTGGTCATCACCAACACCATCGGCAGCATCGACTTCATGGGCATCTCTCCGTAGGGGTAACCGGGAAGACTAACGACACGGCGTTAACCCTTTGCGAAGCGGCCGGCCCCCATGTTGCGGCCTGTCACCGGGGTTTCATCCGCTGCCGCTAGCGTGGGCGGCCGATCCCGCTGGCACGCCCCCATGCGACCGCAAAAGACCGACCTGGCCCGACAGACGCTGCAGTCGCATCGCGGCTCGCTGGGCATGCGCGAACGCCGTGCACTGATCCTGTGCGACGGCCAGCGCGACGTGGCGGAACTGGTCGGCATGCTGGGTGCCGACGCGGCGACGCTGCTGCAGCGTCTTGAAGAAGGCGGCTACCTGACCGGCACCATCCCTGCACCCGCCCCCGCGCCGCCGGAACCGAAGGCGCCCCCCAGCACGCCCCGCCGCTCGCTGGTTGCCGCGCGCGTCTATCTGGCCGGCATGCTGGAACTGCAACGCGACGACGAGGCCGCCGCCTATCGCCGGCAGCTGCAGTCCTGTCCCGATGACGCCACCACGGTGTCGGCGCTGGCCGCGGCGCTGCAGTTCCTGCAGTCGCGTGTCGCCGTCTCGCTGGCACACCGCATCCGCGAACGCCTGGGCGAGGTGCTGCCGCAGGAATACCTGCACGCGCTGGGTGCGGGCGCGCCGGCAGAAACCGAAGCGGCGCTCGATTGAACGCCGCGCGCGCCGCTCAGCCGGCCGGCGGCACGAAGTGCTTGCGCAGGCCCGACCAGCAGGCCTGGTAATCGCGCTGCCGGTGCGCGGCCTGGACGGCTTGTGCCGTGGGCCGGATCACCGCACGCGTCTCGAACATGAAGGCCATCGTGCCAGTGATGACGTCGGGCTTCGACAGGTCGGCGGCCGACGCTTTCTCGAAGGTCGCCGCGTCCGGGCCATGGCCGGTCATGCAGTTGTGCAGGGAAGCACCGCCGGGCGCGAAGCCTTCGGCCTTGGCATCGTAGACGCCATGGATGAGCCCCATGAATTCACTGGCGATGTTGCGGTGGAACCACGGCGGCCGGAAGGTGTCCTGCGCCACCAGCCAGCGCGGCGGGAAGATCACGAAATCCATGTTGCCCACGCCCGGCGTATCGCTGGGCGAGGTCAGCACCAGGAAGATCGACGGATCCGGGTGGTCGTGGCTGATCGAGCCGATCGTGTTGAAACGGCGCAGGTCGTAACGGTACGGCGCGTAATTGCCATGCCAGCCCACCACGTCCAGCGGCGAATGCGCGATGTCGGCGCGCCACAGGTGGCCCTGGAATTTCGCCACCAGTTCGAACGCCCCTTCAAGGTCTTCGTAGGCGGCGACCGGCGTCTCGAAGTCGCGCGGATTGGCCAGGCCATTGGAGCCGATCGGCCCCAGGTCAGGCAGGCGCAGCGGTGCGCCGAAGTTCTCGCACACATAACCGCGTGAGGCGCCGTCCGGCAGGTCGACGCGGAAACGCACGCCTCGCGGGATCACCGCGATCTGCTGCGGTTCGATGTCCAGCACGCCCAGTTCGGTCGCGATGTGCAGCCGCCCCTGCTGGGGCACGATCAGCAACTCGCCATCGGCATCGTAGAAGTAGCGACCCTGCATGGACCGGTTGGCCGCGTACAGGTGGATGCCCACGCCATGCATGGCTTCCGGCGCCCCGTTGCCGGCCATCGTGTACAGGCCATCGACGAAGTCCGTCGGCGCCTCCGGCACCGGCAGCGGCGACCAGCGCATCTGGTCCGGCGAAACCGGGCCTGCGCTGAAGTCGCTGTGCAGCCGCTGCTGCCCGTACGGTGCGAACGTACCGTGCATCGCCGCCGGACGGATGCGGTACAGCCAGCTGCGCCGGTTCTCGCTGCGCGGTGCGGTGAACGCGGTGCCGCTCAACTGTTCGGCATACAGCCCATGCGCCACGCGCTGCGGCGAGTTGCGGCCCTCCGGCAGCGTGCCGGGGATCGCCTCGGTGGCGAAGTGGTTGGCGAAGCCGGTCATGTAACCGTAGTCTGTGGAGGTCTTCATTCTCGATGCCTTTAAAGCCCCTCTCCCGACGGGAGAGGGGTTGGGGTGAGGGGCGATGGTGAGACGGTCCGGCAGATCGCCTCGACCACCGCTTCAATCTGCATCAGTACGTCGTTGTCCCAGAAGCGCAGGACAGTGAAACCCTTCGACTCAAGAAACCGGGTCCGCGCGCGATCAGATTCTTCCGAGTGTTGCGATCCGTCGACTTCAACCACCAGATCGGCCGACAAACAACAGAAGTCGACCGTGTAGGGCGGGATGGGATGCTGTCGGCGGAATTTCAGCCCGTCGATGTTGCCTCCACGCAGGACAGACCAGAGCTTGCGCTCTGCATCCGTCGAACCGCCGCGCAGTTCCCGCGCACGATCGAGGGATCGGGTCGCCATGGGAGGTCTGCGGTGGTTCGTCATCGTGATGCTCCTGCCCCTCACCCCAACCCCTCTCCCGCCGGGAGAGGGGCTTCAGGCACGAGCCTACAGCACCCCGCGCTTCATCTGGTCGCGTTCGATGCTCTCGAACAGTGCCTGGAAGTTGCCTTCGCCGAAGCCTTCATTGCCCTTGCGCTGGATGATCTCGAAGAAGATCGGGCCCAGCGCATTCTGGGTGAAGATCTGCAACAGCTTGCGCTGCTTGGTCTCCACGTCGGCATCGATCAGGATGCCGTTCTTGGCCAGACGCGCGACGTCCTCGCCATGATCGGGAATGCGCTGGTCGATGACCTCGAAGTAGGTCTCGGGCGTGTCGAGGAAGGCGACGCCGGCTTCGCGCATCTTTTCCACCGTGGTGTAGATGTCGTCGGTGAAGCAGGCGATGTGCTGGATGCCTTCACCCTTGTAGGCGTCCAGGTATTCGTTGATCTGCGATTTCGGATCGCTGGACTCGTTCAGCGGGATGCGCACCATGCCGTCCGGTGCCGTCATCGCCTTCGACAGCAGGCCGGTCTTGGCACCCTTGATGTCGAAATAGCGGATCTCGCGGAAGTTGAACAGCCGCTCGTAGTAGTCCGCCCACTTGGCCATGTTGCCGTGGTAGAGGTTGTGGGTCAGGTGATCGATGAAGGTCAGGCCGAAGCCTTTCGGCAGCAGGTCCACGCCCGGCAGGTACTCGTAGTCCGGGTCGTGGATGGTGCCCTTGTCGTCGTAACGATCGACGATGTACAGCATGCAGCCGCCGATGCCCTTGATGACCGGGGCAGCCACGGCCTTGGTCAGTTCGTCGGCGGTCTCGAACGATTCGGCACCGTTCTTCAGCGCCTGCACGCGGGCCCATTCGGCCAGCTTGTTGACGCGGATCGCGAAACCGCAGGCGCTGGGGCCGTGCTCGGCGGCGAAACGCGCCGCGAAGGAGTCGGGGTCTTCGTTGATCAGGAACGTGCAGTCGCCCTGCCGGTACGTGCTGATGGCGCGGGTCTTGTGGCGCGCGACCTGGACGAAACCGAGCTTGGCGAAATAATCGTGCAGGTGGCCGGCCTGGCCTGCCGGTGCGGCAAACTCGACGAACTCGAAGCCGTCGATGCCCATCGGGTTGTCGAAGGTGACGGCTTGCATGCCCTGCTGGGGATATGCGCTCATGGAGGTTCTCCTACAATCGTGGGCGGTCCGCCGGGAAGCCGGCACAGCGAACGGATGTCGCGCCTCCCTTTATAGTTTCAATTGAAACCAACCACAAGTAGCAACGCAGCATGAGCCAGCCAGCCAGCCCCGCCCTCCATGCCGAATTCGACCTCGACCGGCTTTTCTCCTACCGGCTCAGCGTGCTGTCCAACCGGATCAGCAGCGCGATCTCCCGGGAATACCACCGCCGTTTCGGCCTGGCCATCACCGAATGGCGGGTGATGGCGGTGCTGGGGCGCTTCCCGGGCCTGTCCGCCGGGGAGGTCGCCACGCGCACCGCGATGGACAAGGTGGCAGTCAGTCGGGCGGTGGCCCGCCTGCTGGAACGCGCGCTGATCCAGCGCGAGATCCACGGCGACGACCGCCGCCGCTCGGTGCTCGCGCTGACCGACGAGGGCTACCGGGTCTACGACGAGGTGGCGCCCATGGTCATCGAGTACCACCAGCGCATGCTGGAGCCGCTCACCGGTGAAGAGCGCGCGATGCTGGACCAGCTGATCGACAAGCTGGCCGGGGAAGGCGTCAAGCGCATCGAGGGCTGACGCGCTCCATCTGCAACGAAAAACGGCGGCCATGGGCCGCCGTTCTTCCTGGGAATCCCGGCTGGTGCCGGGACGCTGGGCGTCACTTCACGCCGTGCATCAGCTTCTGGATCAGCGGCGCGATCAGGAACAGCAGCACGCCCGGGATCACCAGCGCCCAGAAGCCGAAGGTGTAACCGGACAGCGCCGACTGCACGTTCATGCCGCCCTCGCCACTCACGTGGCTGGCGAAGATGCCGGACAGGTTGTTGCCGATGCCGGTGGACAGGAACCAGCCACCCATGCCGAAGCCGACCAGGCGCAGCGGTGCCAGCTTGGTGACCATCGACAGGCCGATCGGCGAAAGGCACAGCTCACCGATGGACTGGATCCAGTACACCGCGAACAGCGTCCAGAACGGGATCTTGCCGAAGCCGTCCACCAGCGTGGACAGCGCGAACATCAGCAGCAGGAACGCCAGGCCATTGAAGATCAGGCCCAGGCCGAACTTGCGCGGGATCGACGGATTGGCGCGTCCCATCTTCACCCACAGCCACGCCATGATCGGCGCCAGCGTGATGATGGCCACCGAGTTGACGGACTGGAACCAGCCGACCGGGAAGATCCAGCCCCCGAAATCGCGGTTGACGATCTTGTCCGCCAGGAAGCTGAAGGAGCTGCCCGCCTGTTCGAAGAAACACCAGAACAGCACGTTGAACGCGAAGATGATCAGCATGGCGATGACCATGTCGCGCTGCTTGGGTCCGTTGCGGATGCCTTCCACCAGCAACAGGATGCCCAGGCCGACGAACATCGCCGTCAGCACCCACTGCAGCGTGCTCGCGCCAAGGCGCAGCAGGAAGTAGATGACCGGGATGGCCAGCACCGCGCCGATCGCGGTCATCAGCACGCGACCCTTGCCTTCACCGCCGGCGGGCGGCGCGCCCACGCCCTTGAGCTGGGTGCGACCGAACCAGAACCACACCAGGCTCACCAGCATGCCGATGCCCGAGGTGATGAACACCACCTTGTACGCCGGCATGCCTTCCGCCCCGAAGACCTTCTCGGCCAACCAGCCGGTCAGCAGCGGCGAGACCATCGCACCCAGGTTGATGCCCATGTAGAACAGGGTGAAGCCGGAATCGCGACGTTCGTCGGTGACGGTGTAGAGCTTGCCGACCATCGTCGAGATGTTGGGCTTGAACAGGCCGTTGCCGGCGATGATCGTGGCCAGGCCCAGCTGGAAGATGTTCTCGTCGGGCACCGCGATCATGAACAGACCCGCTGCCATGATCACCGCGCCCACCAGGATGGAGCGCTGATAGCCGATCACGCGGTCCGCCACGTAGCCGCCGAAGATCGCCGCGGCATACACCAGCGCCAGGTAGGCGCCGTAGATCTGGTTGGCCGGGGCTTCGCCCGTGCCGCTGCCGCCATGGAACTGCGCGACGATGTACAGCACCAGCGCCCAGCGGATGCCGTAGAAGGCGAAGCGTTCCCAGAACTCGGTCATGAACAGCATCCAGAGCGGACGCGGGTGGCCCATGACCTGGGCGTATTCGGGCACATGCCCCGGCGTTTGCGTATCGACGGCTCCGCTCATGCGGGCTCCCCCTTCAAATGATTCAGGAATGACAAGACCGTGCGGAACGCACGGGACCCGGGAGGATTACCGACCCGCCGGGGCCGCGTCAAATGGCTGAAACATCGTTGTGCTGGCGTCCGGCGCATGGCGCTCGCCCGGTAACCCGCTGAATTCGCCGGGATTTCCCGGGCTGAACAGGGCGGCCTCAATAGGCCTGCGAAGACCCCGGCTGGCCGTCGATGGTGGTGCGCACCTCGAACAATTCCGGGAAGAAGGTCAGTTCCAGCGCCTGCCGCAGGAAGCCCACGCCGCTGGAGCCCCCGGTGCCGCGCTTGAAACCGATGATGCGCATCACCGTGCGCATGTGGCGGAAGCGCCACAGCTGGAACTGCGTTTCCAGGTCCACCAGGTCTTCGCACAGCGAATACTCGCGCCAGTAGCGGTCGGTGTCCTCGTAGATCGCTTCGAACACCGGCAGCAGCGCCGCGTCGGACGCATGCGCCTGCCGCCAGTCGCGTTGCAGGTGCTGCGCGGGGATCGCGTGGCCGAAGCGCGCCAGGTACTTCAGGAATTCGTCGTACAGGCTGGGCGCGTCCAGCACCGCTTCCAGTCCCGCGTGCCCCGCCGGGTCGTGCGAGAACACCTTGAGCATGGCGGCGTTCTTGTTGCCCAGCAGGAACTCGATGGTGCGGTACTGCAGCGACTGGAAACCGGACGACGGCCCCAGCAGGTCGCGGAAGCCCATGTATTCCGAAGGCGTCAGCGTTTCGAGCACCGACCATTGCTCGGTCAGCTGGCGCAGCACCTGCTTGCTGCGCGCCAGCACCTTGCGGCATTGCCACACCTGGTCGCGCTGCAGGAAGTCGATGGCCGCGCGCAGCTCGTGGATCATCAGCTTCATCCACAGCTCGGACACCTGGTGCTGCACGATGAACAGCATCTCGTCGTGGTGCATCGGGTCGGACACCGGCTGCTGCGCGGACAGCAGCTGGTCCAGCCGCAGGTAGCCGCCGTAGCTCATCCGGCCAGAAAGATCGGTGTGGATGCCGGCTTCCAGCGGGCGTTCGTTCTTCTCGACAGGCATCAGGCGGTTCGGGGGAGCGCTGCGGTCGCAGCAATGGCCGAAGCGTAACCGATTGCGCTCGGCCGGCTTCCTGCGTGCCGGCAAAGCCCAACAAAAACCGCCACTTATGTCATGGCCCTGCAATGCACCGGGCCGACCCTTCGGCTACAGTGCGTCGGCCGGTGGCGGGTTCGCCATCGACAGGGGGCGGCGTCCACACCACAGAGGGAGAGTCTGTTCCATGGAAATGCCACGCGACCGCATCGCGGCCTTGCTCTTTTCCCTGGCGAGCCTGCTTGCGGCCACATCGGCGCACGCGCAGGTCGTCATCAGCCAGGTCTATGGCGGCGGCGGAAACTCGGGCGCCACCCTCCGGAATGACTTCATCGAACTGCGCAACAACGGGCCGACCGCCGTCGACCTGGGCGGCTGGAGCGTGCAGTACGCCTCGTCCGCCGGCAGCACCTGGAGCCGCACCAACCTGAGCGGCAGCATCCCGGCCGGCGGCTTCTATCTGATCCAGCAGGCGCAGGGCGCGGGCGGCACCGTCGACCTTCCCACGCCCGACGCCACGGGCACGATCGCCATGGCGGGCACGGCGGGCAAGGTCGCGTTGAGCCGCAGCACCACCGCGCTGACCGGCACCTGCCCCACCGCCGATGCGAATGTCGCCGACTTCGTCGGCTTCGGCAGCGCGGCCAACTGTTCCGAAGGCAACGTGCCCACCGCCACGCTCAGCAACACCACCGCCGCGCTGCGCAATGGCGACGGCAGCATCGACACCAACGTCAACGGCGCCGACTTCGCGGTCGGTGCGCCGAACCCGCGCAACAGCGGCGCCGCGCCGCCGGATCCGCCGGATCCGCCGCTGGCGCTGACCATCGCGCAGATTCAGGGCAGTGGCCTGCTGTCGCCGCATGACGGCAAGCGCGTGGTCACCGAAGGCATCGTCACCGCGTTGAAGTTCAACAACGGCTTCTTCCTGCAGGCCGCCAACGATGATGGCAACCCCGCCACGTCGGAGGGCATCTTCGTCTTCACCAGCAGCGCGCCCCCGGCCACGGCAGCCGTGGGCAACCGCGTGCGCGTCACCGGCACCGTGGACGAGTTCACGCCCTCCTCCAACCCGCACCAGTTGGCGATCACCGAGATCGTCACGCCGAGCGTGGAACTGCTGGAAACCAGCGTGGCCCTGCCGGCACCGGTCGAACTGACCGCCACCGACCTCGGCGCCGGCGCGCTGCCCGGCACCTTGGAACGGTTGGAAGGCATGCGCGTCAGCGTGGCCCGGGCGGTGGTAATCGCGCCGTCGGGTGGCAGCATCGACGAGAACGACGCCAATGCCTCCACGGACGGCGTCTTCCACGTCGCACTGCCGGACGTGGCGCGCCCGTTCCGCGAAAGCGGCATCGGCGTACTGGATGTCACGCCGATCCCCGCGGGCAAGAGCCCGCCGCGCTTCGACACCAACCAGGAACGCCTGATGGTGCGCAGCCGCGGCCAGGTGGGTGCACTCCCGATCCCGGTGGACACCGGCGCCAACGTGGCCGGCCTGGTCGGTGCGCTGGACTACTTCGCGGGCACCTGGGCGTTGCTGCCCGACACGGCCACGCCGCCGTCGGTCAGTGGCGGCATGGCGCCGCGCGCCGTCGAAGACGCGCGTTACGACGAAGTCACCATCGGCAGCTTCAACCTGCTGCGGCTGTTCGACGAGATCAACGACAGCAACGGTGCGGTGACGCTGACGCCGCAGGCGCTGGACAAGCGTCTTGCCAAGGCTTCGCTGGCGATCTGCGACTCGCTGAAGGCGCCCGACATCCTGGGCGTGGTGGAAGTTGAAAACCTGCGCGTGCTGCAGTTGCTGTCCGAGCGCATCGACGCCACCTGCGCCAGCCGTCCCGGCTATGTCCCGTACCTGGAGCCCGGCAACGACGTCGGCGGCATCAACGTGGGCTTCCTTGTCAGCACACGCGCCACCGCCGGCGGCGTCGCCCGCGTCGAAGTGCTGGACGTGGCGCAGTTCGGCAAGACCACCACGCTGGACAACCCGGATGGCAGCACCAGCCTGTTGAACGATCGTCCGCCGCTGCGCCTGCGCGCCCGCGTGCACCAGGACGCCAGCAGCAGCTACCCCGTTACCGTCATCGTCAACCACCTGCGTTCGCTCAACGACATCAACGACACCCTGCCCGGCAGCAGTGGCTGGGCCACCGGGGGCGAACGCGTCCGGGTGAAGCGCGGCGTGCAGGCGGCCTACCTGGCCGGCCTGGTGGAGCAGATGCAGGTGGCGAACCCGGGCGAGAAGATCGTGCTGGTCGGCGACTTCAACGCCTTCGAGTTCAACGACGGCTACGTTGACGTGATGGGCGTGATCCGCGGCGACGAAGCGCCCGCGGACCAGGTGCTGACCTTCATCGACAGTCCGCTGACCACGCCGCTGGTGGACGGATCGCAGCTGATCGCCGATCCCGCGCAACGCTACTCGTACGTCTTCGAGGGCAATGCGCAGACGCTGGACCACGTGCTGGTCAACGAGGCGCTGGTGATGGACGCGGCGCTGCGCGTGGACCACGCGCGCATCAACGCGGACTTCGGCGTGGACAACTTCGGCGATGCGACCATCCCGGTACGCTCGTCCGACCACGATCCGGTGCGCCTGAGCATCCGCGTGCCCGGCTTCGCCCGCGCCGACCTGTCGGTGGCGGCCTCGGCCGACCGCAGCAGCGCCAGCGTCGGCGATACCGTGCGTTACACCGCCACGGTGCGCAACGCCGGTCCGGGCAATGCCGCGCCGGCCGCGGTGGCGTTCGTGTTCGCGGCGGAACTGCTGCCGGCGATGGCCACCATCGCGCCGGGCTGGACCTGCGAGGCACCGACGCCGTCGGCAGGCACCACCCGCATCACCTGCACCACCCCATCGCTGGCCGTCAATGCGGACGCCCTGTTCGCCGTCGACGCCATCGTTCCGGCCAGCACGGCCGGCGCCACGCTGGGCCTGGGCGTGTCGGCGAACTCGCCGGTGCTGGACCCGGCCAACGCCGACAACACCACGGCGGTAGCCATCGACGTGGCGGCACTGCCGGTCAGCAAGGCGGACCTGTCGGTGCAACTGCTGGGCGGCGCGCTGCCGCTGCGCCGCGGCACCATCGCGACGCTGCTGGTCCCGGTGCGCAATGCCGGGCCGGATGCGGCCGAACAGGTCAAGGTGGTGCTGACCAGCAACGTGGATGCCAGCTACGCCGCCGTCGCCGCACCCACGGGCTGGAGCTGCACGCGGGTACGCGACACTCCCGAGGGATCGACGGCGGAATGCACCCGTCGCGGCGCGATGCCGCGCAGCGTGCAGACCCTGGCGTTCGCCATGGTGGTACCCGGCAAGCCCAAACGCGGGACGATGTTCGAGTTCGAAGCCGTCGTCAGCAGCGACACGCCTGACCCGGACGCCGGCAACAACCGCGACCGGCTGACACAGCGCATCCGCTGAACTTCCACCGCAGGATGCGGTCGACAAGGGCGCGGTCATCCGCGCCCTTGTTCGTTTCCGCGCATGCCTGCGGCGCAGCGCGGGATGGGCATCACGCTCCCTGCCCTGTTCACGTCCGCCGCGCTGACACCGCACGACACATGGCAAGCGTCTGTTTTCACGCCATTTTCCCGTGAACGGGTATGCCATGCGCCATCGTCTTGCTGCAATGCACGAAGGCTGCGACGCCGGCATTCCCTAAAATTACATCTGAAACCATTTCCGACGGCCGACAAGCGAACCGTACCCGATGACCATCGCCGCAACCTTCGAGATCGAATACCTGCAGTACCTGGGGCCGGACGGCACCCTGGTGCGCAACGACCTGCCCGAATCCGGACGCGACATCCCGCGCCTGCGCGAGCTGTTCAAGCAGATGCTGTTCGTGCGCACCTTCGACACCAAGGCCATCGCGCTGCAGCGCACCGGCAAGCTGGGCACCTATGCCAGTTGCCTGGGCCACGAGGCCACCCACGTCGGCATCGGCGCGTCGATGAAGCCGGAAGACGTCTTCGCCCCCAGTTACCGCGAGTACGGCGCGCAGTTCATGCGCGGCGTGGAGCCGCGTGACGTGCTGATGTACTGGGGCGGTGACGAACGCGGCAACGACTTCAAGGTGGCCAGGCACGACTTCGCCTGGAGCGTGCCGATCTCCACCCAGTGCCTGCATGCGGCCGGGGCGGCGCTGGCATTCAAGCTGCGCAAGCAGCCTTACATGGCGGTGACCACCTGTGGCGATGGCGGTTCGTCGAAGACGGACTTCTACGCCGCGCTCAATTCCGCCGGTGCGTACGAACTGCCGCTGGTGCTGTGCGTGATCAACAACGGCTGGGCCATTTCCGTGCCGCGCAAGGCGCAGACCGGTGCGCAGACGCTCGCGCAGAAAGGCCTGGCGGGCGGGCTGCATTGCCTGCAGGTGGACGGCAACGACCTGATCGCCGTGCTGGAAGGCATGCGCCGCGCCGCCGAGCGCGCCCGCAAGGGCCAGGGCGGCACGGTGATCGAGTTCGTCACCTATCGCCTGTCCGACCATACGACCGCAGACGATGCGCGCCGCTACCGCGACGATGCCGAAGTGAAGGCCGGCTGGGAGCGCGAACCGGTGACGCGCCTGCGCACCTGGCTGACCGCGCAGGGCGCATGGAGCGAAACCGAGGAAGCCGCCTGGAAGGAAGAATGCGGCCTGCGCGTGGACGAGGAAGTCAACGCCTACCTCAATACGCCGGTGCAGCCGGTCGAAGCGATGTTCGACTACCTCTACGCCGATCCGCCACCGGAACTGCTGCAGCAGCGCGCCGCCGCGCTGGCCGCGGAGGGCCGCTCATGAGTGCCGTGATGGAGAACAAGACCGTGGCAACCCACAAGGCCACCGATGCCGTCGCCACCCCGACCGCCATCACCCTGATCGAGGCCATCACCCAGGCGCTGGCCTGGGAGATCGCGCACGATGACACCGTGATGGTGCTGGGCGAGGACGTGGGCGTGAACGGTGGCGTGTTCCGCGCCACCGCCGGCCTGCAGCAGCGCTTCGGCGCCGACCGCGTGCTGGACACGCCGCTGGACGAGACCACCATCGCCGGCCTTACCGTCGGCCTGGCCGTGCAGGGCATGAAGCCGGTGGCCGAAGCGCAGTTCGACGGCTTCGTCTACCCGATGGTCGACCACATCATCTGCCATGCCGCGCGCATGCGTTACCGCACGCGCGGCCGTCTGCACTGCCCGATGGTGCTGCGCGTGCCGTGGGGTGGCGGCATCCGCGCGCCGGAACACCATTCCGAAGCCAACGAATCGATCTTCACCAACGTGCCCGGCCTGCGCGTGGTGATGCCGTCCTCGCCGCAGCGCGCCTACGGGCTGTTGCTGGCGGCGATCCGCGATCCGGACCCGGTCATCTACATGGAGCCCAAGCGCATCTACCGCCAGTACAAGGAAGTGGTGGCCGACGACGGCGAAGCGCTGCCGCTGGACGTGTGCTTCGTGCTGCGCGACGGCACCGACGTGACCCTGGTCACCTGGGGTGCGCAGGTCAAGGAAACGCTGGAAGCGGCGGACAAGCTGGCCGCCGACGGCATCAGCGCGGAAGTGATCGACGTGGCCACGCTCAAGCCGCTGGACTTCGACACCATCGCCGAGTCGGTCAGCAAGACCGGGCGCTGCGTGATCGTGCACGAAGCGCCGCGCACCGCGGGCTTCGGCGCCGAGATCGCCGCGCGCCTGGCCGAACATTCGATGTACGACCTGCTCTCGCCGGTCGAGCGCGTGACCGGCTTCGACACCCACATCCCGCTGTTCCGCCTGGAGATGAAGTACCTGCCCAGCGTCGACAAGATCGTCGCGGCGGCCAAGCGCGCACTGGCCAACGGGTGATGAAACGCGCGCGGGTCATCGTGACGCACCGCGCGCCGGACCGCCCGGCCATCCGCGTCGTGGCCGGCGACACGGTGACGCTGGGCGACCGCGACATCGACTGGCCGCATTTCGTCTGGGCCACGCTGGCCAGCGGACTGGGCGGCTGGATGCCGGCGGCGATGTTCGATGCCGAACGCGGTGCGGCCAGAGCCCGTGACGATTACGACACGCGCGAGCTGGATGCGGAGGCCGGCGAAGTGCTGGTGCTGCACCATGAGATCGCGGACTGGTGGTGGGCCGAGAATGTCCTGGGCACCACCGGCTGGATCCCCGCGCGCAACCTGGAACCCTTCACGGCATCCCCTCCCGCAGAATCCCCTACAGAACCGCCTTCAGAAGAGAAACCCGCATGAGCGACAGCAAGACCTTCCATCTTCCCGACCTGGGCGAAGGCCTCCCGGACGCGACCATCGTCGAATGGTTCGTCAAGGAGGGCGACGTGATCCGGCTCGACGAACCACTGGTGTCGATGGAAACCGCCAAGGCCGTCGTCGAAGTGCCTTCGCCTGTCTCCGGCAAGGTGGTGAGGCTCGCGGGTGGCGCGGGTGACGTGGTCGTCACCGGCAGCATGCTGGCCGTGTTCGAACCCGACCCCACCCTGCCGCAGCGCGCGGAAGGCCAGGACACCGGCCACCACCACGGACCGCCGAAGGACACCGCGGCACCGGTGTCGGCGGTGGCCGTCGAGGCCACGCCCGCCAAGGCCGAGACCGAACGCGATGACGCCGGCACCGTGGTCGGCGCCATGCAGTCTTCCAACGCCATCCACACCGAGCAGGTGGTCGCAGTCGGCGGCATCAAGGCGATGCCGGCCGTGCGCGCGATGGCGAGGAAGCTGGGCGTGGATCTGGCACGCGTGCGCGCCACCGGTGCCGACGGCGCGGTGACGATGCAGGACGTGAAGCAGGCGGCAGCCCAGGGCTCGGCGCGTGCCGGCGTGTCCAGTGCGCAGGTGTCGGTGCGCGCGGCGAACGCGGACACCGCGTCGGCCGTGGCGCCACAGCGCACCGCGCTGTCGGCCTCCGGCAAGCCGATGCGCACACAGCCCCCGGGCGTATCCGCCAGCGGTCAGCCGGAACAGCTCAAGGGCGTCCGCCGCAACATGGCGCGGGTGATGGCCGACGCGCATGCCAAGGTGGTGCCCACCACGTTGAGCGACGACGCCGACGTGCATGCCTGGCAGCCCGGCAACGACATGACCGTGCGTCTGGTGCGCGCCATCGTGCGGGCCTGCAAGGCGGTGCCCGCGATGAACGCGTGGTTCGACGGCGACAAGCTCACCCGCACGCTGCACCCGCAGGTGGACATCGGCATCGCCGTGGACACCGATGACGGTCTGTTCGTGCCGGCGCTGCGCAATGCCGACATCCTGGACGCACAGGGCGTGCGCGAAGGCATCAACCGGCTGCGCACGCAGGTGGCCGACCGCAGCATCCCCGCCTCGGAACTGAGCGGCTACACCATCTCGCTGTCCAACTTCGGCATGTTCGCCGGGCGTTACGCCACGCCCGTGGTGGTGCCGCCCTGCGTGGCCATCGTGGCCGCGGGCCGCGCGCGCCACCAGGTCACCCCGGTGATGGGCGGGTTCGAATCGCACAAGGTGGTCCCGCTGTCGGTGACCTTCGACCACCGAGCCTGCACGGGTGGCGAAGCCGCGCGCTTCCTGAAGGCCCTGATCGACGATCTCGCCCTACCGGCGTGATCGCGGGCGCCGTCGCCTGCGCGCTGACCGCAGGCACGGCTATGCTGGATGCATCCGGAGAACGGCGGGTGACACCCGCCCGCAAGGTGTCCCATGACCCACCGCAGCCGACTGGCGGGTTTCATCATCGACCGCCAAGGTGATGACCACGATGCCGCCGCCACGTTCTGGAGCCGCGCACTCGGCCTGCCGCAGGGCCAGACCTACGAGGACGGTGAGGCACGCTACGCCGAACTGGAAAACGCACCGGGCGGCCTGCATGTCGAAGTCCAGCGCGTCAGCCACGCCTCGCGCGTGCACCTGGACATCGAAAGCGATGATATCGATGCCGAAGCGTACCGCCTCGAAGCGCGGGGCGCGAAGCGCATCGGCTTCGTCAAGCGCTGGTGGGTGATGGAAGCCCCGACAGGGCACCGTTTCTGCATCGTGCGCCTGCGTGACCGTGCCGGCGCCGCCGAACCCAACGTCTGGGACTGACCACACCTTTCCACTGCCCGGAGCACACCATGGCCCATCGCAGCCGCCTTGCCGGTTTCATCATCGACAGCCAGGTCGACGACCTGCCCGCCGCTTCCGCGTTCTGGAGCGCCGCGCTCGGGTTGAAGGTCACCCATCCCGACGATGGCGGCCTGGGCATCTACGACAAGTTCGAACCCGGCCCCGGCGGGCTGCACATCGAGGTGCAGAAAGTGGCGCACGCATCACGCCTGCACCTGGACATCGAGACCGACGACATCGAGGCCGAGGTGGCCCGCCTGGAAGCGCTGGGCGCCAAGCGCATCCAGCACGTGCGCGACCGCTGGTGGGTGATGGAAGCCCCCACCGGCCACCGCTTCTGCGTGGTGCCGATGGACGAAACGAGCAAGCGCGGGAAACCGAACCGCTGGGCGTGACCCGGCGACGAAGGTCAAGCGGCGGTATGCGTGGCCTGGTTCCAGAATGCCAGCAGGTGTCCCAGGCCGGGCGATGCTGCTTCTTCGTCCTCGAGCCAGGGCACGGTGCGCGTCCACTGCTCGTGGCTCAGTTTCTGCAGCAGGCTGTCCGGTGCCCGCGCGAAGCCCATGTGCCAACGCTGGAAATGACGGAGGGGCGTGGGACCGTGCTGCAGCGTTTCGATCCCTGCGTGCTGGCTTGCGCGCTGGATGCGGGCGAAGACATGCGCCACGCCATGCGACGGCCCCTCCAGATACTGGAGGAAGGCCTGCCCGTGATGGAGCAGCGCACCGGTCACGTCCACCATCTGGTTGTTCGCGCGGGCATCGAGCAGCAGGGCATCCATATCACCCGTGTTGAGCGGGCGCGTCGCCCGGCTGCGATAGACTAGTGAAACCAGCGTTTCCATGGGGTGTCCTGCTCCTTCGGGCGCCCAGCTTACCGTTCCCCGTGCCGCGCCGCGTAAAGGCGGAGCCTTCACGCGCCGCATCCGCGGCGAAGAGAGTGGCTGTAACCGTCAGTTCCGTGGCAATCGCCGCGCAGCCTTGCTTTGTTCACGCACTGCCTTGAACTCCGACCCCTCCTGCCACTCGGGCCAGCCCGCGTCGTTGGCGATGCCGTGGCCCAGGTCGTACAGCAACGTCACGTCCTGTGCCTGCCCGGTGGCATCCCACGCCGGCGTCCATGCATCGCACGGCTGGTGGTAGCAGTTGGCGAAGTAGGTGTCGCGCAGCGCCTTGCCGCGCTGCAGCCCACCGTCGCGACGGTCCAGGCCGGCCCCGGCGGTGATCGCCGGCACGCCGACGCGCGCGAACGCGAAGTGGTCCGCGCGGTAGAAGAAACCCGCTTCCAGGTTGGGGTCGGGCGAATACGTGCGTCCGCGCGCTTCGGCCACGCGCTTTAGGTCCTGCTCCAGCGAGACACGACCGTTGCCCCACGAGGCGATGTCGCGGTTCGGGCCGTCCGGGCTCAGCATCTCGATGTTGATGACAGCGGCCGTTTTGTCCAGCGAAACCGACGGATTGGCGGCGAAGTAGGTGGCCCCCTGCAGCCCCTTCTCTTCCGCCGTCAACGCCATGAACAGCAGGCTGCGCCGGGGGCGAGGTCCGGCGGCGAACACGCGCGCCAGTTCCAGCACCGCGGCCACGCCGGTGGCGTTGTCCACGGCGCCATGGCGGATGCGATCGCCGTCAGCGGCCGGCTGGCCCACGCCGAACGCATCCCAGTGCGCGGAATAGATGACCGTCTCGTCCGGCCGTTCGGTGCCTTCCAGCTTGCCGATGACGTTGTGCGTGACCACCTGGTCGCGCTTCACGCCGAAGGCCGCCGACAGCGTCGCGTCGCCCAGCGGCACGGGCTTGAACTGCGCGGTCTGCGCCTTCTTCTTCTCGGCCTCGAAATCCAGGCCAGCGCGCTGGAACAGCGACACCGCCAGTTCGCGCTGCATCCATCCGCGCAGCAGCGTGTGATGGCGCGCCGCATCCTTGCGCGGGATATCGAACGACGGAGAAAGCCCCGAGCTCTTGACCGTGGCCCAGCCGTACGCGGCCGGCGCGGTCTCGTGCACGATCAGCACGCCGGTGGCGCCCTGTCGCGCAAGCTCCTCGTACTTGTAGGTCCACCGGCCGTAATACGTCACTGCGCGCCCATCGAACGCACCGGGCTGCGGCGTCTCGAAATCCGGGTCGTTGACCAGCACCACCGCGATCTTGCCGCGCAGGTCGGCGCCCTTGTAGTCGTCCCAGCCGCGCTCGGGCGCGCTCACGCCATAGCCGACGAACACCAGCGGTGCCGCCTCCACCTGCACGCGCTCGACCGGCACCAGGCTCTGCAGCACCAGGTCTTCGCCATTCACCAGCGACTGCGGCTTGCCACCCACGCGCAGCGTCGCCTGTACCGGACCCTCGACCTGCGCGCGCACCAGCGGCACCGCCTGCGTCCATCCGCCATTGTCGCCACCGGGCTGGACGCCCGCGGTCTTCAGTGCGTCGATCAGATAGGCGACCGTCTTCTCCTCGCCCGGCGTGGCCGGTGCGCGGCCCTCGAACGCATCCGAGGCCAGCACCTGCACATGGCGCGAAAGATGCTCCGCGCTGATGCCGCCACCCGGCAGGTCGGCGGCCGCTGCAGGCAACCCGTACAAGGACATCCACAGCAACAGAATCGCGTATTTCATCGCACAGCCTGCTTCACTCGACATGACGGCGGGAGTCTACGGGATTCCCGCCGGGGCGACGTGAGCCGCGATCGCGCCTGCATGGCGGAGGCGTGCAGGAGGATCGACCGTCCGCTGTCGCGACTCACGTCGCTCCCACCGCCAGAAAGAAGGGGACGCCGCTCAGGGCCGGCCGCGATCCAGCCACACGCCCAGGCCTTGTGCGTTCAGCTCGATATCCATCGCCAGTATCCGCTGCACGTCCTCGTCGGATTGCGGCACGCCAAGCGCATGCGCGCGTTCCAGGTACAGCGCCGTCAGCCCTGCGACCAGGCAGCGGTGGCGATCGGGACGGCCGTCGCAGGCATCCGCGATGGCCACCATCGCATCGATCTGCTCATGCAGCGCCTGCGCCAGGCGCGTGACGTCGCCAACACGCCCGTAATGCGTCAGGTACATCGCATCGGGCGCGTACGTCAGCATCCGCGTGATGCTGGCTTTCAGGGCCTCCGGCTCGAACTGCACGGGCGTGGAGGTGGGCAGGATGTATGCACCCTGCGGACCATTCAGCTCCCGGTAGGACAGGCCGAAGGTGTCGCCGGTGAACCAGCTGCGGCTGCGTTCATCCCAGATGCAATGGTGGTGGCGCGCGTGGCCCGGCGTATCGATGCATTCCAGCCGCCGCCCCGCCAGCGCGATGACCTCGCCATCCTGCACCACGCGCACGCGCGCCTCGGGCACCGGCAGGATCTGGCCGTAGCTGCGCTGCATTTCCGCTTCGCCATACACGGCGGTCGCGCCGGCGATCAGCTTGGCGGGATCCACCAGATGCGGCGCGGCGCGCGGGTGCGCCACCAGCGTGGCCGTCGGCAGCTGCTGCATCAGCAGGCCGGCGCCGCCGGCATGATCCAGGTGCACGTGGGTGACGATCAGCCAGTCGACATCGGCGGGTTGCAATCCCGCCGCCTGCAACGCGGCCATGAGATGCGGTACAGAGTGGTTGGTGCCGCAATCGACGAAGGCACCACGCCCGTTCTCGACGATCAGGTACGCCGCATCGAAATGGTCACGCTGGAAAGCGGTATCGATGGTGTGGATGCCGTGCGCGTTCATCCGGTGGCCTCGTCGCTGCGGATACCCGATTCTATGTGGGCCACGCATACCGCACGACCCGTCTTTGGTCGGATGCGCGCCGCGGCGGCGGCCTCAACGGCGCGACAGCCACCAGCCGCGCAGCGGCACGGCCATCGTCAGCACGAACAGGAAGGCACCGTAGGCCACCAAGGTAGCCAGTACCTGCTTCCAGATCGCACCGGTGCCCGCATCCGCCAGGCCCAGCGCATAGCCCCACTGCATGCCGACGAAACTCAGCACGAAGGCGATGGCGAGCGTGGCGATATCGAAGGCCTTGCGACGTGCGTTGCGGGGCTGGCGCGGGAACAGCCAGAACAGCGACCCCAGCAGCAGGAACCACGGCAGGAAAAGGATGACGGCGAGGTACGGCATCAGGCATCGACCTCGCGCAGTGCGGCCAGCGCCGACAGCACGTCGTCGGCCGGCACCTGCAGGACGATCTCCGGCGTCGCCATCGCATCGGCATGTTCGGCCTGTTTCAGCATGCCGATCAGCTTGCCCGCATCCTTCGGGGAGTCGAACCCGTTGCTCTGCACCAGTACGCTGCCGTCCGCGTCGACCAGCTTGAAGTAGAAGCGCCCGTCGGTCTCGCGGTACTGCTTGAACTGCGGCAGCGCGGCCTTGCCGGCGCTCGCCTTCTCCACCGTCGCCTGCTGCGAGAGATCGCGCAGGCCGACGGCGTGGCGCAACTCGGCGACGAAGGGCGTGGCGTACCGCGCACGCAGCCGCTGCGCACCGTCGCGCAGGATCGCCTCGATCTCGGCTGGCCTGGCCATCAATGCTTCGTACTTCTCGCGCAGCGGCGCGACCTCGGCATCGATGCGGTCGAACAACGCCTGCTTGGCGTCACCCCAGCCGATGCCGTCGGCGAAGGCCTGGCGCATGCGGCTGGTTTCTTCCTGCGAGGCGAAAGCCTGGTACAGCTGGAAGACGTGCGAGCCATCCGCGTCCTTCGCCTCACCCGGCGCCTTCGAGTCGGTGACGATGGAGGCGATGAGCTTCTTCAGCTCGTTGCGGGGCGCGAACAGCGGGATCGTGTTGTCGTAGCTCTTGCTCATCTTGCGGCCATCCAGGCCGGGCAAGGTCGCCACGTTCTCTTCGATGGCCGCTTCCGGCAGCGCGAAGTACTCCTTGCCGAACAGATGGTTGAAGCGCTGGCCGAAGTCGCGCGCCATTTCGATGTGCTGGATCTGGTCGCGCCCCACCGGCACCTTGTCGGCGTTGAAGATCAGGATGTCCGCCGCCATCAGCACCGGGTACATGAAGAGGCCCGCGGTGATGCCCGCGTCATCGTCCTCGCCGTCGGCGCGGTTCTTGTCCACGGCCGCCTTGTAGGCATGCGCGCGGTTGAGGATGCCCTTGCCGGCCACGCAGGTCAGCAGCCAGGTCAGCTCCGGGATCTCGGGAATGTCGCTCTGGCGGTAGAACCACACCTTGTCCGGCTCCAGCCCGCAGGCCAGCCACGTCGCGGCGATCTCCAGCGTGGAGCGCTGCACGCGCGCGGGCTCCTGCACCTTGATCAGCGCATGGTAGTCGGCCAGGAAATAGAAGCTCTCCACGCCGGCGGCGCGGCTGGCCGCCACGGCCGGGCGGATCGCGCCGACATAGTTGCCCAGGTGGGGCGTGCCGGAAGTGGTGATGCCGGTCAGGATGCGGGTGGTCATGCGTGTGCGGCAGGGAATGCGGAAAGACCGCCAGTCTACCGGCTGGGGCCATGGACTGCTGCCGGCGCCCCTGCGACACGGCGTCGCAGGCGCCGATCCCGTCTGCCGCATGAACCGGCGCGGCGTCGTCCGGCAACCCACGACCCCGCATTGCCGCCTCGCCCGTTCCCAGCATCGTCCCAACCCGGAGAACGGCCATGCTGCAACGAATCCTTGCCTCTTTCGCGCTGTTCGGCCTGCTGGCCGCGTGCGCGCCTCTCGACGCCCGTCCGCTGGTGGACGTCAGCGTGGTCGACCGCGACACCGGTGAATGGCTGCCCCGCTACCTGCACCGCGGCGACACCTGGGTGGCGGGAACCCCCGGGCATCGTTACAGCGTTCGCCTCGCCAACACCACCGGCGAACGCGTGCTGGTGGTGCTGTCGGTGGATGGGGTGAACGCGATCACCGGGCAGACCGCGCATCCGGGCCAGGCAGGGTACGTGCTGGAGCCGTGGCAGAGCACCGAGATTTCCGGTTGGCGGAAGTCGATGGATGACGTGGCCCAGTTCGTCTTCACCGATCTGGGCGACAGTTACGCCGCGCGCACGGGACGTCCCCGCAACGTGGGCGTGATCGGCGTTGCCGTCTTCCGCCAGGCGCCCTACCACCACGGGCCACGATATTCGCCGCCCCCGATCACGCGTCCCCATGCGGAGAAGCGTCGCAGCGAAGCGGGCGCGCCGGCGGCCGCCGCGAGTGAAGCCATGGCGGACAGCACAGCGCGGCAGCAGAGCATCGGCACAGGCCACGGCCAGCGCGAATGGGCGCCCACCACGCACACCGGCTTCCAGCGCGCGAGCCGGCAGCCGGAGCAGGTCAGCGAACTGCGCTATGACGAACGCCGCCGCCTGGTCGCGATGGGCGTGCTGCCACGCCATCAAGGGCCCCACTGGCGGGAGACGTCGCCGCGCGCCTTCCCGGATGGGTTCGTCGCCGATCCGCCGGGTTACCGCTAAGGCCGGGCGCGAGCTGCAAGGTCAGCGCGCAGGTTCCGCCGTCACAACGAGAAGCGGGCCGCCCCAAGGACGGCCCGCGTGGTGTCGCTGATTCCTTCGATCAGTGCCTGAAGCTGCTGTCGGAGCGCAGCGTGCGCTGGAAGTCCTCGACTTCGCTGTGCGCGCGGTCGCGGTCGTAGCCGTAGCGTTCCTGCAACTTGCCTTCGAGGTATTCGGCATTGCCCTGCGCGACCTTGAAATCGTCGTCGGTCAGGTCGCCCCATTTGGCCTGCATCTTGCCCTTCAGCTGCTTCCAGTTGCCGGCGATGATGTCCTGATTCATGGTATTTCCTCGCTAATTGAGCGGCAGGGGGCGCCGCGGGAACAGCATCGCAGGCGATGCGTTCCCATCCGATCAAGCGCGCGTCAACACGCCATTAGGAAATGCTGAATCGTTCAGTGGCATGAGGATCCGTTCGCACGGATGAATGCGTGCATGCTCTTCGCGCAGCCACTTCTATCGCGCCAAGTTGGTATCAACTTGCTGTCTGCTTTCCGCAAAGAAAAACGGGCCGCATTCCGGCGGCCCGTTCTTCATTGCCCTGGCATCTCCGGACTTACTTGCCCGAAGAATCCTCGACCTTTTCGCCCACCTTCTGCACGTCCTTGCCGAACCCCTTGACGGTGTTGCAGCCGGACAGCACGCCGATGGAGAACAGGGACAACAACATCAATGCGACGACACGCTTCATACACGACTCCTGTGGACGGTTCCCATTGCCGGGAAGGCATCCCGGACCGGCGAGGTCCGTCCTGCTTCCCACCCCAACAGTCTGATTTAAGCACGCTGGCTGGCGCCTGACCAAGGCACCGGAAAGCAGGAAGGGCCGGTCGCCCGGCCCTTCCTTCAGCTCACACCACGGAGGGTGCTCAGCGGGTGAAGCGCATCAGCACTTGCCGTCCTTGCAGTCCTGGGCCTTATCTTCGACCTTTTCGCCGACTTTCTGCACATCCTCGCCGGCACCGGCCACGGTGTTGCAGCCCGACAGAACGGCAGTGGAAAACATCGCCAACATCAACAGGGCCATCGTACGCTTCATGTGTCGCTCCTCGTCTGGAATGGGCCGCCGCAAGGTACGGGAGACGCTGCGGTGGCGGGTGGCACCACCTTCGACGGCGCGACGTATAGAACGCGTGAAACCCCCGGGGACCCGTTCAGTCACGCATCAGCGTGGACTTGCCGAACAGGCTTTCTACCAGGTCCACCGTCAGCTTGGCGGTCCGGTTGCGGCGGTCCAGCACGGGGTTCAGTTCCACGATGTCCAGCGACCCCATCAGCCGCGTGTCGGCGATCATTTCCATCACCAGCTGCGCCTCGCGGTAGTTGGGGCCACCCGGCACCGTGGTGCCCACGCCCGGCGCGATGCTGGGGTCCAGGAAGTCGACGTCGAAGCTGACGTGCAGGTGGGTGTCGGCATCCAGGCCTTCCAGCGCGGCTTCAAGCGTGCGCTTCATGCCGACCTCGTCGATGTAGCGCATGTCGTAGACATCGACGGCGTGGTCCTTGATGAGCTTCTTCTCTTCCGGATCCACGGAACGGATGCCGATCTGCCGGACCATGGCCGGCGTGATGGCCGGTGCGTCGCCGCCCAGCCGGGTCAGTGCCTCCGGCCCGATGCCGCAGAGGCACGCCACCGGCATGCCGTGGATGTTGCCGGAAGGCGTCACGTCGCTGGTGTTGAAGTCCGAATGCGCGTCCAGCCAGAGCACCCGCAGCTTCTTGCCGGCTTGTCGGCAGTGGCGCGCGACCGCGGTGATGGAACCGACCGCCAGGCAATGGTCGCCGCCCATCATGATCGGCAGCCGGCCCTTCTGCAGCTCGGCGGCCGTCGCCTCCATGACGGCGCGGTTCCAGGCCACGACTTCATCCAGGTGGCGGTAGCCCTTCACCGGATCGGTCCAGGGATTGCGCGGGCCATCCACGTTGCCCGTGTCCACCACGTCCACGCCGCGCGCCGCCAGCGCCTCGCCCAGGCCGGCGATACGCAGCGCATCCGGTCCCATGCGCGCACCGCGGTGGCCCGCACCCACGTCCGTGGGTACGCCGATCAGGGAAACGGGAGGAAACGCACGACTCATGGCAGGTCCAGATACGGAAACAGGACCGGCAGTCTATCCCCGTGACGGTGACGACGTTATGGCGTTGCAGCACGGGAGGGAAATGGTGCCGCTTATCCGAATCGAACGGATGACCTACCGCTTACAAGGCGGTTGCTCTACCAGCTGAGCTAAAGCGGCACGAGGCGGACCGGCGGTGGCCGGCGCAACGGCAATTCTACCGCAGTGCCGTGCATTCCAGCGCGAGCGGGCTGCCGGTGGAGGCCGTGCGCGCCAATCCCGCGAGATCCACGCCCTCGGCGACGCCCGCATCGATCCACCACTGCGAAGGCGCGGTGCGGCCCACCGGCGCCAACCGTGCCGGGAATCCCGCGGCCTGCAACGCGGACTGGCGGCGTTCCGCCGCTTCGCGGCTGCGATAGCGGCCCAATGCGATGCCATGGGTGTTTTCACCCTGGTTGATCACCAGGAAATCGTCGAAGCCGGCCGCACCGATCCGCGCAGCCGTCGCCTGTGCTTCCTCGCGGCTGGGTGCGGGCGGCAACAGCACCTCGTAGCCGCTGGCGCTGGGCGCTGGCACCTCGCGCAAGCGCGCGCGCAACAACTGGGGCTGCAAGCCGTTCTGCGCCAGGATGGCGCTGGCCTCACTGGTGAAAGGCCCCAGGCTGAAGCATCGGGCGGGCTCCACACTGCCGGCGGGAAGCGACGCCGGTGCCGACGGCTCGGCTACCGCACCGGTCGATGGGGTGGAGGCAGCAGTGGCCGGCGCTGGCTCGTCCATCAGTTGCAGGCGGGCGACGCCCGAAGGGAGTTCCGGCGGAGGCGGAGGCAGTGGTTCCCGCCGTGTCAGCCACCATGCGGCAACCCCCAGGTTCAACACGATCAACAGGACAATCAAGGCGCGGATCAGCATGCGGGGATTCTAGCCACAGGCCTTCATGCGCGGATACCGGCGCGGGCCCAGAGCGCGAGCCCTTCCAGCACCAGCGCGGACGCCATCACGCTTTCCGGCAATAGAGGCTGCAGGGCGGCGGCCCCGCCGCCATGCAGCAGCAGCGCTGGCGTCTCGCCCAGCTGCGTGCCCGCCTGCCGCAGGCTGCGCTCGATCAACCCGGCCGCCGCACCCTCGCAACCGGATGCGAGCGCGTCGGCCGTATCGGTCGCGAATTCCACGTAGTCGCCACCGCTTGCCGGAAGCTGCACGGCCGCGCGATGCAGCGCGTCCCGCATCAATCGCGGAGACGGGCCGATGCGCCCACCCCGATGCTGGCCATCCGCCGCCAGCAGGTCGATGGTCACTGCGGTGCCCACGCCCACCACCAGCCACGCGTGGCGCGCACGCGCATGCGCCGCCAGCAACGCGAGGAAGCGGTCCACGCCCAGGCGTTCCGGTGCGGCATAGGCGATCCGCACACCCGCCATCGCCGATTGCGTGCGTGCCAGGGAAATGCAGGCGAAGCGCGTGGTCAGTGCGTCCACCACGCCCGCGGTCAACGCTGGCGAAGCAACACTGGCCAAGCAGGCCGATGCCGCTGCAAGTTCCCCCCGGGACGGCAGCGCCGTCTCCAGTGCAGCGACAAGATCACGGTCGCCATGGTCCAGTGCGACCACCTCGCCCAGCGAGCCGTCCTCGCGCAGGTGGGCGCACTTCAGTCGCGAATTTCCCAGATCGAACAGCCAGTGGCTCATGGAATCCTCACGCTCACTTCCCCTGCATGCACGTACTGCATGGCGTCGCCGACGCGAACGCGCAGCGCCCCGTCACCGCCGATGCCTTCCGCCATGCCATGTGTTTCGCCGCCTGCGGCGGCATGCAACGTAACTTCGCACCCGGCCAGCGCATCCAGCGCGGCGAAGCGCGGCAGGAAGGGCGCCAGTCCGTCGCGGTCGAATTGGTCCAGCGCCGGCAGCAGCGCGGACACCAGCTGTGCGGCGATCGCATTGCGCGACAGCGGACCCGGTGACAGCGTCGCCAGATCCACCCAGGGCTGGTCGATCTGCGCGGCCGTCGTGGCAGGCATGCGGACATTCACGCCGATGCCCACGACCGCGCGCACCGGCCCTCCATGCTCGCCCCCCCCTTCCACCAGCACGCCACCCAGCTTGCGGCCATCCACCACCAGGTCGTTCGGCCACTTCAACGCCACCTGCGGATAGCCGGCCTGATGCAGGGCCTCGGCAACGGCGATGCCGGCCACCAGACTCAGGCCACCCAGTCGCGCCAGGCCTCCCGAGAATTGCCGGGAGAACGAGACGTACAGGTTGGTCGCCATCGGGGAGGCCCACTGCCGTCCCCGCCGGCCACGGCCGACGGTCTGCTGTTCCGCCAGCAGCACCGCGACCCCGGCATCGGGCGCGGGGCGCCGCAGCAGTTCGCTGTTGGTCGAATCCAGCGACCACGCAACATCGAGTCGAGCCAGGTGCACGCGCGCGGCCGCATCGATGCGTGCGCGGATGTCGGCCGGGTCCAGCAGTTCCATCGGCGTCGCAAGCGCGTAGCCCCGACCCGGACGTGCCTCGACCTGCACGCCGCCGTCGCGAAGCGCCTCGATGCGCTTCCACATCGCGGCGCGCGTCAATCCGGCGTCACGCGCCAGCGCATCCCCGGAGACCGGCCCTTCGATCAGCCGCTGCAGCAGTTCGCGCTCCCCACTCATGCGCGACGGCGCCAGAAGCGCACGCGCTCGAAGCGCGACTCGGTGCCGGCAAGCAGGCGCCGTACGTTGGCGCGATGGGTGAAAACCACCAGCAGCGGGGCCGCGACGGAAAACACCTGGGCTGGCAGGTCCACCTTCGTCCACACGGCCAACGGAACCAGGCATGCGGTGGCGATGATGGAGGCCAGCCCGACATACCCGCTGGCCACCAGCACGCAGACCCACACGAGGAACAGCGGCAGCAACGCCAGCGGCCACAACACCACCAGGCCGCCCAGCAAGGTGCCGACCCCCTTGCCGCCGCGGAAGCCGTGCCACAACGGCCATACATGGCCCATCGCCGCCACGAATGCCGCCGCGAAACCCAGCGCGCGCGGTACCCAGGGGCCGTCCGCCGGCGCGAACGTCAACGCCAGCCAGGTGGCCAGCACCCCCTTGCCGATGTCGATGACCACCACGCCCAGCGCGAACTTCCAGCCCAGCGTGCGCAACGCATTCGTGCCGCCGGCATTGCCACTGCCCCGGGTACGGATGTCGACGCCACGGAACCGGCCCAGCAGCAGGCTGCCGGAAACGGAACCCAGCAGGTAGGCGAAGAGCAGCAGGAGGAGCGTGGTCGGCATGGCGCCATTATGGGCCAGGCCGCGCGTGCCTCAGGCCTCCGGTGCCGGCTGCACCGCCACGATCAATGCACCAGGCCCTGCATGCGCACCGATCGCCGCACCGGTTTCGACCAGATGGTCCTGGTGGATGGACACACGCTGGCGCAACGCGGCCAGCAGGCGTTCGGCCTGCGGTCGCGCATCGCAATGCCCCACGATCACGCGCCAGCGCGTGCCTGCCGCCAGCTTGCCGGCCACCCGCCGCGCGAACGCTTCCGGCGCCCGCTCACGGGTGAACAGCACGCCCGCCACCGCCATGCGGCCTTCGGCATTCATGCGTGCCATCGGCGTCAGCGCGGTGAAGCGCGCGATGGGGGCGGCCCAGCGCGGAATGCGACCGCCGCGCACCGCATGGGAAATATCCGGCGCGGTGGCCCACATGCGTGTCAGCGGGCGTAGGCGTTCCAGTTCGGCGACCACGTCGGCTTCACTGCATCCCTGTTCCGCCAGCTCGGCCGCGCGCCAGACCAGCAGTGCCTGCCCGCAGGCGGCGTTGATGGTGTCGAACACGAGCACGCGCCGGCCTTCGTCTCGCGCGGCGGCGTGTTCGCCCGACTGCAGCGTGCCCGACAGGGCCCGCGACAGGCCCACGTACATCACGCGCGCATGGTGTGCCAGCGACAACTCGAACTGCCGGCGGAAATCCCCCGGTGGCGGCTGGCTGGTGCGCGGCAACTGCTTCGACGCGGCCATGCGCCGGTAGAACTCCGCCGTCGACAGGCCCACCTTGTCCAGGTAATCGCGGCCGTCCAGGTCCACGCGGGCCGGCACCACGCCGATGCCGTAGCGCTCGCCGATCTCGTCGGGCAGGTCGGCGGCGCTGTCCGTCACGATGACCAGCTTCTGCGGCAGGCTGGCGCTGTGCTGCTGCCGCACCATGTCGTCCGCCTTCATGCCTTCCACCTGGCCTTGCCGCGCGCATGCATCGAACAGCGCCTGCGGACTGCCGGTGTGCGCGTGCACGCGCAGCCGGGTGGCCCCGCCTGCGATGACGATGGAATCGGCACCCTCGGCTTCCAGTGCGGCGCGCAGTCGCGCGCGATCAAGCCCTTCGCCCAGCAGCAGGCATTCGGTGCACCAGCGCCGATGCGGATCGATGTCGTGGCCGTGCGCGTCCAGCTCGACGGCTTCGTTCGCCGCCGCCGGCACGTTGCCGCGCATGCGGACCGCGCGCGGTCCGCCTTCGACGAACTCGGCGATGCCCTCCAGCAGGTCGACGAATCCCTGCGCACCGGCGTCCACCACGCCCGCGCGTTGCAGCAATGCCATCTGTCGTGGCGTATCGGCCAGGGCGCGCCGCGCGCGCAACAGCGCGCGGGCAAAGCCGCTGCGCGCATCAGCAGATGCGGTACCGGGGGCCGCAGTGGCTTCCAGTTCGTCGGCGAATGCGCTGATGACGCTGAGGATGGTGCCTTCGACCGGTTGCGCCAGGGCCAGGCGCGCGCTGGTGGCACCTTGGCGGACGGCCGCCGCCAGCGAGCGCGCGTCGAGTTCCGGCAGGTTGCGGACGTGTTCGGCCACACCGTAAAGGAACTGCGCCAGGATCGCGCCGGAGTTGCCGCGTGCGCCATCGATGGCGTCGTTGCCGACGCGCTTGAGCAGGTCACCGGCATGGCGGCTGGGCTGGCTGAGTGCGCCGTTGAGCACGCTGCCCAGCGTGGATGCGAGATTGTTGCCGGTGTCGCCGTCGGCCACCGGGAACACGTTGATGCGGTTCAGACCGTCGCGGGCGGCAATGACCCGGCGAGCGCCGGCGATCAGCGCCAGGCGCAGGGCGGGGGCGGTCAGGGGACGCTCGGGCACGGTCGGCATGGAACGAGTCTGCCGCAACCCGGGGCGCAGGCCTGCTGCGCCGCAGCAGCCATGCCGGGCTTCCCCACGATCCGTCGCCGCCTGCGGGCGTTTCGTCGCAGAAGGCCCGCCCATTCAGGCCTGCGGGGCGCTTTCCCGCTATAGTCCGCTGCGTTCCCTGGCCGCTGTACCCCGACAGACAGGAGTCTTCCGATGCTTCGCGCCAGCCTTGCCCTGCTCCTCCTCGGTGCCTCGGCCGCCGTGCTTGCCCAGAACGGGCGCACTGCCCCGGGCAATGCCACGACCTGCCAGGACATCGCGGACAGGATCAGTGCCGACCGCGTCGTCCCTGATCGTGCCGGCGATGCGGTGCCCGCGGTCACCGAGGGCCGCCGCGCACGCGCCACGGCCGTACGCAGCAAGTACGCCGGCCAGGCGACGGGGTTGCCGTCGACCTCGCGCGGCGGTGGGGACGACGACGATTCCCCGTTGCCGCGCAGCCGCGGGTCGAAGTGGCACAGCTTCCTGCCCGGCATGTTCCGTTGAACCACGGGCCGTGATCCAACCGCTCCTTGTCCGGTGATAGGGCTGCTGCGACGGTTCCGTCGCCCCGCTCCGTTCGTTGAAGACGCCCTGTGGCAAACCGCCAGTGCGACGACGCCGTGGGTAGACAGGCTTGCGCCACCGCGCGCGCAGGCATTGCGTGCACTGACAGCCCGTTTCCTGCACCAGAAGACCATCACCCCCGTCGCCGGCCTGGCGCTGGACGATGCACAGCGCGTGCAGCTGGCGGCGCTGTGCTGCCTGCCGCTGCTGGAGTTCGGTGAAGGTGGCCTGCGTGGCTGGTCGCAGCTGATCGTGTACCCGGATGCGTTCCGCGTGCATCGCACGCACACCGATGCCGCCGGCGTGCTGCACGAATGGGATGACGAACTGGCCGGCGAAGCCTGGGGTGCGGGCCCGCTGATCCTGTCGTGGGCGGACGTGCAGGCGGACTTGGCCGAGCCCGATGCCGGCTTCTGCGTGGCCGTGCACGAGATGGCCCACAAGCTGGACGTGCTGGACGGCGAAATGGATGGCACGCCGCCGCTGCCGCGCGACTGGCACCGCCAGTGGGCGCGCGACTTCCAGCGTGCCTACGACGACTTCTGCATGCAGGTGGACCTGGAAACGGAAACGGCGATCGACCCTTATGCCGCAGAGGCGCCGGAGGAATTCTTCGCGGTGACCACGGAATACCACTTTTCCGCACCGGACCTGCTTGCCGACGCGATGCCCATCGTCGCGGGCCACCTGCGCCGCTTCTACGGGGCTTCGCCCTTCGCGGCATCGCCGTAGCGGCAGTACTGGCCGCTACAGGCCCGGCGGCAACGTCACTTCAAAGCGTGCACCGCCCAGTTCTTCCGAACGCAGTACCTGCAGTTCGCCGCGGTAGTCGCGGATCAGGTCCTGCACGATGGACAGGCCGATGCCATGGCCCTGCACGCGCTCGTCGCCGCGCACGCCACGCTGGAGCACCTTGGCGACATCCTCTTCCGCGATGCCGGGGCCGTCGTCGTCCACCGCCAGGTACAGCCCGGGCCTGCGCTGCGGCGCAGTGGCGCCGAGCCTGACCGTCAGCAGCACGCGCGAACGCGCCCACTTGAAGGCATTTTCCAGCAGGTTGCCCATCAGCTCCTGCAGGTCGCCCGGCTCACCGTGGAAGCGCGCCCGCGGATCGATCTCGAACTCGCACAGCACGCCCTTGGCGGCGTAGACCTTCTCCAGCCCGCGCACGATTTCTTCCGCATGCGGCTCTATCGCCACCGGTGCCGAGAACAGCTTGTGGCCGCTGGAAGCCGCGCGCGCCAGCTGGTACGACACCAGGTTGTTCATGCGCTTGAGCTGCACGTCCAGCTCCTCGCGCATTTCGGTCGGGTCGTTCTGGTGGTCAAGCTGGGTGCGCAGCACGGCCAGGGGCGTCTTCAGGCTGTGCGCCAGGTCCGCCAGGGTGTTGCGCTGGCGCTCCAGGTTCTCGCGCTCGCTTTCGATGAAGGCGTTGATGCTGTCGGTCAGCGGTTCGAGTTCCCGCGGATGGCGCTCGGTCATGCCCGACAGCTCGCCGCGCTGCACGCGCGTCAGTTCCGAGATCACCCGGCGCAACGGACGCAGGCTCCAGCGGAGCACCAGCATCTGCAGCAGCAGCAGGATCAGTCCCGCGCCGCCCAGGTACACCCACAGCGAGCCGCGGAACACGCGGATCTGCGTGGTCAGCGACTGCGCGTCTTCCAGCACATAGATGCTGTAGGGAATCTCCGCATGCTGGCTGGTGCCCGGCCAGACGTAGCCGACGCCGTAGCGGTAGACCTCCGCCGGCGTGCCGTCGGCGCGGGTGATCGGCAAGGGGCCTTCGAACGATTCCTGCAGCGCGCCGAGCATGGGCGGCTCCGGCAGGCGGGGACCGAGCGTGGAGTTGGAACCCCAGGGTCCCCCGGGCAACAGCACCTGCGCATACAGGCCGCTGTCGGGCATGTCGAAACGCGGGTCGGGTGTGTTGTACGGCGGCACCAGCAGGCCGTTGCGGGTGAACTCGACGTCGTCGGTGTACTTCAGCGCGTAGCTTTTCAGGCGCTGGCGCAGGTTGTCCTGCGCGGTGTCCACGAAGGCGCGGTCCAGCGCGTAGCCGGCCAGTGCGAGGAAGGCCAGCAGGGCCAGGCTGGCGGCAAGCAGCTGGCGCGCGCGCAACGAGCGCGGGCGCCAGCCGTCGAAGCGGTCACGGCCGGCCGGCGCGTGCCCGGTGTGGGAGGGCGTCGCCGCGCCGGCACCCGGCGCGGGCATCAGCGTTCAATGCAGCCGGGGCCGCGCATCAGGCGTCGCCGGTGCGCGGGATGGCGAAGCGGTAGCCGCGGCCGCGCACGGTCTCGATGGGCTTGAGTTCGCCTTCCGGGTCCAGCTTCTTGCGCAGGCGGCCGATGAAGACTTCCAGCACGTTGGAATCGCGGTCGAAATCCTGCTGGTAGATGTGCTCGGTCAGGTCGGCTTTCGAGACCAGCTCGCCGGCGTGCATCATCAGGTACTCGAGCACCTTGTACTCGTAGCTGGTCAGGTCGACATTGCTGCCGTTGACGCTGACCGTCTGCGCCGCCAGGTCCAGTGCGACCGGTCCGCACTCCAGCGTGGGCTTGCTCCAGCCGGCGGCGCGGCGCAGCAGCGCGTTGACGCGGGCCAGCAGCTCTTCCACGTGGAAAGGCTTGACCAGGTAATCGTCGGCGCCCTGCTTCAGGCCTTCCACCTTGTCCTGCCAGCTGGAACGGGCAGTCAGGATCAGCACCGGGAACTTCTTGCCCTCGTCGCGCAGGGCCTTGATCAGCTCCATGCCCGACATCTTGGGCAGGCCGAGATCGATGATGCCGACGTCGAACGGCACTTCGCGCCCCATGTACAGGCCTTCCTCGCCGTCCTGCGCTGCATCCACCGCAAAGCCTTCGCGCTTCAGGCGCGCGGCCAGGGTTTCGCGCAGGGGGGCTTCGTCTTCGACCAGCAGGATACGCATGGAATCTCCTTGATGATGCAGGCGGCGCGTGCCGCGGCTATTCAACGTGACCCGGTAAAACGTCGACCGGGATTCTACGTAAGACTACGGGCGGGAGGGGTTATCACCGCGTGCAGGCTGGGGACGCGGGAACTCGCGCGACGGCCGGATGCGTGAATCGCTGCGCCGGACACCCGCGGCATCATCCATCGTGCGCACGCGGCCATTCTCGTCCACGTACTTGACCCGGTTCACGTCACGGCCGTCGTACTGCATGCGCTCGACACTCAGCACCTGCCCACCGGTTTCGTTGCGCACGCGGCGCACCGAATCGGACATCGAGCTGCGGTGCCCCCGGTCCTCGTTGCGCGGGAAAGCGCGGTCGCGCGGCGGTGGCGCATCGCTGCGTTCCTGCCCGTCCTGGGCGTGCACGGTGGCGATGCCCCCCATGCAGGCGAGCAGGCCCGCGAGGACCATGAAACGGGAAAATGAACGAAGGCTCGGCATAACGGAATCGTAACGGATCTGGGGGCGCGAAACTGAACGTAGCCCCAAACCACCTGATGGGAATGGAAGCGAAGTCTTGGCCCGGGGCAGTGAATCCGATCTGAACTTATCCACAGAATGATGCCGCCAGTTCAGGCTGCTGAACAGCTAGAAAACCTCGGCCACACAACACCTTAGCGAACCCCCGCCCGCTTCGATGGCCTGCAGGGGCACGCTGTGCACGCGCAGGCCGGCTGTCTGTTTCAGGGCGTGGCGGGTGGCGGCCGACAGCGCCTGGTCGGCCCGCCGGCTCATCCAGACCGCGTCGCCGCCCAGGGCGATGGCATTGCCGGCGAAGGCGGCATGTTCCGCGGCGGACAGCATCACCGCCCGTGGCCCATACAGCGCGCCCAGCATGTCGACCACGGCGGTATCGGCGAAGCCCCCCGCACAGACGAGTGCCGCGCGACCGGCAAGCACCGCCAGCACCACATTGGTGTGGTACTCGCCCGGCGCGAGGTCGAACATCAACGTGGCGCGCAGGCCGAAGGCCTTGTGCATCAGTGCCGCACCGGCCTCGTCGCACCGCTCCGACAGCCCGCAGAAACCCAGCCCGCGTGCGCGGTCGATGACCAGCGCGCCGGTCAGCTCGCAAGGATGGTGCTGTGCCGAGAGGTCGACTTCGGCATAACCCAGCACGTCGCGGAATAAACCACGGATGTCCGGTCGCCGCGCCTCGCGCTGACGCACCTCGTGACGCATGCGGCCCACGATCAGCCGGCCCGCCACGGTCGCGAACACATTGTTCGGAAACACCGCATCCGGCGTGTCTTCGCGGCCGGGGAAGCAGATCACCGGCAGGTGCGCCGCCAGCGCGCGATGCAGCTCGTGGTGTTCGCGCAATGCCGCGTCGCCATCGAAGGCCTCCGCGTCCGCCATGTAGCGGTTGTCCTGCGCCGACTGCTCGGCCCGCAGGAAGCCATCCGGCGACACCAGGAAAGCCGCGCGCGCGGTGGCCGGGCCGAAATCCGGTGCCAGCGTGCAGGCGTACGCAAGGAACTGCTGCGGGTCGCGCGTCAGCATGCGCGCCTCAGGCAGCCGGTCGCAGTTCGCGGGAGGTGGCATCCAGCGCCCGTTCCACCAGCGACCAGTCGGCGCCGGGCTTGTGTGCGCCCTCGCTGAGGATCTGGCGGAAGGCGCGACCACCCGGCTGCGCATGGAAGAGACCCAGCACATGGCGGGTCAGGTGCTTCAGCGCCACGCCCCTGCGCAGTTGCGCTTCCACATACGGACGCCAGCCGCGCAGCAGGTCGGCGCGCGCGCGCAGCTCGCCGCCGAACAGGGCGATGTCCATGCGGTGCAGTTCGTAGGGCTCGTGGTACGCGGTGCGGCCGATCATCGCGCCGTCGGTGTGCTGCAGGTGCTCGCGCACCTGTTCCGCCGTGGTGATGCCACCGTTGATGGCCACGGTCAGTTCCGGTCGCTCGCGCTTGAGCCGGTACGCCCAGTCGTAGCGCAGCGGCGGGATCTCGCGGTTCTCCTTCGGCGACAGGCCCTGCAGCCATGCCTTGCGCGCGTGCACGAAGAACACCCGGCAACCGGCGGCGGAGACCTGGTCGATGAAGGCATGGAACAGGTCATAGTCTTCCTGTTCGTCCACGCCCAGCCGGCACTTCACCGTCACCGGCACGTCGACGGCGGCGATCATCGCCGCCACGCAGTCGGCGACCAGCGCGGGCTCCTTCATCAGGCACGCGCCGAAGCGGCCCGCCTGCACCCGGTCCGACGGACACCCCACATTGAGATTGACTTCGTCGTAGCCCCAGTCCTGCGCGATGCGCGCGGCCTGCGCCAGGTCCTGCGGTTCGCTGCCGCCCAGCTGCACCGCCACCGGATGCTCGACCGTGTCGAAGCCCAGCAGCCGGTCGCGATCCCCATGGATCACCGCCTGCGCATGCACCATCTCGGTATACAACCGCGCATGCGGCGCCAGCTGACGGTGGAACACCCGGCAGTGCGAATCGGTCCAGTCCATCATCGGGGCGACGGAGAGGCGCAGCGTGTCATGGTCGATGGGGTACATGGCGGCATTTTACCCGGGAGTGCGTCCGAGAGCTGCGTTGCCCTGAGCAGCCATGCATCCTTTGGGATCCGGAAGCGGACATCGGGCGGGAACGCAGGTCTTGAAACAGCGACGATTGGCGCAGGCTGATCCCGTCCACAGATGTCCGGCGATATACTCCGTGCGGGGAGCTAGGGGATTGAAATGCGCAAGCAATCGGGTGCGGCACTGATGATGGTGGTCAGCGGAGCATGCGCTGGCATGCTCTGGATTTCGCAGGGTATAGCCGACCTCGTCTACCAGCCCTCCAGCCCGTCGGCCGACGCTCCGGCAACGGCGCTATCCGACGCTCGCGATGGCGGACAGGAAGATGTCGTCATTTCCCCTCCTTTCGCTCACCACCCCTGGGGCACTTGGATCAGAGTTCCGGCAGGGAACTCGAATGCGCGCTCACTGAGGCATACGGGTGCCTTCCTTGCATCAATGCCCCCGATTACGCTAGTTCGGCCATCCTACTCGATGTCTCCACCCGAGTTCATTTCGGATCCGGCAGCCGCACAAGCTCGCTCCATCGCCGTGGGCGATGTGTCCGGCGACGGACGCGACGACCTGGTGTTCCTGTCGCTTCGCTACGCGCCCAACATGAACGATAGCCGCATGGAGATCTACGTTGCCTACCAGCGCGATGATGGCTACCTTGATGCAGCAATCAAGATCACCGATTCCGGCGCCAATCTCGCCTACCAACTTCTGGTAGCAGACCTGGATCGTGATGGCGTAGGCGAAATCATTACCGCCACAGTCAACGGCATCATGATTCTTCGTTCGAAAGTGGATGGCACCTTCGCGTCGAATACGACGGTGGTCGGTGATCCCCACGACATTTTGGCCACCGACGTCGATCGTGACGGCTACCTCGACGTCCTCATAGATTCGAGCGACACGTCGGCCACGGTGATCCATGGAGACGAGCGTGGCGCATTCGATCGCGTATCGACGTTGCCGTTGGCCTCGGCGGGCGCTCGTACGACGGGCGATGTGACGGGAGATGGCTTGGATGATCTGATTCTTGGCACTATCTTCAACAGGCCGTTTGAAGAGTTCCGGATCTTCCCGGCACTGGCCTCGGGAGGGTATGCCGCACCGATAGTGCTATCCCTGCCACTGGGATCCAACCCGACGTCGTCACTGGTCGTTGGTGACTTCAACGCGGACGGCCGCGGCGATCTGGTATTGAATGAGGCGAGCAACGGGGCGAACCTGCGCCTGTATATCCAAGATCCGCAGGGCAATCTCGCCTCCAGCGTCGAAATCGCCAGGTACTCGAGCTCCGGCCCCATGATCGCTACGGATCTCGACCGTGATGGCAGGACCGACTTGGCGACGGCGCACACGGGATGGAGCTACATCGGGTACTACCTTCAGACCAGTGTGGGATTGATGCCTGAAACCCTCATCAATGCCTATCAGAACATGGGCCGGACGGACTACTTTGCCGCGGGCGACCTCAATCATGATGGGTGTGTGGATCTGGCGATCTCTCGATGGAGTCAATCGCCGGTGCTGTTGTACGGCCAAGGCTGCGCACCTCCACGCGTCGCTGCTTGCTGTTCCCGGCCAATTGCAGTGGAGGACTCTGCAACTGGCGTCGCGAGGCAGGCGTCTCCGCTGGTACGCACAAACACGGGTGAGGGCGCCAATCCCGGAGGGGGTCTTATCCGGGATTCGGGTCCATGGGTTGGACGCAGCGAGCGGGGCACGCACGATGTGCCGCACAAGCGGGCGCAATTGCCGGTTCTGACTCCGTAGCTGCACCCCTCCCAACACTGCAGCCAGCCCTCACCCCACACCGATAAACCTCAACCCAACGCCCGGCTCCGTCGCGATGTACCGCGGCGCCGTCGCATCGTCATGCAGCTTCTGCCGCAGCTTGCCCACCAGGATGCGCAGGTAGTGGGTGTCGTGCTGGTGGCTGGGGCCCCACAGTTCGCGCAGGATCTGCGGTTGCGTCACCACGCGGCCGGCATGCTGAAGCAGCAGCGCCAGCAGGGCGAACTCCTTGCGACTCAGCACCACCGGTTCGCCGTCCAGCGTCACTTCGCGGCGGCCGAGATCCACATGCAGGTGGCCGTCGTCGAACCGCGGCATGCCGGCGTCGGCGGCGGTGGCGTGGGTGCGCAGCAGGCCGCGGATGCGCGCCATCAGTTCCTGCACGCCGAACGGCTTGGTGACGTAGTCGTTGGCACCGCCATCCAGCGCGGCGACTTTCCCGCCTTCGCCGCTGCGCACGGTCAGCATGATCACCGGCACCTGCGACCACTGCCGCAGCTCGCGCAGCACCTCATGGCCATCCAGGTCGGGCAGGCCGATGTCCAGCACGACCAGGTCGGCGCCGTGGGCGGCCAGTTCCGCCAGCCCGGCGTGCCCGCTGTCGGCCAGCGCCACGCGGTAACCCTGCGCACGCAGGCTGATGTCGAGGAACCGGCGGATCTGCGGTTCGTCGTCGATGACCAGCACGCGCGCCGGCGGCGCGGAAGCAGTGGGCGGTGGTGCGGTGTAGGTCAAGCCGGTTCCTGCGGCGTGGGCGTCAGCAGCGGCAGGGTAATCCGGATCACCGTGCCGCGGCCATCCAGCCCCGGCAGCGCCTGCACGCTGCCGCCATGCGCGCCCACCATGCCCTGGCAGATCGCCAGGCCAAGCCCGGTGCCGTGGCGGCCGCGGTCGCCACGTTCCACGCTGTAGAACATGTCGAAGATGCGCGCGCGTTCCTCTTCCGGAATGCCCGGGCCGCGGTCGCGCACATCGATGCGCAGCGCACCATCGACCAGCTTCGCGTCGAGCTGCACCGGTTCGCCGGGCGGCGAGAACTTCGCCGCGTTCTCCAGCACGTTGAACACCGCCTGCTCGATCAGCGCCGGGTGCACCCAGATCGCCGGCACGTCCGCGGCGACCGTGGTCTGCACGCGTACGTCCGGCTGGTAACGCTGCAGGCGCGATACCGCCGAGCCCAGCAGTTCGTCCACGCCGATCCAGTCGCGGTTGAGGGTGAGGCCGCTGTGGCCCAGCCGCGTCATGTCGAGCAGGTTCTGGATGTAGCGGTCCAGCCGCTCGCCTTCCTGCTGGATGGTGTCCAGCAGCGCGCGCCGGTCGTCGCCGCCCATCGCGTCCCAGTAACTGGCCAGGCTGCTGGCCGAGCCGATCATCGAGGCCAATGGCGAACGCAGGTCGTGCGAGACCGACGACAGCAGCGCCGATCGCAGGCGCTCGGTCTCGCCCCCGACGCGCGCGTCTTCCAGTTCGGCCACCAGCCGCGTGCGCACCACCGCCTGGGCGATGTCGTCGGCCATCGCCTCGGCCAGGCGGCGCTGCTCCGGCAGCAGGCGCACGTTGTCGTCGAAGCGCAGGCCCAGCACCCCCAGGCTGCCCCGATCGCCCCGCAGCGGCAGGAACCATCGCCCCGCGCCGGCCAGCGTGTCGGTATGGCGCCCGGTGGGCTGGCCATGCTGCTGCGCCCAGTCGGCCGCGGCGCGGTCGATCTCGCTCAGCGCGATGCCGTCCGGCGCCTCACGCCCCTGCACGCGCAGCCACGCCTCGGCGGACAACGCGCGCGCCAGCGCCTTGCGACCCGCGGCCAGCACCTGGCCCAGGTCCGCCGCGCCGGCCAGGTCGCGGGCCAGCGCCTGCAGCGCGATGGCCTGCGCGTTCGCCGCGCGCAACGCCACCACCTGCATGCGCAGCCGCGAGGCCAGGCGCCCGGCGACCAGCGCGGCCACCAGGAACAGGAACACCGTGGTCACGCCCTGGCGCGCGCCGATGTTGAGGGTGAAGCGCGGCTCGATGAAGAAGAAGTTGTAGGCCAGGAAGCTCAGCAGCGCGGCCACCACCGCGGCGGTCATGCGCGTGCGCGCGGCCACCAGCACCACCGCGACGATGAACACCATCGACAGGTCGTCCAGCCCCACCCAGCGTTCGGCCAGCGCGGCCACGCCGACGGCCAGCACCGAGGCCACTGCGGCGAAGGCCAGGTCGTGCCGGCCCAGCAGCTCCGACAGGTGGGTCCCGCCGCGACGCGAGCGCGCACGCGCCTCCGGGGTGCTGATGATGACCAGTTCGTAGTGCGCGCCGCGTTGCAGCAGCTGTTGGGTCAGCGTGCGGTTGAACATGCGCGCCACCGGCCGCTCGCGCGTGCGCCCCAGTACCAGCGTGGAAACGCCGCCCTGGGTGGCGTGGTCGAGCAGCGCATCGGCGATACGCGTGCCGCGCAGCACGTCGGTGTCCGCACCCAGCCGGCGTGCCAGCGCGAATGCCTGGTCGATCTCGCGCTGGCGGGCCTCGTCCACGGCATCGGAGACCTGCACCGTCACCACGCTCCACGGTGCATCACGACGTTCGGCGATGCGGCGCGCGGCGCGCACCAGGTATTCGGACTGACCACGGCCGTCGATCGCCACCAGCACGCGCCGCCGCAGCGGCATGCCGGGCAGGCCGCGTGCCGCCTGGTCTTCGCGCAGGTCGGCGTCGACGCGGTCGGCCGCGGTCTGCATGGCCAGTTCGCGCAGCGCGATCAGGTTGGACGGCGAAAAGAACGCCTGCAGCGCCTGCGAGGCCTGTTCCGGCAGGTAGACCTTGCCCTGGTGCAGGCGTTCGATCAGCTCGCGCGGTGGCAGGTCCACCAGCACGATGTCGCGCAGGCGATCGAACACGGCATCCGGCACGGTTTCGCTGACGCGCACGCCGGTGATCCGGTGGACGACATCGTTGAGGCTTTCGAGGTGCTGGATGTTGATCGTGGTGTGCACGTCGATGCCGGCATCGAGCAGTTCGATCACGTCCTGCCAGCGGCGCTCGTGGCGGCTGCCGGGGGCGTTCCGGTGGGCCAGCTCGTCCACCAGCGCGACCTGCGGGCGGCGCGCCAGCAGCGCGTCCAGGTCCATCTCTTCCAGCCAGCGGCCCTGGTAGGCCACGCGCTTGCGGGGCAGGATGTCCAACCCTTCGGTCAGCGCGGCGGTCTCGCCCCGGCCGTGCGTCTCCACGATGCCCACCACCACGTCACGGCCCTGGCGCCGCAGTTCGCGCGCCCGCGACAGCATGGTGTAGGTCTTGCCCACCCCCGGCGCCGCACCCAGGAAGATCGTCAGCCGCCCGCCCTGCTCGCGCTGCAGATGGTCGATCAGGGCATCGGCCTGGCGATGGCGGGGGTCGGTCATGGGGATATTCTGCCTGTTGTCATGTCACGTAGAGCGCGACGAGGCGGGATGACGCCAGATGACATCGGGGCACGCAGGATATCCGGCGCCTTGCCGGCGCTCCCGTCCGACCGGGACGCGTGTCCGGGTCTGCCCGTGACGAGACATGCAGGGTCGCCAAGGAAAATTTCTCCGGCAGCGAAGAAAAAAGCTTCGTCTGCGAGGAAACTTTCTTCGACGGCGCACCTTGCTGGTTCGCCATCGAAGCAATAAGCCTCGTCGTCTCACCTGAAAGCCTCGCGCACGCACCATTATGGTTCGGCGTCGAAGAAACTTTCTTCGTCATCTCAGTTTTTAGCTCGGCAGCCGGAGAAATTTTCTCCGTCATCTCAGCTTTGAGCTCCGCTGCCGGAGAAAATTTCTTCGTCAGCTCACTTATGAGCTGCGTGCACAGAGAAAATTTCTCCGGCAGCGCACCTTTTTGCTTCGTCGTCAGAGAAGGTTTCTTGGTCATCTCACCTGAAAGCCTCGACAGCTGACCAATTTGGTTCGATGGCATTGAGAATTTGTCCGGCACCGCACACGCCATCCTCGATCACGGCATTGTTTTCCCTTCTCCCCGTTCACGGGGAGAAGGTGCCCGGAGGGCGGATGAGGGGCGAGCGGAGGCAGTGCATGTTCGGAGCACGGAACGTTTTTGAGGACGGCCGACCAACATCTCGACACTCGATGCAGGGTGGAACATCGAAACCCGCGGCGCCGTCGCCCCTCACCCGCCTTCGCCCCCTCTCCCCGCACGCGGGGCGAGGGGGACACTGCTTCGAAATCGCACGTTTGATTCCTTCTCCCCGTTCACGGGGAGAAGGCGCCCGGAGGGCGGATGAGGGGCGTGCGGAGGGGGAATCCTGACGAGTCACGGATATCTCCAAGCAAGCGCTGATCGTTTCATCACACTCGACACACTGCGTACGACTGAGTACTTCGGCGCCGTCGCCCCTCACCCGCCTTCGGCACCCTCTCCCCGCACGCGGGGCGAGGGAAGCTTTCGATCGGCACCGTAGGAATACCTCTTTGTGTGCACCCAGGATGAGGCGACCTAGCGCGTCTCATCCAGCGCCAGATTCAGTTCCAGCACGTTGATCCGCGGCGCGCCCAGCACGCCGAACTGCGGGGCCTCGGTATGCGCGGCGACGAGGCGTTCGACTTCCGCCGCCTCGATGCCGCGCGCACGCGCGACGCGGGCGATCTGGATGCGCACTGCGGCCGGCGACAGGTGCGGGTCGATGCCGCCGCCGGACTGGGTGACCAGGTCGCCGGGCACGTCGGCCGGCGCCACCCCCTCGCGTGCGACGACGGCGGCGCGTGCCTCGTCGATGCGCGCGCGCAGGTCGGGGTTGGTGCGGGCCTGGTTGCTGCCGGCCAGCGCCATCACGTCGTACTTCGCGGCGGACGGACGCGACTGGAAGTAGCGGTCATCGGCGAACGGCTGGGCGACCAGTGACGAGCCGACCACCCTGCCCTCGCGTTCGATCAGGCTGCCGGTGGCCTGGTGCGGGAACAGCATGCGGCCCAGGCCGGTGCCGGCCAGCGAGTACAGCAGGCCGAAGCCGAGCAGCGTGACCAGCGCCAGCACCAGCGAGGCGCGCCATACCGGGGTGGAAGCAGTCGTTGAAACGTTCATGGGAATTCCTCAGGCGCCAATGACGGCGGCCAGCAACAGGTCGATGAGCTTGATCGCGGCGAACGGCAGCAGCACGCCGCCGACGCCGTAGACCAGCATGTTCCGGCGCAGCAGCGCGGTGGCGCTGGCCGGGCGGAAGCGCACGCCGCGCAGCGCCAGCGGGATCAGCAGCGGGATGATGACGGCGTTGAAGATCAGCGCGGCCAGTACCGCGTTCGTCGGGCTGGACAGCTGCATCACGTCGAGCGCGCTCATCGACGGGATGGCGGCCGCGAACAGCGCCGGCAGGATCGCGAAATACTTCGACACGTCGTTGGCCAGCGAAAACGTGGTCAGCGCGCCACGCGTGATCAGCTGCTGCTTGCCGACTTCCACCACCTCCAGCAGCTTGGCCGGGTCGGAGTCCAGGTCGACCATGTTGCCGGCCTCCTTCGCCGCCTGCGTGCCGGAGTTCATCGCCAGGCCGACGTCGGCCTGCGCCAGCGCAGGCGCGTCGTTGGTGCCGTCGCCCACCATGGCGACCAGGCGGCCGCCGGCCTGTTCCTGGCGGATGCGCGCCAGCTTGTCCTCGGGACGCGCTTCGGCGATGTAGTCGTCCACGCCGGCTTCGGCGGCGATGGCGGCGGCGGTCAGCGGGTTGTCGCCGGTGATCATTACCGTGCGGATGCCCATGGCGCGCATGTGGGCGAACTTCTCCTTGATGCCGTGCTTGACCACGTCGGAGAGTTCGACCACGCCGAGCACGTGGTTGCCGTCGCTGACCACCAGCGGCGTGGCGCCGTTGCGGGCGACCTGCTCGACGCGCGCGGTGAGTTCGGCCGGCGCGCTGCCGCCGCTCGCCTTCACGTGCGCGAGGATCGCGTCCGACGCACCCTTGCGGATGACGCGCGCGTGGCCGCGGCCATCGTCCGGCAGGTCCACGCCGGACATGCGGGTCTGCGCGGTGAAGGCGACGAACTGCGCACGTTCGGGATCGGCCAGCGTGGCGCCCTGCTCTCGCGCCAGCTTCACGATCGACTTGCCCTCGGGCGTGGGGTCGGCCAACGAGCCGAGCATCGCCGCGTCGCGCAGTTGCTCGCGGTCGACGCCGGCCAAGGGATGGAACAGCGTGGCCTGGCGGTCGCCATGGGTGATCGTGCCGGTCTTGTCGAGCAGCAGCACGTCGACATCGCCGGCCACTTCCACCGCCTTGCCCGACTTGGCCAGCACGTTGGCGGCCAGCGCACGGTTCATGCCGGCGATGCCGATGGCCGGCAGCAGGCCGCCGATGGTGGTCGGGATGAGGCAGACCAGCAGCGCGACGAGCAGCAGCGGATCGAGCTTCGCGCCGACGAAACCGGCGATGAAGGGCAGCGTGACCACGACGATCAGGAACGTCAGCGTCATCGTCATGAGCAGCAGGCCCAGCGCGATCTCGTTCGGCGTCTTCTGCCGGTTGGCGCCTTCGACCAGCGCGATCATGCGGTCGAGGAAGCTGTGGCCGGGCTCGGCGGTGATCTTCACCACGATCTCGTCGGACAGCACCTTGGTGCCGCCGATCACGCCGCTGCGATCGGTGCCGGCCTCGCGCAGCACCGGGGCGGATTCGCCGGTGACCGCGGATTCGTTGATCGTCGCCAACCCTCTGATGATCTCGCCGTCGGCGGGAATCTGTTCGCCCGCCGAGACGATGACGTAGTCGCCGGGCCTCAGGTCCGCCGCGGGCATGCGCCGTTCGGCACCGCCGAGCGGCGTGTCGACGCGACGCGCGACCAGGTCCTTGCGGGCCCGCCGCAGCGAGGCGGCCTGGCCGCGGCCGCGCGCTTCGGCGATGGCTTCGGCGAAGTTGGCGAACAGCACGGTGACGAACAGCAACGCGGTCACCGCCCAGCCGATGCCGGGCGTGGTGGTGCCGGCCAGGGTCAGGCCGGCGGTGAGCAGCGTGCCCAGCCAGACCACGGCCATGACCGGGTTCTTGAAGGCGTGCTGCGGGGCCAGCTTGGTGAAGGCACCGAAGACGGCGGCGCGGAGACCTGCGCGATCGAGCAGGGCCGTTGCACGGGCGTGGCGCGGGGAAACGGTTGAAGGGGTCATGTCGATGTTCTCAGAGCGCGCTCAGGGCCAGGTGGTCGGCGATCGGGCCAAGGACCAGCACGGGCATGAACTGCAGCAGGGTCAGGATGACGACCACGGCGATCAGGGTGAGCGCGAAGGTCGGCGTTTCCACCTGGAGGGTGCCGGGGCCTTCAGGCGTGGCGCGCTTGCGCGCGAGCGAAGCGGCGATGGCCAGCGGGATGACCAGGGCCGGGTAGCGGCCGAGCAGCAGCATCAGCGTGGTGCTGAGGTTCCACCAACAGGTCGCATCACCGAGGCCTTCGAAACCGGAACCGTTGTTGGCGAACGCCGAGGTGTACTCGTAGAACACCTGGCTGATGCCATGGAAGGACGGATTGGAGTTGCCGGTGATCGACGGCACGGCCAGCGTGATGGCGGTGAAGGCCAGCAGCGCCAGCGGCTGCAGCAGCACCAGCGCGGCCAGCAGCTTCACTTCGTGCGCTTCGATCTTGCGGCCGAACAGTTCCGGCGTGCGGCCGGTCATCAGGCCGGCGAGGAACACGCTGAGCAGCAGGTAGACGAGGAACTGCTGCAGGCCGCAGCCGATGCCGCCCCAGATGGCGTTCACCAGCATGTTGCCGAGCGTCACCAGGCCGGTCAGCGGTGCGAGCGAGTCGTGCATCGAATTGACGGAGCCGTTCGATGTCTGCGTGGTGACGGCGGCCCACAGCGCGGACGGCGCGGCGCCGAAGCGCACTTCCTTGCCTTCCATCAACGCGATGTCGCTGGACGTGCCGGACAGGCTTTCGGACCCGAGCGCCGCGCCGGTCGAGATCACCGACATCGTCAGCATGGTGCCGAACACGAGCGCGGTGAACTTCCTGCGACCCGTGAAGCTGCCGACCATGAAGGCGATGCTGATGGGGATCAGGATGATGGCCAGCGTTTCCAGCAGGTTGGAGAGCGGCGTGGGGTTTTCCAGCGGCACGGCGCTGTTGGGGCCGTACCAGCCACCGCCGTTGGTGCCCAGTTGCTTGATGGCCACCATCGGTGCGACCGGGCCCAGCGGAATCTTCTGTTCGGTCATCTGCGCCGAGGCATCGATCGGCGTCGCGACTGGCCCGCCCTGCAGCGTCGACGGCACACCCTGCCAGGTCAGCAGCAGCGACCACAGCAGGCACAGCGGCAGCATGACGCGCACGGCCGGGCGGATGACGTCGGCCCAGTAGTTGCCGACGTCGGGTTCGTTGTTCGCCGCAGTGCCGACAGCGTCCTTGCCGCGCCCGCCGAACAGCCCACGCAACGTCGCCACCACCAGCGCCAGGCCCATCATCGGCGTGACCACCTGCAGGCCGACGATGCCGGTCATCTGCGCCAGGTACGACAGCTGCGCCTGGCCGGAGTAGTGCTGCTGGTTGGTGTTGGTGAGGAACGACACCATGGTGTGCAGCGCCAGGTCCCAGCGCATGTTCGGCGCGTCGTTGGGATTGAGCGGCAGCCACGCCTGGGTCATGAAGACGCCCCACGCCAGCAGGCCCAGCACCAGGTTGCTCAGCAGGAAGGCCTTCGCATACGCCTTCCAGCCCATGCCCTGCGCCGGATCGACGCCGAGCATGCGATAGACGGGGCGCTCGATCACCCCGAACAGACGGTCGCCGCGCATCGGCGCACCGCGCATCACCGCGGCGAGGTAGCGGCCCAGCGGCCAGCCCAACGCGATGGCCAGCGCGAAGACGAGGAGGAATTCAGTCATGGGAGTCATCCATCGGCATGCGCGCACGCCGCGTGATCATCAGGAACAGGAGGCCGGCGCCGGCGAGCACGCCCACCAGGGCCAGCAGCAGGTGAAGGAAGTCGGTGACCATGGCGGTGCTCAGAACGCGGCTTGCAGTGCTGCTTCCACGCGCGAGCCCGCCAGCCCGGGGAACAGCGTCTTGGCGCTGCTGTCGGTGGCGTGCGCGGTCACGCGCAGTTCGAACGGGGCCCTGAATGCCCACACGGCGCCCAGCTGTGCGTGCGCGTAGCTGTCGTCGTAGGCGTCTTCCAGCCAGTAGTAGCCGGCAGCGGCTTCCAGGCGGACCTGCTCGCCCAGCGGAATCTTCGCGCCAAGCTGCGCGTAGGCGCCGGCTTCGTCCGTCGCAAGCGCTTCGGTGGAGTAGCCTAGCTGCGCCCAGTAGTTCTGCTTCCAGGTCAGCGTGCCAATCGCCTCGGTCCAGTCGAGGTCGACGGTGGTGGACGGGTAGCGATAGTGGGTCAGGTTGACGTCGAGCGCCCAGTCAGCGGACAGCGCAACGCCCCAGCCGACGGTGACGTCGATTTCGCTGCTGGCCTTGGTTTCCGGTGCGAACTCGACGTTCGAGCCCCACACCGCGCCGTAGAGACCATTGTCGGCCGAGGCCTTGAAGCCGGCCTGCACGGCCGGGTCGCCCTGGGTCTGGGTGGTGCCGCGCCAGACATAGTCGGTGGTGAGCGCGCCGGAACCGTTGAAGGTCGCGGCCTGCGCGGTGCACGCCACCGCCAGCAGCAGGCCGGTGGCGACCGCAGAAACGACGGGACGCGCAGCCGACGCGCTGCGCGGGTGGAACGACGAGGAAGACATGGATGCGATCCTGGCGGGAGGAGTTCCGCCGACCGCGAAAGTCTGGTCTTCCCCCGCGTAAAGTCGCTATTCCGGCCCGCGCCGCCGCCGTAAATACTGCGTAAAGACAGCGACGCTCAGCGCTTCACGTCCAGGCTGTTTTCCCCAAGGAAGGCCTGCACGTCGACCGCGCCCACCAGATTGAAATCGCCGGGGATGGAATGCTTGAGGCAGGCCGCCGCCACACCGAAATGCAGCGCGTCCGCCGCCGGCATGCCGGTGAGATCACCGTGCAGCACGCCGGCAGCGAAGGCATCACCGGTGCCGATGCGGTCGACGATCGGCGATACCTCATAGGCCGGCGTCGTGTGCAGCGAGCCGTCGCGCAGCGCGGTGATCGCGGACAGCGCGTGATGGTCCACGCTGCGCTGCACGCGCACGGTGGCGGCCATCTGCCGCAGGTGCGGGAACGCATGGAATGCCGCCGCCGCGCCCGCAGCGAAGCGTTCCTGCGGCGTGGCCTGGGGGAACTCCAGTCCCAGCACCACCTGCAGGTCGCGATGGCTGGCGAACAGCACGTCCGCTTCGGCCATCAGGCCGCGCAGGATGGTCGGGGCGTCGCCGCCCCACGCCTCCCACAACTTCGGGCGGAAGTTGCCATCGAACGAGACCTTGACGCCTGCGGCACGTGCGGCACGCACCGCCATCAGCGTGCCATCGGCGGCCTGCTGGCCCAGCGCCGGCGTCACGCCGGACACGTGCAGCCAGTCAGCGCCCTGCAGCAGCGTGGGCCAGTCGTGCTGCCCCCCGCCGGCGCGTGCGAACGCGGAGTCGGCGCGGTCATAGAGCACTTCGCTAGGACGCTGGATGGCGCCCGGTGTCAGGAAGTACAGACCCATGCGTCCCGGCGCGCTCTGCACGCCGGACACATCGATGCGGTGCCGCCGCAGTTCGCCCAGCGCGGCTTCGCCCAGGGCGTTGTCCGCCACCAGGCCGACCATGCCGGCCTGCTGGCCGAAGCGGGCAAGCGACACCGCGACATTGGCTTCCGCGCCGCCCACGTGCACGTCCAGCACGGGCGACTGCAGCAGCAGCTGGCGACCCGGCGCGCCCAGGCGCAGCAACAGTTCGCCGAAACAGATGACCTTCCCCACCATGACCTAGCTCCCGTGATGACCCGAATGGATGTCCCCGGACAGGCCGATCACCTTGTCCCGGGAGACACGATAAGCCGGTCCGAATGACAGTTGTTGCTGCACCGCACACTCTGTTAGCGTTCGTTTTGACCAGCGGTGTCATTTTACCGGTTGGCCCACAGAAGAAGGTGCCCCAGCACGATTTCGCAGTCAAATCAGTCGCCAGAGAGCGGCCATGGTCCCTTGAGGAGGGGAAAACATGCCAGTCCGTCATACCAACCGGAAGACACCGGTTACCTTGCTTGCCGTTTCGATCGGTCTCGCACTGCAGATGAATGCCGCTGCGTTCGCGCAGGACGCCGCCACGGCGCCCGCGCAGGCCACCGAACCCGCCAGCACCCCCGCCCCGGTCGATACGCTGGATACCGTCAGCGTCACCGGCTACCGCGCCAGCGTCGAGAAGGCACTGGACATCAAGCGAGGCGAAGCCGGCATCGTCGATGCCATCGTCGCCGAGGACATCGGCAAGTTCCCGGACCTCAACCTGGCCGAGTCGCTGCAGCGCATTCCGGGCGTGGTCATCACCCGTGATGCCGGCGAAGGCCGCAACATCTCCGTCCGCGGCCTGGATTCCAACTTCACCCGCGTGCGCATCAATGGCATGGAGGCGCTGACCACCGTTGGCTCTTCCGACCAGAACGGCGGCTCCAACCGCGGCCGCGGTTTCGACTTCAACGTCTTCGCCTCCGACCTGTTCTCGCAGCTGATCGTGCGCAAGACCGCGCAGGCGGACGTGGAAGAAGGGTCGCTGGGCGCCACGGTCGACCTGCGCACCGCGCGCCCGTTCGACTATGACGGCTTCACCTTCGCGGCCAGCACGCAGCTGACCCATGGCGATATCGGCAGCAAGACCGATCCGCGCCTTGCCGCCCTGGTCTCCAACACCTGGGCAGATGGCAAGGTGGGCGCGCTGATGTCGGTCGCGTTCTCCGAGCGCCGCACGCTGGAAGAAGGCAGCGGCAGCGGGCGCTGGGCCGGTGGCACCAGCAACGGCAATTTCAACGCGGCCTCTCCCTTCGCACCCGCGCGCCTGGCCACGACCAATCACCCGCGCTTCCCGCGCTACACGCTGATGGAACATGACCAGCAGCGCCTGGGCGTGACCGGTTCGCTGCAGTTCAAGCCGACGGACCGGACCCAGTTCTCGCTGGACGCGCTGTATTCCAAGATCGACGCCGTGCGTGACGAGAAGTACATCGAGGCGATCTCGTTCAGCCGTGGCGGCAGTGGAAAGCCCCAAACGATCGTCCGTGATGGCGTGGTCGAGAACGGGGCACTGGTCTACGGGCTGTTCGACGATGTCGACATCCGCTCGGAAAGCCGCCATGACGAATGGAACACGGTCTTCACCCAGATCGGGCTGGAAGGCGAGCACGAGTTCACCGACAACTTCAAACTGTCCGGCAAGGTCGGCACCTCAAGCTCCAAGCATGAGAATCCGATCCAGACCACGATCATCATGGACAAGAACAACGTCGACAACTACAGCTACGACTACCGCGGCGATCCGTACAAGCCGGTGCTCAACTACGGCATCGATCCGACCAGCGGCACCGGCTGGACCCTGGCCGAGATCCGCCTGCGTCCGCAGTACGTCCGCAACGACTTCGACATCGGGCAGCTGGACTTCAACTGGAACATCAGTTCCGGCTTCCGGTTGAAGGGTGGCGTGCAGGCGAAGGACTATTCCTTCTCGACGCGCGAACTGCGCCGCGCGTCGGAAGTGTCCGTACCCGCGTTCCCCGGCGGCGGTACGATCGTCCCGTCCGACATGACCATGCTCGCCAGCCTGGGCAGCGTCAACGGTTCGCCGGGCACCTGGGTGATCCCGAACTACCTGTCATTCGCCAACGTGTTCGACATCTACAGCAACACGGGCACCTTCGCCCTGACCGAGCGTGCCGTGAACACGCGCAGCGTCGAGGAAGAGGACCGCGGCGTCTACCTGATGGGCGAATTCTCGGTCGATCTCGGACCGGTCCCGCTCTCCGGCAACGTCGGCGTGCGTTACGTGCGCACCAAGCAGTCCTCCGTCGGTGTCGCGACCGCCAGCGGCACGCCGGTGGCGGCCACATCCGAGCGCGAGTACAGCGATACGCTGCCGTCGATGAACCTGGTCGCCGAGATCGCGCCGGACCTGCTGGTCCGCCTGGGTGCGGCCAAGGTCATGACGCGGCCGGGTCTGGGCTTCCTGACCCCCGGCGTGACCGTCAACGTGAGTGGTGGCGCGCGTACGGTCACCGGTGGCAACCCGAACCTGGATCCGATCCGCGCCAAGACGGTGGACCTGGGTGTGGAGTGGTACTTCAACGAAGGCGCGATGCTGGGCCTGGGCCTGTTCTACAAGGACATCGAGAGCTTCATCCAGAACACCCGCTTCGTGCAGCCCTACTCGGCCAGCGGCCTGCCCGCCAGCCTGCTGGATGGCACCGGCGCCACCGTCAACGATGACTTCACCTTCACCGCACCGCTCAACACGCCGGGCGGCGAGCTGACGGGCCTGGAAGCGAACTACACGCAGCCGTTCACCTTCCTGCCGGGCAAGTTCGCCAACCTCGGCGTGCAAATGAACTACACCTACGTGGATTCGCAGATCCAGTACCTGACGTCCACGGGTGCCAACTCGTTCAAGACCGACCTGACCGGTCTGTCCAAGCACTCGTGGAATGCGACGCTGTACTACGAAGGTGAGCGCTTCTCCGGCCGCGTCTCGGCCACCAACCGCGATGACTACCTGCTGCAGGTGCCGGGTACCGAAGCCGGCTTCGACGCGCACGGCCAGACTGGAACCACCACGGTAGACGCCTCGGTGCGCTGGAAGCTAAACGAGAATCTGGAACTGAGCCTGGAAGGCATCAACCTGACCGACGAGGTGCAGGAATCGTGGGTGACCAATTCCGCCGGCCAACTGCCGCTGGACTACAGCGAAACCGGTCGCCAGTACCTGCTGGGCCTGCGCTACAAGTTCTGATCGCACCATGGAATACGCTGCGGCCACGCCGCAGCGGCACTCCGGAGCCCGGCCATTGGCCGGGCTTTTTTTCGTCGTGCACGATGCGAGCGGATGCACGCTTCCAGTGCTCGCGTGGCACACGAACGAAAGTAACCAGCGCTACACCGGCGTGGTCGATATCGGCGGAAAATGCGCCATGTGGGTGGCCGATCGGCCGCCTGAAAGCAGATGTAATCGGTTACTCAAGGCGATTGTCCCCAAGCCATTTTCTCCTGCGGAATCAGGCATTTGTTGTTGCACCGCACACTCTGTTAGCGTTTTTGGCCAGCGGTGTCATCCAGGCGATACGCCACATCGGAATCGGGGGATTCCTGACACCTGCCAGTTCGCAACCGCAACTCAGAGCGACATGAGCCCTTGGGAGGGGACGCCATGCAGACTCGTATCAGCCATCGCAAGACACCGGTTACCTTGCTCGCGTTTTCAATCGGCCTTGCACTGCACTTCAATGCGCAGGCCCAGGAAACCCCGGCACCCGCCGCCACGCCAGCAGCCACGGATCCGGTCACTGACCTGGACCGCGTGGAAGTGGTCGCGTCGTTCCGCGCGAGCCTGGAGAAGGCACTGGAAGACAAACGCTACAGCGCGGAACAGATCGATGCGGTGGTCGCCGAAGACATCGGCAAGTTCCCCGATCTGAACCTGGCCGAATCGCTGCAGCGCATCCCCGGTGTCGCCATTGATCGTGATGCCGGCGAAGGCCGTTCGATCACCGTGCGCGGCCTGGGCCAGGACTTCACCCGCGTGCGCATCAACGGGCTGGAAGCACTTGCCACCACGGGCGGCACCGACAGTTCCGGCGGCGCTAACCGCGGCCGCGGTTTCGACTTCAACGTGTTCGCGTCGGAACTCTTCAGCAAGCTGACGGTGCGCAAGACGCAGTCGGCGCAGGTCGATGAGGGCTCGCTGGGCGCCACGGTGGACCTGCGCGCCGCGCGCCCGTTCGACTACGAGGGGTTCACCGCCACGGTGACCTCGAAGATGGGCTACAACGAGTTGTCGGAACAGTGGGATCCGCGCTTCTCCACGCTGATCAGCAACACCTGGGCGGACGGGCGTTTCGGCGCACTGGTGTCAGCCTCCTACAGCGAACGCCACCTCTACGAAGAGGGCTACAGCGCCGTGCGCTGGGACAACGGGCCGGCGACCAACGGCTTCTGCAGCCCGGTCGGGTTCACGCCGCAGAACAACACCAACAACAGCGGTCGCGGCACCACCGCGTTGAACTGCTCCACCGGCAATCCTCGCCCCGCCAATACGCCCTCCAACAACGATGCGTACCGGCTGGCGTCCGCCGCGACCACGTTCCACCCGCGGCTGCCCCGCTACGGTCGCCTGACCCATGACCAGGAGCGGTTGGGCGTGACGGCGTCGCTGCAGTTCAAGCCGACCGACCGCACGCTGCTGAGTTTCGATGCGTTGTATTCCAAGCTGGATGCCACCCGCCAGGAGGACTTCCTGGAGACGATCTCCTTCAGCCGGTCCAATGCGCAGGGCGGCAAGTACGAAACGCACGTGCTGCAGGCCGAGGTCAACGATCGCGGCAACCTGGTCTACGGTGTCTTCGACAACGTGGACGTGCGTTCCGAGTCGCGCTTCGATGAGCTCACGACGGAATTCGCCCAGTACAGCCTCAGCCTGGAACAGGACATCACCGACCGCTTGAAGCTCAACGCGATGGTCGGCACGTCGAAGTCCGAGTTCACCAATCCGGTGCAGACCACGGTGACCTTCGACATCCAGAATCTGGATGGCTACAGCTGGGACTACCGCGGCAACGACCGCCTGCCAGTCATCACCTACGGCAACCTGGACGTCAACAACCCCAACAGCTGGCGCTGGATCAGCAGCCCAGCGGCCAACACGACAGGCTCGGAGATCCGCATCCGGCCGCAGGGCGTCGACAACACGTTCGACACCGGCAAGCTCGACCTGGATTTCCTGATCAACGAGACCTTCACCCTGCGCGGCGGCCTGTCGTACAAGAAGTTCGACATGGACACGTGGGAGTTCCGCCGCAACAGCGAGACCTCGGTGCCGGCACTTCCGACGGGCACGACCCTGGCGGACGTGGCGACCAGCATCCGCGGCTTTGGACGTGGCCTCAACGGGGCGTCGCCGGCTTCGTGGGTGATCCCCGACCTCGACGCCATCGCCACCCTGTTCAACATCTACTGCAACTGCAATACGGGCGTCCCCGGCGGCGACTTCACGCTGACCAGCATCACCAACGGCAATGCGCGTGGCAACAATCGCCAGATCGAGGAAGAAGACCTGGGCGCGTACCTGCAGCTGGACTTCAACGCCGACCTGGCCGGGCGTCCGCTGCGCGGCAACGTCGGTGTCCGCTATGCCACCACCGACATCGAAGCGAGCGGCTACACCTCGGCGGGCGGCGGCACGCTGGTGACCGTCACCAACAACTACAAGGACTGGCTGCCGTCGTTGAACCTGGCGTGGGACGTCACCGACGATCTGGTGCTGCGCTTCGGCGCGGCGAAGGTGATGGCGCGCCCGCAGCTGGGCAACCTGTCGCCCGGCGCCGGCGTCACCACCACCGGCACGCCGAACATCCGCGTGGGCAATCCCTACCTGGATCCCTTCCGCGCGACCACCTACGACTTCAGCGCCGAGTGGTACTTCGCCGAAGAGTCGCTGCTGTCCGTCGCGCTGTTCTACAAGGACATCGAGACCTACATCCAGGAGCTGCGCGAGAACATTCCGTACAACCAGACCGGCCTGCCGCTGGAGTGGGTGCCGCCGAGCTTCTGGGAAGTGGAGTTCGACGTACGCACGCCCATCAACACGCCCGGCGGCCCGCTGAAAGGCTTCGAGGTCAGCTACCAGCAACCCTTCAGCTTCCTGCCCGGCGTGTTCAAGGATTTCGGCGCCATCCTCAACTACACCTACGTGAAGTCGGACATCGACTACGCGGTGCCGGGCACGTTCCCGGTCACCTACATCGCCGACGACCTGGTCAACCTGTCGCCGAAGTCGTACAACGCCACGCTGTACTACGACAACAACAAGTTCAGCGCGCGTGTCTCCACCTCGTTCCGCGACGACTACCTGCAGCGCGTGCCGGGCCAGAACAACAACGACGTGGAAGGCAAGCGCAGCGCCTACAGCGTGGACCTGTCGGTGTCGTACAAGCTGGACGACAACTTCTCGCTGACGTTCGAGGGCACCAACCTGACCGACGAGTTCAATGACCAGTACGTGGACTCCGTGGGCGACCGTGCCTCGGTCTACCACCACACCGGGCGCCAGTATTACGTCGGCTTCCGCTTCACGTTCTGACCGCTTCGGGTGCGGCGGCCTTGCGCCGCCTCACCCTCCCTGCCGCTCCCGCCCGATCCTCTCTCCCGGGCGGGAGCCGGCGCCTTGTCCCGTGACCCGGACATGACTACCTTCTCACAGCCCCTCTGCCCCACTGGCCTGCGTGCCACTGCGCTCGTGTGTGCGCACGGCGAAGCGCCGTTCCATGACAAGGCGACGGTGTCTGTTCAATGCGACGTGATGTTGTACGGCATCGACCCGCTGGGTCGCGCGGTCATCCGATGCGTGTCGGCGTGCGACAGGGTAGCGCGACACGAAGGGCCGCACCCTGCCCATGGGGGGCAGGGTGGGTATTGCATCGGGGATTCAGCGCAGCGGTTCGCCGCGCGGGTATTGGCCGGATTTCGGTTCCATAGTGTCCAGGTTCCATTCGGCTTCGACGAATGGCTTGCGGGTTTCGGCAAGCTTGGGATAGCCACCCACCTGTTCCTGGCTGTCGATGATTTCACCGCGGCCTTCGATGACATCGGCGACCAGGCGTCGGTCGTGCGCATCACGATTCCATGGCGTGGCGCCGGCAGTGGCGATCACGGCATCCTGCACCTGCGCGGCAGGCAACAGGGCGACGCCGAACGGCAGCGCCGGCGCGGCCTTCACCACGTTGATGCGGGCGGGCGCGGTGCTGTAGCGGCCGGTTTCCTCGATGGTCGGCTTGCCGACGCGGTCCACCATCAGGTTGTCCTGCATGTAGAGATCGAGGTCACCGGAGCCGCCCAGCATCACGAAGGCCAGCGGTTCGGTCGAGCGTCCCGCGCGCAGTACGTTGCCGCGCACGACCATGGCGCCGCGCGAGTACGGATGCCCCAGCCATTCCTCGGCGATCAGGTTGTAGTGGATCGCCCGCTGGCCCGGGTTGTAGATCAGGTTGTTGATCACATGCCCACGCGCGCCACCCTTGAACAACGGACTGCGCTCGTAATTGTGTGCATACAGGTTGCCGACGATCAGGATGTCGTTGACGTGGTCGTGGATCAGCGAGCCTTTCGAATGCTCGCCCTTGGCATGGATGGAATTGGCCAAGCCTTCGCTGATGATGTTGTTGCTGAAGGTGATGCGGCGCGAGGCATTGGCCATCCAGTCGGCTTCGCTCTCGCCATGGAAGCGGGTGCTGGAAGCCGACAGGTTTTCGTCGGTAGCCCAGGTCAGCGTGCAGTGGTCGACGATCACGTCGCGCGCCCCGCGCACGGTCGAGATGGCGTCGATGTCGCCCGAGCGTTTCGGCAGGCCGCCATCGCCCGGCCGGATGCGCAGGTGGCGAACGACCACGTCATGGGCCGCGATGGTCAGCCCGCCCTTGATCAAGGTGATGCCGGGCGCCGGCGCGGTCTGCCCGGCGATGGTCAGGTAGGGCTCGCTGATGCGCAGTTCCTTCATGCCCAGGTCGATAACGCCGCCGACCTCGAATACGACGGTACGCGGCCCTTTCGCAGTGATCGCCTCCTTGAAGGAGCCAGGGCCTTCGGCGGCCAGCGTCGTCACGCGGAGGATCTTGCCGCCGCGACCGCCCGGCGTATGCGCCGCCCAACCCTGGGCACCGGGGAACGCCAGTGGGCTGGTCTCGGCCGCCTGCGCAACGCACGCGGCCATCGCCAGCAGCACTGCGGGCAGGAAACGGCGCAGTCGGCGCGACGCCGCCGAGTGGGGAAAAGCAGTAAGGAACATTGGCTCCCTCCCAGGAGTGGACCGATGAAGCGTGACACCGGAAATGGATTTTGCGGCAGTGCACATTGTCAATGACACCGGTTTACCATATACAGGCCATCAACCTGCACTGTCACTCGGCAGTGCAACAAAACCCGTCCGGGGAGAGCCCTCTTGAGTACTGATCACCGCGCCGTTGACGGCGACCCAGCGGAAGCGCCCGAACTGGCGGCCATCGCCGCGCAATTCGTCGGTGCGCGGCGGCAGGGGCAGGCGCTGCCCGCATTCCCGGGCGAGATTCCCGCCGACCTGGTCACTGCCTACCGCGTTCAGGACATCGCGATCGCGCGCTGGCCGGATCGCGTGGTGGGCTGGAAGGTGGGTTACATCGCGCCGGAAAAGCGCGACGCCTCGGGAGACGAGCGGCTGCTCGGCCCGATCTTCGCGCGTGCGCTGCAGTTGACCACCGGTGGCCAGCACGAGTTCGCCGTGTTTTCCGGCGGCTTCGGCGCGGTCGAGGCCGAGTATGTGCTGCGCCTGGAGGCCGATGCGCCTGCGGACAAGACCGACTGGACGCCGGAGGAAGCCGCCGCCTTCCCTTCCACGTTGTTCATCGGCATGGAAGTGGCCAGCAGTCCGCTGGCGACGATCAACCAGCTGGGTCCGCGCGTGGTGGTGTCCGATTTCGGCAACAACAACGGGTTGATCATGGGTGCGGAGATCCCGCGCTGGTCGTCGATCGCGGAAACATCGCTCACCTGCCAGACCTTCATTGATGACCGCCAGGTCGGCCAGGGCGGCGCCACCACGCTGCCGGGTGGCCTGCGCGCCGCCTTTGCCTTCGCCCTCTCGCGCTCGGCCAGACGCGGCCGTCCGCTGAAGGCGGGCGAGCTGATCGCCACCGGCAACGCGACCGGCATCCATGACATCGTCGCGGGCCAGCACGCGCGCATCCAGTTCAACGGCCATGGCGATATCGTGTGTCGCGCCGTGGCCGCTTCACCGCAACCGGAATGAGCACAGCCGCATGATGAACCGCCGTCGTTTCCTGGGCGCCAGCGTAGGCGCCGCCATCGCCGCACCGTTGCTGGGCAGCAACGTGCTGGCAGATCCGGGCCAGCACGTGCTGACCGCCACCGACGTGCACGTCAAGGACTACCCGACCGTTGAAGCGGTGCGCTGGATAGGCGAGACGATGGCCCGGGAGACCGGCGGCCGCGTCTCCCTGCGGCAATACCACTCGGGCCAGTTGGGTCGCGAGTCGGAAGCCATCGACATGGCCCGCTTCGGCGCCATCGACATGACGCGCGTGTATTCCGGCGCGCTGAACAACGCCTTCCCGTTGACGCAGGCGCTGTGCCTGCCCTACGTGTTCGATTCGGTGGCGCACATGCGCCGGGCGATGGACGAAGGTGTCGGCAAGGCCGTGCTGGATGGTTTCTCCCGGCGTGGCCTGGTCGGCCTGGCGATCTACGATTCCGGCGCACGCTGTTTCTACAACGCACGCCGCCCCATCCAGACGCCTGCCGACCTGCACGGCATGAAGATTCGGGTGCCGGTATCGGACATCTTCATCCGCATGCTGCGCCTGTTCGGCGCCAATCCCACGCCGCTGTCGCTGGGCGAAGTCTTTTCGGGCCTGGAAACACGCATGATCGATGGCGCGGAGAACAACATCCGGAGCTTCCACTCCAGCCGCCACTTCGAAGCCGCACAGTACTGGTCGCAGACCAACCATTCGTATGCGCCGGACGTACTGCTGGTGTCGCAACGCACGATGGATGCGTTGCTGCCAGGGGATCGCGAACTGCTACGGGAAACCGCGCGTCAATCGGTAGGCGTGATGCGCACGCTGTGGGACGAATCGGAAGCCAAGGCGCGCGCCGCGGTGATGGCGGGCGGCGTACGTGGCAACACCGCCGACCTGGCCGCCTTCGCCCACGCATCGCAACCCCTGCTTGCCGAGTACCGGCGCGAGCCCGCCATCGAATCCCTGTATCGCCGTATCCGCGACCTGGCCTGAGAACACTGCGATGTCCGAAGAAACCGCAACGCTGCCTGCCACTCCCCTGCAACGCGGCATGGAGTACCTGTCCAACGCCGCCATCGCCGTCGCCGTTGCCGCCCTGCTGGGTCTGGTGGTGGTCCAGGGCTGGCAGGTGATCGCCCGTTACGTGATCAACGATTCTCCCAGCTGGACAGAGCCGGTCACGGTGCTGCTGTTGACCACGGCCATGAGCCTGGGTGCTGCGTCGGGGGTGCATACCAACCGGCACTTCGGGTTCTTCCTGCTGGCCGATGCGCTGGGGCCGCGCATGCGCACGCTGCTGCACACCATTTCGCCGCTGGTGGTCGCCGCCATCGGCGCCGTGATGGCCTATTGGGGCGCGGTGCTGTTGCTCGATGGCCTGGACATCCGCATTGCCGGCGCACCGATGCCACAAAGCATCGGCTATCTCCCCCTGTCGGTCGGCGGACTGCTGATGGTGGTGTTCGCGCTGAATCGCCTGCTCCTGCTGCTGCGGGCGCCGACCCACGACGAGGCACGCTGACCCATGGCGATCACACTGCTCTTTTCGCTCTTCGCCATCCTGTTGCTGATCGGCGTGCCGGTGGCCTATGCGCTGGCCGCGGCTTCCCTGGCAACGCTGCTTTATCTTGACCTGCCCTCGATCGTGCTGGTGCAGCAGATTTCCTCGGGAACGGGCTCGGCGTCGTTGATCGCCATTCCGTTGTTCATCTTCGCGGGCGAGATCATGCTGCGCGGCGGCATTTCCGAACGGCTCATCAGCCTGGCGGCGTCGCTGGTCGGCCGCATGCGGGGCGGCCTGGGACAGGTGAGCATCCTGTCCTCCCTGTTCTTCGGCGGCGTGTCCGGCTCCGCGATCGCGGACGTCTCGGCCGTGGGCGGCACGATGATCCCGCAGATGATCAAGCGCGGCTATGACCGGGACTATGCGGTCAACGTCAGCATCACCGCCGCGCTGGTCGCGCTGCTGGTGCCGCCGTCGCACAACCTGATCCTGTTCTCGGCCGCGGCGGGCGGTGGGCTCTCCATCGCCGACCTGTTCGCCGCCGGCATCGTCCCCGCGCTGCTCATGACGGTCGTGCTGATGTTCACCGGCTGGGCCGTCGCCTGCCGGCGCGGTTACGGCGTGGAAGTGTTTCCCGGCATGCGCGCGGTGCTCCTGCGCCTGGTATCGGCATTGCCTGGCCTGGGACTGGTGGGACTGATCTTCTTCGGTATCCGCGCAGGCATCTTCACCGCCGTGGAGAGCGCGGCAATTGCCGTGGTGTATGCGCTGCTGGTGACCAGCGTGCTGTACAGGCAGCTGGACCTGAAGGAATTCCTGGGCACCGTGACCCACGCCGCACGCACCACCGGCGTCATCCTGTTCGTCATCGCGACGGCGGCCGTGTTCGGCTGGCTGCTGGCCTACCTGCAGGTGCCTGCCGCCGCCGTCGAGGCCTTGCAGTCCATCGCCCACAGCAAGTACACGGTGCTGTTGCTGATCGTGCTGGTCCTGCTGCTGCTGGGCACCTTCATGGATCTGGCCCCGATGATCCTGATCTGCACGCCCATCTTCCTGCCGGTAGCCCGGGCGTATGGCATCGATCCGATCCACTTCGGCCTGGTGCTGGTGCTGACCGGTGGCATCGGACTGGTGACGCCGCCCGTGGGGTCGGTGCTCTTCATCGGCACGGCGATCGGCAAGATCACCATCGCGCAGAGCATGCGGACCATCTGGCCGTTCTGGCTGGCGGGGCTGGCGGTGCTCCTGGTCGTGACGTTGTTCCCCGAACTGTCCCTGTGGCTGCCGAAGGCGATCAAGTGATGGCCAACCGGCTTGCGCTCCTGCTGTGCGGCGCGTTGATGGCGGCCGGCACGCCTGCATGGGCGCAGGAGAGCCCGACAGCACCGTCGCTCTCCGGCTTCGAGGACGCCATCCACCACTGGCGCAACGTGCACGGCGACGCTTACCCGCGTTACACGCCGGAACAGGTGCCGCAGATCGCCGACAACATCCTGCTCTACCAGCGCGTGGACGGCGGCTGGATCGAGAACCAGGACCCGGCACGCATCCTGGACGCCACCGAGCGCGCGCGTTTTGACGCCGAGGCGCGCAAGTCGGGCGGCAGCTTCGACAACCGCAACATCTACACGCAGCTGGATTACCTGGCCACCGCGTTCGCCATGACCGGTGACGTGCGTTACCGCGACGGCAGCCTGCGCGGCCTGGCCTTCACGCTGGCGCAGCAGCTTCCGGCATGCGGGGGCTGGCCGCACACGGTGCCCGCCACGCAGTCGTACCACCCGCACATCACCATCGCCGATGATGTCACCGCCGGGGTGCTGGGCATGCTGCGCAAGGTGCTGACCGACACGCGGCGCTATGCCTTCGTGGACGACACGACGCGCGTGCGCGTGCAGCAGGCGGTGGCGCGTGGCGATGCCTGCCTGCTGAAGCTGCAGGTGCGCCAGGGCGACCAGCGTGCGGGGTGGGCCGGCCAGTACGATGCCGGCACGCTGCAGCCCGCGCAGGGCCGCAAGTTCGAATTGCCCTCGATGGCCGCGCAGGAATCGGTCGGCGTGGTGCGCTACCTGATGTCGATCCCGCAGCCCTCGGCCGAGGTGGTGGCTTCGGTGGAAGGCGCCGTTGCCTGGCTGCGCAAGGTGGAGATCACCGGTTGGCGCGTCGAGACCTTCGAGGCGCCGCCGGAGCAGTTCCAGCACCACAGCACCAGCAAGGATCGTCGCCTGGTCGCCGACCCCGCCGCCACCGGCCTGTGGGCACGTTTCTACGACGTGGCCGACAACAGCGTGGTGCTGGCCAACCGCGACAGCCAGCGCGTGGCGCGCTACGAAGACATCCCGCGCGAACGCCGCACGGGATACGAATGGTACGGCAGCTGGCCCAAGCGGCTGCTGTCGAAGGAATACCCGCAATGGAAGGCGCAGCACGCGCCATCGAAGTAGAGGAATCCGGATGGGCATCAAGTCGTTCGTGGTCGCAGCGCTCTGGCTGCTGGCCCCTGCCATGGCATGCGCGGCCGAAGGCGCCTCCGCGCCCGCGTGGAAACGTGGCATCGAGCACCAGCGCCAGGCCGATCTTGGCGACGGCACGTTCCTCAATCCCGTGCTCGCCGGCGACCGGCCCGATCCGTCCGTGCTGAAGGACGGCGAGAACTACTACCTCACCCTGTCGTCCTTCACCGCCTACCCCGGCCTGCCACTGTGGCACTCACGTGACCTGGTCAACTGGCAACCGATCGGCCATGCCATCACCCGCAACGTCGGCTCGATCTGGGCGCCGGACCTGGTCAAGCACAAGGGTCGCTATTACATCTATTTTCCCGCGCGCGTGGGCGGTACGGAATCGCCGCGACGCAGCAACTTCGTGGTGTGGGCCGACGATATCCGCGGGCCTTGGAGCGAGCCGATTGACATCGGCCTGCCGGGCCACATCGATCCGGGCCATGCGGTCGGCGAAGACGGCAAGCGTTACCTGTTCCTCAGTGCCGGCGACTACGTCCAGCTCGCCGACGATGGCCTGAGCACCGTGGGCGAGGTGAAGCACGTCTACGACGGCTGGCGCTATCCGGAGTCGTGGGACGTGGAGGGCTACGCGCAGGAAGGCCCCAAGATCACCTTCCGCAATGGCTGGTACTACATGATCACCGCCGTGGGCGGCACCGCCGGCCCGCCGACCGGCCACATGGTGATCGTCGCGCGTTCGCGTTCCATCCACGGGCCGTGGCAGAACGCGCCGAACAATCCGGTCGTGCGCACCACGTCGCGCGACCAGTACTGGTGGTCGCGCGGCCACGCCACGCTGGTGGAAGACGCGGCGGGCCAGTGGTGGATGATCTACCACGGTTACGAACGGGACTTCTGGACACTGGGCAGGCAGGCGCTGCTGGATCCGATCGAATGGACCGACGATGGCTGGTTCGTTGCCAAGGGCGGCGACCTGAGCCAGCCGCTGCGCAAGCCGGCGGGCGCGTCACTGGGCCAGCACGGCATGGCGCTGTCGGATGATTTCCGCGCCGGCAAGCTCGGGCCGCAGTGGGCCTTCTACGATCCGGGCCCGACGGAAGCCGCCCGCGTCACCGTCGGGGACGGCGTACTGAGCCTGCGCGGCAAGGGCAGTGCGCCGCGCGACAGCTCTCCGCTGGGCGTCATCGCCGCGGACCTGGCCTACCAGTTCGAAGTGGAGATGGACATCGAACCGGGCGCGCAGGGCGGCGCCGTGCTGTTCTACAACGACCGCCTGTACGCGGGCGTGGGCAGCAATGGCGAGCAGTTCGTCATGCACCGGTACGGACTGGAACGCCCCGGCACCCTCAAACCCAGCACCAAGGGCGGGAAGCTGTGGCTGCGGGTCACCCACAACCGCCATATCGTCACGTTCCATACCAGCACCGACGGCAAGGCCTGGACCAAATATCCGGTCCAGATGGAAGTCTCGGGCTACCACCACAACGTGGCCGGTGGCTTCCTGGCCCTGAAGCCGTCGCTGTATGCCGCGGGCCAGGGGCAGGTGCACTTCCGTAATTTCCGCTACCGCGCGCTGGACTGACCCCAACCGCTAGAATCCCGTCACGCCACCCTGTCCAAGGCCGTTCCCGCCCCATGCCCGCGCGCAACAAACCCGAAAGCCCCGCCCCCCGCCCGACCGGCGGCAAGGCGGCGACCATCAACGACATCGCGCGGCTCTCGGGCGTTTCGAAGAAGACGGTCTCCCGCATCATCAACCACTCGCCGCTGGTCCGTAAGGACACCCGCGACAAGGTGGAAGCCCTGATGCGGGAAGTGGGTTACGTGCCGGACCCGATGGCGCGCGGCCTGGCCTTCCGCCGCTCGTTCCTGATCGGCATGGTCTACGACAACCCGACGGCCCAGTACATCGTCAACATGCAGTACGGCGCCCTGGACGCGTTGCGCGACTCCGGCTTCGAGCTGGTCGTGCATCCCTGCGACAGCCGCAGCCCCGGCTACATCGACGGCGTGCGCCGCTTCGTGCAGCAGCAGAAGCTGCACGGCGTGATGCTCGTGCCGCGCGCCTCCGAAGACCAGGCGCTGGCCGACATGCTGGCCGAGATCGGCTGCCGCTACAGCCGAATCGCCTCGGTGTCGATGGACGAACCTTCGCGCATGGTGGTGACCCACGACCGCAACGGGGCCGCGGAAGCCGCGGAATACCTGCTTTCGCTGGGCCACACCGACATCGCCCTGATCACCGGCCCCAGTGCCTACCGCTCGGCGATCGAACGCACGTCGGGCTTCGTCGATGCGCTCGCCCAGCGCGGCATCGAACTGCCCAAATCGCGCATCATCGAAGCCGGCTACACCTTCGAATCGGGCGTGGTGGCGGCGGAGAAACTGTTGTCCGGCAAGAACCGCCCCACCGCCATCTTCACCGGCAACGACGAAATGGCCGCCGGCGTCTACAAGGTCGCCCTGCGTGCGGGCATCAGCATTCCGCGCCAGTTGTCGGTGGTCGGCTTCGATGACAGCCCGCTGGCTTCCCGCCTGTGGCCGTCGCTGACGTCGGTGCGGCGCCACACCCGCGACACCGGTCGCATCGCCGCCGCCATGCTCATCCAGCCGGAAGGCGCACCCGCGCTGGCCGCCGCCAGCATCCGCCCGCACCTGATCATCCGTGACTCCTCGCAGCCGCCGGAGTGAGGTGATGGGTGATGGGTGATTCGTAAGGGCCGGCGCCAGAAGCCCGCGCAAGCCGCTTTCCTGAAATCACCGATCACCCATCACAGCCTTATTCCGCACCGCAAAATGACACCGGTTACCAAAGCCATTAGAATCGCCCCACCCCATCCGGCCCGCGCCCGATCCGTCGGCGCCGCCATCCACGGAGCCTGACCATGTTCTGCAAGACCTACCACGCCACCCACCCCGACATGATGGCCGGCGCCAGCAACGACCAGCTGCGCGACCGTTACCTGATCGGCAGCCTGTTCGTGGCCGACACGGTGCAGCTGAACTACTCGCACAACGAGCGCTTCGTGATCGGCGGTGCCGCCCCCGTGGCGAAGAAGGTCGACCTGCCGCGCCAGACCGAGCCCGCATCGGCGGCCGGCAAGCCGTTCCTGGAGCGTCGCGAACTGGGCGTGATCAATGTCGGCCAGGGCACGGGCAAGGTCACCGTCGACGGCACCGTCTACACGCTGGGCCCGAAGGACGGCCTGTACGTGGCGATGGGCAGCGCCGACGTCGCGTTCGAGTCCGATGATGCCGCCAACCCGGCCAAGTTCTACCTGACCTCCACGCCGGCGCACGCGCGCTTCGAGACCAAGGCGCTGGCGATCAAGGATGCGGTGGCGCTGGAGCGCGGCGCGCTGGAAACCAGCAACGAGCGCACCATCTACCAGTACATCGTGCCGGCCACCTGCCAGTCCTCGCAGCTGCTGCTGGGCCTGACCGTGCTGAAGACCGGCAGCGTGTGGAACACCATGCCGCCGCACCTGCACGACCGCCGCAGCGAGGTGTACTTCTACTTCGACCTGGCCGACAACGACCGCGTCTACCACTTCATGGGCGAACCGGACGCGCAGCGGCACATCGTCGTGCAGAACGACGAAGCCGTCGTGTCGCCGCCGTGGTCGATCCACATGGGATCGGGCACCAGCAACTACTGCTTCATCTGGGCGATGGGCGGCGAGAACCTGGACTACACCGACATGCACGTGCTGGACATCTGCCAGCTCAAGTAAGCGTCCGCAACGCCACCCGCGCCACCACACGTTGCACCCGGCGCCACCATCACCCGAGGGAATACCACGATGGCAAGCAATCCGTTCAGTCTCGAAGGCAAGATCGCGCTGGTCACCGGTGCCAACACCGGCCTGGGCCAGGGCGTGGCGCTGGCATTGGCCGAAGCCGGTGCGGACATCGCCGCCGCCGGCATCGTGCCGGCCAGCGAAACCGAAACCAAGGTGAAGGCGCTTGGCCGCCGCTTCATCAACATCGACGCCAACCTGATCAGCATCGAGCCGGTGGAGCGCATCGTCGCCGAGACCGTCAGCGGCCTGGGCGGGCTGGACATCCTGGTCAACAACGCCGGCCTGATCCGTCGCGCCGACGCGGTCGATTTCAGCGAGAAGGACTGGGACGACGTGATGAACGTCAACATCAAGTCGGCCTTCTTCATGTCGCAGGCGGCGGGCAGGCACTTCATCGCGCAGGGCAGCGGCAAGATCATCAACATCGCCTCGATGCTGTCGTTCCAGGGCGGCATCCGCGTGCCGTCGTACACGGCCAGCAAGTCGGGCATCGCCGGCATCACGCGCCTGCTGGCCAACGAGTGGGGCAACAAGGGCATCAACATCAACGCCATTGCGCCCGGCTACATGGCCACCGACAACACCGCGCAGCTGCGCGCGGACGAAGACCGCAACAAGGCGATCCTGGACCGCATCCCGGCGGGGCGCTGGGGCGAGCCGTCGGACCTGGGCGGCACCGCGGTCTTCCTGTCTTCGCGTGCATCGGACTACGTCAATGGCGCGATCATCCCCGTGGACGGCGGCTGGCTGGCGCGCTGACCCATCGCTTCAACGACGCGGGCCGCGCGCTCCCTCTCCCTTGCGGTCCGCGTCATCTTTCTTCCACAACCGGTGGTCGGCATGCTCAGACCCGCGCTGTCCCTGGCCCTGCTGGCCTGCGCCTTCTCCACTCTTGCGCAGGCAGCATCGCCGCCACCCCGGCAGGTCTTCATCGCAGGTGATTCGACCGCCAGCGAGTACGGGCCGGAACGTGCCCCGCGTGAAGGCTGGGGCCAGCAGCTGCAGACCTTCCTGGATGACGGCTATGTCGTCCGCAACCATGCCCGGAGCGGCCGCAGTTCGCGCAGCTTCGTGGATGAAGGCTGGTTCGACGGCATGGCCAAGGACATGCGTGCCGGCGACGTGCTGCTGATCCAGTTCGGCCACAACGACGCCAAGATCGAAGACCCCACGCGCTACAACGAGCCTGCGAAGGCCTTTCCCGAATGGCTGGGCCGCTATCTGGCGCTGGCGCGGAAGAAAGGGGCAACGCCGATCCTGGTCACGCCCGTGGCGCGCCGCAAGTTCGACCGTGGCCAGCTGCTGGACACGCACGGCGTGTACGCCCAGGCGGTGCGTGACCTCGCAGCGCGCGAACATGTCGCGCTGATCGACCTGACCGCGCTGAGCATGGACTGGCTGCGCGCGCATGGCGATGAGGCATCCAAGCCGTATTTCATGCACGTTCCCGCGCAGCAGCAAACCGACGACACGCATTTCCAGACGCGCGGTGCGGTGATGGTGGCGTGCCTGGTGGTGGCAGGCTGGAAGCAGGTCGATCCCGCGCTGGCCGCCCACGTGAAGCGCGATACGGATTGCGGGGCGCCGGCCACGGCACTTGCCGACCGCAAGGCGCAGCCCCACCCGTCGCTGGTCGTGCACGAACGCGACCTGGCGGTCCAGCAGCCCGGCCCGCACGGGGGCGCCGGCACCACCACGGCCTACCCCTTCTTCCGCGATGCGCCCGCGATGGGGTTCGAGTTCCGCAAGCGCGTGCTGCACAAGGGCGCCGGCATCGGCCTGCACCAGCACCACAAGGACGAGATCTACTACGTGCTCAGCGGGCGTGGCGTCTACGAGCTGGATGGCACGGCACAGGTCGTGCAGGCTGGCGACGCCATGCTGACGCGTCCCGGTAGCACGCACGGCATCCGCCAGGATGGCGATGACGATCTGGTGTTGCTGATCATGTATGCGCGCAAGGCGCCATGATCCGGTAACAGGCGACGGCTGACGGTCGGTCAGGGAGACGGCGCGGGCCGCTCCCAGCGGCGATAGGTGTCATCGAGTGATTTGCGCAGGCGACGGAACTGCGGCGTGCCCGGCGGCACCTGCAGGCGCTCGGCTACCGCTTCCCATCCACCCGCATGGTCCCACGACCACTCGCGCACCACGGCGCGGCAGGGCTGACCTGCCACCTGCGCCAGCGCACAGGCCATGTAGATATCGCCTGCCGCCCAGTCCGGCTGCTCCTGCATCGCTTCCACATAGGCGCGCGGCACCATGTAGTAGCGGCCCATTTCGTCAGCGAATGCCGCTGGATAGCGGCTGGCGTATTCGTTGATGTCGGCAAGGTAGCGGTCGACCACCGGGTCGCCGGAGGCCGGCGCATAGTTGGACGACGCCTGTGCCCGCACCGCGGTTGCCCACATCAGGCCCAGCAGGCACGTCATACACAGGAGGTGCGGGCGGAGATGAGGCATCGGAGCATTGTGCCCCACTCCGCCCGCCGGTGGTCAGCGGGCGATCCGGTCAATCGCGCCCGCGGCCACGACGGTCGTGGCGATCATGGCGGCGGTCATCGCGATCGTCGTCCCAGCGGTCACGACGACGGTCGTCGTAGCGGCCGTAGTCGCGATAACGGCGATCGTCATAGCGAACGTAGTGGCCATGGTGGCGCGGCTTCTTGTAGTAGCCGTAGGCCGGGGCATGGCGCGGCGGACCGTAATGGACCACGCGCGGTGCGTAACGGTAGTAGGTGGGGCGGTGATAACGGTCGCGCACCACGATCAGGCGGTCGTGCGGACCATAGTGGCCATGGCGGTAATAGGGGTGTCCGCCGTGGTAGACCACGTCGGCGATACCCACGATCACCCGGACCAGGTCGTCATCGGCGCGCGCCTGCGAAGGCGTCAGCGCCGCCAGGCCGAGACCGGCAGCCAGCAGGGCGGGGGCAAACAGGCGGGCGAAGGAAAAGCTGGCCATGTCTCATCTCCATGTGTGTTGCCCGGGCAGGTATTCGCTTCGGGCGTGGACAGACGATGGACTTCGCCGGGTGAACGCGTATTTAACCCGGGCCTGTGAAAACGTTAACACTCCGGCGGCGTACAACGCGGGTTAAGCCTGCGGTGGCGGAGTGCGAATTGCGTCGCGCTTATGGGCCCTGCGATGCCTCGATGAGTGCCAGCGCATCGGGCAATTGGCCGGCGTGTTCGACCACGCGCAGGCGGGGGGCACCGGCATGCACGCCATGTTCGGCTTCAAGGGCCCAGGTGACGTGGTATGGCATGTGCACACCCCACCCGCCCAAAGCGAGCACCGGCTCGATGTCGGAACGCAGCGAATTGCCGATCATCGCGAACCGGGCCGGTTCCACCGGCAGTTCACGCAACACGCGCGCATACGTGACTTCGTCCTTCTCGGATACGACTTCGATGCGATGGAACAGGTCCGCCAGGCCCGACAGCGCGATCTTCGCTTCCTGGTGGAACAGGTCACCCTTGGTGATCAGGACGATGTCGTGGTCGCGGGCGATGGCTTCCACCGCTTCACGGATGCCGGGCAGCAGTTCCACCGGATGTTGAAGGGTTGCCCTGCCGATCTCGATGATGCGGTGCAGGTCGCGCGCACTGATGCGCTCATCGGTCAGCTGGATGGCGGACTCCAGCATCGACAGGGTCATGCCTTTCACCCCGTAGCCGAAGATCTTCAGGTTGCGGCGCTCGACGTCCAGCAGGTGCCGGTGCGTTCGCGCATCCGAAAGATCGATGTACGCGCCGAGGATCGCTTCGAAATCGGCCTCGGCCTTCCGGTAGTAATCCTCGCTCTTCCACAGCGTGTCATCGCCATCGAAGCCCACCCAGCGAATGCCTGCCATCACCCGTCTCCGTGAAAGGGTGCGCAGGATAGCAAGTCGCGGGTTGACGTCAGCACGCCGGGGCCGTCGGCACACCTGCACAGGGTGGCCGACGGCCCCGGTTGATGTTGCTTACTGGAACGGACGACCGGCCGTTCAACCGCCGTTAGAAGCTGCAGGCTGGTCCGTGGGCGGCGGCGTATCCGTCGGCGGGGGCGCGTTGGGGTTGGCCGGCGGCGGCAGGTTCGGGTCCGTCGGCGCCGGTACGGCGGGATCGGTGGGCGTGGGCGCCGGCGGCGTCATGTTGTCGGCGGGCGGCACCGTCTCGACCGGTTCCGGCGCGGCAGTCGGCGGGGCGACTTCATCCGGCGACGGGTTGCAGGCGGTCAGCAGTCCTGCGCCGGCGAGTGCGATGCCCAGCGAAAGCGCAAGGCGGGTGAATGAAGTGGTGGGGGAACGTTTCATGGGGATCTCCAAAGAGGGGTTGGATGGGTCCATCACTGCGCGGCGAGCCTCGCCCCGGGATCAATCCGTGGCCAACGGCACGTAGTCGGCGTATTCCTCCGCCGTCAGGCGGCCATCAGCATCCTTGTCCAGCGTGCCGAACAGCTGGACCAGCGCCGGATCGGCCGCTGCCTCGTCCTTGCTGATGGCGCCGTCCGCGTTGGTGTCGAGTTCCTCGAACGGCTTGGGTGCTGGCGTGCCCGTCGTCGCGGGATCAGCACCGGAGGCCTGCGCGTGGACCAGCGGATGGGCTGCAAGCAATATCGCCAGCACGGCGATGCGGGATGGGGCCAACAGACGTTTCATCGGCGGGTTCCTGGCAGGGTTACGGCGCTGTCGCGCATTCCGGAAGAAAACAGGGCGGCACGTGGCCGCCCTGTTCACGGTCAGCCCACGGGCGCGTGGGCAGGGGTGGCTTACTTCTGCGGGTCGCCGTAGTTCTTGCTGACGAACGCCTTGTATTCATCGGCGGTCAGCTTGCCATCGGTGTCGGCATCGGCCTGGTCGAAGACCTGGCTGAGGCCGGCGTTGGCGGCGGCTTCCTGCTTGCTGATGGAACCATCACCATCGGTATCGACATCCGCCCAGCCCTGCTTGCTCTGGCCCGCTGCCTGCGTGCTCTGGGTGGGCGACTGCGTCGCCGAGCCCGTGGCCGACTGGTCGGTGGACTGGGTCTGTTCGGTCTGCGCCTGGGTGGCGGCGTCTTCGGTCTTCTCCTGGGCGAATGCCAGCGGCATGGCCAGCGCGGCGCTCAGGGCGACCAGGGCAATCAGCGGCTTGCGGTTGGTGTTCTTCATGGGGTCTGCTCCGTGTGTTGGGAGTGCGTCCGATTGCGCACGACCCCACCATGCAAAGCCACCACTGAACGAAACTTGCGTACTGAAATGAACGTGCACGCGTGCTTAACCACTCGTCGAAACGCATCCGCTACACGCTTCGTTAGTGCGTCGTGAGCCGGATGTTGTAGAAGGACGGATTGCGTGACGCGTGCCGGATTTTGTCGTTAGGAAGGCGTTTTTCCGTCGCTCTGGACCGCATCGTCCTCGCGCTTTTTCTTGCTGAACCATTGCCAACCCATGGCGACGCCGGAGAGTGCGCCGGTCAGTTCGCAGATTACGCGTGCACCCAACGCGTCCGCATCGTGGATGCCCTGCAGTGCAAGGCGGGCGTAGAGCGGGGATTCCAGCTTCATCATGCCCAGGTAGAACAGGTTCCAGGTGTCGATGCCCGCACTGATGATGACGGCGGTGACGCAGGCCCAGCCGATCACGTGGCCCACCGACCACGCCATCATCCGGCACAGCCACTGCCACAGCAGGAAACACAGCAGTCCGATCACGAAGGCGATGACGCCGGCTTCCAGGGCGCCGAGGAAGCCCAGATGAAGAGGAAGATTCATACGGACGCGGTTCCGCAGCCCACGAAGAGGCTGTCCCCGCTCTTGCAGGCATCCCCGATGGCAATGACGCAGTGCATGTGCACGGTGCGCCGCCACGGCGTACGGGAAATCGTGTCGAGAGGGTCGGTGCGCAGGTCCACGGTCATCCGTCAGTCGCGCGCAGGCATCGGCACGCAGAGCCTGCAAGCGTACCCGATGCACCCGCACACGGCATGCCGGCGTACTCAGGCATCATGACGGTGCGCGGCACTGCATGCCGCCCAGGAGACGCCATGACCCGCATCCTGCTGGCAGGTGCCACCGGCCTGGTGGGACGTGCCGTGCTGCAAAGAGCGCTCGCGTCTCCGCGCGTGAGCCGACTGGTCGCACCTACCCGTCGCCCCCTCCCCGCGCAGGCGGGGCTGCTCAATCCGGTTGTCGATTTCGATGCCCTTCCCGCCGATGCGGACTGGTGGCAGGTGGACGCGGTGATCTGCGCGCTGGGCACCACGATCCGCGATGCCGGCTCGAAGGACGCCTTCCGGCGGGTCGACCACGCCTATCCACTGGACGTGGCCCGGCATGCGCAGGCCCACGGTGCGCGCACTTACGGCCTGGTGTCGGCCATGGGCGCCGACCCGACGTCGCGCATCTTCTACTCGCGCACCAAGGGAGAGCTGGAACGCGACCTGCAGGCTTGCGGCTTCGACTCGCTGACGTTCGTCCGGCCGGGACTGCTCGGCGGGGAGCGCCCGCAGCGGCGCACGGGCGAATGGCTGGCGTCACTCGCGCTGAATGCGCTGGACCCCGTGCTGCCGCCTCGCTATCGGGTGGTGCCGGCCGAACGCGTGGCCGATGTCCTGCTGGCCGTCGTGCTGGACGCGTCGCCGGGAGTCCGCATCATCGAGTCCGGCGAGATCCCCTGACGCGCCCGCGACTCAGGCGCCGGGATCGTCCGCGAGGACCTGCACGCCTTCCGCGACGATGCGGTACTCGATCTCCGGCACCGCGCCCCCTGTCGTGGCTTCCTTGGCCGTGTGCTCGCGCGCCGCCGGCGACAGGGTCACGCGCGACAGCACGCCATGGACTTCGGCCGGGCCGCGCACATCCTTGGGCACATAGAAGTCATGGTCACCCATCAGGACACGCGCACTGCGACCGTCGTCTTCCAGCATCACCCAGCAGCCCTTCTTCTGGCAGACGTCGGTGATGCGGCCACGGAACTTGCGCGGCTGTCCTTCGTGCGCGGCGGCATCGGCCAATGCCTGTGACAACGTCACGGCATCACCGGCCGGCACGTCGGCACCGAACTTCTCCCACACCGGTGCAGCCGCCGACTGCGCGAACGCGCCCGTCGCCGCCGCCACCAGGCCCACCGCCATCAGCCATTGCCGCATGGGAACTCCCCGCGAAATTCATCAGCGGCGATGATAGTCCCGCCGCGGCGGCCGGCGCGAGTCAGTGCAACAGGCCGTGGTGGACCAGCCTGAGCGGCTGCGTGCCCGCGGCCGCCACCGCGCGGCTGGCACGCTCGAGCAGGGCTTCATCTTCCTCGTCGATGACCACCAGCACCTGGCCGGCCTCGATCTCGGTCCGGTAGTCGCGACGCACCTCGCTGGGCACGGAAGATCCCGCGAGCGCCGATGCCCAGCCACCGACCAGGGCACCGACCGCCGTGGTAAGGGCAACGGCCTGCCAGGGAATCCCGGTGGCCGGCACCGCCACGGCCAGCAGGCCCAGGACCAGGCCGACCACGCCACCGCCAGCCAACCCGCGCAGCGCGGCGGGCACGAAATCGGTGGGCGATCCTTCTTTTTCATCATCGGGCATGCGCGTCATCTCGATGTCGGCGTCGCCCACCAGGGCCGCATGGTCGGGCCGGATGCCCATGTCCAGGGCGGCGTGCAGTGCGTGCTCGGCCGTGTCCAGGTCGGGTGCGCTGAATACGCGGCGCGTTTTCATGACAGCCTCCTCCGCAACCGGGAAGGGCTGCGTCATGGACACCCTAGCCGTGCGCGCGACGCGAGCGGGTGAAGAAAGGCTTAAGCATCGGCGCGCGCCGACGCACGGTGCATGCGTCAGAGGGCGGGGCGTTCGGGCGCCTGCTTGCGGCCCATGGCACGCTGGTAGAGTTCGTACAGGGCGGTGACCTTGGCCACGTATTCCTGCGTCTCCGCGTACGGCGGCACGCCCCCGTAACGCGACACGGTGCCGATGCCGGCGTTGTATGCGGCCGCCACCAGGGTCAGGTCGCCCTTGTACCGCCGCATCAGCTGGCGCAGATGCTGCGCGCCGGCGGTGATGGACTGGCCGGACGAGAACGGATCGGCGACGCCGTACTCCTTGGCGACATCGGGCATCAGCTGCATCACGCCCATGGCGCCCTTCGGGGACACCGCTTTCGCGTCGAAGTCGCTCTCGGCGTGCGCCACCGCGCGCAACCAGGCATCGTCCACGCCGGTGGTGCGCGCGGCCGCCTTGAACTCGGCCGGATACATGTTGAGGCGGGGCTTGCCGACTTTGCCCAGGCCCGGATGCGCGGGTTCGCCCGGGGGCGTCTGCACGGTGAACTTCAGGTAGACCCGCGAGCCGGGAAGATTGCGGGTGGAATAGACCAGCTGGCCGTCCTGCTCGCGCTCGTAAAGCGTGCCGCTGAACACGCCCATCGATCCCCACAGGTTGGGCTGCGCCACGGCGTTGTCGTCGAGTTCCTTCGCCGTGCACTTCGAACCCGGTTCGGGCGCCGTGGCCAGGCTGACCGTCCCGCCCTTCACGCAGCGGTAGACCGTGCGCGCACCGGCGTCCGCGCTGGCCAGGGCCAGGACGGGGAGCAACAGCCAAGCGGCGCGCGGGAAAGGGACCATGGGGGGCGGATTCTAGGCCTGGAAAGCTGAAGGACAGGCTTTATCACGCCCGAGGCGGTGATATTCGGCCAGATCCGGCGGGCGCTGCTGCGCCGCAACAGCCAACCGCGTAAAATGCGGGCCCTCTTTCACCGCACCCCCTCGGAGCACGCAATGGGCCTGGATCTGGTCAGCGCCGGCAAGAACCCGCCGGACGAAATCAACGTCATCATCGAGATCCCCAAGGACTCCGAGCCGGTGAAATACGAAGTGGACAAGGCCAGCGGCGCGATCTTCGTCGACCGCATCCTGTCCACCCCGATGCGCTACCCCTGCAACTACGGCTACGTGCCGCACACGCTGTGCGGCGACGGCGATCCGGCCGACGTGCTGGTGGTGCTGCCGCTGCCGCTGATCCCCGGCTCGGTGATCCGCTGCCGTCCGGTCGGCGTGCTGCGCATGAGCGACGAGGCCGGCAGCGACGAGAAACTGCTGGCCGTGCCGGTGGACAAGATCTTCTCCGGCTACAGCCACATCCACGACATCGACCAGGTCAGCCCGCACTGGCTGGAGCGCATCGGCCACTTCTTCGAGCACTACAAGGACCTGGAGAAGGGCAAGTGGGTGAAGCTGGATGGCTGGGGCAATGCCGCCGAAGCCAAGGCCGTGCTTCTGGACGCCATCGCCCGCCAGGCCGACCAGCCCGAGAACGACAAGCACAAGTTCTGATCCACAGGACGACGCAACGAAAAAGCCGCCCGATGGGCGGCTTTTTTCTGGCCGCATGCCACGCCGCAAAAAACTACGGCCCCTTCCGGGGCCGTAGCAGTCAAGCGACAACGCACTGATCAGGGATCAGAAGCGCTGCTGGTACTTCATGTACACGTAACGACCGATGTCGAAGCCGCCGTAGTAGGCGAAGTCGCTGTTCGGCGAGGTGAACATGATCGGACCTTCGTGGTCGAACACGTTGTTGGCACCCACGGCGATGGTGGCATTCCACGGGGCCTTCCAGCTCAGCTGCAGATCGTGGAAAGTGTTGGAACCCGTCTGACGCTGGGCTGCACCTTCGCCGTTCTGGTAGCGGTCCGGGTTGTTGCAGGGACGACCGGCCACGCACGCCTCGTTCATGCCCGAGTAGTAACGCGCGGTGTACGCCACGCCGAAGCTGTCCTTCTCCCAGCTCACGCCCATGTTGGAGCGCACGCGGAAGATGCCCGGCTCGCCGACGCGACCGATGGTGATCGGCTCGCCGTCGCTGTTCTCGCCCGCTTCGTCGTACTTGCTGACGTAGGAGGTCTGCCAGTCGATGGCGAACTGGCCCACGGACAGTTCCGGCAGGCGGTACTTGACGCCCAGGTCCCAGCCTTCCGTTTCCATCTCGCCCAGGTTGGCCAGGCCGTAGAACAGGTCGGTGATGTGGCCGTCGGCGCCGCGGACCACGCCGTTGCAGCGTGCGGCGTTACCCAGCACGTAGCAGTCGCGCAGGATGCGGTCGACGCTGTCCTCGATGATCATGTCGGTCAGCTGGTAGTTGTACCAGTCGAGCGAAATGTCCAGGCCTTCCACCCAGCGCGGGCTCCACACCACACCGACGGTGCGGCTCTCGGAGGTTTCCGGCAGCAGGTTCGGATCCGAGCCACTGATGAACTGGTCCGGCGTCTGGCACGGGTAGGCCGTGCAGGGCACCAGGCCCTGGCCCAGCTGCACGTAACCCAGCGGGACGCCCGCTGCATTACAGGCGGCATTGCCGTTGACGCTGTTCACCGCACCGGTGCCGCAGGGATCGGTGTACGACTCGAAGCTGCTGCCGATGCCGCCGTACAGGTCGGAGATCGTCGGCGCGCGGAAGCCTTCGGCGTAGGTACCACGGACCAGCAGCTCGTCCATCGGGCGCCAGGTGAAACCGAACTTGCTGTTCAGCGTGTCACCGAAGTTGCTGTAGTCGGAGTAACGGCTGGCCAGGTTGATGGTCAGTTCCTTGGCGAACGCCATGTCGGCCAGCACCGGGATGTTGAGTTCCATGTAGAACTCGTCCAGCGAGTAATCGCCTTCGGTGGTGGTCGCGGCCAGGCCGGTGCTCTCGCCCGACTGCGCGAACGCGTCCGGCACGAAGCGGCCCTGCTCACGGCGGTGCTCGTAACCCACCGCGATGCCCAGGTCGCCCGCCGGCAGTTCGAACAGCGAACCGGCCAGGTTGGCGGTGTAGCTGGTGGTGCGGGTGGTGCCGGTGTCGGTGTAGTACGGGAACAGGAAGCGCTGCAGGTCCGGATCGGACAGCGAGCCCTGGCCAGCCACGCCGTTCGGCAGCAGCGGGTTCCACGGACGGCAGGCGCCCAACGCGATCGGGTTGGCGGCGGTACCGCACTGCGCGACACCCTCGGCGTTGATGAACGACGGGCCCAGCGCCTGGCGCGTGGCGATCAGGCTGGCGTCGCCGTGACCGGTCTTGGTGGTGTTGTTGCGGTTGATCAGCGCACCGACGTCCCAGTCCCAGGTGTTGCCGCCCATCTCGAAGAAGCCGGCGAAGCCACCGGCGAAGCGGTAGGTTTCCAGCTCGCTGCGCGTGGTGCGCGGCACTTCCCACAGACGACGACGGAAGTCGATGTCGGTGCCCGGCAGCGGGTTGAACGCGCTGTCACCCGACAGCGGGGTGTCGAACGCGCCCGACTGGTACGGATAACCGGCGATCTGCTGGTCGGTGATGCGGTGGTTGTACAGGATGTCGGCGTTGAACGTGATGTTGTCGGTCACGTCGTAGTTCGAGTTGGCGAACACCGAACGACGCTCGATGCCGGTCATCAGCATCATCTGCAGGTTGGCATTGGCGTTGTAGTCGGCCGTATGCGGCACGTAGTCCGCCAGGTTGTTCGGGTTGCCGCCGTCACGCAGGGTGCACCAGGCATCGGCGCCGCCGGTGCCGCAGGGGCCGAACCAGGAACCGTTCTGGCTGACCGGGCTCCAGCCCGAACCCGGATAGTCGGGGCCGGCGTTGCCGAACTTGCTGAAATCGCGGTCGCGTGCGAACACCGGTTCCTGCTTGGAATACTCGACCGACAGCGTCGTGCCGCCACGGTCGTTGGTCGAACCCGTGGTGAACGAATACGTCTGGGTCTCACCGTCGCCCTGGCTGTACTGGCCCACATAGGCTTCGGCTTCGGCGCCGTCGAAACGCTTGCGGGTGATCACGTTGACCACGGCCGCGATGGCGTCCGAACCATAGATGGCCGATGCGCCGTCCTTCAGGATCTCGACGCGGTCGATGGCCGACATCGGCACCTGGCTCAGGTCCTGGAAGCCGGACGTCGTCGCGCCCAGGCGCTTGCCGTTCAGCAGGATCAGGGTGCGCTGCGCGCCCAGGTTGCGGATGTCGATGTAGTAACCACCCACGTTCTCGCCGGAAGCGAGCGCGTCGGAGCGCGAGATCGCCGGCGAACCGGCCGACGTCAGGTTCTGCAGGATGTCGGCGACCGAGGTGAAGCCCTGCTTCTCGATATCCTGGCGGCTCAGCGTGACGATCGGCTGCTGCGTCTCCATGTCGGCGCCGCGGATGCGCGAGCCCGTCACTTCAAGGCGGTCGAGCGTGGTGGTGCTGGACGAATCGGTGGCGTCCTGCGCCATTGCGAACGCCGGGACCAATGCGATGGCAATACCGGCCGGCAGCAAGCCGACCCGCATCGCCTGACGCGGACTACGATGGTTCATTCAATCTCTCCTCAGAGGAACGTGTAGCGTTATGGGCGTGTTAAAACGCCTTGCAAACTTACGTTCCGGTCCGCGTCACTGCTTTGCGGGCAGCGGCCGATGACTTTGCCGAGTCTGTCCTGGACGGCACCAGCGAGGAGCGATAGCGACTGGCCGAGGTGCCGAAGCGCGCGCGGAACGCCCGCGCGAAGCTGCAGCAGTTGTCGAAGCCCGATGCCGCCGCCACTTCACCCACCATCATCGAGGTGTTGCGCAGCAGCTCCGCGGCGTGTTCCAGCCGCATGCGCGCCGCCGCTGCCTGCGGGCTTTCGTCGTACAGGCTGTAGAACGTGCGCGAGAAGTACCAGCTGGAGAAGCTGGTCAGTTCGGCCAGTTCGCTGATGCGCACCACGCGGTCGCAGTTGCCTTCCAGATAGAGGCGCGCGCGTTGCAGGCGGCCGAACACCTGGCGCTTGCGGTTGCGCGAACGGCCCGGGCAGCGCTGGATGAATTCGGAAAACTCCTGCTGCACGCCGGCCAGGTGCAGCAGCAGCGGACGCAGCGCGCTGATGTCGGCGCCGTCCTGCGCACGGCGACCCGCTTCCCGCCACAGCCGCACCAGGGTCAGCGCGTCGCGACGGTTCAGGCGCCCACGCCCGGCGTACAGCGGGCTGTCGGCGAAGCGCGCCATGGCGCGCAGGCCCTCCATGCTGAGCGTCACGCCCAGGCACAGGCCGTAGCGGTCGGTCTGGACCAATGGCTTGGAATCTTTTTCCAGCGCGATCCAGTGCCCACGCCGCAGCCGGAAACGGCCTTCCTTCGCCTCCACCCACGAGGCCCCGCGAAGCTGCACCCAGACCGAGAACAGTTCGGCCCCGACCTGGGCATTGCCCAGCCGCGACACCGCCACGCAGCCGGTCTGGTCATTCGATTCCGACGGCTCCAGCTTCACCAGCTGGCCCCGGTCCCCCCACAGTGTTTGCTCCATCGGTCGTTCCGCTTTGCGTGTAATGGGCGTTTCATTTGCCCGAGGCGCACGGAACCCGCAGGAAATTTGCGGGAGAGTTGCGCGAAATCTTCGCGATACCCGTTACGAAAGACTTACGAAAACACTAACTCCTTTCCAATCAATAGCCTGCGCCACCGGATGCGGAGGGTTCGGCGTCCATCTCCAGCGGCATGAAGCCGATGTCGGAACCATCGTTGACCGCCATGGCGACGTAGGTGACCCGTTCGCGCGCATGCGCGCTGAATCCGTTGATGGTGGCCAAGTGGGTGGCTTCCAGGCAACGGGGCGTGGGATGTGACCGGCCCAGGCCGATGTGCCGCAGGCTGACATAACAGCCGGGCAGCGACTCCAGGTACTCCACCTGCCCGTCCTCGGTCACGGTCCAGGTCCGGTAGCGCTGGCTGGCCGGGCGGTTGCCATCCACCTGGCGGACGCTGGCCGGGCTCAGCGCCAGGTCCGCCTGCCACAGGCCGTCCCGCGCCATGCGGGTGAACAGCACCCGCCCCTGCGCCACGTCCGCGCGCGCGAAGGACACGCCATCGATGACGGCCAGGCTCCGCCACGGCGACCCACGGCGGTCATAAAGCACCAGCTGCTGGCCGTCGCCCTTGCCCGCGATCACCAGCAACTGGTCAGCATCGGGCATGTAGGCGGCGAACAGGAGTTCTTCCGACGCCACCGGCACCGGCAACCGGCGCAACTGGCCGTTGGCCGGGTTCACCTCATGCAGGCCGTACTGTCCCCGCGCATCGGTGCCGATCACCAGCAGGTGCCGGCTGTCCGGCGACCACATCGGCAGGTGGCGCGATTCCGGACGGATGCCTTCGATGGGCCGCAGTGACGCCGGCCGCTGCAGGTCGGCCCACCACAGTGCGAATTCCCCGGAGCGGTCCGAGGTGAACACCAGTTGGCGCCCGTCCGGCGCAATCGACGGCAACGTGTCGCGGCCAGTGGAGGCGAAGAGTTGGGTTGCCGCCCTGGCGCCGTTTTCCGCGCCCGGGTCGGATGCGATCCGGTAGATGCCGAACTGGGGCTTGCGCTGCACGAAGGCGACCTGCCCGATCTTGGCGGCCATCGCCGGTGCCTGCGCATCCTCGATGCCCAGGTCGTGCACGCTGCCGTCGTCCAGCACCAACCGGTAAAGCCGGGTATGGCTGTCCACGCGCCGGCCGAACACGATGGACTGGCCATCGGGCGCCCAGTCCCAGCCGCGGAACTCCGCCCGTTGCCGGGTCAGTCGCTCCGCCGGCCCTCCTTTCGCGGGGATGCGCCACAGGTCGCCCAGCGGCGTGTTGCGGACGAAGCCGATCCATTTGCCGTCGGGGGAATAGCGGGGCGCGGTGTCCACGTCCTGCGCAGTGGCGCCGTATCGCAGCGAGTGCCACTGGCCGGTTGCCAGCGCCAGCAGGCGCAGCCCGGGCTCGCCCCCGCCCAGCGCACTGCTGAAGATCAGACCGTTGCCATCCGGCGTCCAGTCGAAGCTCGGGCGATTGGCGGGGTCGCACTCGGCGAGCACCCGCGGGTCGCCGCCACTGGCCGGCACCGCCATGATGCGGCAGTCCTCACCCGGGAACCGGCGCAGGAAAGCGATCTCGCGGCCGTTCGGCGACCACTCCGGATTGCTGTCCCAGGCGCCTTCCGGCGGGAACGTCAGCGTGCGGGGTTGCGCGGGCTCCGTGGTCTGCACCAGCACAGCCGTGCCGGCCAGTTCCTCGGTGGGACTGGCCAGGTAGGCCACCTGCGAGCCGTCCGGCGACAGCGAGGGCGAAAGCTCGAATCCCGGTGCCGAGGTGATGAGCCGGTACGGGCGCGAGGCAGGCACCAGCGGCAGCCCCGGCGCCGCCTGGCCCACCTGGGGGGCGTCCCGCTGCAGGCCCAGCCACAGCCCAACCCCCAGCAACACCAGCGCCAGCGCGCCCAGCGCCATCCCCCAGACCCATCGCCGGTGCAGGGACACCGGCGGCCGGCGTTCCGGATCGGCGGCGGCACTGCCGGAGCCGTCGCTGTCGCTGTCGCCGGAAGGCTCGCGGGCGGGCGGTGCTTCGACCGCCGGGGCATCTGGCATAGCGGGCGTCGTGGCGGGGCGCTCGGATGCCGGCAACCAGTCCACCTCGGCGAGCAGGCGATAGCCGCTTTTCGCAATGGTTTCGATATAGCGCGGCTCGTCGCGGCCTTCACCGAACGCCTTGCGCAGCTGCGTGATGGCCTGCGTCACCACGTCGTTGGTGGGCAGTGTGTCCGGCCAGACTTCTGCCAGCAGGGCATCGCGCGACACCACGCGTCCCGCATTCTCCACCAGCACCAGCAGCACGCCCATGGACTTGGGCGTGATCCGCGCAGGACGGCGCGCGCCGACGGCCCGCACCTCGCGGAGCGGGATGTCGACATGGCATTCGCCGACCCTGAGGCGGTCGGACGGCAGCGGTGGTGGGGGCTCGGGAGGTCGTGGCATCGGGGCGGATAGTGCGCGGAGGCCAGCGACCCGTCATGTGCCTGAACGCCTAGGCCGCATCCAAAGGACAGATCCGGCAAAACGCAGGGACGGGATGGGGAAAGCGCACCGTGGCGGTGCATTTTACAGTTCCCCGCATGCTCCCCATGAACGGGAGCAGCACAGGCAAACTCTCTCTCTCTCGCCGACGTCCTATTACATACGCTCCATCATTCGCGCTCCGGCGCGAATTTTTTTGCCTGCGGATTTGCCGGCGCTCAGGAGCGCGGCAGTTTCAGGATGGTCAGGCCGATCAGTCGCGACACCACCACGGCGATGTACATCACGCCGGCAAACTGTTCGAGCATCACCAGTGCCCGCGCCTGCGGCAGGATGGGCATGATGTCGCTCAGCCCCACGCCGGACAGCAGGCTGAAACTGATGAACAGCAGTTCCATCCATGTGCGTGGCGAGTCCGCATCCACCGCCGCGGTGAAACTGCCCGGATACCATTGCTGGCACACCGAGAATGCGAACGCGAACGCCCATGCCAGCAGCGTGAACGTCGCGCCCGCCGCGAACAGCTCGTCGCTGGTGACCCTGTGGTCCTGCAGCATGTAGGCGATCAGGCTGCCGGCCGTATAGAAGTAAAGCGCGCTTTCCAGCAGGTGCGCATACGCCCCCAGGCCAGGCTGGTGCCACAGCGCGGCCACCAGCGAAAGCGCCACCGACGGCACCGCCAGCGACCACGCGATCCAGTTGACCGAGCGGCTGCGGTTGACTACCCACAACGCCAGCGCCAGCACCAGGATGCCGAACGCACCGAACAGCGCGCGGCCGGCCTGGGTGTCTTCCATCACCGGATACAGCAGCACGCCGCACAGCTGCACCAGCAGCAGGAAAGCGGACGGATGCCGGCGCGCCGTGACCATCCAGCGCAGCCATGTCAACGGCATCGTCATGCGCGCCGCATCAACGGTGATGGACCAGGGCGTAGTACGCGACGTAGATCCACGACAGCAGCCCGTGGATCACCACCCACAGCAGCGACTTGTTGGCGCTCCATGAAATGGTGATGGCCAATGCGGTGCCGAAGCCGATGCCCGCGCGGACAACCGCCCCGCCGCCCTTCATGGCGCCGCCACGGTCGTTGCACTGCCCGCGCGATACGGGTAGCGCGCGAAGATCTCCGCCACCGCCGCATCGATCCTGGCGCCGCGCTCTTCCGGCTTGCTGCGGCCCACGCGGCCGACGGCCACGCCTTCCCACACCAGCCGGTTTTCCTTCGCATCCACCAGGTCCACGTTCAACGTGCCCTCGGTGTAGCGGTACACGTCGGTGCGGTCGCGCCAATACGGCACCGACACGTAGCGGCGCGCGCGATAGCTGTAGTAGTAGTCGTAGTCCACCTCGGGGATGGTGACGACGTCGGTCTTTTCCTGCATGTAGGCATTCAGGTTCACCCACAGGTCCGGCGAGGCTTCGCGGTACACGTAACCCCGCGACTCCATCTGCGCACGCGCCGCGGCCTTGACCCGGCCGCTGGTCAGCGTGGCGTAGCCCTGCCCTTCGATGGCCAGCGGCGAATAGAACGCGAACGTGCGATAGCCGCCGAAGTTGGCGGTCGGATCGACGTCGCTGGTGACGCGCGGCCCCGTGGCGCAGGCCGACAGCAGGCAAGCCGCAGCCACCAGCAGGGTCCAGAACGTGTACTGCGTGAATGCGTTGCGTCGTGCCATCGGCGTGCCCTCGAGAGTTGGCGATGGTGCCCACCGGCCGCAGGCACGTCATCGCGGTATACGCCGGCGGCCGCCCCATGGATGCAGGCGGCCGCGCGGTGGTTCAGCCCTGACGATACACCTGGGCACCCTGCGCCAGGAACTCCGCCGACTTCTCCGCCATGCCGGCTTCCAGCGCCGCCTGCTCCTCGACGCCATGTTCGGCCGCGTAGTCGCGCACGTCCTGGGTGATCTTCATCGAACAGAAGTGCGGCCCGCACATGCTGCAGAAGTGCGCCAGCTTGTGCGCATCCTTGGGCAGCGTCTCGTCGTGGAATTCCTTGGCCTTCTCCGGATCCAGGCCCAGGTGGAACTGGTCCTCCCAGCGGAATTCGAAACGCGCCTTGCTCAGCGCGTTGTCGCGCACCTGCGCACCCGGATGGCCCTTGGCCAGGTCGGCCGCGTGCGCGGCGATCTTGTAGGCCATGATGCCGTCGCGCACGTCCTGCCGGTTGGGCAGGCCCAGGTGCTCCTTCGGCGTGACGTAGCAGAGCATCGCCGTGCCGAACCAGCCGATCATCGCCGCGCCGATCGCCGACGTGATGTGGTCATAGCCTGGCGCGATGTCGGTGGTCAGCGGCCCCAGCGTGTAGAACGGCGCCTCGCCGCACTCCCGCAGCTGCTTGTCCATGTTCTCCTTGATCAGCTGCATCGGCACGTGGCCCGGGCCTTCGATCATGCATTGCACGTCGTGCTTCCAGGCGATCTTGGTCAGTTCGCCGAGCGCCTCCAGTTCACCGAACTGCGCCGCGTCGTTGGCGTCGGCGATGCAGCCCGGACGCAGGCCGTCGCCCAGCGAGAAGGCCACGTCGTAGGCCTTCATGATCTCGCAGATGTCCTCGAAGTGCGTGTAGAGGAAGTTCTCCTTGTGGTGCGCCAAGCACCACTTGGCCATGATCGAACCGCCACGCGAGACGATGCCGGTCACCCGCTTCGCCGTCAGCGGCACGTGGCGCAGCAGCACGCCGGCATGGATGGTGAAGTAATCCACGCCCTGCTCGGCCTGTTCGATCAGCGTGTCGCGGAAGATTTCCCACGTCAGCGCCTCGGCGCGGCCGTCGACCTTTTCCAGCGCCTGGTAGATCGGCACCGTGCCGATCGGTACCGGCGAGTTGCGGATGATCCACTCGCGCGTCTCGTGGATGTGCTTGCCGGTCGACAGGTCCATCACCGTGTCGCCGCCCCAACGGATCGACCACACCAGCTTCTCGACTTCCTCGGCGATGCCGGAGGAGACCGCGCTGTTGCCGATGTTGGCGTTGATCTTGGTCAGGAAGTTGCGGCCGATGATCATCGGCTCGCTTTCCGGGTGGTTGATGTTGTTGGGCAGGATGGCGCGCCCCCGGGCGATCTCGTCGCGCACGAACTCCGGGGTGATGAACGTCTGGATGCTGGCACCGAAGGATTCGCCGGGATGCTGCTTCAGCAGCATCGCATCGCGCACCGCGTCCAGCCGCTGGTTCTCGCGGATGGCGACGTATTCCATCTCCGGCGTGATGATGCCGCGCCTGGCGTAATGCATCTGGCTGACGTTGGCGCCCGCCTTCGCGCGGCGCGGCAGGATGCGGCCGGGGAAGCGCACGCCGTCGAGCTTGGCATTGGTTTCGCGCGAACGGCCGAATTCCGAGCTGAGCGCCGGCAGCTGTTCCGTGTCCCCGCGTTCCTCGATCCACTTGGCGCGCAGCGCAGGCAGGCCGGCGGCCAGGTCGATGGTCGCTGCCGGATCGGTGTACGGGCCGGACGTGTCGTACACGGTGACGGGTGCGTTCTCCTCGCCGCCGAACAGCGTCGGCGTCTGCGTCAGCGTGATCTCGCGCATGGGCACCTGCAGGTCCTCGCGCGAACCCTGCACGAAGATCTTCCGCGACCCCGGGATGGGGCGCGTCACGGACTCGGAGAGTTGTCCGGTTTGTTGCAGCAGATCGGTAGCGGGCTTGGGAATGGCATTCATCGGCGTTCGTCCTTTTTGAATCCCCGCACATGGATGTGCGGGCTCTTGCGAGGGATTCGCATAATGGGATGCGAGGAACTCGCATCACGGACGAAGCGGCGGCGCATGGGTGGACGGATTGCGGGCCCGCGACGGGCGACACGGCAATACGGCGCATCCTGCGAAGCTTCCCTACGCCGGTCTCAACCGGATCAGGTTCGAAGGGTCTGTCTCAATCACCGGCCAGGCCGGCGATACCCCCGCTTCGGCGCGAATTAGACCACATCGGCCGGGCGGCCGTGTTCAGCCCAGCGTGTACCCGATGCGGAAGCCTCCCCAGTGACGGCCGTGGACGTGGATGGGCACCGACAGGTCGAACATGATCTGTCCGGTATCGCGGCGGTACACCTGCAGGCGGTAAGGGTCGGTATGCGCGCCCACGCTGCGGCCGACGCGATCGGTGAAGAGGCGCTTGGTCCGGTTGCCCACCAGGTCCTTCTCGCGGTCGCCGGTCAGCGGCTGGCTGAAACGCAGGTTGTGGGTGGGCACGTAGCCGTCGGGGTTGGCGCTGATGGCGAACACGATCCACGGGTGCCGGGTGGCGACGGGCTCCTGCAGGGGTGGGAGCAGTTCATCGCACAGGGTGTCGAAGGCCGTGGTGAACTTGGCCGGTTCGATGCCGGGCATCGGCGTGTAGTTGCGCGCGAACAGGTCTTCGTCCCGCAGACGCCCGGCGGAAAGCGCCTGCTCGAACGCCTGACCGATCCGCGCCGCGCCCGCACTTGCGAGATCGTGCACGCGTGCATGGCGACGCACGCGTAACGGGTCGGGCGGCAACCGGAACAGGCCCACGCAGTCATGCAGCGTGTCCGTGCCCTGCGCCAATGCCGCGCCACGTGCCGCGACCTGGCCGGCATGCTGCAGGTTGCTGCGGCTCAGGTCGACCACCTGCTCAACAGCGCGGTCGATCGCGGCGATCTCGTCGCCCTGGGCGGCCACCCGCCCACCCGCGGACTCCATCGCCCGGCTTGCGCGACCCAGAAGCTCGCCGATGCTGCCGAGCACCTGCTCGGTAGCCTGCGCCGAGAGAGCGCTTTCGGCCAGGGCCTGGCCGCTCTGTTCCAGCATGGCACGCACGTCGCGCGCGGCGGCGGACGCCTGTCCGGCCAGCCGTCGTATCTCATTGGCGACCACGCCGAAGCCGCGACCCGCCTCACCCGCACGCGCGGCTTCGATGCCCGCGTTGATCGACAGGATGTTGGTCTGGAACGCGACCGCATCGATCACCGCGATGACATCGCCCGCCCGCACCGAACGCCGTTCCACTTCGCGCATCGCATCCCCCAGCTGCCGCGCGGCGGAGACACCCTCGCGCGCGCTCGCATCGGCCTGCGCGGCGATGCTGATCACGGCCCGCAGTTCCTCGCCCGCCCCCTGCAGCCCCTGCAGCAGGCGGCGCGTCGCGACCAGCACGTCCTCCAGGGCGGAGACCTGTGATTGCGACTGCCGCAGCAGATCCTCGTTCTCGTTCACCAGGTGTGGCACTTCACCCGCCACCTGCCGCGACAGCGCGACCGCCTGCCGGATCGCTTCGGCCAGGTTGCCGAAACCGGCGGCGATCTGCCGGAACAGGGGATCGGCCGCCTGTCCTTCGGCGGCAACCAGGTCGAGGTCGCAGGCGCCCAGCAGCAAGCCGATGCGCTCGAGCAGCGCACGCTCCGCCTGCGCCTCGCACAGGCGCTGCGCCAATGGCTGCAGGGCCGGGGACGCGGCCACCGCTGACGGTGCGGCCGCGAGTCCGGCCGCTTCGCGCAGAAGAGTGGCGGTTTCCGGATGCGGCAGGGAGAGCATCCAACCATCGCCGTCGCGGTCGCGTTGGTAGCGGACGCGTCGCGCCGGGTCGGCGCCCGGCGCCTGCCAGACGCCCTCCTCACCCGTCAGTGCGTCCGGCGGCAATCCCCACACCTGCGCACCGTCCTGCCCCAGCAGGTGTTCGGCCGACAGGTCCAGCAGGTCCAGGGCGGCGCGGTTGGCATCCAGCACGCGCATATCGGCCGCCAGCCTCAGCAACCCGACCGGGGCATCCGGCAAACGATGGCGGATATCGACGCCGGCCGTTGCCGCGTCCCCTGTGACTGACATGGACACACCTCCCCTGATCATCTTTCTCTAGCGGCAGGGAAGGCGCCGAGTTGAGGGTCAGGTCACGGCACGGGCAAGATTGGCGCCGTGCACCGGTCAGTCGATGCGTGTCACCAGAGATGACAACCGGGCGATATCGGCAGGCACCAGACGCTCCGCGTCGCCGAATTCCGGCCAGCCAGCGCGAAGGGCCGCCATCACGGCGGGATCCTGCAGGTGCGCCTCCAGCAGCCATGCCGTGATTGCCTGGCACGGGACGCCCGGCCCCGGACGGCACAGCAGCGGCCCCGGTGGAATGGGGTCGGAGCGCCACAGCTCCACGACGCTCTGCGGCCGCGACGCGTCGTAGACGTCGGCCGCGAGCGCGGCAACGTCTGCCCGGCCGTCGACGACGGCCTGCAGGGCGGCGGCGTGTGACCCGGCGTACTTCGCCGATGCGAACGCCGTTTCCGCATCCAGTCCCAGCCTGCGGAGGCGGTCTGCCGGCACGAACCCGCCGGACGCCGAGTCGCGGCCGACCAGCACCAGCCTCAGCCGTCGCGCATCGCGTTCCAGTGCATCAAGTGAAGACACGCCACGCGCCACCAGCACCGCACGATAACGATCGGCCTGCGCAGGAGGCACGTCAGGCACGGGCAGCGTGGCCACGGGCTCTTGCCCGCGCCGTGCCTGCAGGTACGCATGCAGGTTGGGCACGGCTACGTCCACCTCGCCAACGCGCAATGCTTCGACCAGTGCGGTGGGCGACGGGAACAGGCGTACCTGCACGGAGTGCAGGCCGCGCCTGGCCAGGTAGTCGGCGAGCGGCTGGATCGCCGCCGCGCGGTCGCGATCGGGATAGGCGTAGGTGGCGACGACCCACGGCTTTCGCGCGACCTCCTGCGGGAAGGCGGGCAGCGCGACCAGGGCAAGCAGGCAAGCGACGAAGAAAGGACGCAACATCCCCCTATCAGACGGCATCCAGCATGGCCTTGTCACGCACCGCGCCCTTGTCCGCGCTGGTCGCCAGCAACGCATAGGCTTTCAGTGCGGTCGTGACCTTGCGCGTGCGCGGGTGCGCGGGCTTCCAGCCGCTCGCTTCCTGCCGGCTGCGTCGGGCCGCCAGTTCGTCGTCGGTGACCAGCAGATCGATCGAGCGCTGCGGAATGTCGATGCGGATACGGTCGCCGTCGCGCACCAGCCCGATCGCACCACCGGCTGCCGCTTCCGGCGACGCGTGGCCGATGGAAAGACCCGAGGTGCCGCCGGAAAAGCGGCCATCGGTGAGCAGCGCGCACTGCTTGCCCAGTCCCTTCGACTTCAGGTAGCTGGTGGGGTACAGCATCTCCTGCATGCCGGGGCCACCCTTCGGGCCTTCGTAGCGGATCACCACCACGTCGCCGGCCTTCACTTCATCGCCGAGGATGCCGGCCACCGCGGCATCCTGGCTCTCGTAGACGCGTGCGGTGCCTTCGAAGACATGGATTGATTCATCCACGCCCGCCGTCTTCACCACGCAGCCGTCACGCGCGATGTTGCCGTAGAGCACGGCCAACCCGCCTTCCTGCGAGAACGCGTGCTCGACGCTGCGGATGCAGCCGTCGGCGCGATCCACGTCCAGCGATTCCCAGCGCGTGGCCTGGCTGAAGGCGACCTGGGTGGGGATGCCTGCCGGCCCGGCCTTGTAGAACGTCCGCACCGCCTCGTCATCGACGATGGTGATATCCCACTTCGCGATGGCATCGGCGAGCGTCTTCGCGTGCACGGTGGGCACATGCGTATGCAGCAGGCCGCCACGCGCGAGCTCGCCAAGGATCGCCATGATGCCGCCGGCGCGATGCACGTCCTCGATGTGGTACTTCTGGGTGTTCGGCGCCACCTTGCACAGCTGTGGCACGCGCCGCGACAGGCGATCGATGTCGCGCATGTCGAACGGCACCTCGCCTTCCTGCGCGGCGGCCAGCAGGTGCAGGATGGTATTGGTGGATCCGCCCATCGCGATGTCCAGCGTCATCGCGTTCTCGAACGCCTCGAACGTGGCGATGCCGCGCGGCAACGCCGTGGGGTCTTCCGCGCCATACCAGCGGTGGCACAGCTCGACCGCGACACGACCCGCGCGCAGGAACAGCTGCTCGCGGTCGGCATGCGTGGCCACCACCGTGCCGTTGCCCGGCAGCGACAGGCCCAGCGCTTCGGTCAGGCAGTTCATCGAGTTGGCGGTGAACATGCCGCTGCACGAACCGCAGGTGGGGCACGCACTGCGTTCGACGGCGGCGACCTGTTCGTCGGACACGTTCGGGTCGGCTGCCATCACCATCGCATCGACCAGATCGAGCTTCTGTTCCTGTTGCTGGTTGGCCAGGCGGGTCTTGCCGGCTTCCATCGGCCCGCCCGACACGAATACGGTGGGAATGTTCAACCGCAGCGCGGCCATCAGCATGCCGGGCGTGATCTTGTCGCAGTTGGAGATGCACACCAGCGCATCGGCGCAGTGCGCGTTGACCATGTACTCGACAGAGTCGGCGATGACCTCGCGGCTGGGCAACGAATACAGCATGCCGTCGTGGCCCATCGCGATGCCGTCGTCGACCGCGATGGTGTCGAACTCCTTGGCGACGCCGCCGACGCGCTCGATCTCGCGCGCCACCAGCTGGCCCAGGTCCTTGAGGTGCACATGGCCAGGGACGAACTGGGTGAAGGAGTTGGCAATGGCCACGATGGGCTTGTGGAAGTCGTCGTCCTTCATGCCCGTGGCGCGCCACAGCGCACGGGCACCGGCCATGTTGCGGCCGTGGGTGGATGTCTTGGAGCGGTACTCGGGCATGGAAACGGAATCACTGCGATGACGCGGGAGAGGCCTGATTCTGCGGGCTTTTCACGGTTTCAGTTGCAACCATCTCGCTTGAAATCATCCGATCGTCGCAAGGGTGGACAAATCGCTTGACACTGCCGACAGGGGCATGTTTTTCTTGGCCCCATGTTGCAGCGCCACACGCCCCCGACGACCGACCTGACCGCACCCGCTGCGGCGTCCGTCCTCGTACTCGTCCTTATTACCTCGCCAACAGGTGCGGGACGAACCGGCGCGTAAGCAGAAAAGCACGCCAGATTCGCAAAACCCCGCACTGAGAAGTGCGGGGTTTTTTGTTTAGGCATCTTCCACACCACTTCAACCCTCAGGAATCCAGCGCAATGACCACCGCCAACACCGTTTCCCAGCCCAAGATCGCCGTCGTCGGCTACGGCAGCCAGGGCCGCGCGCATGCACTCAACCTGCGCGATTCCGGCTTCGACGTCACCGTGGGCCTCCGCCCGGGTGGGCCGACCGAAGCGAAGGCGCAGGCGGACGGATTCACGGTGAAGGCGCCCGCCGACGCGGTGAAGGACGCGGACCTGGTCGCGGTGCTGACGCCGGACATGGTGCAGAAGAAACTCTACGAGGACGTGCTGGCGCCGCACATGAAACAGGGCGCGGTGCTGCTGTTCGCGCATGGCCTGAATGTCCATTTCGGCATGATCGCCCCGCGCGCGGATCTGGACGTCGTGCTGGTCGCGCCGAAGGGCCCGGGCGCGCTGGTGCGTCGCGAGTACGAGATCGGACGCGGCGTGCCGTGCATCTACGCCGTCTACCAGGACAAGAGCGGCAAGGCCGAGCAGTTCGCGCTGACCTACGCCGGCGGCCTGGGCGGCGCGCGCGCCAACATCATCAAGACCACGTTCAAGGAAGAGACCGAGACCGACCTGTTCGGCGAGCAGGCCGTGCTGTGCGGCGGCGCGTCGTCGCTGGTGCAGGCCGGCTTCGAGACGCTGGTGGAAGCCGGCTACCAGCCGGAGATCGCCTACTACGAAGTGCTGCACGAACTGAAGCTGATCGTCGACCTGTTCTACGAAGGCGGCATCACCCGCATGCTGGAATTCATCTCCGAGACCGCGCAGTACGGCGACTTCGTCAGCGGCCCGCGCGTCATCGATGCCTCGGTCAAGGCGCGCATGAAGGACGTGCTGACCGACATCCAGAACGGCACCTTCACCCGCAACTGGCAGGCCGAGTACGACGCGGGCCTGCCGAACTACAAGAAATTCCAGCAGGCGGACAAGGACCATCCTATCGAGAAGGTCGGCAAGGAACTGCGCGCGAAGATGGTGTGGCTGCAGGCCAACGCCTCGCAACCCGATACAGACGAGCAGGCCGCCGCATGAACGCACCCGCGGCCACTGCACCACGCAATGGCGCCCGCTGGCTGGCCCACGCCCTGGAAGCCGAGGGCGTGGACACGCTGTTCGGCTATCCGGGCGGCACCATCATGCCGTTCTACGACGCGCTGGTGGATTCGAACCTGAAGCACATCCTGGTGCGCCATGAGCAGGGCGCGGCGCTGGCGGCGAACGGGTACGCGCGCGCCAGCGGCAAGGTCGGCGTGTGCGTGGCCACCTCCGGCCCGGGTGCCTCCAACCTGGTCACCGGCATCGCCGATGCGATGCTGGATTCGGTGCCGATGGTCTGCCTGACCGGCCAGGTCGCCACCGCGCTGATGGGCACCGACGCGTTCCAGGAACTGGACGTGTTCGGCCTGACCCTGCCCATCGTCAAGCACAGTTTCATCGCGCGGCGCGTGGACGAGTTGCCGCGCATCGTCAGCGAGGCCTTCCGCATCGCGCGCGAAGGCCGCCCGGGTCCGGTGCTGATCGACCTGCCGAAGGACGTGCAGATGGCCGATGCCTCGCACCTCCCCGACCACGTGCCGGCCAGTGTCGATCCGCTGCCGGCACCGGAAGACGCGAAACTGGCCGATGCGCTGGCCGCGATCGCCGGCGCGGAGAAGCCGGTCATCTACGGCGGCGGTGGCATTTCCCTGGCGAATGCGGTGGACACGTTCCGCCAGTTCGTCGATGCCACCCGCATCCCGACCGTGCTGACCCTGCGCGGGCTGGGCGCGCTGCCTGCCAGTCACCCGCACTACCTGGGCATGCTGGGCATGCACGGCACGCGCGCGGCGAACATGGCGGTGCAGGAATCCGACCTGCTGATCGTGGTCGGCGCACGCTTCGATGACCGCGCCACCGGCAAGCTGGCCGAGTTCGCGCCGTTCGCCCGCGTCATCCACCTGGATGCCGATGCCTACGAGATCAGCAAGCTGCGCACCGCCGACATCGCCATTCCCGGCGACGTCGCCACCGGCCTGCGCACGCTGACTGCGGCGCGCACCACCTGCGACGAATGGCGCAAGCGCTGCCAGACCCATCGCGAGAAGTTCGGCTTCCGCTACGACGCGCCGGGCACCGACATCTACGCACCCGGCCTGCTGAAACGGCTGAGCGAGGTGGCGCCCGCCGATACGATCATTGCCTGCGACGTGGGCCAGCACCAGATGTGGGTGGCGCAGCACTGCCGGTTCAACGATCCGCGCAACCACCTGACCAGCGGCGCGCTGGGCACGATGGGGTTCGGCCTGCCGGCGGCGATGGGCGCGCAGTTCGCGTGCCCGGACCGCACCGTGGTACTGGTCAGCGGCGACGGCAGCTTCATGATGAACGTGCAGGAGCTGGCGACCATCGCGCGCTGCCGGCTGCCGGTGAAGATCGTGCTGCTGGACAACAGCGCGCTGGGCATGGTGCGGCAATGGCAGGAGTTGTTCTTCGCCGAGCGCTACAGCGAGATCGACCTGTCCGACAACCCGGATTTCGCCGCGCTGGCGCGCGTGTTCGGCATCCCCGCACGCCACATCCGCCTGCGCGATGAAGTCGAGGATGGCCTGGCCGACCTGCTGGCCCAGCCCGGCCCTGCCCTGCTGCACGTCAGCATCGACATCAAGGCCAACGTCTGGCCGCTGGTGCCGCCGAACCACGCCAACAGTTCGATGCTGGATGCCAATCCCGCGACCCCATCCGCCGAGCCTGCCGTCACGGCCGCCGGCCCGGAGAAGAAGAATGCGTTACCGGCTTGAACTGAAGCTCAAACCTGCCGAGGGCGCGCTGGTGCGCGTGCTTGGCATGATCGAGCGCCGTGGTTTCCCGCCCCATGCGGTACACGCCACCCACGACAGCGAAGGCTATTGGGCACTGGCGCTGGTGATCGACAGCACCCGTGCGCCGGAGACGCTGCGCCAGCAGCTGCTGAAGATCTACGATGTGGAGGAACTGTCCTTCAGCGCCGTGCAGGAACTGAGCAGGGATCGCCGCCACCAGGACCGCGCCGCATGAATGCCACGCCCGCCAACGCGGACGTCGTGGTCCGGAGGCGTCTTCTTCGACATCAGCCGTTCGCGTGCCGCGATGCCTGACGCCGGCCGCGCTCCCGCCAGCAATGAGCCCGACGTAGGCGACGTCGTCGTCACCGTGGCCGACGTGCTGGCGGCGCAGGCGCGGCTGCGGCGCTACCTGCCCCCGACGCCGCTGCATCACGCCGAACGCTTCGGCGTAATGCTGAAACTGGAGAACCTGCAGCGCACCGGATCGTACAAGGTCCGCGGTGCGCTGAATGCCCTGCTCGCCGCCCGCGAACGCGGCGACCGCCGGCCGGTCATCGCCGCGTCGGCCGGCAACCATGCGCAGGGGCTGGCATGGGCGGCGTATCGCCTGGGCGTGCAGGCCATTACGGTGATGCCGCATGGCGCGCCGGCGACCAAGATCGCCGGTGTCGCCCACTGGGGCGCCACGGTGCGCCAGCATGGCAACAGCTACGACGAGGCCTTCGCCTTCGCCAGGGACCTGGCCGAACAGAACGGCTACCGCTTCCTGTCCGCCTTCGACGATCCCGACGTCATCGCCGGGCAGGGCACGGTGGGCATCGAGATCGCACCCTACGCGCCGGACGTGGTCATCGTGCCGATCGGTGGCGGTGGCCTGGCCTCCGGCGTTGCGCTGGCGTTGAAGTCGCAGGGCGTGCGCGTGGTCGGCGCGCAGGTGGAAGGCGTGGACTCGATGATCCGCGCCATGCGCGGCGACACCGCACCGATCAATCCGGTCGCATCGCTGGCGGATGGCGTGCGCGTCAAGGTGCCCGGCTTCATCACCCGCCGGCTGTGCACGCAGCTGCTGGACGACGTGGTCATCGTGCGCGAGGCCGAGCTTCGCGAAACCCTGGTGCGGCTGGCACTGGAAGAAAACCTGATCGCCGAAGGGGCCGGTGCGCTGGCGCTGGCCGCCGGCCGCCGCGTGGCCGGCAAACGCAAGTGCGCGGTGGTGTCCGGCGGCAACATCGACGCCACCGTGCTGGCCCAGCTGCTGTCCGACGTGCGTCCACGCCCACCGCGCAAACCGCGCCGGCGCGCGGCCGAAGGCGAACCTTCGCTCGCGCCCTCCAACCCGCTTCCCGTTTCCCTTCCCCCTGCCGTGCCGCACAAGTCCAGGACCCGCCGCACCGCAACCGCTGTCGTAGAGGAATCCATCTGGTGACCACATCCATTGCCACGCCGAACGGACCGGCTTACGTCCGCATCTTCGACACCACCCTGCGGGACGGCGAGCAGTCGCCCGGCTGCAGCATGTCACCGCAGCAGAAGCTGGTGATGGCGCGCGGCCTGGCCGACCTGGGCGTGGATGTCATCGAGACCGGCTTCCCGGCGAGTTCGCAGTCCGACCGCGAAGCGCATGCACTGATCTCGCGCGACCTGCGCGACACCACCTTGGCGGTGCTGTCGCGCTGCCTGCCCGGCGACATCGAGACCTCCCTGCGCACGCTGCAGCCCGCGGCGAAGCCGCGCCTGCACCTATTCCTGTCGACCAGCCCGCTGCACCGCGAGCACAAGCTGCGCATGACCCGCGAGCAGGTGCTGGAATCGGTGCAGAAGCACGTCACGCTGGCGCGCGCCCACATCGACGACATCGAATTCTCGGCCGAGGACGCCACGCGTACCGAGGAGGACTTCCTGCATGAGGTGGTCGCCGTGGCCATCGCGGCCGGCGCACGCACCATCAACCTGCCCGACACGGTCGGCTTCACCACGCCGGAGGAAATCCGCGGCATGTTCGAGCGCGTCATCGCGCAGGTACCGGGCGCGGACAAGGTGGTGTTCAGTGCGCACTGCCACAACGACCTGGGCCTGGCGGTGGCCAATTCACTGGCGGCCATCGAAGGCGGCGCGCGCCAGGTGGAGGGGTCCATCAACGGCATCGGCGAACGCGCCGGCAACTGCGCCATCGAGGAGATCGTGATGGCGCTGAAGGTGCGCAACGCCTTCTACAACCTGGATACCCGCATCGACACCCGCCGCATCGTCCCGACCTCGCAATTGCTGTCGCGACTGGTCGGCATGCCCGTGCAGCGCAACAAGGCCATCGTCGGCGCCAATGCCTTCGCGCACGAGTCCGGCATCCACCAGCACGGCATGCTGCGCCATCGCGGCACCTACGAGATCATGCAGCCGCAGGACGTGGGCTGGCCGTCGTCGCAGATGGTGCTGGGCCGCCACAGCGGCCGCGCCGCGGTCGAGCAGCGCCTGCGGGCGCTGGGCTACCTGCTGGAGGAGGACGAACTGGTCCTGGTGTTCGAACAGTTCAAGGCCCTGTGCGAGAAACAGCGCGTGGTGGACGACGATGACCTGCAGACCCTGATGCAGGATGCGCCCGTCAGCGAAGGCTACCGCCTGTCGTCGATGACCATCAGCGACGTGGGTTCGCGCGCCAACGCGCTGGTCGAGCTGTCCGATCCGGACGGCAACCGCATCTCGGAAACCGCACAGGGCAACGGCCCGGTCGACGCACTGTTCGGTGCGCTGGCGGCCGCGACCGGCGTGCAGCTGCAGCTGGAAAGCTACCAGGTGCACAGCGTGGGCATCGGTGCCGACGCACGCGGCGAAGCCAGCCTGTCGGTACGCTGCGATGGCGTCGAGTACGAGGGCACGGGCACCAGCAAGGACATCATCGAGGCCAGCGCGCTGGCCTGGCTGGACGTCGCCAACCGCCTGCTCCGCCAGCGCAGCCCGACGCGACAGGAAATGGCCGCCGCATGACGTCTCCCCACCACGCCGACCGCATCACCGGAACCTCCGCATGACCCCGCACCCCCGTACCCTGTTCGACAAGCTGTGGGACGCCCACGTCGTCGTCCCCGAGACCGACGCCGCGCCCGCGGTGCTGTACATCGATCTGCACCTGATCCATGAAGTGACCTCGCCGCAGGCGTTCACCGAGCTGGCCTCGCGCGGACTGGCGCCGCGTCGCCCGGACCGCACCAAGGCGACGATGGACCATTCCACGCCCACGCTGCCGGCCGGTGCCGACGGCAGGCTGCCGTACTACACCAGGGCCGCCGAGTCACAGGTGGACACGCTGGCGCGCAACTGCGCCGAGTACGGCATCGAGCTGTTCGACATGGGCTCGGACCAGCGCGGCATCGTCCATGTCATCGCGCCGGAACTGGGCTTCACCCAGCCGGGCATGACCATCGTCTGCGGCGACAGCCACACCTCCACGCATGGCGCGTTCGGCGCGCTGGCGTTCGGTATCGGCACCAGCGAGGTCGGCCACGTGCTGGCCACCCAGTGCCTGCTGCAGCGCAAGCCCAAGACCATGGCGATCACGGTCGAAGGCCCGCTCGCGCCCGGGGTCGGCGCCAAGGACGTGATCCTGCACATCATCGGCGTGATCGGCGTGAACGGCGGTACCGGCCATGTCATCGAGTACCGCGGCTCCACCATCCGCGCGATGGACATGGAGCAGCGCATGACCCTGTGCAACATGTCGATCGAAGCCGGCGCGCGCGCCGGCATGGTCGCCCCGGACCAGACCACCCTCGACTGGATGGCCGGCGCACCGCGCGCGCCACAAGGCGAAGCGTTCGAGGCGGCGAAGGCCGAGTGGGCCACGCTGGTCACCGACGACGGCGCGCGCTTCGACGTGGAAGTGGCCATCGACGCCCGCGACATCCGCCCGACGCTGACCTGGGGCACGCACCCGGGGACCGCCATCGCGGTGGACACGCCGATCCCGGCCGCCAACGATGCCGCCGCGCAGAAATCGCTGGACTACATGGCCTTCGAAAGTGGCCATGCGCTGGAGGGCACCGCGGTGGACGTGGTGTTCGTCGGCTCGTGCACCAATGGCCGCCTCAGCGACATGCGAGAGGTCGCCAGCGTACTGCGAGACCGCAAGGTCGATCCGCGCGTGCGCATGCTGGTCGTGCCGGGTTCGGAGCAGGTCAAGCGCCAGGCCGAGGCCGAGGGCATCGACCGCATCGTGCGTGCCGCCGGCGCGGAATGGCGCGAGCCGGGCTGCTCGATGTGCATCGCGATGAACGGCGACCTGGTCGCACCCGGCCAGCTGGCGGTCAGTACCAGCAACCGCAACTTCGAAGGCCGCCAGGGTCCGGGTTCGCGCACGCTGCTGGCATCACCGCTGACCGCCGCATGGGCGGCGGTGAACGGCTGCGTCAGCGATCCGCGCAGGCTGTTCGACGATGCGGCCTTCTCCTCGCGGAAGGAGGTGGCGTGATGGCCGGCTTCCGCGAAATCCGTTCGAAGAGCGTGGTGCTGGCCGAAACCAACATCGACACCGACCAGATCATCCCCGCGCGCTTCCTGTCCACCACCGAGCGCGCCGGCCTGGGCCAGCATGCGTTCAACGACTGGCGCCGGCTGCCCGACGGCACGCCGAATCCTTCGTTCCCGTTCAACCAGCCCGAGAACACCGGGCGGCAGATCCTGTTGGCCGGGCGCAACTTCGGCTGCGGCTCCTCGCGCGAGCACGCGCCGTGGGCGCTGACCGACCTGGGCCTGCGTGCCATCGTCAGCAGCGAGATCGCCGACATCTTCCTCAACAACAGCCTGAAGAACGGCCTGGTGCCGGTGGTGCTGGCGGAAGAGATCGTGCAGTCGCTGATGGAACGCCCGGACGACACCCTGGTCATCGACGTCGCCGCCCGCGAGCTGCGCGCACCCGACGGCTCCATCTTCCCCTTCCCGCTGGATGACTTCGCACGCACCTGCCTGCTGGAAGGCGTGGACGAACTGGGCTACCTGCTGGCCCGCCAGACCGACATCGAACGCTACGAGGCAACCCGCTATGCACGCTGACATCGCCGTACTGCCCGGTGACGGCATCGGCCCCGAAGTCACCCAGGCCGCCGTTTCCGTCCTGCGCGCCCTGGCGCGCCGCCATGGCCACACGTTCGCGTTCCACGAACACGACATCGGCGGCATCGCCATCGACCGGCAAGGCGAGCCGCTGCCGCAGGCCACGCTGCAGGCCTGCCAGCAGGCCGATGCCGTGCTCCTTGGGGCGGTGGGTGGCCCGAAATGGTCGGATCCGAATGCCAGCGTGCGCCCCGAACAGGGCCTGCTGGCGCTGCGCAAGGGGCTGGGGCTGTTCGCCAACCTGCGCCCGGTGCGCCCGCATCCGGCGGCACTGCATGCATCGCCCATCAAGCCGCACCTGCTGACCGGGGTGGACATCGTGGTGGTGCGCGAGCTGACCGGCGGCATCTACTTCGGCGAAAAGACGCGCGATGCGCGCGGCGCCAGCGACCTGTGCAGCTACAGCGTCACCGAGATCGAACGCGTGGTGCGCAGTGCGTTCCGGCTGGCGCGCCAGCGTCGCGGCTACCTGGTATCGGTGGACAAGGCCAACGTGCTGGAAACCTCCCGGCTGTGGCGCGACGTCGCCACGCGGCTGGGGCGCGAGGAGTTTCCGGACGTGCGGCTGGAGCACCAGCTGGTGGACTCGATGGCCATGCATCTGCTGGCGAAGCCGCGCGAATACGATGTCATCGTCACCGAGAACATGTTCGGCGACATCCTGACGGACGAAGCCTCGATGCTGGCCGGCTCGCTGGGCCTGCTGCCGTCGGCGTCGCTGGGTGATGGCAGGATCGGCCTGTACGAACCCATCCACGGATCCGCCCCCGACATCGCCGGCAAGGGCATCGCCAACCCTTACGCCACCATCCTGAGTTGCGCGATGCTGCTGCGCCATTCGCTGGGCCTCTACGAGGAAGCCGACTGCATCGAACGCGCGGTGGACGGCGCGCTCAACGCCCAGGTCTTCACCAACGACCTGGCCACCGGCGGCCGCGGCGTCTCCACCCAGGCCGCCACCCAGGCGGTGCTGGAGCAGATGCAGGCGCACTGCTACGTGACCGAACTGCGGGACTGATGGCGCAGAGCCGGGGTTCCCCCGGCTCCATCCTGGCAACAGGGAACGCAGCGCGCGCCATTGCCGACTGGACACGCCAGCGAAGCCGGGCAAGCCCGGCTTCACCCGGACGTCAGGACGTGGCCTCTTCCCGCTTCACCTTGAACCATGCCGCATACAGCGCCGGCAGGAAGAACAGGGTCAGCACGGTGGCCACGGTCAGGCCACCCATGATCGCCACCGCCATCGGGCCGAAGAACGCGCTGCGCGACAGCGGGATCATCGCGAGCACCGCGGCGAGCGCGGTCAGCACGATGGGACGGAAGCGGCGCACGGTCGCATCGATGATGGCGTGCCAGCGGTCGTGCCCGGCACGGATGTCCTGGTCGATCTGGTCCACCAGGATCACCGAGTTGCGCATGATCATGCCGGCCAGCGCGATGGTGCCCAGCATGGCGACGAAGCCGAACGGCACGCGGAATATCAGCAGCGCCAGCGTCACGCCCACCAAGCCCAGCGGCGCGGTCAGCAGCACCAGCGCGACGCGCGAGAAGCTGCGCAGCTGCAGCATCAGCAGCGTCGCCACCACCAGCAGGAACAACGGCATGCCCGCGGCAATCGATTTCTGGCCGCGTGCCGAATCTTCCACCGTGCCGCCGGTTTCCAGCAGGTAGCCCTGCGGCAGCTCGGCCCGGATCCCGTCCAGCGTGGGGAGGATCTGCGCGATGACCGTCGGTGCCGTCACGTCGTCCGTCTTGATGTCGGCGCGCACGGTGACCGTGGGCAGGCGGTCACGGTGCCAGATGATGCCGTCCTCGAAGGCGTATTCCAGGTTGGCGATCTGCGACAGCGGCACGGTGCCGCCGCTGCTGGTCGGCACCGCCAGGCTGCCCAGCAGGTCGAGCCGCGTGCGCTCCTCGTCGGGGCCGCGCAGCAGGATCTCCACCAGTTCATTGCCTTCGCGGTAGGTGCTGACGCTCAATCCGGACAGCGAGCCGCTGAGGAAGTGCGATACCTGCGCCGTGCTGACGCCCAGCGCGCGGGCACGGTCCTGGTCGATGGCGAGCCGCACGACCTTGCTGGGTTCGCTCCAGTCCAGGTTGACGTTGGTCACCTGCGTATTGGCGCGCACCTTCTCCGCCACCTGCCGCGCGATGGCCTGGACGCGCTCGGTGTGCTCGCCGGAGACACGGAACTGCACCGGATACCCCACCGGTGGCCCGTTCTCCAGTCGCGTCACGCGGAACTGCAGCTCGGGGAACTGCGGTCCGACCTCGTCGATCAGCCAGCGGCGGATGTCCTCGCGCGCCTCGGCGTTGTCGGTCAGCACCACGAACTGCGAGAAGTTGGCCTGTGGCAGCTGCTGGTCCAGCGGCAGGTAGAAGCGCGGCGAGCCCGTGCCGATGTAGGCCACGTAGTTCTGGATGCCGTCGCGCTTGGCGAGCAGTTGTTCCAGCTTGTGCGCCTGCGCATCGGTCGATTTCAGCGAGCTGCCTTCGGCCAGTTCCAGGTCCACCATCAGCTCCGGCCGCACGGAATCCGGGAAGAACTGCTGCGGTACGAAGCGGAACAGCGCGATGGAACCGATGAACGCCACCACGGTGATGCCGATGACCAGCCAGCGGTGGCGCAGGCACGCGTCCAGCCAGCCACGGAAGCGCTGGTAGAACGGGGTGTGGTAGGGGTTGTGGTCGTGCGCATCATGCGCCTTGGGTGCCAGCATGCCGGCGTACTGCGGCCAGCGGTCGGCCAGGCGCGCGCGGAAGCCGTGCCAGCGCGCGGCCAGCGAACCGGGCTTGGGCGGTTGCGGGTTGCCCAGGTCGGGCAGCATCTTGTCGCCCAGGTAGGGGATGAACAGCACCGCCGCGATCCACGACACCACCAGCGCGATCGTCACCACCTGGAACAGCGAACGCGTGTACTCGCCCGTGCTCGACGCGGCCGTGGCGATCGGCAGGAAGCCCGCCGCGGTCACCAGCGTGCCGGTCAGCATCGGGAAGGCGGTGGATTCGTAGGCGAAGCTGGCCGCCTTCAACCGGTCGAAGCCTTGTTCCATCTTGATGGCCATCATCTCCACCGCGATGATCGCGTCGTCCACCAGCAGGCCCAGCGCCAGCACCAGCGCGCCCAGCGATATCTTGTGCAGGCCGATGCCGAAGTAGTGCATCACCGCGAACGTCATCGCCAGCACCAGCGGAATCGACACCGCCACCACCAGGCCGGTGCGCATGCCCAGCGAGAAGAAGCTGACCAGCAGCACGATGATCACCGCCTCGGCCAGCACGCGGACGAACTCGCCCACGGACTCTTCCACCGCCGCCGGCTGGTCGGACACCTTGCGCAGCTCCATGCCCAGCGGCAGCGTCTTCTGCAGGCGCTGGAATTCGGCTTCGAGGGTTTCGCCCAGCGTGAGGATGTCGCCGCCGTCCTTCATCGCCACCGCGATGCCGATGCCCTGCTTGCCCATGAAACGCATGCGCGGCGCGGCCGGGTCGGCGAAGCCGCGCTTGATGGTGGCGATGTCGCTCAGCTTGACCGTGCGCCCGCTGGCGCGGATCGGGAAGTCGCGGATCTCGTCGACCGTGGTGAACTCACCGCTGACGCGCAGCTGCACGCGGTCGCTGGGCGTCTCGAAGAAGCCCGCCGGCGTGACCGCGTTCTGTTCCTCCAGCGCCTGCTGGACCGCGCTCAGCGGAATGCCCAGCGTGGCCAGCTTGGTGTTGGACAGCTCGATCCAGATCTTCTCGTCCTGCAGGCCGACCAGCTCGACCTTGCCCACGTCATCCACGCGCTGCAGCTCCAGCTGGATGCGGTCGGCGTAGTCCTTCATCACCGCGTAGTCGAAGCCTTCGCCGGTCAGTGCATAGATGTTGCCGAAGGTGTCGCCGAATTCATCGTTGAAGAATGGCCCCACCACGCCGCTGGGCAGGGTGGCGCGGATGTCGCTGACCTTCTTCCGCACCTGGTACCAGAGATCGGGGATCTCCTTCGACTTCATCGAGTCGCGCGCCATGAAGATCACCTGCGACTCCCCCGGGCGCGAATACGAGCGGATGAACTCGTAGTTGCCGGTGGTCATCAGCGTCTTCTCGATGCGCTCAGTGACCTGCTGCGAGACTTCCTCGGCGCTGGCGCCCGGCCATACCGTGCGCACCACCATCGCCTTGAAGGTGAAGGGCGGGTCCTCGGACTGGCCCAGGTGCCGGTACGACCACGCGCCGATGATGCCCAGCAGGATCATCAGGAACAGCACCAGGCTGCGGTTGGTCAACGCCCATTCGGAAAGATTGAAGCGGCGCATGGCTTACTCCGCGCGCGACGCGACGGCCGCGGCACCACCGCCGGCCGCGGGCTTCAACGGCCGGTTGTTGCGGTCCACCGGCGTGACGACCTGGCCTTCCCGCAGCAGGTGCCCGCCGGCGCCGACCACCCAGTCGGAGGCTTTCACGCCGCCCAGTACGGGCACGGACACCTCGCCGTACGCGCCCAGCTGCACGGGCTGCGAACGCACCTTGCCCGTGGCGGGATCGACGACCCATACCGTGGTCTTGCCACCTTCACCGCGCTGGATGGCCGACAGCGGCAGCTTCAGTGCGGCCTTCGTGCCGTTTTCCTGCACGTACACGCGCGCGCTCTGGCCCAGTTCGACCTGCTGCGCAGCGTCGCCCACCAGCGTCACGCGTGCCGCGTAGGTCCGCGTCTGCGCATCGGCGGCAGGCGCGATCTCGCGGATGGCGCCGGGCAGGCGCTGGCCCGGGGCATTCCAGAGCTCGATGGCCACCGGCTGGCCGATGCTGAAGTCGCGGATGCGGTTTTCCGGCAGCCCGATGGCCACCTCGCGCCCGCCGTCGGCGGCCAGGGTGAAGACCGTCTGGCCGGCGGCCACCACCTGGCCCGCTTCGGCCTGGCGGCTGGCGATCACGCCGTCGCGCGGCGCGCGCAACTGCGAATAGCCTTCCTGGTTGCGCATCACGTCCATCTGCGCCCGTGCGGCGCGCGCCTGGCCTTCGGCCGCCTTGTAGGCCGCGACCTGCGCGTCATAGGCGGACTGGCTGATCAGCTTGTCGCCCACCAGCGTGGCGTAGCGGTCGCGGTCACCGCGGGTGCGGACCAGGTCGGCTTCGGCAGCGGCCAGCTGTGCCTGCGCGGCCTGTGCCTGCAGGGCGAAGTCACCGGGGTCCAGCAGCGCCAGCACCTCGCCCTTCTGCACCCGCGCGCCGGCATCGACGTTGCGGCGGACCAGGTTGCCACCCACGCGGAACGACAGCGGACTTTCCTCGCGGGCGCGCACTTCGCCGGCGTAGGCCGACAACGCGGCCTCGGCACCACCGCCCGGCTGCACCACCAGCGCGGGGCGTGGCGACTCGGCAGGCGGCTCCGCACTGCAGGCCGACAGGCCGACCAACAGGATCCCGAACACTCTGTTCCAGCGCATGCTTGGCATAACCGCTCCGCGGCTCAACAATTAGTAGACTTGGCGGTATAGTATAAATATCGAACCGGGTAGTCTAGTATTCACTGATGGTCAGTCCTTCTTCCCCTGCCAGCCGTCGCAAGCCAGCCGCCAAGCCCGCCAGCGGGCCGGGGCGCCCCAAGGACCTGGGCAAGCGCGCCGCCATCCTGGAAGCCGCCAAGCTGCTGTTCGCCCGCGAGGGCTTCAATGGCGTCAGCATGGACCAGATCGCTGCAGAAGCGGGCGTGTCCAAGCTGACCGTGTACAGCCATTTCGGCGACAAGGACGCGCTGTTCGCCGCCGCCGTGCAGGCCAAGTGCGAGGAAATGCTGCCCGACACCCTGTTCCAGATCGAGTTGAAAGGCTCGCTGCGCGAACAGCTGAAAGCCATCGCGCATGCCTTCTTCGCGCTGATCAGCAGCGACGAGGCCATCAGCACGCACCGCATGATGATGGTGCCCGGCAACATCGACGACCGCCTCAAGCAGACCTTCTGGGAGGCCGGCCCGCAGCGCACCCATGACGCGTTCGCCGCCCTCCTGCAGGCCCAGGTGGCCCAGGGCGAGCTGGATATCCCGGACGTTGCCACGGCCTCGGTGCAGTTCTTCACCCTGGTCAAGGGCGAGGCGCACATGCGGATGACCTGCGGCCTTTGCGGGCAGATGGGCCGCAGCGACGTCAACCGCCACATCGACGCCACCGTGGACATGTTCCTGAGAGCCTATGGCCGGCGCTGAACCTGAAGCCCGCCCCCGGCCGACGGAGGTCGCGGTGACTTCCGGCACTGCGTCCGTTGCAGGGCCAACCGCGATCCTTGCGCAGCGCGGACGGGGCCAGCCCGCTAAAATGCCCGGCCCAGCCCTCCGCGTCGGATAACTTCCCCATGACGATCGATTACACCCAAGCCCGCGAGAACATGGTCGAACAGCAGGTACGTCCCTGGGACGTGCTGGACGCGCGCGTGCTGGATACACTGGCCACGCTGCCGCGCGAAGCCTTCGTGGCCGACGCGCACCGCGCGCTGGCCTATGCCGACCTGGAACTGCCGCTGGGCGACGGTCAGGCCATGATGAAGCCGGTGGTGGAAGGCCGCACGCTGCAGGCCCTGAAGCCGCAGGCCGACGAAGACGTGCTGGAAATCGGCACCGGCAGCGGTTACCTGGCCGCCTGCCTGGGCCACCTGGCGCGCGACGTGCTCAGCCTCGAAATCCATCCCGGCCTGGCCGCGGCCGCGCGTGCACGCCTGGAGGCCGCGGGCCTGGGCAACAACGTGCGCATCGAAACCGCGGATGCATTGACCTACGACACCGACCGCCGCTTCGACGTAGTGTGCGTGACCGGCGCGGTCAGCGCGCTGCCGGCGCACTTCCTGAAGTGGCTGCGCCCGGGCGGACGCCTGTTCGTGGTGCAGGGCGCACCACCGGTGATGGAAGCCGTGCTGCACGTCCAGGATGTCAACGGGACGCGCACCGAATCGTTGTTCGAAACCGACCTCCCCTATCTGATCGGTGCCGCGCCGGTACCCCAGTTCGTCTTCTGAAGATTAAAAAAGGAAACCGCATGAGCCGTCGCCCCCTCGTACTCGCGCTCGCTCTGGCGCTGCCGTTCTCGGCCAACGCCACCGACCTGATGCAGACCTATGAGCTGGCGCGCGCCGGCGACCCGCAGCTTTCCATCGCCGAAGCCACCCGCCTGTTCGACAAGGAAGGTGCCGTGCAGGCACGTGCCGCGCTGCTGCCGCGGATTGACGGTACTGCGGGGTACAACCGTGCGCACAGCAGCCGCCCCGGCAGCCCGCTGGGCGACGCCAAAGGCCGCAGCTACGGCGTGGAGGTCAGCCAGTCGGTCTTCGACTGGAGCCGCATCGCCAACCTGCGTGGCCAGCGCGCCATCAGCAACGCCGCCGACTACGACCTGGCCGCGGCGAACAATGAACTGATCACGCGCACCTCGGCCGCCTACTTCGATGTGCTGATCGGCATCGAGTCGCTGGCCGCCGCGGAAACCAACGAGGCCGCCTCGAAGAAGCAGTTCGACTACGCGCAGAAGCGCCTGGACGTGGGCCTGGCGCCCATCACCGACGTGCACGAAGCCCGCGCGCAGTACGACAGCGCGCGCGCCAACACCATCCTGGCGCGCAACCTGCTGGACGACCGCTACCGCGCGCTGGCCGAGATCACCGGCCAGCCGATCAGCGGCCTGAAGGGCCTGCCGGATGACTTCCGCCCGGAACTGCCGGTCGACCAGACCGCTGACGTGTGGGTCAACCGTGCGCTCGAGCAGAACCCGAGCCTGAAGTCGGCGCAGTTCCAGGCCGAATCCGCCGAGTTCGGCGTCTCCAGCGCGCGTGCCGGCCACTACCCCACGCTGAGCTTCGGCGGCGGTTACTCCAACGGCACCGATTGGGATTCCGTGGGCGGTACCGTGTCGGAAGACGCGGAAGGCTACAACTGGGGCCTGACCCTGCGCGTCCCGATCTTCGCCGGCGGTGCCACCCAGTCCGGCGTGCGCCAGGCACTGGCCCAGCGCGACCGCGCCACCGATGCGCTGGAACAGACGCGTCGCGCCCTGGTCCGCAACACCAGCAGCGCCTACCAAGCCCTGGTGGCCGGTGTCAGCGAAGTGGAAGCACGCCGCCTGGCGGTGTTCTCCGCGCAGAGCGCGCTGGATGCGTCGCAGGTCGGCCTGGAAGTCGGTACCCGCACCGTGCTGGACGTGCTGCAGAACCAGCGCACGCTGTTCCAGGCACAGGTGGTGTATGCCGAAGCCAAGTACCAGTTCCTGCAGAACCGCCTGCTGCTGGAACAGGCTGCCGGCACGCTGGACGGCACCGACGTGCAGGACATCAACCGCCTGCTGACGGCCGATGCCGAAGCGCGTCTGGCAACACCGGGTACCACGCAGCAGTAAGCATTCACCCGTTGCATGCGATCACGACGGCGGGCTTCGGCCCGCCGTTGTCGTTTCCGCGCCGCGTGTGTCTCGTGGGAGCGACGTGAGTCGCGACCACAGGGCCGGGGTTCAGGCGGAACGCCGGTCGTTCGCCTTTCGGCGGCGCGGCGGCGCGTTTGAATTCCAGCGGTGCACTGCGTCGGGGGCGCGGTCGCGACTCACGTCGCTCCCACAAGAGGCGTGTCAGACCACCCCGCCAGCCCGCAACGCCGCGATCTCTTCTTCGCCGTACCCCGCCTCGCGCAACACGTCGTCGCTGTCCTGCCCGAGCCCTGGCGGCGTGCGTGGCGGCTGGACCGGCGTGGCGGACAGCTTCATCGGACTGCCTACCAGCGGCAGCGTGCCCGCCAGCGGATGCGGAGTTTCCACGACCATGCCGCGCGCGCGTACCTGCGGATCGGCGAACACATCGCGCAGGTCATTGACCGGGCCGCACGGAATGCCTGCCGCTTCCAGCAACGACAACCACGCCTGCCGTCCGCGCGCATGCAATGCCTGCTGCAGCACCGGCACCAGCGTCTCGCGGTGGCGCACGCGCGCGGCGTTGCTCGCGTAGCGCGCATCCTGCGCGAGCGATGCGAGGTCGAGCAGGTCGCACAGGCGCGTGAACTGCCGGTCGTTGCCGACCGCGACGATGAGGTGGCCGTCGGCGACCGTGAAGACTTGGTACGGGACGATGTTGGCGTGCGCATTGCCCTGGCGTGAGGGTACTTCGCCACCGACCAGGTAATGACTGCCGAGATTGGCCAGCATCGCCACCTGCGTGTCCAGCAAGGCCATGTCGATCACCTGGCCTTCGCCGGTCGCGTCGCGATGGCGTAAGGCGGCGAGGATGGCGACGGTGGCGTACATGCCGGTGAACAGGTCCGCCACCGCCACGCCGACCTTCTGCGGCTCGCCGTCCACCGCGCCGGTGACGCTCATCAAGCCGCCCAGCCCCTGCACGGCGAAGTCGTAGCCGGCGCGTTGCGCGTACGGCCCGTCCTGGCCGAAGCCGGTGATCGAGCAGTAGACCAGGCGCGGGTTCAGTGCACGCAGCGTGGCCGCGTCCAGCCCGTGGCGCGCCATGTCGCCGACCTTGAAGTTCTCCACCAGCACATCGCAGGTCCCCGCCAGGCGGCGGATGATCGCCTGCCCGGCAGGCTGCGCGATGTCCACGGTCAGCGAACGCTTGTTGCGGTTGGTGCACAGGAAATACGCGGACTCCGCCGTGTCCTCGCCGGCGCCGTCGCGCAGGAAAGGCGGTCCCCAGCCACGCGTGTCGTCGCCGGTGCCCGGGCGCTCGACCTTGATGACCTCCCCCCCCAGGTCCGCGAGTACCTGCGTGCACCACGGCCCTGCCAGCACGCGTGTCAGGTCCAGTACGCGGATGCCCTGCAATGCCCGCGCATCGACGGGTGCGGTCATGGCGATGCGGCCGGCAACTCCGGCGCGATCATGTCCAGCGTGCGGCCGAGCGCGCCGCGACCGTGCTCGACCAGCGAGCGTCCGTTCACCGCCACGCGCAGCCGTCGCGCATCATCGTCGAGCAGGGCTTCCAGCGCGTTGCCGACGGCCGGGGCATCGGCGCCGATCTCCAGCGCGTCGGCTTCCTTCAGGCGGCGCGCGATCTCGGTGAAGTTGTGCAGGTGCGGGCCGGTGACCGCAGGCGTGCCGACCGCCGCGGGTTCCAGCAGGTTGTGCCCGCCGATCGGCTGCAGGCTGCCGCCGACGAATGCCACGTCCGCGCAGGCGTAGAACGCCATCAGTTCGCCCAGCGTATCGATGACGAACACATCGCAGTCCGGCGTGGGCCAGCGCTCGACGCGGCGCGTGGCGACCCGCCAGCCTGCTTCGCGCGCCACATCGGCCACGCGCGCGAAACGCTCCGGGTGCCGGGGCGCCCACAGCAGCAACAGGTCGGGCCAGCGCGCGCGCAGGCGACGATGGATCTGCAGGACGGCGGCCTCTTCGTCTTCATGCGTGCTGGCGGCGATCCAGGTAAGGCGCGACGTGCCCGGGCGCTGGCGGTATTCGGCCACGAAGCCCGGCAGGCTGTCGGGCACGGGGATGTCGAACTTCAGGTTGCCGATGTCGCGCACCTGCGCCGGTTCCGCGCCCAGTTGCACGAAGCGCGCCGCGTCCTCGTCGGACTGCGCCGCCACCTGTTTGACCGAGCGCAGCGCACGCGCGATCAGGGGCCGCAGCACGCTGTAGCCGCGCAGCGAGCGCGCGGACAGGCGCGCATTGAGGATGTACAGCGGAATGCCGCGATCGCTGCAGCCGAACAGCAGGTTGGGCCACAGTTCGGTTTCCATGACCAGCGCCACGCGCGGCTGGTAGTGCTGCAGGAAGCGGCCGACCGCGCCCGGCAGGTCATACGGCGCGTACACGTGCATCAGCTGGTCGCCCCACAGGGTGCGCACGCGTTCGGATCCGGTCGGGGTGATGGTGGTCACCACCATGCGCAGGCCGGGATGCTGGCGCAGCAGTGCATTCACCACCGGCGCGGCCGCGTTGACCTCACCCACCGACACCGCGTGCAGCCAGACGTCGACCGGGCCCGCCGGCGTGTCGTAGCGGCCGTAGCGTTCGTCCCAGCGCTGGAAGTATTCGGTGAAGCGGAACCCGCGCCAGATCAGGTGATAGACCGTCACCGGCGTCAGCAGGTACAGCGTGGCGGAATACAGTCCACGCAACAGGCGCTCGGTCAGGGTCTTCGGCATCCCGACAAGGATAGGCAGGCGGCGCAGGCCTGTCACTGCGCGTGCGGCGGATCCGCCGCGCGGTTCCCCGCACCGGGCCGAGAACCTAGAATCGCGGGATGGCCGACACCGACACACTCCAACGCCCGTCCTTCGCCCCGCGCCATTGGCCGATGTGGATCGCGCTGGGCGTGATGGTGGCCGCCGGGCGGTTGCCGTGGGCGCTGCAGCGCGGGGTCGGTCGCGTCATCGGGGCCGTGGCGCCGTGGTTGGCGGGCTCGCGCCGGCACGCCGCGGACGTGAACCTGGCGCTGTGCTTCCCCGAGTGGACGCCCGCCCAGCGCCTCGCCCTGCGCAACGCGAGTTTTTCGGCGCTGGGCGTGGGCCTGTTCGAATTCGCCCGCGCCTGGTGGGGCACGGTGACGCCGATGCGGCGCGACGTGGTCATCGAAGGCATGGAGCACCTGGACGCGTTGCGGGCGCAGAAGCGCGGCGTGCTGATGGTGTCGGGGCATTTCATGACGCTGGAGATCTGCGGCCGGCTGATGTGCGACCACGTGCCGCTGGCGGGCATGTACCGCAAGCACCGCAACCCGGTGTTCGAATGGGCGGTCAAGCGCGGCCGCCTGCGCTATGCGGTGCACATGTTCACCAACGAGGAGATCCGCGGGGCCGTCCGCCATCTCAAGCAGGGCGGGTTCCTGTGGTATGCGCCGGACCAGGACATGCGCGGCAAGGACACGGTGTTCGCGCCGTTCTTCGGCGTGCCCGCGGCCACCATCACCGCCACCCACCAGCTCGCCCGCCTGACCGGGTGCGCGGTGGTGCCGTTCTTCCATCGCCGCGAAGGCGGCCGGTACATCCTGCGCGTGGCGCCGCCACTGGAGGATTTTCCTTCCGCGGACGCCACCGCCGACAGCGCGCGCGTCAACGCGGCGATCGAAGCGATGGTGCGTGAAGCACCCGCGCAGTACCTGTGGATCCACCGCCGCTTCAAGCGGCAGCCGGACAGCGCGCCGCGACTGCTGTACCGGCGCACGCCGCCCGCGCCCTGACGGTGGCAGGGGTCGGGGCGCGCCTCAGGGACGCGCGAGCGTGTCGTCGTCGCGCGAAAGCAGGCTGCCGGCATACAGCGCGGCCAGCATCAGCGTCAGGCCGCCCCAGAACGTCGAGTAGAACGCCAGATGGGTGTTCAACGGAAACACGGTCACGGCCAGCGCCAGCATTGCCGGTCGCGCACGCTCCTTGGCCACCGGCGCGGCGTAGCGCCACGCGCGCCAGGCGAGCGCCGCACCGGCCAGCCACAGCAGCAAGCCGATCACACCGGTTTCGCTGAGCACTTCCAGCACGATCTGGTGGGCATGCAGGGCCGGCCCGCCGCCCCAGGCCGGTGGACTGTCGCCGTTGCCGGCATCGCATTCCGGGTACGCCTGGCGGAAACCGCGCGCACCCACGCCATTGACCGGGTGCTGGACGATCATGCAGCCCGCGGCCGACCAGATCTGCGCGCGGCCGGACAGGGCGCTGTCCACGCCGCTTTCGTCGGCGGCCAGCGCATGCGCGGTACGCGCCACCCGCTCGCGCACCTGGATGGAGGACACCGACAGCAGCGCCAGCACCAGCATGCCCATGCCCAGCACGCCCAGCAGCTTCTTCCAGCCGAGCAGACGCCAGCCGGAAAACACCAGCGCCAGCGCATACGTCAGCCAGGCCGCGCGCGCGCCCGCCAGCAGGATCACGATGCCCATTGCGGCCGCGGCCAGCATCCAGCCCAGCACGTCCAGGCGCTTGGCGGCGGCGAACAGCGCGAACGGCGACAGGCTGGCCAGCACCATGCCGAGTTTCAGGTTGCAGGGCCCCAGGAAACCGCTCAGGCGGTCGAGCGCGGCGATCTCCTCCGGCGTGCACATGCCGCGCCCGCTGATCATCTGCTTCAACTGGTCCAGTCCCCAGAACAACGGGCTGGTGCCGAACACGACCTGCGCCAGCGCATCCACCGTCCACACCGCCACCAGGATCGCCAGCCCGCGGAAGGTGATGCGCCTGGCCTCGGCGTTGGCCACCGCGGCCGCCACCAGCCACAGGAAAGGCAGGTAGCGCAGGTCGGCGACCGACTCGCGCAGTGCGCGCGCCGGGTCCATCGCGTCGACGGCGGAGATCACCTGCGGGGCCCAGTACGCGACGAACAGGGCGCTGGTGAGCGCCCAGGCCGGGCCACTCAGCAGTTTAGCGCCACCACGGAAGCGCGCGAGCAGCAGCAGGATGATCGCCGCGAACGCACCCAGCACCATCACCGCTTCCGCGTAACCGGGTGCCGGCCACAGCGCGACGAACGTCAGCACCCAGGCCGGTGCCCAGCGCCAGCCCTGCACGGACATGGGCACGGGTGAAGGCGGGTCAGCCGGCGTGGCGGGGGCGTGGTTCATCGGCGAGGTCTTGGTAGAGGGACAGCGTGGCGTCCTGCATCGCGCGCAGGGTGTAGGCATCCATCGTAGCCAATGGCGATGGCGGATGGGCGAGCACCGCGCGCGTGGTGGTGGCGAGTGCGGACTCGTCGAACGGCGGCACCGCGCCTTGCGGCTGCAGCTCGGCCAGCAGTTCGCCCACGCCACCGTGCGCCCAGCCCACCACCGGCCGGCCCACCGACAAGGCCTCGATCACCGTGCGCCCGAACGACTCCGGCTTGCGCGAGAGCTGCAGCACCATGTCGCAACCCGCGTAGGCACGCGCGATTCCGGCGATCGGCGGGGTGAAGGCGACGGCATCGGCGATGCCCAGGCGCGCGCATTCCGCTTCAAGCTCCTGCAGGTAGGCTTCGCGTCCCGGTTCGCGTGACCCGGGCAACCACAGGCGTGCGTCGCCGCCGTCGCGACGGAGCGCGGCCAGAAGTCGCAGCGCATCGGCGTGCCCCTTCAGGCGCGTGCCACGGCCGGGCAGCAGCAGCAGCGGACCCTCGCCCAGCAGCGAAGCATGCTGGGCCATCGCCCATGCGCGTGCTTCGTGGTCGGGGTGCGCAGCGCGCGGAAACTGGTCGGGCTGGATGCCGCGCGGGATCACCACCAGCCGGGCGGGATCGGTCCGCGGATAATGCTGCAGCAGGTAACGGCGCACCGTGTCGGACACGCAGATCACGCGCTCGCCGTAGGTCATCACTGCGCTGTAGCGGCCGGGCGAATTCAGGCCGTGCATGGTGGTGATGAAGCGGGGTCGCCTGGCGGCGGGCATGCCGCGCACTGCCCACAGGCCCAGCCACGCCGGCAAGCGCGAACGCGCATGCACGATGTCGGGCTGCAGGTCAGCGAACAGGCGCCGCAGCGCCAGCACGTGGCGCAGCGTGAACAACGATTTGCGGCCGATGTCGAGGGTGATGTGCTCGGCGCCGCTCTGCTGCAGCGTCGGCAGCAGGCGTCCGCCGGCGGACACGACGACAGCACGATGGCCGGCGCGCACCAGCGCATCGGCGATTTCCAGCGTGGAGCGCTCGACGCCGCCGGACTGCAGCGCCGGCAGCAGCTGGACGACGGTCAGTCGCCGCATGGGCGCAACGCCGGTGCGGACAACCCCATCGTCAGCCGGTCAGTCGGCCAGGACGAAATGCGAGCCGCAGTAGGGGCACTGCACGTCGCCACCCGGGGCATCTTCGATGGGCAGGTACACCCGCGGATGCGAGTTCCACAGCGCCATGGACGGCAGCGGGCAGCTCAGCGGCAGGTCGGCGCGATGCACGGTGTAGCGCTTCTCGGCGTTGGCGGGCGCGGTGGCGGTCTGGCTCATGGCGACGTGGCATGCAGGGGGAAACAGGACGGCGAGTTTAGCACCCGCACCTCCACGCCCCGCGCCGCGCGGGTTCCACAATGCAAAACGCCGCCCCGCGGGTGCGGGACGGCGTTTCCGGCAGCAGGCCCATGAAGGCCCATCGCCCGGCTTACTTGGCGGCGTTGGCCGTCGCTTCGGTGGTGATGCTCAGCTTGACCTCGTCGCTGACCATCGGCGCATAGGCGCCCACGCCGAAATCGCTGCGCTTGACCGTGGCGGTGGCGTCGAAACCGATCGCCGGCACTTTCTTCATCGGATGCTCGGCGGCCTTGTTGAGCGTCACGTCCAGCACGACCGGCTTGGTGATGCCCTTGATGGTCAGGTCACCGGTGACCTTCAGCTTGTTGTCGCCCGCGGCCTCGACCTTGGTGCTCTTGAAGGTGGCCGTCGGGTACTTGGCGGCATCGAACCACTTGTCGCTGGTCAGGTGCTCGTAGAACTGGTCGGCCAGCGCGCTCAGGCCGCTCAGCGGCAGGGTGACCTGGACGCTGGATGCGGAGACCTTGTCGGCGTCGTAGACCAGCGTGCCGTCTGCCTGGCCGAAGTTGACGCTCGGGTTGGAGAACCCGAAGTGGTCCCAGCGGGCGAGCACGTTGGTGTGGCCCGGATCGATCTTGTAAGTGACCGGGGCGGCGAAAGCGGTGCCGGCGAAGGCGAACAGGACGGCGGCGAGCAGGGTCTTGCGCATGGGAATGTCTCCTTGGGTGGTGGATCAGGCGATGCGGGCGGCTTCGTCGAAGCTCAGGCGGGGCAGGCGCGGGAACACGCCGGCCGGGTCGCCGTGGCCGAGATTGACCAGGAAATTGGACTTGATGGCGGTGCCGGCGAAGAAGGCTTCGTCGACCTTGGCGTTGTCGAAGCCGGACATCGGGCCGACATCCAGGCCCAGCGCGCGGGCCGCGAGCATCAGATAGGCACCCTGCAGGCTGCCATTGCGGAGCGCGCGTTCGTAGCGGGCTTCCGGCGGACCGTCGAACCAGCTCTTCGCGTCGGGCGCGTGCGGGAACAGGTAGTTGATCTTCTCGTGGAAATCGAGGTCGTAGCCGATGATCACGGTGACCGGCGCGGCCATGGTCTTTGCGTAGTTGCCTTCATCCAGTGCCGGGCTCAGCTTGGCCTTCGCTTCGGCCGACTTGACGAACACGAAGCGCGCCGGCGTGCTGTTGGCGGCCGTCGGGCCCCACTTCAGCAGTTCGTACAGCGCGTGCAGCTGCTCGTCGCTGACGGGGGTGTCCAGGAAGGCGTTCTGGGAGCGTGCGGTGCGGAACAGCTGGTCCAGCACGGCGGCATTGAGGGCTTCGGACATGGGAATACCTGGCAGAGGAAAGGGTGGCTGCCGTGGGCGCAGCGGTGAAGGCGGCCAGTGTAGAGTGTCCTGACTATGGCAACATCCAACCGCCCCGGAACGGATTGTTTTAACCAGTGGAACGAACAAGCCTGCCTGCCGCCGATTCCGCACGCTTCTGGACCCTGACCGACGGGAATGCCGGCAATGTGCGGCAGGCCGGGTCATTGGCGCGTGAGCTGGGCATCGGCCCCGCACGGGAATGGACGCTGGCGCCCCGCGCACCGTGGCGATGGGTCGCGCCGCGGCACTGGCCGGGTGCCCGCCATGCCTTCGGCAACGAGTTCACCACAGGACTGTCCGCGCCTCCCGCGCTCGCCATCGGTTGCGGCCGGCAGGCCGCGTTGGCCACGCGACTGCTGCGCGCGCGCGGCAGCAAGGCCGTGCAGATCCTGGATCCCCGCATCGATCCCACCCACTGGGACGTGGTGGTCGCCCCCGAGCATGACGGCCTGCGCGGCGCCAACGTCATCACCCTGACCGGCAGCCTCACCCCGGTCGACGAGGCCTGGCTGGCGGCTGCACGCGTGCAGTTCGCAGCCTTCGCCCGACTGCCCTCGCCCCGCACAGCGGTGCTGCTGGGCGGCGGCAGCGCGCATGCGCGTTTCGACCACGAAGCCTTCCAGGCGTTGGCGACGAACCTCGACGTGGCCTGGGCGCACGAGGGCGGCAGCCTGCTGGTCACCACCTCGCGACGTACCCCGCTCCCGGTGATCGATGCCGTACGCCAGCGCTACGCCGGCACACCCGGCATCCTCTGGTGCGGCGAAGGCGATGGCCCCAACCCCTACCCCGGCCTGCTGGCCTGGGCGGACCGCATCGTCTGCACGCCGGATTCGGTCAACATGATTTCCGAAGCCTGCGCGACCACGGTGCCGGTCCACGTCTTCGAGCCGCAACGCGTGGATGGCCGGCCGCGGCGGTTCCTCGATGCGCTGTTGCAGCGTGGACGCATCCGCGCCCTCGACAGCGCGATGGTGGCTTTCGACAGCGAACCGCTGCGCGAAACGGCGCGCGTGGCCGCGGCGCTGCGCGAGCGGCTGGCGCTCTAGGACGGCTTGCCCGCGTCGAACCGCAGGCCGTGTGCCTGCGTGGCGCGCGTGACGATCGCCCGCGCGGCGGCCAGCGCACCGTTTTCGGGCACCAGGCGCGGGCGCCGGTCCAGCGTGCAGGCCAGGCCATCGGCGACGAAGGTGGCATGCACCTGCTCGAGCGCTGACGCTTCCCCGGCCGGCATCACGCCGCACCGGGCCAGCGCAGCGATCAGGCCGGGCGTGTCGCGGGGCAACAGCAGCGCGGCGTGTTGGGCGGACTCGCGCAGCACCAGGTACTGCAGCAGGAACTCCAGGTCCACCAGGCCGCCCGCGCCCTGCTTCAGGTCGAAGCGCGCGGCATCGCTGCGGTCCAGTTCGCCACGCATGCGGGCGCGCATGCTGGTCACGTCCTCATTGAGCCTGGTCGCATCGCGCGGCGTGGAAAGCGTCTGCGCACGGATCTGTTCGAAGGCGTCCAGCAGCGTGGCATCACCCGCGACCCCACGCGCGCGCACCAGCGCCTGGTGTTCCCACGTCCAGGCGCGCTCGCGCTGGTAATCGCGGTAACTCGCCAGCGACGAGACCAGCAACCCCTTGGCGCCATCGGGCCGCAGGCGCACGTCAACGTCGTACAGGCGGCCGGCACCCGTGACCGCACCCAGCAGCGCCACGATCTTCTGCGCCAGCCGCGCGTACCAGCGACCGGCTTCTAGCGGCCGCGCGCCGTCGGAGACGGCATCGGGCGGCGCATCGAACAGGAACACCAGGTCGAGGTCCGAGCCGAAGCCCAGCTCCTCGCCGCCCAGGCTGCCGTAACCGAGGATCGCGAAGCGGCCATCGGCTACCGCACCGTGCGCAGTGGCCACGTCACGCATGGCCACCTTCAGCACGATGCACACCACTTCATCGGCAAGCCATGCCAGCTGGCGGGTGCTCTCGCGCGCCGGTTGCCGACCGTCCAGCGCCGCCAGCGCAATGCGGAAACTCAATGCGAGGCGGCGTTCGTTGAGCGCGCGCAGCAGCAGCTCGGGGTCGTCTTCCTGCAGTGCCTCCCCGCAGCCCGCATGCATCTGCGCACGATCCGGCAGCGGCCCGGAGACGCGCGTGTCCAGCAGTTCGTCCAGCAACAGCGGATACAACGCCAGGCGCTCTGCCAGCAACGCACTGCGCGCCAGCACATCGACCAGCCGCGCCAGCGCACTGGGTTGTTCATCCAGCAGCGCCAGGTAGCTGGCACGGCGCAGGATGGCCTGCAGCAGGCTCAGCACGCGGCGCAGCGCGGCATCGGGTTGCGAGGCCGCGGCGCATGCGTCCAGCATGGCGGGCAATACCCGGTCCAGGCGCGAACGGGAGGCATCTGAAAGCATCTTCACGCCGGAGAACTGGGCGAACTCGCGCAATGCGACGTCCGCGCCGGACGCATCGTGGAAGCCCGCCGATGCGAGGCTTTCCGCATCACCGCCCTCGGGCAGCGCGCGCCAGTACTGCGCCAGCGCGCCCGGCACCGCATCACGGCGGCGCGGCGCCAGCAGTTCGGCGAACTCCGCCGATACCCGCACGCGCTGCGCCTCCAGCGCCACGCGCAACGCCTCCCAATCCGGATAACCCAGGCCACGCGCGATGCGCAGACGATCCATCGGGTCTTCCGGCAAGGCATGCGTCTGGGCATCACGCAGCATCTGCAGGCGGTTCTCCAGCCGTCGCAGGAAGCGGTACGCGGTCATCAGCGCGTCGCCTTCTTCGTCGGACATCTGCCGCGTGGCGACCAGCGCCGGCAGGGCCGCGCGCAGGCGCCGCTCCCGCAACGCGGATTCACGGCCGCCCCGGATCAGCTGCAGGGCCTGCACCAGGAACTCGATCTCGCGGATGCCACCCGGTCCGCGCTTGATGTCGTCGGCCAGCTCGCGGCGGGCGACTTCGGCGGCGATCGCCGCCTTCATTTCGCGCAGGCCATCGAGCGCGGTGTAGTCGAGGTAACGGCGGTAGACGAAGGGGCGCAACGACTGCAGCCAGCGTTCGCCCGCTTCGACGTCACCCGCCACCGCACGCGCCTTCAACCAGGCGTAGCGTTCCCAGTCGCGGCCCTCGCGCTGGAAATACTGGTCCATGCCGGCGAACGACAGCGCGACGCGTCCGGCGTTGCCGAATGGCCGCAGCCGCAGGTCGACGCGATGGCAGAAGCCGTCCGCCGTCGGTTCGTCCAGCAGCTTGGCCAGGCGCTGGCCCAGCCGCATGAAGTAGTCCTCGGCCGCGAGCGGACGCGCGCCATCGGATTCCCCACCTTGCGGATAGGCGTACACCAGGTCGATGTCGGAAGAGAAATTCAGTTCGCCGCCGCCCAGCTTGCCCAGGCCGAACACCACCAGCTGCTGCACGCTGCCATCCGGTGCGCGCACCACGCCGTGGCGCTGCGCGAATTCGGCTTCCAGTGCGTCGAGTGCGGTCTGCAGGCAGACCTCGGCCAGCCGCGTGGTGCCGGCCAGCGTGTCGTCGACGGTGTCGAGGCCATGCACGTCGCGCCAGACCAGGCGCGTGGACTCGGCGGCGCGGTAACGGCGCAACAGCGCGGGCCATTGCGTCGTGTTGTCCGCCAGCAGAGCAGGCACCGGCAAGGCTGCGGCGCCGTCATCGTGCAGCAGGATCGCCAACAGGTCGGGTTGCCGACGCAACGTTTCCAGTGCGAAGTCGCTGGCCGCGATGACGCGTGCGGTACGGTCGGCGTTGCGCGCGTCGGCGAGCTGCGTGGCGGCATCGGGCGAGGCGGCACGCAGGCGCGCCAGGCCCCGCTCGGTCAGGCCGTCGAGTTCCGTATCCAGGGAAGAGGTCGCGTCATTCATCGCGGCCGATTGTGGCATGGGGCCGTGATGGTTGTAGGCGCGACGCGAGTCGCGACCGCATGGCGTGGTCGCCGGAGGGAGTGAAGAGAATGCCTGTGCCTGCACCCTGAGCGCAGGCGTGTCGACCATCGTTTTCTGCCGCGTGTTGGCTTGCGGTCGCGACTGACGTCGCTCCTGCAGGCCAGCGGCGTTACGCCGCCTGCGACAGGTCCGGCAGGGCGGCCTCGTGCCGCAACGACAGGCCGAACTGCTCCGCCATGTGCTTCAGCAGCACCGGCTTCACCTGGTCCATGGTGGTGGGGCCGCCGAGGTCGGCCAGCGAGACGACCTGCAGGCCCTGGTAACCACAGGGATTGATGCGGTGGAACGGTTCCAGGTCCATCGCGATGTTGAACGCCAGGCCATGGAAGGTGCAGCCACGGCGCACGCGGATGCCCAGCGCGCCGATCTTGGCGCCGGCCACATACACGCCGGGAGCGCCGTCCTTGCGCGCAGCCTCGATGTTCCAGTCGGCCAGCGTGTCGATGATGGACTGCTCGATCCTGCAGACGTAGTCGCGCACGCCCACCTTCAGCCGCTTCAGGTCGAACAGCGGATAAGCGACGATCTGACCGGGCCCGTGATAGGTCACCTGCCCGCCGCGGTCGACATGGACCACGGGAATGGTGCCCGGCGCCAGCACGTGTTCGTCCTTGCCGGCCTGGCCCAGGGTGAACACGGGATCATGTTCGACCAGCCAGAGTTCGTCCGGCGTTTGGTCGGTGCGTACATCGGTGAAGCGCTGCATCGCGCGCCACACCGGTTCGTAAGGCTGTCGGCCGAGTTCGCGGACGATGCAGGGTGCAGTCACAGCGTCCACTTCACTTCCGGATGGTCGCGCAGCACCGCGTGCGCGGCGTCGTACTGCGCGCGGTCCTCGGCCCGGAAGCTGATGCGCACGGAGACGAACTTGCCGCTGGACGAGTGCTTCCACGAGATGGTCTCGTGCTCCACCTGCACGCCGGCGGATTCCAGCAGCCGGGGCAGTTCGCTTTCCAGCCCGGTACCGGCGGTGCCCATGGCGCTGAGTTCGAAGCTGCCGGGGAACTGAAAGCCGTGGTCGGGGTTGTCGGATTTGATTTCCATGGGCGGATTATTGGGACGCGGAGGCTGAAAGCCAAGTCGGCCGCGTCGCCCGGAAACAGGAAGGCTGCGGCATGCCGCGGCCTTCCGGCGGATCCCGTGAGGATCAGCGGGCCAACTGCACCAGGCTGGACGACACCCAGCCCTTGTTGCCCAGTTCGTCCTCCACTTCCCACATGACGCCATCCTTGTTGCCGGTGGGGTACAGCAGCATGCCGGGGTCGAGGTCGCGGACGGCCTTGCCCGTACCCTTGGCATTGGCGAACAGGCGGCCGGGCTTCGTCATCTCCACCGCCTGCTGCGCGTTGGACGCCGAGGCATTGCCCGACAGCCCGCCCAGCTCGTCGACCAGGGCGGTGTACGCCTGCAGGTAGGCCAGCGTGATGACCTGGCCGATCTCGGTGTTGGCATAGCCGCTGGCACCCGCGCCACCCCAGTGGCTGCCGGTGAAGAGGCTGCCGCTGGCACCCCAGCCGATGTCGGTCTTCCTGGCGCTGCCTTCGGCCATCGCCACCTGTTCGGAGGAGCGCACGTCGGTGACGGTCAGGACCACGTCGGCGGTCTTCTTCTTGAAATCCAGGCCACCGACCACGCGCCCGACGTCGCCGCCCAGCAGGCCGCCGAGCAGGCCACCGATGGCGTTGCCGCCGGCGTTGCTGTTCTGCGCGATCAGGTCCGGCACCAGCACGTAGTCGGCCGCACGGATCTGGCCCTTGCCGATGTTGGAACGGTTGCGCAGCTCGCCGCTGGCCGCCAGGTCACGCTCGGCCATCGCCGCGCCCATGCCGGCGCCACGGTCGACCAGCGTGAAGCAGCGCGACTTGTTGACGAAGACCTTGATCAGCTTCGACGGCGCCGGCAGCTGCTGTCCGCTCCACCAGTTCACGCCATCTTCCGGCTCGATCACCGAGATCGTACCCAGCGGCTTGCTGCAGGTCGGGATCTCAGCCATCTGCTGCTTGCGCTGGTCCTGCGCGCTCTGGCGCTGCGCCCATGCGGGCGTCGTCGCCGCCGCCATCAGCAGGCAGGCGGTGGCGATGGCGGTGTTGCGTGTTCCCCTGTTCACTGGTGCATCTCCTTGAAGGGTTGTCGCCCAACGTCGTGGGCATTCCATCGATACGGGGGCGGCACGCACTGTGCGCCGGACTCCCCGCGATGATGATAGGCCATGGTGAGCGCCTTGCCCGCTAGGGACGCAAAGAGTGACATCAGGCGGCCATGTGCCCGGGCTGCCGGATGCCCGGGCTTCACATTGACGCCATAATCGCGCGCCCCACTCCGCGAGCATCGTCGTGCCCTACCTGATCATCAGTGTCGTCTGCAGTGTGCTGGTCTCGGTGCTGCTCAAGCTGATGCAGCGGCGCGGCGTCGACACCTCGCAGGCGATCACGTGGAATTACCTCGCCGCGTCGGTGCTGTGCTTCCTGCTGCTGGACCCGCCGCTGGCCGCGCTGGCGCACGCCGATGCACCGCACCTGGAACTGGCCCTGCTGGCTTTGCTGCTGCCCGGCATCTTCCTGGCCCTGTCGGCTTCGGTGCGGGCGGCGGGCATCGTGCGGACGGACGTGGCGCAACGGATGTCGCTGGTGCTGTCGCTGCTGGCGGCGTTCCTGTGGTTCGGCGAGCAACCCGACACCTTGCGGATCGCCGGGCTGGCGCTTGGCGTGGCGGCCGTCGCGTGCCTGGTGGCACGGCCCGGGCGCGATGCCCCCAGCGAGGGCTGGAAGGCGTGGGCATTGCCGCTGCTGGTGCTGGTCGGCTACGCCAGCGTCGATGTGCTGCTGAAACATCTCTCGGCGGCGGGCACGCCGTTCGCGGCGTCGCTGCAGGCAGCCTTTGTCGCTGCGTTCCTGGTGATGCTGACGGTACAGGTGCTGCGCGCCTGGCGCACGCGCACGGCGATCACCCGCCAGGGCCTGTGGTCCGGCCTGCTGCTGGGCGCGCTCAATTTCGCCAACATCCTGTTCTACGTGAAGGCACACCGCGCCCTGCCGGACAGTCCGGCAGTGGTGTTCTCGATGATGAACATCGGCGTGGTGGTGCTGGGTACGCTGGTCGGCGTGTTCGGATTCGGCGAACGGCTCAGCCGCGTCAACCTGCTGGCGATCCCGCTGGCGATCGTGGCGATCAGCCTGATCGCGGCAAGTCTGGCCTGACCGGTACGGAAACGAAGAAGCCGGCTTGCGCCGGCTTCTTCATCAAGGGGTGTGGCGGATCACTCCGACTCCCACCACATCCAGAAGGCATCCCACAGGCGCTTGAAGAAGCCCGCTTCTTCGATCGCCGACACGGCGACCAGCGGCGACTGCGCCACCACCTTGCCATCCAGCGTGACCTTCACGCTGCCGATGGCCTGGCCCTTCGCGATGGGCGCCACCAGCGTCTTCGGCACATCCATCGTCGGCTTGAGCTGGTCGTACTTGCCACGCGGCACGCTGACCAGCAGCGGTTGCGCCACGCCCAGCTGCACTTCCTTCGCCTGGCCCTTCCACACGCGCTGCGTGGCGATGACCTTGCCCGGCTCGTAGAGTCGGTGCGTTTCGTAGAAGCGGAAGCCCCAGTTCAACAGCGCAAGGCTGTCATCGGCGCGCTGCTTTTCGGACGTGGAGCCCATCACCACCGCCACCAGGCGCTGGTCACCGCGCTTGGCCGAACTCATCAGGCAGTAGCCGGCGCCGGAATGGTGGCCGGTCTTGATGCCGTCCACGCTGGGGTCGCGCCACAGCAGCAGGTTGCGGTTGGGCTGGGTGATGGTGCCGACCGTGAATTCCTTGATCGCGTTGTAGGCGTAGGTTTCCGGATAGTCGCGGATCATCGCGCGGCCCAGCAGCGCCAGGTCGAAGGCGGTGGAGTAGTGCTCGGGCGCGGACAGGCCGTGCGCGTTGACGAAGTTGGAACCCTTCATGCCGATCTGCGCGGCGTAGTTGTTCATCAGCGCAGCGAAGGCTTCCTGGCTGCCGGCGGTGTGCTCGGCCAGCGCGATGGCGGCGTCGTTGCCCGACTGCACGGCCATGCCCTTTTCCATGTCCAGCAGCGGGGCCGTCTTGTTGACCGCGAAACCGCTGTAGCTGCCGTCCGTCCCCGCGCCGCCTTCGCGCCAGGCGCGCTCGCTCATCATCACCGGGTCGTCAAGGCGGATCTTGCCGTTCTTCAGTTCGGCCGCGACCACGTACGAGGTCATGACCTTGGTGATGCTAGCCGGCTCGACGCGCTCGTTGTAGTTCTCGCCCGCCAGCACCTGGCCGGTGATGTAATCCATCAGCACCCACGCGGTCGCGGTGGGCTTGGGCGCGGGCGGGATCGCGACGGCGACGGCCGCAGGCGCGGCGGCAGGAGCGGGCTGCGGGGCCGGGGTCTGCGCGAGTGCGAACCCCATGGCAGTGGTCGCCAGCGCGGCGAGGGCGAAACGGAACTTCATCGGTTGAGAACTCCTGGCAAGGCCGTGGGCCTGACATCATCAAGCGGCCATTGTAGGGACGCGGGCGGCCCCTTGGGTTGGAAAGACGTAAAAAACCGCGGCTTTTCGCGTCGGGCTTATTCGCGGACGATCTGCGGGCGGCCGAAACCCAGTCCTGCGATGCGACCGGCCAGGGCATCCGCGCTGGCGGGATCCGCCGCCGCCACGCGCAGGCGCCACAGCACGCGACCGTTGCTGGCCACGTCACTGAGCTGCGCGTCGGTGATGCCTGCGGCCGCCAGGCGCGCCAGCGCGCGATCTGCGTTGTCGCGGCTGGAGAAGCTGGCCACCTGCAGCTGCAGCGGACTGGACGAGGACGCGGAGGAAACAACGACCGGCGGGCTCACGACCGGCACGGTGGCAGGCACCGTCGCCGTGCCCGGCGACAGCGTGGCCGGCTTGCCCGTGGCCACGCGCACGCCATTGGCCTTCATCCACGACTCGAAACCTTCCGAACCGGCGTTCGCGTGGTAACGGTTGCCGGTGGGCGTGGCGCGCGCGGGCAACTGCCCGACCAGCTGGTCCATTGCCGACGCCGACGCCGATGCCGGGGCGGCAGCGGCCGGGGTCGGCGCCGGGGTGGCGGCCAGACCCGTATCACCGGGGGTCAGTCCCCGCACTTCCACACGCCCGGTACCGCGCTGGGTGATGCCCAGCTTCACCGCGGCGGCGTAGCTCAGGTCGATGACGCGTCCCTCATGGAACGGGCCGCGGTCGTTGACGCGCACCACCACCGACTTGCCATTGTCTAGGTTGGTGACACGGGCGAAGCTGGGTAACGGCAGCGACTTGTGCGCGGCGGTGAAGGCGTACATGTCGTACACCTCCTGGTTGGACGTGCGGCGGCCATGGAACTTGCTGCCGTAGTACGACGCCGTGCCCCGCTCCACGTAGCCATCCACGCGGTCGAGCACGCGGTACTGCTTGCCGAGCACCGCATAGGGCGACTTGTTGCCCACGCGCGAACGGGGTTCGTCCGTCACCTGCGGTTCGGGGATGCATTCCACCTGCGGCACGTAGGCCGGCGTGCTGTCGCTGACACCCGGGGCATACAGGCCGCCCGCCGTGTAGTTGCCACGCTTGGAAAGGTCTTCCTGCGCCGGTGCATAGGTCTTGCAGGGCTTCTCATCGCGACCCGCGGCGACGGGGGCGCCCTGCGGTGAGGAGGCGGGTTTGCCGGGCTGCACGGCGCCCGCTGGCGCGGATTTCTTCGGGGCGGTACTGCAGGCGGCCAGCGCCACGGCCAGCAACGGCAGCGCAAGCCACTTCATGCGGAAGGAATCTCACGACCGGCGATGGCCTGCGACAACTGGTGCACGGCCATCGCGTACATCTTCGAATTGTTGTAGCGGGTGATCGCGTAGTAGTTCTGGAAGCCCAGCCAGTACTGCTTGCCTGTGCTGCCTTCCAGCGAAACCAGCGTGGCGGTCGCATCGGGCGCCACCGGATCGAGCGGGCGATAGCCGCGCTCGGCCAGCTGCGCCAGGGTGTAGTCCGGCGTCCAGGTGTCGGGATTGAATTCGGCGAACCCGGGTTGCAGTTCCGCGCGGGCCACCACCGGGCCGCCCGGCACCCAGCCGCCGCGCTCGCCACCCTTCTTGCGGAAGTAATTGGCGATGGACGCGAAGATGTCGGGATAAGTGGTGAACAGGTCGCGCCGGCCGTCGCCGTTGCCGTCCACCGCGAACTCGCGGTAGCTCGACGGCATGAACTGGCCCAGCCCCATCGCGCCTGCGTAGCTGCCGGTCAGCGACGCGATGTCCAGGTTTTCCTCACGGCCCAGTGCGAACAGCTGCGCCAGCTCGTCGCGGAAGAACTGCTCGCGACGGTGCTCGTAGGCCGCACGTTCGGGATTGCCGCTGCGCGGATAACGGAACGCGAGGGTGTAGAGCGCGTCCAGCACCTTGTGCCGACCCGTGAACCCGCCATAGTTGGTCTCCACGCCGATGATCGACACGATGACCTCGGCCGGCACGCCGTACTGCTGCTCCACGCGCGACAGCTCGTCGCGGTGCGCGGCGATGAACGCGCGCCCGCCGTCGATGCGTGCCTGGGTCAGGAACCCCACGCGGTATTCGCTCCACGGTTTCACCCGCTCGGCCGGCCGCGACATCGCCGCGACCACGCTGTCGAGGAACTGCGCCTTGGCCAGCGTCGCTTCGATCTGCGCGGGGTCGATGCCGTACTTCTTCGCGGTGTCGCCGACGAACTGCGCACGCACGGTGGCGAAGTCGACCGGCGGCGGCGGCGGTGCTTCCGCGACGCGCTCCACCGATGTTTCAGCGGGTGCGGGAGGCGTGGCAGGCGGCGGCGTGGCCGTCTGCGCAGGTGTCGGGGATTGCGGCGTGGCGCAGGACACCAGGCCGAGCATGAACAGGCAGAGAAGTGCGCGTCGGATCATCGGCGCGAGGGTAGCACGGGCAATGCCTTGAATCGTGAATGGTCGAGCGTCTGGAAAAGCATCGCGCATGACGTGTTCGCATGCGCGTTTCGCGCCCCCATCGCATCAATATCCGTGAACGGGACGATGCGCGCGAACCGCCATCACCAGGCCGAGTCCGGCCAGCAGCGCCACCGCCGACGTGCCGCCATAGCTCAGCAGCGGCATGGGCACGCCCACCACCGGCAGCAGGCCCGAAATCATGCCGCCGTTGACGATGACGTAGACGAAGAACGCCAGGCCCAGGGTTCCGGCGAGCAGGCGTGAATACGTGTCGCGCGCATCCATCGCGATCCACAGGCAACGACCCACCACGAACAGGTAGAGCGCCAGCACCAACGCCACCCCGACCCAGCCGAACTCCTCGCTCAGCACGGCGAAGATGAAGTCCGTGGTGTGCTCGGGCAGGTAGTCCAGGTGCGACTGCGAACCCTGCCCCCAGCCCTTGCCGGTCAGTCCGCCACCACCGATGGCGATCTTCGACTGGATGATGTTCCAGCCGATGCCCAGGGGATCGTTCTCGGGATCGCGGAACGTCAGGATGCGGTTCTGCTGGTACGGCCGCAGCATCGAGAACCATTCGATGGGCGCGAACCATGCCAGCGCCGCCAACGTGGTACCGACGACACCCGCCGTGCCCACCCACCACCAGGGCAGGCCCGCCAGCAGCAGGGCGAAGGCACCGCTGGCCACCACCAGCATGCCCGTGCCGAAATCCGGCTGCAGCAGGATCAGGCCGGTCGGGATGCCCACGATCAGCCCGGCCACCAGCACGGTGCGGAACGACGGCGGCAGCGGCTCGCGGTGCAGGTACCACGCCATCATCATCGGCAGGCTGATCTTCAGCAGCTCGGAAGGCTGCAGGTAGAACACCTTCAGGTCGATCCAGTGCGCACCGTGTTTGCCGGTACCGATGAACAGCACCAGCACCAGCAGCGCCAGCGTGACCGCGAACACGCCCGGCGTCCAACCGCGCAGGCGCACCGGCGAGACGCGCGACAGGCCCCACATCGCCGCGATGCCCACGGCGAACCGCGCGCCCTGCGCCAGCATCAACCGCGTGCCCTGCGCTTCACCGCCCGCGCTGTACAGCACGGCCAGGCCGACGCCCATCAGCGCCGACAGCGCGAGCAGCAGCGGCCAGTCCAGCGTGCGCAGCAGGTGCCGCATCACATCGAACGCCCAGCGCAGCAGGTCGCTCATCGGCGCGGCTCCTGCGTCGAAGGCGGCGCCTGGGCTGGCGTGGCTTGCGCGGGCGTGGCGGGTTTCGGCGTTGCGGATGCGGGTGGCACAGACGTTGGCGCAGCGGAGGCCGACGGTGCCGCGGCACCCGGCGTTGCGCTCTCCGCGGCAGGCACCGGTGGCTCGGGCATGATGCCCAGCAGGTAGGCATCGAAGATCTTGCGCGCGATCGGCGCGGCGGTGCTGCCACCGTAGCCGCCGCCCTCCACCGCGATGGCGATGGCGATCGTCGGGTTGTCCGCCGGCGCGAAACCGACGAACAGCGCGCGATGGCGCAGGTGCATCGGCAGGCTGCGCGGATCGACCGCGGCGGTGCCGCGGCGGCTGACCACCTGCGCGGTACCGGTTTTGCCCGCCATCAGGTACTGCGCGCCGGAAGCCACGCGCCAGCCCGTGCCACCGGGCTGCATGGTGTCCATCATGCCGAGCCGGACGACCTCGACATTGGCAGGATTGGGGCTGATCGGGATGGATGCGGGCTGCGGCAGCGATTCCCACGGCCGGTCGAAGCCGACGCGCGTCTGGCTGACCAGGTGTGGCCTGCGCAGCTGCCCGTCGGCGAGGCCGGCGGTGGCGCGCACCAGCTGCAATGGCGTGACCTTCCAGTCGCCCTGGCCGATGGCGACGTTGACGGTGTCGCCGGGATACCAGCGCTCCTTGCGCGACTTCAGCTTGGCCTGCGGCGACGGCAGGATGCCGCCGATCTCGCCGCGCAGGTCGATGCCCGTGGGTGTGCCGAACCCGTAGTGCTCCATGTACTGGTCGAACTGCTCGATGCCCAGGTCCAGCGCCAGCCGGTAGTAGTACGTGTTGACCGACTGCGAGATCGACTTGCGCAGGTTGGTCACGCCATGGCCGCGACGGCTGGCATCGCCCCAGCCGCGGCTCGTGCCGGGCAGGTAGAACATGCCGGTGGACACCACGGTGTCCTCGGGCTTGCGCTTGCCGCTGTCCAGCCCCGCCAGCGCGATAAGCGGCTTCAGCGTGGAGCCGGGCGCCACGCCGCCCAGCACCAGACGGTTGAACTGCGGCCGCGACGGATTCTCGTTGAGCGTCCTGAAGTCCTTGCTGGAAATGCCGTTGACGAACAGGTTGGGGTCGTAGCTGGGCAGGCTGACCATGGCCAGGATCTCGCCGGTGCGCGGATCCACGGCGACCGCCGCGCCCTCCAGTTCGCCGAAGGCATGCACGATGGCCTGCTGCAGGTCGGCATCCACGCTGAGCCGCAGGTCGGTGCCGGCCTGCGCAGGCACGCGCCCGACCACGCGCAACGCACGGCCTTCCACGTTGGTCTCGACCTTCTCGTAGCCGATGCGGCCGCGCAGCTCCTCGTCGTAATAGCGCTCCAGCCCGGTCTTGCCGATGTGGGTGAGCGCGGCATTGATCTCGCCCAGCGCTTCCAGATCCTTCTCGTCGATGCGGCCCACGTAGCCGACCACGTGCGCGAACAGGTCGCCATAGGGATAGCGCCGCGTCAGGTAAGGCACCAGCTCCACGCCGGGATACCGCCAGCGGTCCACCGCGAAGCGCGCCATCTCTTCCTCGCTGACGCGCAGCTTCAGCGTGATCGGGCGGAAACCGCGCGTGGCCTTGCGCGTGGCCTCGAAGCGCGTGATGTCTTCCGGCGTCAGCTCGATGATGGCGCGCAGGTCGGCGATCAGCTTCGCCGGGTCCTTCACCTTGTCGGGCGTGACGTCCAGGCGGAAGGCCGGGACGTTCTCCGCCAGCAGCTTGCCGTTGCGGTCGTAGATGGTGCCGCGGCCCGGCACCACCGGCCGCGGGCGGATGCGGTTGGCTTCAGAACGCGTCGCGTACTCGTCGTGGTCGAGCACCTGCAGCTTGAAGTACCAGCCGGCCAGGCCCACCAGGCACACCGCCACCACCACGAAACCCAGCACCGCGCGACGACGGAACTGCTCGGCCTCGGCGTGCGGATTCTTGCTGCGGCGGCGCGGTGCGATCACGGCTCAGCCACGCCGACCCTTGCCCTGCCGCAACACGTCCATCAGCAGGAACAGCGGTGCCCACAGCAGCATGCCCACCGCCGGTGCCCACCAGTACTGCCAGGGCAGCGTGGGTTCGCCCAGGGCCAAGTGCACCGCGGCGGTGACGATGCGGTCGTTCACCAGCAGGCCGCCGACGGCCAACGCCTGTTGGGACAGCGGGAAGAAGCGCAGCCGCGCGCGGAAGCGCTGCAGGATGAACGCCATGATGACCAGGCGCAGCGCCTGTTCGCCGAGCAGTGTGCCGAACATCAGGTCGGCGATCAGCCCGACGATGACTGCAAAACCCAGGCCGACGCTGTCCGGCGCTTCGATCACCCAGTACGCCAGCACCAGCGCCAGCCAGTACGGACGCAGCGGTTGCAGCAGGTCGGGTAACGGCAGCAGGCCCAGCAACAGGGCCACGACGAAGCTCAGCGGCATCAGCCAGCCGGTACGCGCGCGACTCATCGCTGCGGCTCCTGTGGCGCGGGTGCGGCAGGGGCTGTCGAGCGCGGCGCATTTCGCCCCTCTCCCGTCGGGAGGGGGGTCGGGGTGAGGGTCGGGACGTTCGCGGGGCGTGGGGCTTGCGGAGACATCGTCGCGGACGTGGGTTCGGGCTGCGTGGCCCCAGGAATGCCGACTTCGTTGCCCCTCACCCCAACCCCTCCCCCGGAGGGAGCGGGGCTTGAGCCAGCGGCCCCGGCCGCGGCCGCCTCCGGCAGGAACCGCGCCGGATCCGCCGGCGGCAGCAGCGTGGGCGGTGCGGATTTGAGCAGCAGCACGTCGCGGCCGCGGTCCAGACGGGCGGCCGGCGTCACGTCACCGACCAGGAAGGCGTGGGTATCGTCAGGACGCAGCGCCGAGATCGTCCCCACCGGGAAGCCGGCCGGGAAGCGCCCGCCCAGCCCGGAGGTGACCAGCATGTCGCCGACCTGCACGCCACTGTTCAGCGGCACGTCGGCCAGTTCCAGCAGGTCGCTGCGCCCGCGTCCGTACACGATCAGGCGCACGCCGTTGCGCGCCACCACCACCGGCACCGCGTGGTCCGGATCGGTCAGCAGCAGCACGGTGGAATGGGCGGGCGTGGCCTCGATGATCTGCCCCATCAACCCGCCCGCATCGATCACCGCCTGCGTCACGCGCGCGCCGTCGCGGGTACCGGCATCCAGTACCAGCCGCTGGCGCCCCGGTTCAAGGTCGATGTCGAGGATCGGGGCCAGCTGCACGTCCAGCCCGCGGGTGAACTTGACCCCCAGCAGTGCGCGCAGCTGGGCGTTGTCGGCTGCCGCGGTGTGCAGGCGCGCGAGCCGGGCGTTGGCCACCAGCAGGTCATTGCGCAGGCGGCGGTTCTCTTCCATCAGGCCGCTGCGCGTGGCGGCATCGTCCTGCACGCGCGTGGTCACGCGGCCCGGCAGGCCCGCCAGCCACCACAACGGCTGCGTCACCACGTTGGCCTGTGCACGCACCTGCGACAGCCAGCCGCCACGGTGGTCCAGTACCAGCAATGCGATCGTCAGCGCCAGATAGGCCAACAGGCGCAGCGTGCTGGCGACATCACCGGGGCGGGAAGCGACGGGAGGACCGGCGTAGGAAGGCATCTCGAGATGTGTGATTCGTGAGTGGTGATCCGCAACGCCCAAGCTGAGATCCGTAAGTGGCCCGGGGCGGTTGCGGCCGCCCCGCGCGAATCACGAATCACAAATCACGGCTTCAGGTCACTCCGGCGCGAAGAACTCGTTGCCGTGCATGTCCACCAGCTCCAGCGCGCGGCCGCCGCCACGGGCCACGCAGGTCAGCGGATCATCGGCCACCTGCACGTGCAGGCCGGTTTCCTCGGAGATCAGGCGGTCCAGGTCGCGCAGCAGCGCGCCACCGCCGGTCAGCACGATGCCGCGCTCGGCGACGTCGGCACACAGTTCCGGCGGGGTCTGTTCCAGCGCCAGCTTGACCGCGCTGACGATGCCGGACAGCGGCTCGTGGAGGGCTTCGAGCACTTCGTTGGAGTTGATCTTGATCATCTTCGGCACGCCTTCGGCGAGGTTGCGGCCGGAGATCTCCAGTTCCTGCACTTCCGGCTGCGGGTAGGCGCAGCCGATTTCCAGCTTGATGCGCTCGGCCGTGGCCTCACCGATCAGCATGCCGTGGTTGCGGCGCACGTAGTTGGTGATGGATTCGTCGAAACGGTCGCCGCCGATGCGGACCGACTGCGAGTAGACGATGCCGTTGAGCGAGATCACCGCCACCTCGGTGGTGCCGCCGCCGATGT
>JAESGS010000088.1_pt1 | contig 163248 bp, 142 predicted proteins | sample 9269761 | NCBI WGS metagenome assembly JAESGS01 (sample SAMN15741799, study PRJNA653493) | algae metagenome | isolation source: Cyanosarcina radialis HA8281-LM2 and co-occurring heterotrophs from damp... | place: USA: Makauwahi cave, Hawaii | collected 2011-01-06 | reverse complement strand
ACCTGAAGGCTGCTTAGACACATGAAAGCTCTCACTCTTTTTCACTTAAAAATCAAATCTATTGGCAGATCACTGGATTCTCAAAGAACTATTTTTGCTTTGCAAACATAGGAGATACATGTTAGAAGACTCTTAGACATGTGTCTGACACCTCTCTGACGATTATCAACAAAAAAACTGATTTAGATCATTTTTCAGGACGGAAAACTGGATGAAATTAGACTAGATTTTTTCACCCAGTAAAACAAAGGAGGTTGTTATGGCAAACAAACCTATGGTGCAAAAAGAAAGCACACCGTCTATTTTTGAAGATTTATTCAAACCCTGGAATGAATGGTTCGATAGTGGTCATATCTGGAACCGAACCATGAAAGTACCCGCCGTCAATATTACGGACAATAAAGAAAACTATCTGGTCTCCCTTGCCATCCCCGGTATGGAGAAAAAAGATTTCAATATTGATATTGAAGGAAATATGCTGACTATTAGTTGTGAAAAAGAAGAATCAAAAGAAGAAAAGGATAAGACCTACTCACGAAAGGAATACAATTACAGCAGTTTCAGCAGAAGTTTCAATCTGCCGGAAGAAGTAGTTCAGGAATCGATCAATGCAGTCTATGACAACGGAATTTTAAACATCACCCTACCGAAAAAAATGATAGAAAAAAAATCCGGTAACGGTAAGCACATAGAAGTCAAGTAGTTAGGACACTTTAACATTTTAATCACCCCACAGGCATAGTTATTGAAATATTGACAGTGAGAACAGCATTACTCACCAAAATAGAAATACTATGGCAAAGAAAATAAAACAAAAAGCATTGAATTTTGAAGTAGTGGTTAATGGTCGCCCAATTGAAGTAATTGCCAAACCATATACTGCAGCAAATGATCTGCCCCGTTTTCGGGTAAGCATAGACGGTAGCCCTGTTCAAATTTTCGGACTGGAGCCTTCCATAAATAAAGTTGTTGTATTGGATAAAGGAGCAGCACAACATCCGGCAAATGTTGAACATGTGATCGGAGAAACCCTGCTTCAGGCAATTGCAGCATAATGTACGTACCTACGACGTTGTCGTTCAGATAGGTTGTGTAAAAAAGCCGGTTGACAATCAACCGGCTTTTATCAAATGATCATTTATGATTTGCTTCAAGGTTGCTTTAGGCAAAGCTCCAGGTTGCATCATCGGCTGGCTCCCTACCGGAATAAATAGTAAAGTTGGAATACTCTGAATTCCAAATGCGGCACTCAATTCCTGCTCCGCATCTGTGTCAATTTTATAAATAACCAATTTGCCTTCATACTCTTTGGAAAGATCCTCCAGTATTGGCGCAACCATTTTACAGGGGCCGCACCAATCTGCATAAAAATCAACAATAGCCGGTAATTCGCCTTTATACGACCATTCCGTCGCATTATCATAATTGAATACAACTTCCTTGAACTGCGCAGTTGTTAATTTTATCGTTGCCATCAAAATAAATTTTCAGCAAAGTACCCATTCTTTAGCGAAAACAACCGTGCCTTTTGTCACCCGACCCATTGGCATCCGCCGCAGCAGAGAAACTTAAGAAAACAAATACCGAAGATCGTCTTCCGTAAGTTGCTTAATAAAGCCTTCATCTTCGGTAATCAGCGCGTCTGAAAGCAACCGCTTCCGATCCTGCAACTCAATTATTTTTTCTTCAATGCTATCCCTGCATATCATCTGGTAAGCAAATACATTTTTTGTCTGACCAATTCGGTAGGCCCGATCCACTGCCTGTTGTTGTACCGCGGTATTCCACCAGGGATCTACCAGAAATACATAATCGGCAGCAGTCAAAGTCAATCCGGTATTACCCGCTTTCAAACTGATGAGAAAAATATTCACTTCATTCCCCGGCATCTGAAATTGCTCCACCAATTCGGATCGTTTTGCAGGTGCTGTGTCACCATCAAAATGATAATACGACATACCTGCCTGCTGACAGGCTTTCCCAATCAGGTTCAGCATCCCCTTAAATTGCGAAAAGATCAATACCTTATTGTTTCGAAGATTATTTTGCAACTCTTCCATCAATACTTCAATCTTTACAGAATCAGCCGTAACTAATCCTGCATCCTTTACCAACGCCGGTGAAGCACATACCTGGCGCAACTTCTGCATGCCGGCTAAAATCGACAACTTGCTTTTATTCATCCCTTCCTGTTGAATATTCAGGAAAATGCTATCACGGATCTGACTTTTTATTTCATCGTACATCGCTTTCTGGTCCTCCGACATCTCACACCATAATACCGATTCCGTTTTCGGTGGAAGATCCGTTGCCACCTGCTGCTTGGTTCTCCGCAACACAAACGGTGCAGTCAGTTGTTTTAATGCCTGCATTTTCTCCTCGTTTCGCTCCCGATCAATCGGATGTGCATATTCTTTCCTAAAAAATTCCGGCTGACCAAATAATCCGGGTACCAGAAAATGCAACTGGGCATATAAATCAAACGTATTGTTCATAACCGGTGTTCCACTCAAGGCAACACGTGCAGCAGCTTTCAACTGATAAACAGCTTTCGTAATCTGGGCAGACGGATTTTTAATAGTATGACTCTCGTCCAAAACCACTACATCCCAATTGACCACCTGCAAGCGCTCAATATCAGATCTCAACGTACCATAGCTGGTAATCATTACACGCGCACCGGATGAACGAAACGCCTCCATATCACGTGTAGTTCCATGGTACACATAGGACCCTATTGAAGGGGCGAATTTCTCCAATTCCAATCGCCAGTTATGCATCAGGGTAGCCGGACAAACAATCATGGATACACGAAAATCAGATCCGGCAAATTCCTTTCGATGCGCGAGAAAACATATGGTTTGAAGTGTCTTACCCAAACCCATATCATCTGCCAGACAAGCCCCTGCATCAATTTCAGACAATAAACAAATCCACTCGAACCCTTTTTGCTGATAGGGACGAAGTACGGCTTTCACCGCAGCAGGGAGTGGAACAAGCGGTGTTTCTGCAGATTGCCAGTGCAGCCATTTTTCCCACCAGGCTTGCGCGATGGCCCGACGCAATTGGTAGGATCCGCCTATTACCGGTAGTTCCTCTAAATCACCAGGCTCTTCTTTCGAAACTTCACCAGATTCTTCTTTTTGTAAGCCAAGTAAAATCCATTGCGGCACAATCAGTTCAGCACCTTTTATTTTTCCATGTTTTATAATAGCACTGAACCGGTTTAACCATTCTTCCGTCAACACTCCAATAGAATGATCTTTTAATAAAACTGATTTTACTCCGGCTAACAATAATTTCTGCAGCTCTGGCAATGGAATTGTTTCAGTACCAAATTTTAACGTAAAAGAAATATGCAAGGAACTGCCTTCTGTTTTAAGAATCGTGCAATCCGTTTCCGGTGGAAACTGCGAATACCGGAACGTACGCAACATTTCCATACCCAGCAATTCCACATTCTCCTCCAGCAGCCGATGATACACTTTCAAAAACCAGTGTTTCTTTTTCGCTTCCGCAAAGGGCAGATTAAATACTCCATTCAGTTGTTTGGAAAAATTCGGATGCAAGGATTGCAGGCGATCATGAAAAGACTGTTCCTCCGTTCGATCCCGTTTCACCACAAATACCTCTCCATTCCGATTAAACTCCTCTGTGTGTTTCCATTGACCTTCCACCCAAAATCCATCATAATTCCATCTGGGGGTCAGCATCAGAAAGCTGCCACTTATCTCACTTAAATAAACGGCATGCGTTGGCCGAACTTCCACCATTTCCTTATTTAGCAGGGACCCCATCTCGATTTGATAATCCGACTCCAGCCGTTTCAAAACATGTTCCGAAAATCCGGCCGGATCATCCGCATAAACAGCCGGATCATTTGCGGCCAGCCATTGCAGGGTTTGATAATCAGACAAACTCAATAACCAATAATTATGCTGTTGCGAGAGGAAAAAATAATCGCGCTGAAAACATGCTAATTCGGTCTGTTCATTTTCAACCCGGATCAGCGTAATCAATTGCAATCCGGCTTCGTTTTTCTCGACCTTAAAGCTGAGTTTTGGTTGCAAGCGATGCACCACACAGGTAGTTGTAAGGTGATTTCCCGTAACCGGATTTACTGTTTGATGATACCAGCTGAATTCAACCGGTTGCTCCAGCAGTGCCGTAAATAACTGATGAACCTGCCGAAGAAAGGACCGGTCAATATAAGAAGTCAGGGAAGTACCCGCTTTTTGTTTGGCATGCGTTCGGGTTAATTGCTGCACCAATTGGGTAAGGGCCTCATCACCCAATGCGGCCAATGCCAGCTGAGCTGCCTGTGGCCAATGGGGAAATGCTTTCCGCGCCACTTCCACATCAAGGGCTTCACGGGCGAAATCTACCCCTCGGGTTTGCTTCGTGATATAAAAAGCTTCGACCGGCGACCAGCGCTGGCGCAGTCGGTTAGGCTTAAGAAAAATGGCCGTTTTACGATCCGGTTTACTCATAGAGCCGGCAAATATAAGCTCCACAATTGAACCAGGCAGACAAACCCTTTCCGTACCTTTGCCCCGCTAAAGGTCGCTTATGAAACTGAGTTATTTGTCTGAAACACTGATAGGGTCCGAGATAGTAAAGCTGGGAGGGGAAATTCGGGAGAAGATCCGCCTGGGAGAACGAATTTATAATTTTACCGTAGGCGATTTCGACCCAACTGTTTTTCCAATTCCTGCCGAGCTGGAAGAAGAAATTATCGCTGCCTACCGCGCGCATTTTACCAATTATCCGCTTGCGGAAGGTAATCTCGACCTGCGTGAATCTATCGCGGCATTTATTAAAGAAAGGGAGGGATTGGATTACAATAAATCTGAATACCTGGTGGCGGCTGGTGGCCGACCTTTAATATATGCGATTTTTCGGGCCATTGTGGATGCAGGCGAAAAAGTAGTCTACGCAGTACCGTCCTGGAACAATAATCATTATACCCATTTTGTGGGGGGTGAGCATGTGGTGGTGGAAGCCGGACCGGAAACCAATTTCATGCCCAGTGCAGATTCACTGAAACCGCTGCTCAAAGGTGCCAGCCTCCTGGCCCTGTGTTCACCGCAAAATCCAACCGGTACGGTATTTACAAAGGAAGAACTTGAAAAAATCTGTGATTTGGTGCTGGCGGAAAATGCCACCCGCGGTGAAGGGGAGAAAAAATTATATGTACTCTACGATCAAATGTATTGGCACCTTACCTATGGCGATATTAAACACTATAATCCGGTTAGCCTGCGCCCGGCAATGCGCGATTTCACCGTTTTTGTAGATGCTATCTCCAAAGTTTTTGCAGCAACCGGCGTTCGGGTGGGATGGAGTTTCGGTCCGGCTGCCATCATCGATAAAATGAAAGCGATTCTCGGTCATGTTGGTGCCTGGGCTCCCATGGCGGAACAGAAAGCGGTAGCCAGATTTCTTCAGCAAAAAGAAGCGATTGATCGTTTCCTTGCGCAGTTTAAATCGGAAGTGGAATTCCGGCTGCGGGCCATTCATGACGGGTTTCAGTTGCTGAAATCGGACGGATTTTCAGTGGATTCTGTAGCTCCGCAGGCCGCCATTTACCTAACTATAAAAGTTGACCTGGTTGGAAAGCAAACGCAAGATGGCAAACTATTGGAAACTCAGGCGGATGTAACCAGTTACCTGCTGAATGCGGCAAAACTCGCAGTTGTTCCGTTTTATGCTTTTGGTGCTGCTGCTCAATCCCCCTGGTATCGCCTCAGTGTGGGTACCTGCAAAAAAGAGGAAATCCCTCAAATGCTGGAAGGATTAAAATCCGCCCTTTTAGGTGTTAGAGAAGTGTCAGACAGGTGTTAGAACAGTGTGAGACAGGTATCAGACACATGTTAGAATAGTGTTGGAACTGGTGTCTGACACCTAATCTTAATTTTTGTTATTCAGGAAAATAAAGGGAGGTTCCCCATTGTGGATGAGCTTCATAATGCGCCTGCAATCTGTATTAATTCGAAACTTGTTGCAATCAATTATCTCGTATACATGCGAAAACGTCTCCTGAGTTTCAACATCCATCAGGAGTTTGTTCAGTTGAACCAATTCACGTTCCATCGCTTCCTCATTGTCGCGAGCATGCTTAACCAGCACTAACAAGTCTCTGTTTGGCGCTTTCATTTAATCAGATTTAATAGCCTACATAACCCTTATTCATATTGCAGCCACACCCCTTGCCGCCAGCTTTTCTGCTACTGCTACAGGAAACAGCAATACTACTAACCATTATTACCAGAACGACGTATATCAGCGTCTTCTTCATACTTTTAACTTTCTAATTTAAACTTATTTTTTCACAAAAAAGTATCCTGGCTTGATCAATTTTTCCAATTTCCTCCCAAAATTTTCAGAAGGCTCCAGAATACTGCTGTCGCCGATGGAATGGGGACTGGGACATGCGAGCCGTTGTTTACCTATTTTAAGCTATTTAATAAACAATTGTAAGGCAGATTTAGTTGTCGCAGCCAATGGTTCTCAGGCTGATCTGATCCATGAATCATTCCCTGCCATAAAAATCATTCACCCCCCCGGTTACCATATCCGTTACCACAAAAACCGCGCCGGCACAATTGCCCGATTAGCCTTTTCCCTGCCCCACCTGGCTCAACAGATAAAAGCTGAAAATCAATGGCTGCGTACCTTTGCAGAGAAAAATCCGGTAGATGTCATCATCAGTGATAATCGTTACGGCTTCTGCCATCCAGATATCCCGTCTTATCTCATTACCCACCAGCTAGCCATCAAAACGCCATTCGGGCGAGCTGTTGAATCCCTGGTCAGAAAACAGGTTTACAGATATATTAACCACTTTACTGCCTGTTGGATACCTGATTATGAAAAGATAAACGAATCGCTCGCCGGTGAACTTTCTCATCCTGCAAAATTGCCTGCGATTCCGGTTCATTATATTGGTCCCCTTACACGAATTACTGCCGCAGAACCCGGAATCCCAATTCCTGACCTGATCAATTCACAGTTGGAAAATGGCCGAAAAATTCAATTATTGGTCATTTTATCCGGACCAGAGCCGCAACGTAGCATACTGGAAACCAACATTCTGGAACAATGGAGTAAGGAACCGGGCATATCGCTCCTTCTTGTACGCGGGCTGCCTGCACAGGCATCAGACGATTCTACCCATACATCCATCCAAACTGAATTACTACTTCCAAATTCATGGGTAATCAATCATCTGTCAACAGCCGACCTTTCCCAGGCAATCGCAAATGCATCCATCATTCTCACCAGAAGCGGATATAGCAGTGTGATGGATTTAGTTCCAAATCATAAAAACCTGTGGATGATTCCTACGCCCGGACAAACGGAGCAGGAGTACCTGGCAACCTACCTTGCCAAAAAAGGCCTGATTCGGACCGTAAACCAAAACCGGCTCTCACTGAAAGAAATCCTTTCAACCGACCGGTGAACAGTATCAACCCAATTTAGGGGCATCGAAAAAGAGAAAGTTTTTACGGGATAGGGCAAAACCTGACCAGCGTTCTGTGTCCGCAGTAAATGCAAAGACCCCGCAGGTCGGCATATCATCAATTCGGGTTGAAGTAAGTGAATTAACAAATTCAGTAATTCCGGGATTATGACCGAAAATTGCTACAGCTTGAACAGCATCGGGAAGAGAACTTAAAACCTCCCTGTAAACTACAGCAGGAGCATGATACAATTCATCACGCAATTGTAATTCCTCCAAAGGACGTTCATAAATTTTGATAAAATGGCTGGCAGTCTGAAGTGCGCGCCTGGCAGTACTCGTTACAAAAGCATCTAATTTTATTTGCTTGTCGAGCAATCGTCGGGCCATTTCCGGTGCATTTTTTTGTCCCCGTTCATTGAGCGGACGATCAAAATCAGGCAAGGTTAAGTCACCCCAGCTACTCTTGGCATGCCTAACCACATAAATGGTTTTCATACCCTAAAGTTAACCGGGTTTTGCGATTCATCACCGTTTTACATGGTACGTAAGGAAAATAAACAGGCCTGTTTAATGGTCCATCATAGGTTGTGTATTAAAAACGGTCGGTCGGCGGTTAAGCATCAAATATGCTGCCAAAACAGGCCATGGGGGCCATTATTATCCAAATCGGGCAAACACTTGACCGAAATCAATACCCCCGCTCATTCTTGCCTTCCATGTAATTAAGAAATGCTTTATTCACTACGCGATTACCTCCCTTGGTTGGATAGTTTCCGGTAAAATACCAGTCCCCAGTATTAGTGGGACAAGCCAGGTGCAAATCTTCAATTGTCTGGAAAATCAGTTCAACAGGAAAATCAATTTCAGGAGGCGTTATCAATTCAGCAATTTTTGAAGAAATTTCCTCTGCAGTAAACGGCTGGTAGATTTCTTTCACCAGGTTGCGACTATCCAGCTGACCTAAACGGGCTAATTCCTTACATTCTTCATGCAATTTCACCAGGCGATCTTCCATCCCACGATCCTTCATCAAAGCAATGGCTGCACGGAATGCAATGAAATCGCCCAGCTTGCTCATATCAATTCCGTAACAATCCGGATAGCGTATCTGGGGAGCAGATGAAACAATGATGATTTTCTTCGGTTGCAATCTTCCTAACATACGTACAATACTCTCTTTCAGTGTTGTACCCCGAACAATTGAATCATCAATTACCACCAGACTGTCTACATGCGGACGAACTGTGCCATACGTAATATCATACACGTGTTGCACCATTTCATTCCGATTAGCATCTTCCGTTATAAAAGTCCGCATCTTCACATCCTTGATGGCAATTTTTTCCATCCGGATTTTTCGGTTAATCATTTCCGTGAGCTTCTCTTCATCGAAATCAGTACCCCAGGAAAGGATCCGCTGAATCTTGATCTGATTCATATAATCTTCCATTCCCTTCACCATTCCATAAAAAGCCACTTCTGCAGTATTGGGAATAAAAGAAAAAATAGTGTTCTTCAAATCATAATCGATGGATTTCAACACGGCATCGCGCAGATTATATCCTAACTGGCTGCGCTCCCGGTAGATTTTCTCATCATTTCCGCGGGAAAAATAAATCCGTTCAAAACTACAGGCTTTGCGCTCTTTTGCTTCCAGAATCTGCTCAATTTTAAAATTACCATCCACATCCACAATCAGTGCCTGTCCGGGCATCAGTTCCTTTACTTCATTTTCCCCCACATTAAATGTTGTACGTATGGCCGCACGCTCTGATGCTGCTACAATTACATCATCAGAAATATAGTAATAAGATGGCCTGATTCCATGTGCGTCACGCATCACAAAACTTTCACCACTTCCCACCAGTCCTCCGAAATGATACCCTCCATCAAACCATTTAGCCGATTGGCGTAGTACATTGGCTATATCAGGCCTGCCTGGACAATTCTGGTCTTCCTGAACCAAAAAATGATGAACCACTTCCATCATAGCAGCCAAATCACTTTGCCGCTGAAAAACACCCGGATCAATATTTACCAATCCGAACAATTCTTCCGTATTTACAAGGTTAAAATTACCCGCCAGTGCAAGGTTGCGGCTCTGAATAGTATCCCGTTTAATAAATGGATGACAAAATTCTGCATTGTTTTTGCCCTGGGTTCCGTAGCGCAAGTGGCCCAATAACAATTCTCCTAAAAAACGCACATGACCTTTTAACAATCCCGGATGTTTTCGAATATCAGGCTGATATTTTTCCAGATCCGCAATCTCATCTCCAACCTGAGAAAACAAATCAGCAATTGCCCGCTGTTCAATGCTCCGGTTTCGATTCAAAAATGGATACCCCGGCTCCACATGCAATTTCACCGCTGCGATCCCCGCACCATCCTGACCACGGTTGTGTTGTTTTTCCATCAACAGATAGAGCTTGTTCAGCCCGTACATAACTGTTCCATATTGTTGCTGGTAGTAGGAAAAGGGCTTGCGTAAACGAATGAAAGCCAGGCCACATTCGTGCTTAATTGCGTCGCTCATGGGAAGAATTGAGGCGCAAAGTTAGGAAATTGCCTTTCTTTGTGCAAAAACAGAAATGGAAGTAAATGGTAAAATTATACAACTGCTCGGAATTCAGACCGGTCAGGGTAAAAATGGCACCTGGAAAAAGCAGGAATTTATTCTCGAAACTGGCGATACCTATCCAAAAAAGATCTGTATTGCCGTATGGGGAGATAAGATAGATATGAGTCAGTTTCGGATTGGCGACCCCATTCAGGTATCTTTTGATGTGGAAAGCCGCGAATACAATGGACGTTGGTATACGGATGTAAAAGCATGGAAAGTAGTAGCTGCGGGACAAACGGGCACAGAGCCTCCGCCATTCACGGGACCAATTGATCCAATGCCGGAAGATGATCTGCCATTTTAACAAATAGAAAAAGCGGCATCAGCCGCTTTTTATTTACACTTTTACAGTTGTTGTGATTTTATCCGGCAATTCTTTTTCCTTCGATGCCAGCAGGGCCACCTGTTCACCACAATGATTCAAGGCTTCCCTTACAGAATCTGCATATTCGCTGGAGCGTGAATGCGTGAATAGATTTTCGCCATGCATCGTTACCCTGAGTTCACAAACTTTATTGTCAATCGGGCTGATTTTCGAATCCTCCCGAATTGTGCATTCAATTCGTGAAATGCCTTTGTACAATTGTGTGAACCGGATAACGGAGAGCTTCACCAGCCGCAGTACCGTTTCTTCCAGTCCTTTCTTTGGTGTATGTATCTCGATGGTCATTACTTAAAGTTACTACCATCCTTTTACTTTGTCCAGTTTTTTGCCCATTAAATAAGCGATTTTCTTTACTTTAATTTCTGTATCTTATAGAGCGGGATTACAAACCTTTTAATTCATCAACATGAGAGTTTTCGGCATTATTCTAATCGTTATCGGCATTGCTATGTTTCTGTTCAGAGGATTCAGTTTTACACAGGAAAAAAATGTGGTAGATCTGGGTCCGGTGGAGATCAATAAAAAAGAAAAGAAAAATGTATCCTGGCCCATGTATGCTGGTGCTATCGTAACTGCAGTTGGGGCCTTTCTTGTTGTTAGCGGAAAGAAAAAATAATCAGCATATGAAATCACTGATACTATCCAGTTTGTTTTCTATTTGCCTTTTCAGTTCTTTTAAGCCGGCAAATCAACCTATTCTCGGATCCTGGATTACTGAAAAAGACCAGCAACAACATGTACTGTTATTTACTAACGGATACTATTCCTACACAGTTTATAATTTATCCGGAAAAAAATTTCATCATACCGAAGGAGGCACTTATACCGTTGATGGAGAAAAATTAATTACTACGGTTGAGTTCAACTCTACCGATAATAAAGTAATGGGTAAAAAACAGACACATACTGTAAAGGCAGATGCACGGCAACTGTTACTCGACTGGCCAGTTACAGGAACTACCTGGAAGCGCATAGATAGTGGCGGTGGAGAACTAAATGGTACCTGGAGAATTACCGGGAGAGAACAGGAAGGCAAAATGAATCCTATAAACAAGTCTGCCCGTAAAACCATTAAAATTATAACAGGAAAGCGGTTCCAGTGGGCCGCCATCAATACCGCAACCGGTGAATTTTTTGGAACCGGTGGCGGAACCTATTCATTTAAAGATGGCCGTTATACAGAACAGATTGAATTTTTCTCACGCGATGGCAGCAGAGTTGGTATGTCACTCAGCTTTGAAGGCAGAGTGGATGGCCAGAACTGGTATCATCGCGGCAAAAGCTCCAAAGGGGATCCCATTTATGAGATCTGGTCAAAAGAAGATTAATCCTTTTTTGCACCGGATGAAGAAAACACATCTTCAATTGCATGTGCGAGAGAAGATATTGGTCCCTCCATTTTATTTGTCCGGTCATCCAGGGTGTCATCTTTCATAATTTCACCCAAGCCCAATTCCGGAGGGAGATGTCCAAGTATGGATTGCCGTTGATTACCGAAATAAGATTGCAGGTTATTTGCAGTTCTGTTATTCTTAATTTCTTCCTGCGCAAAATACATTGCTTCTCTGGTAACTGCCAATAACATGGTTCCAGCCTGAACAGATGTGGAACCGGCAAATTTTGACAATTGAGTTATCAGCTCTTCCTGTTTACCATTTAGTAACCGGTTCATTTCCAAATCAGCTGGTTTCGTATTTAATAAATATTCTGCACCATCCATGCTTCTTGAATATTTATAAAGAATAACTAATCCGGCTGCCATGGCTCCCTGGGCAAGCCTGCCAGCCATTCCATCTGAGGCATTTTTTGTTTCCTGTGTAACTAAATCAATCTCTGGCATTTTTGCACCCATGTACTCTTCCAGATGTATAATAAGTGACGATTTCATAATACTAGCTTTTTAAGATGAAAAAACATGTGCGCCTATAGCTGGTTTTCGATTGGGCTCTCCCATAAACCAGTCTGTCACACTTTCAAGCCAGGTATATAACCTGGAGATAAAAGGTGATTTTCGTGTAGGTGTAACTGTTACCTGATTCAATTTCAGGCATACAATCAGTCCATGATACTGAAGTGCTTTAGCCATCCCATAGGAAATTGCCGGACAGGAAGACCATTCTTCAGGAGTTGTTTGAATTATTGCCTTCCCATTAGCCTCCACATAGTAGTCTTTCCCTTTTTCATAAAACCGAATTCTTGCAGGAAATTCTTTTTCGTATACAGAGGCGTCCTGTAGGTTGGAATGAAATAATAACCAGCAATTCCCCTTTTCATCCGCATGCATCAGGCGGGCTACGCTATTTTGAAGGCGAAATTCCTGTTCGCTAAAATTCATGAACAATCCATGTTGGAAGCTATTGATCAGGTCGGTGAGTGGGGTATTACTGTTCATATCCAATGATTTTATGGGATAAGTGAAAAAATAATACCATCATTAATACCCCCGATCAACCAGGTAAAATGTAGAAGATCTGCCCCAAATGAAAGCTTATCTACGGTATATATCAGGAGCCACTCCCCGTATTTATAGCCTCTTATAGATGTCCTTATCTTTCCAGGGGCTGGAATAGAAATTGAACTGACAGAAAGAACGAACTTTATAGAACAAATTGTCAACCTAAAAAACCTAGCGCATGAAACCCAATTCAGATGCAGCAATTATGAAAAGTCTGAGTCATTGCATGGAAAAAATGACCAATGATGGATATACAGCCAATTTTGGTGTAGTTGATCGGCTCCTTCATCATATGGACAGTGGGCACTCCTACACATCCGATCAGGTTCAAATTGTTGATTTCTACCGTTTTGAAGGAGAAAGTGATCCCGAGGATAACTCCATTCTTTATATAATTGAAACCAGTGATGGCAGAAAAGGTATGCTGGTAGATGCATATGGTGCCTACTCCGATCCTGAAGTGGATGAATTCATCAAGCAGGTGGAGGAAATTAAGAAGAAAAAAGGAAGTGAGAAATAAACGGCGAGCAGAGAAATGTAAAGCCAAAAAAGGAGAGGTTTGAAACCCCTCCTTTTTTTGTACGGCTGTTTCACAAATCCGAAAAACCAAACAGGCTTCAGCGAAATCTGCCTATTTGGATCGATTACACTGAAACCTGTTACTTATGTACAATTCTACTGTTGTCTTTTATTGCTATCGGTCAACAATCCTCTAAAAACCTTTCACCTTTCACCTTTCACCTTTCACCTTCTAAACCTCCCCCCTCTTAATAAAGCTCAGCAATATTGAAACTACTGCCAAAACGAGCAGAATGTGAATAAGACCAGTAGCACTGTAAACAAAGAATCCAAGCAACCAGCCAATAATAAGAATTACTGCTACTAAATATAATAAGCTTCTCATAACATTGTTTTTTGTCGTGATGAATGTTGTTGTTACATAAGCTATTGAAAAAACGTGCCCGCATAAACAATCACTGAAATCCAAGATATCGTGGAAAGCTTTCCCCAAACAGGGCACCAGGCTTATATTTTATACCAGTTTTACCCCGGCATAATTTCTTTTCCACAACTCAATAAGATGAACAACCTTCAAAAACTTGCCGGCAAAATAAAGAATCAGGGTTCCTGTTTTTTCGGCTTGGTTAAAAATGCGGGGTCTGCTTTTGTTCAGGATGACGCCATCAAGTTAAGTGCATCACTTTCCTATTATACAGTATTTGCATTAGGACCAGTCCTTCTCCTCATAATTTCCATAGCGGGAATTTTCTATGGCGAAGCTGCGCTGCAGGGTAAACTATTCAGCCAGATTAAAGGAATGGTGGGAAATTCAGCGGCATATCAACTACAAAGTATCCTCGCCAATATTCAGAAAGCTGACAGATCAGTCTCCGGTGCCATCATTGGTTTTATTGTGTTGATAATTGGGGCAACCGGTGTATTTACAGAGATTCAAAGCTCAATAAATTATATATGGTCCATTCGGGCAAAACCAGAAAAAGGCTGGTTAAAACTGCTAAAAAACCGTCTGTTATCTTTTTCCCTTGTTGTTAGCATCAGTTTTATTTTACTGGTAGCATTGATCGTCAACGCAACCCTTGATCTTTTAAATGATCAGCTTGCAGCCGTATTTCCCGGTATTGCTTATGTAGTCTTTTATATACTCAACATTTTTGTCATCTTTATTGTAATTACAGGATTATTTGCCATCATTTTCCGGGTTTTACCTGATGGTACAATTGCGTGGAAGGACGCTTTTAAAGGAGCTGCCTTTACAGCACTACTCTTTCTTTTGGGCAAGTTTTTAATTGGTTATTATATTGGTCGCTCTGATTATGGCATGACCTATGGAACTGCCGCATCCATAATGATTATTCTGGCCTGGGTCTATTATTCTTCAGCCATCCTTTATTTCGGTGCCGCTTTCACCAAAGCATATGCACTTAAATATGGATCTGGAATCCAGCCTAATGATACTGCTGTATTCATCATTAAAAGAGAGGCAAAAGAAATTGAACCCATTTCTGAAACTTAGCATTTTCTAACATCAAATAAATAGCAAGAACACTAAATGGACCTGCGTTCCCCCAACCCCTACTGGCTGCTCAAAAATGGATTGATCAGTAATTACCCCTCTCTGGACCAAAATCGGAAAACTGAAGTCCTTGTCATGGGAGCAGGTATTACCGGAGCCCTTTGTGCATGGCACCTGGTTAATGCCGGATTCAGGGTTATTGTTTGCGATAAACGACATGCCGGTATGGGGTCAACCGCTGCCAGCACAGCTTTACTGCAATATGAAATTGACACGCCCTTGCATGAGTTAATAGAAAAAGCAGGGGAAAAAAACGCCGTGCGCAGTTATGAACTTTGTGGGTATTCTATTCATGCAATTGAAAAAATATGCCGGCATTTTGAAGGGAAAGCAGGATTTGCCTACCGTCCAAGTTTACAATACGCCAGCTTTAAAAAACATGTACCTGATCTGGAAAAAGAATTTTGCCTTCGAAAAAAACATGGATTTAAAGTTAGCTGGTGGGATAACCAAAAATTCAAGGATACTATGGGGTTTGAAGCCCCGGCTGGCATTTATTCGCAACTTGGTGCAGAACTGGATGCCTATCAACTTGCCCACCAATTACTGCAATCCTGTATTCGAAAAGGAGCACTTGTTTTCGATAACACGGCCATTACAAAAATAAATCACCATAAAAAATCGGTAGACCTCTTAACTGAACACGGTTACTTCTTAACTGCCAAACACCTGGTAATTGCCTGTGGGTATGAATCACAGAATTATATTCCAAAAAAAGTGGAAACACTCCATTCCACCTATGCCATGGTAAGTGAGCCACTTCCGGAGCAGGATTTCTGGTTTCGTAATTGCCTGATCTGGGAAACCGCCAATCCATATTTGTATCTGAGAACAACAAGAGATAAACGAGTCTTAATAGGCGGATTGGATGATGATTTTTATTCGCCTGAAAAACGCGATGCCAATATTCCTGCCAAATCAACATTATTACTTGCGCGATTCAAGAAAAAATTCCCGGGAATTCCATTTAAAATAGATTTTCAGTGGGCTGGTACTTTTGCATCAACAAAAGACGGCCTGCCCTATATAGGATCCATCCCCCAGCGTCCAAACACCTCATTTGCTTTAGGCTTTGGAGGAAATGGAATCACCTTCAGTTTGCTTGCTGCCGAACAAATCACTGCAGCCCTTTGCAACCATCCACACCCGGATATGAAACTATTTTCCTTTAACCGTTAACAAAAAACCATGACACCCATCACCCTTGCACAATTCTTTCATTGGTATTATCCATCCGACGGTTCTTTATGGAACCAGCTAAAAGAAAAAGCACCCGAATTAGCAAGCCAGGGCATCAATGCCGTCTGGCTTCCACCTGCCTATAAAGGCGCCTCCGGTGGTTATTCTGTAGGTTATGATACCTACGACCTGTTTGATCTGGGAGAGTTTGATCAAAAAGGATCCATCCGCACGAAATATGGTACCAGGGCTGAATACCTGGCCGCAATTGATGCCTGCCATCAAAACAAAATAAAAGTTATTGCAGATGTTGTCTTCAATCACAAGGCAGGTGCGGATGAGTCGGAAAAAATGTTCGTTCGCAGAGTTGATCCAAATAATCGTAAAGAGTTTCTTAGTGAGCCGTTCGAAATAGAAGCCTGGACAAAATTCACATTCCCGGGAAGAGGTCAGAAATATTCAAAATTCATCTGGGACCATACCTGTTTCAGTGGAATCGACTGGGCAAAAGATATCGAAGAAAGTGGTGTATTTTCTATCCAAAATGAATTTGGAGAAGGCTGGGAAGAGCTTACGGACGATGAATTGGGTAATTATGATTACCTGATGAATGCTGATATTGAATTCCGTAATCCGCATGTTCGGGAAGAGCTTAAATATTGGGGAAGATGGTATCTCGAAACCACTAAGGTTGGCGGCTTTCGCCTGGATGCTGTAAAGCATATGAGTCCCAAAATCATCAATGAATGGGTAGATTATGTTCAGGAGATCTGCAATGATCAATTATTCATAGTAGGCGAATATTGGAATGTGCATGATGTTACAGCGCTGGATGAATACGTTAAAGCCACTTCCGGCAGAATTCAGTTATTCGACGCTCCCCTGCACCATAATTTTTATGTAGCATCCCGAATGGGGAAGGATTATGATATGCGGCATATTTTCGACAATACATTGGTGAAAATTATACCCGAACTGGCTGTTACACTGGTAGACAACCATGATACACAACCATTACAGGAGCTCGAATCACCGGTTGAAGCCTGGTTTAAGCCCATTGCGTATGCCCTGATTCTATTAAGGCAGGATGGCACTCCCTGTGTTTTTTATCCCGGACTTTACGGAGCACATTACAAAGACCATGGTGATGATGGTCAGGAACATGAAATCTGGCTGGCAGCGGTAGAAGAACTACCTGCCCTGTTAAAGCTGCGAAAATCAAGCCTGAAGGGAAATCAGCAGGACTATTTCGATCATCCCAACTGTATTGGATGGGTGCGTTCAGGAACAGTTGAAGAAGAAAATACCGGCTTCGCAGTAGTATTATCCAATGGTTCCGATGGCTGGAAATATATGGAGCTGGGAGCACATCGTGCCGGCAGGAAAATGGTGGACATTCTGGGCAAAAATCCCTCAGAAATTAAATTGAATGAAAAAGGTGGGGCAGAGTTTCCCTGTCCGGCTGGAAATCTGTCTGTTTGGGTAACAAAAGAGCTGGCACAGAATTTTTCTACTCTTTGATACAAAATCGTATTATATGAGAAAAGAATGGAGAAAACTGGCCGTACTCTTTGTAACTGCAGGTGCTATAATAAGTACCAATCAGCTGCAGGCCCAACAACAGGAAATGGGTGGAACCGGATTGAGTCCGCGGTTCGGTGTTAAAGCAGGTTTAAACCTTAGTAATTTTTACAGTGATGAGGTAAATGATAACAACCTGAAAGCTGGTCTGAATGCCGGCGTTTATGCCAAATTACCGGTAGCAAGAGGGTTTTCAATTCAACCGGAATTACTGTATTCGAACAAGGGTAGCAAACGAAGCTATGATAATGCAATACTTGGAGAAGGTGAATACCGAACCAATCTGCATTATATCGAAGTACCCGTTCTCGGTGTAATCAACCTGGCAAAGAATTTCAACATTCATGCGGGTCCGTATGTTAGTTATTTAGCCGGTGCAAACATTACCGATCTGGAATCAGATGGTACTGTAGAAGAAATTGCCGAACTGAATCCAGAAAATCTGAACCGGTTCGATTATGGTGTTGCTGCAGGTTTTGGTATTGATCTTGGACCAACAACAATCGGCGCCCGATACACATTGGGTATGAGAGAAGTTGGAAAATCCGGATCAATAGCCGGAGAAGCTTTTCGTGATACCAAAAACACCAACATTAGCTTATTTATAGGCGTCGGGTTTTAGGTTGGAGTATCCGAATCCCGTAAAAAAGGCTGCCGAAAGGCAGCTTTTTTCTTATGTATAGGATTCAATTCTTATGAACCTTCCTCTAATGGCAAATGCACAAAGAAACTGGTTCCCTGCTCCGGTTTGGAAATAACTTCGATATATCCCTTATGCGATTGGATGATATTCATAGTGGATGCCAGTCCTAATCCCATCCCATTTCTTTTGCTGGTATAATATGGCTCAAATAAACGTCCCAGATTGTCAGCAGGAATTCCACAGCCATTATCCGTAACCTCACACAACACCTTATTTTCCTCAGCAGATAATCTAAGTATCAATCTTGCTTTCTCGGTGGACTCCATTGCCTCAATTGCATTTACTACCAGATTCATAAATGCAATTTTCAATTTACTTTGATCAGCAAGTACATAAAAAGGAGATTGTTGAAAATCCACCACCAACTCCACATTTTTCAACTGCATACTGTCTGAAGCCTGATCTATCACTTCCTGAAGCAATTGGTGTAAACTGGTTTTGTCCAGTTCAATTTCCGAGGGACGGGAACTGTTAAGCAACTCAGTAATAATTGTACTGATCCGGGCACTGTTTCTGCGAATTACATCCAGATACAATAACCCTTCATCATCTGTAATTTCCTGTAATAGCTGATCTGCAGAGAGGCTGATATTATTCAGCGGATTTCTTACTTCATGCGCCAAGGTCCTTACCAACCGACCTGCTGCAGCCAGTTTTTCCGTTTGAAGAGTAAGCCATTCTGCTTTTTTCAGATTGGAAATATCATGAAGAATTCCCTGAATATATTTTCGTCCTTCCATATCCGTTTCAACAGATGCAGAAAAAATACAGGACCGATGTTCACCAGCTGCTGTTTTAATATCTATTTCTTTATCATTGATATCATTTCCTGATTGAAGCAGAATACGAAAATGGGTGGCAAGTGACTCATTCTCCATAAAATCAGTAAGCGCAAATTTTGTAACCGGATCATTGTTGATGCCCAACATTTCAACTGCTGCCGGATTAAGGTCCAAAAATTGAAGCTCTAAATCGGTAATGAAAACCGCATCCATCGATTGTTCGAAAATATTCCTGAATTTCTGCTCATTCTTCCTGATCGCTTTAATATTGGCAGAACGCTCAAGGGCATAGCGGATCGTTCGTTCCAATTTTTCGGTATTCAGATCCGTTTTTACCAGGTAATCAAATGCACCAAGCCGCATCGCTTCGCGGTCAATCTCCCGGTTTCCCTTACCAGTTAATAATATAATTGGTGCTTCACAATTAACTGCGATTGCTTCCCGCAATAAATCAATGCCTGTTTTAGCGCCAAGCCGATAATCCACAAAATACACATCGTAGGCACCACTGCACATATATTCCAACGCCTTACTATATTGATTCGCCCATTCTATTTCAAAATGTCCATTTTCAATTTCATTTATATAATCGCTCGTGATAAAAAAATCATCCTCATCATCGTCAACTATAAGAATTCGGGTCAGCTTCTTTAAAAAAGGCATTTGTCTTTATTGTTTTTCGGGTAATATGATGGAGAAAACAGCACCTTCGCCTTCCTTTCCGGATGCGCTTATAAATCCGTTGTGCCGTTCGGCAATTCGTTTGCAGATTGCCAGTCCGATGCCTGTACCCGGGTATTCCGATTTTCCATGCAGTCGTTGAAATACCTGAAAAATGCGTTGTTCATACTCCTGGTCAAATCCAATTCCATGATCTCTGATATCTATTTGAATATAATTGGAGGAAGGACTTAAAAAATGGGCTTCTTTTTCTTTTTTAGTAAGCGGCTTAGAACTGATCTCCACTTTTGGCGACTCACCGACCCGGTGGAACTTAATTGAATTAGAAAGAATATTTATAAATAATTGCCGGAGTAAAGAAGGTATTGCATCCACCTGAGGAAGTTTACCGACCTGAATTTTTGCTCCGGTTTCTTCAATTGATAACTCAAGATCGCTGATTACATCTTTGAACAACTGATCTAAAGATACAGATTCAAAAGGCTGTTTATTTCGGGTAACTCTTGACAATTCGAGCAAATTTTCTATCAGACTACGCATATGGTCGGTTGCTACCTGCATCCGATTGATATACATAAATCCTTCATCTCCTAATTGTGCTGAGAATTTCTGAAAAAGCCGGGATCCAAAAGTTGTTATTTTTCTAAGAGGTTCCTGCAAATCGTGGGAAGCTGCATAAGCAAACTCTTCCAGCTCTTTATTGGAGCGATTCAATTCACGCAGATTTCGCTGCAGATCAATTTCAACTTTCTTTATATGGGTAATATCACGGGTATTACCAATCATGCGAATTAGATTATTTCGATTGTCCACCACCACCGTTCCTTTGGTATTCACAATTTTCAGGTTACCTTTTCCGGTTAAAATGCTGTATTCAATTTCAAATTCTTTTTTTTCTGTCAGCGCCTCTTTAATTATTCGCTGCACTTTTTCCCGGTCGTCTTCCACAATCTGGTTGTAATACCAGGACATGGTCAGGGGCGTTTTAAAGGAGGAACGTTCGTATTCAAAAATTTCAAACAAGCCATCCGACCAGGAAATTAATTTGGAATCTGCATTCCAGATAAAAATTCCATAATTCAGCATCCGCTCCGTTTCCTTCTGGAATTCTTTATTGGCATTGTATTCCATGGTTTGCTGGTATTGATCGCTGATATCACGATTGATACCATTCAGTTTCAATACAGTTCCACTTTCATCAACAACCGGTTTTGTAACAGTGGTGATGAAAATTCGCTTACCATCTTTACGTTCAATTGAAAAATCATGTCGAAACTCTTTTCCCGATTCAAGGGATTCCTGAATCTTCAGTTTCAATGTATCAAGATCTTTTGGGCAAACATGTTGATAAAACAAGCCCGATGGAATTTGGGGAAGATCCTGCCTGTTGTAACCCATCAATTGGTACATGCCGTCCGACCAGTCCGTTTTTCCGCCAGCCTGATCATGACTCCACATTCCAACTCCCAGCATTTGTTCCGTATCATCAATCAGTTGCCTTGCAGCACTCCGTTCTTCCTCCAGCTTAATTTGCTCGGTAATATCCTGCGAAAGCAGCAGCAGACTTGCCGGCGCGCCATTAGCATTACGGCGCAACACCGTACCAACGGTCTTAAAGATCCTGAAAGTTTGTTCCTTATGGCTCAGCCGGCATTGAAAACAATGCTCGGGTGCATCCGAATTAAGTTTTTTCAATTCCTCCAACACAGCCGGTAAATCTTCCTGATAAACCAGCTGTGACAGGTCCTCTTTCCAGGTGGCCACATCTTCCCAGGAATACCCCAGTATATCCGTTATCTTCCGGTTGATATAACGGATTTTGCCCCTATCTGTATCATATACATAAATAAGGGCAGGAAACAAATTGGTGATTTGCTTAACCAGTTCTTCGTTGCTTTCTCCCGATGCAAGCAACTCCCGAAGCTGTTGAATAGGGATTAAATCGTTTTCTACGGTCATTACAAATTATTGAATTGCTGATATTGCTTCATTTTGTTGTAAAGGGTTTTGCGATCAATATTCAGCAGTTTGGCAGCCTTGGTTTTATTGAAATTGGATTGTTTTAATGCTTCCACAATCATTTCATATTCCGCGTCAATACTTACGGCTTTTAAACTATTTTCATTGAAGCTGGGAATAGCTGGAGCAGCCGGACTCTCAACCGGTAAGGATACCGGATTCAATGGCTGAAAACTACCGGTTGCTGCAACAGCCGGTGAATTCTCTGAATTCAATTTATTATGATATATAATTTCAAATGGAAGTGCCTGTAATCCTACCTGTAATCCATCAGTTAAAAGAGCAGATCGTTTCACCACATTTTTTAATTCACGCAGGTTGCCATACCAGGGATAACTATTGAAAACCTGTTGCACTTCCACGGAGAAATCTGCAATATTTTTTCCCAGTTCCTGATTCGTAATAGCCAGGAAATGACGGGCATATAAAAGAATATCCTCTGCACGTTCCCGCAGCGGCGGTACGTTTATCGAGAATTCATTAAACCGATGGTATAAATCCTCTCTGAATTTACCATTTCTGGCTGCATCCCATAATTTTTCATTACTTGCCACAATTATCCGAAGGTCAAGCTCAATATCCTTGTTGCCTCCAACCCGACGGATTTTTCTTTCCTGTACAACCCGTAACAAGGCCACCTGAATATCATAAGGAAGGTTGGCAATTTCATCCAGAAAAATCGTTCCGCCATTTGCCAGTTCCAGACTGCCAATCTTCTGATTCAAGGCTCCTGTGAAAGATCCCTTTTCATGACCAAACAGTTCACTGCCTGCCAGTTCACGCGACAATGCACCACAATCAATTGCAATAAATGGCTGTTGTTTCCGACTGCTTTGCATATGGATTTTTTGCGCGATGGCTTCCTTCCCACTCCCGCTTTCTCCATAAATAATAACACTGTAATTGGTGGGAGCAACCAGCTCAATCTGTTTGATGATATTCACCATTTCCGGTGTTTTACCGAATATGTATTTACCATCCTCTGATACCGGTTTCGCTTTACGTTGCGGTTGTGAAACCGGAATGCTGCTGTTTTCCTGCTGCTCTATCCCCTCTGTTGAAAGGGCTTTTTTGATGGTTACCAGAATTTCATCCGGGAAAACCGGTTTGGTAACATAATCATATGCCCCGAGTTTTAGCATTTCCACCGCCATTTTTACATCACTATAACCGGTTATGATAATAAACGGAACGGATTGATGAATTTCCCGGGTTTTAATCAATACCTGTTTCCCATCCATATCCTCCAGGCGAAAATCACAGAGAATCAGGTCCGGTTTTTCTGCGCTTATATATTCCAAAGCCTTTCTGCCATTATAAAATTCAACCACCTGATAACCGCGTTTCGTAAGAAAGCGGTTAAGGAGGAGGCACATATCCCGATCATCGTCTATTACCAGAATTTTCTGCATTGGTCTTTTTTTTGTTTTTATGTTAGGCCCAGATGGCGCGTACCTGTGCTACCGGAATATGCAGCAGATCACGATACTTGGCAACGGTTCTCCTGGCTACTTTATATCCTTTATTTAATAAAATTCCTACCAATTGCTGATCAGTATAGGGATTGCGCTTGTCTTCGCGCTCAATTACCTCTTCCAGCGCATGACGAATAACCCTGTTACTGATTACTTCCCCTTCTTTGTTTTCAATGCCTTCAGTAAACAATTCTTTCAGATGAATGGTTCCAAACGGCGTTTGTGCATATTTGTTACTGGTTAAACGGGAAATGGTTGAAATATCCAAACCCACTTTATCTGCAATATGTTTAAGTACCATTGGCTGAAGCAGGTTGATATCGCCCTCTTCAAAATAAGCTCGCTGCATTTGCAGAATTGCTTTGGTAATTTTCATAATGCTTTCGTTCCGCTGTTTAACTGCATACAACAACCAGTTGGCTGACTGCATTTTAGAACGAAGATATTGAAGAGCCGCTTTATCTTTGGTCTGATCGATGCTTTCCTGAAGTGTATCACTTAAACGGAATTGTTCACTGTGAATACCACAAACGATGATTGTATAATCATCTCCATTTCTAAGGATTTCCACATCCGGAACGATATTGTTTTTTGGACTCAGGGAATGTACATCGTTTGCAACAGGGCGCATCGGTAACTTGCTGAGAAAACTGATCAGCTCTCTAAATTCCACATCTGCCAGTTCCAGCTTATCCATCAGTTTTTCAAACCGGCGGTTTTTGAAATCCTCGTAATAATTCTCCAATAAATCGATTGCTTTGCGAACCATCAGGCTTTTTTGACTGCGGGAACGCAACAATAATAACCAGCTTTCACCAATGGAACGGGCTCCAATACCTACGGGCTCCAATACCTGAATAAAACGCAGTATCGATTCAATCTCTTCCGGAGTTGTGAGAAACTGTGAAAAAGAAAAATCATCCGCAAGTGTATCCAGATCCTTTTCGAGCAAGCCGGTATCTTCCAGACAATCAATTAAATAATTGCCAATGGCCTTTTGCCGATCGGTCAGGTTGAGCAGATCCAGCTGGCGCTTGGCATCTTCCCGAAAATCGGCAGGTGCAGCCAATGGACGTTCCGGCATGTCTGATTCATTGAAATAGTTGGCGTACTCCTGTCTGTAATCAGGAACATCGTTGTAAGCATATTCGTCCCAGTCTTTGTATTCTGCTTCCGCCTGGAGATCGTATTTGTCTGCTGGACTGTCTTCTTTATGTTCGGCAACTTCCTCCAAATAGGGATTCTGTTCCATTTCCTGACGGAGATGCAGCAATAATTCCTGACTGTTGTACTGAAACAGGTTCAGTAACTGAATCTGCTGCGGTAAAATTTTTTGCGTCTGCTGTTGTGATTGGTGCTGGCTGATCATAAACACAGGTTTTGTACGGTATATAGAATCAAGCAGAGAGCCAGTTTTGAATAGAGTGGTCGGATTTCTAATTTTTTTTCTAACCAATTGATTATAAGAAGCTTAAACTTTTACATTTGTTGTACGTTAAACAACTTATTTCACCGGGTATATACCAAATGTGGCCAAAATTCCCCATATCGGGGAAAAAAATTTAAATGAAGCGTAATTTATTCCTATATCTGATGATTGGATTCACCACCACACTGATTGTGATGGTTGTATTCAGCCTGATTAGTTTTCAGCGGATGAATACCATGATCCGTTATTCAAATCAGGTGGAACATACCTATAAGGTCATGGGAAACCTAAAAAGCCTCAGTGATGTAATTACAGAAGCGGAAACTTCCATCAGAGGATTTGTGATCACCCGGGATAGCAGTTATCTCGTCCCGATGGATCAAATCAAATCTGATTATAAAGGGTTGATAGCCGAGTTGGGAAATCTTATCACCGATAACCCCAGGCAGGAAAACAGGCTGGCCATGATTCGGAGCACACTTCAACTACGGATTCAGTTATTGGAATCACTGGAACAATCGGTTGATGCCGATTCTTCCCGAAAAGATATCTTGCAAAGGGTGGCAAAAGGCCGCGATCTAATGGCCAGTTTTAAAGAGAACCTGGCTTTAATGGAAGCTGAAGAACAGGCTTTACTCAAAGAGCGATTCCAACAGAAAGAACGGTTCCAAAAACTTACTCCACGCACCCTTAAAATTGTTACGGCAATAGTAGGGATCGTTTTCCTGGCATCTTTTATATTATTGGTTAAAGCAATGCTGGATCGTTTTCGCTTTCAACAGGAACTGCAGGAACAATTGCTTTCCCTCAAACAAAGTAATGATGAACTGACCCAGCTGGCCTTTGCCGCATCCCACGATTTGCAGGAGCCGGTTCGTAAAATCCGGACCTTTTCTGACCGACTGAGAATTCGTCAGAAAGACCGATTGGACGAAGAAGGACAAATGATTCTATCCCGCATAGATGCCTCCGGCAAAAAACTGCAGGGTATGCTGGAAGACATTTCCACCTATATGAACCTGCTGGAGTGGAAAGAAAAAGAAGTTCTGATTTCCACCAAAAAACTTTGGGAAGAGGTGGTAAATGAACAACAGGACCGCATCAACAAATTGAAGGCAACTATTGAAATCGGCGACTTGCCCGACCTTCACATCTATCCCGAACAGGTGCATACTATGTTTAAAGCACTCCTTGACAACGCTTTATGGTATCATAAGGAGGAGGTGCCGCCGGTTATTTCGATCTCGCATCGGGAAGTGGATGTTAAGGAACTAAACATTAAAGGCCTGCCAACACTTCAGAAACGTTACCATGCCATTACCATTCAGGACAATGGGATCGGATTTGAAAACGAATACAAAGACAAGGTTTTTCAACTGTTCCGTCGATTGCATTCGCAGGAAGAGCGATCCGGTAAAGGTATCGGACTCGCTATCTGTCAACGTGTTATGGCCAATCACAACGGCGTAATCGACGCCTTCGCCGAAGTGAACCAGGGCGCCGCCTTCACCATGTACTTCCCCAAAGACTGAGTTTCACCCGACCGGTGGCACCGGTCGGGTGCCACCGGTCGGGTGAATGGTGCAATGGCACGATTATTTAACTGGTGGTGTAGCATCTTAATTGAATCAAACCTAAATCAACTAATTATGTTACGCTGGACACTCATTTTTCTTGTAGTTGCACTGGTAGCAGCTCTTTTCGGATTTGGCGGAATTGCCGCAGGTGCCGCAGGTATAGCAAAAATTTTGTTTTATATCTTTATTGTGTTATTCCTCATATCCCTAATTGGAGGGATGCTTAGAAAGGGTTAACCCTGAAATTTATTGAAAGGACAGGATGACTGTCCTTTCTTTGTACATTTACTTATGAATAAAATTTATATTCTCGTAGCAGAAGACGATGCCGACGACCGTTTCCTTCTGGAAACCGCATTTGCGGAAAATGGCTATAGCGGCAAACTCCAGTTCGTGGAGAATGGGGTAGAACTGCTCGATTATCTGCGTAACCTAAACCCTCAGAATGCAGGTAGCGAGAATCATCTGCCCGGGTTTATTTTGCTCGATTTAAATATGCCCAAAAAAGACGGGCGTGAAGTTTTAAAAGAATTAAAAGAGGATCCCCGTTTCAAAAAGATCCCCGTTGTAGTGTTTACAACCACTAAAAACGAAAACGAAATTAATCGCTGCTACGAATTAGGGGCAAATACATATGTTGTAAAACCCGTAGGTTTTGAAAATCTGGTAAAGACAATTGAAGATATTCGGTCTTACTGGTTTAAAACTGCCCAAATTCCATAAATTAACCGGTTCAATTAAGCGGAACAGTCGCCTCTTTCCCGTTTTTCCCTTTTAACAAAGATTGAATTCCTTTCCATAAACCAGGACCCTTTTTATCAAAAAGATTGGTAGCAAGATTGCGTACCAGAATAGGTGCGCCAAGTCTTGTTAATAAGCCCGTACCCCGAAAAAGAGTTCTGCGCAACAACATATCTATACCCAGGTCCAGACCCAATTTCAGCAATGGATTATTGGATTTAGCTGAAGTAAACATTCCCAGTGAACCCACCAACTTGGTAGCCGGTTCCAGTTCTTCTTCAATACCCATCCAATCATGTCGGACCTGGTTTTTCTGGATTACAAGCAGACTTTTTAGTCGGGCTTTTTCCTCCAGCAAATCACGGTGTGTTCGTATCGGATTTATCATAAATTGATTGTATTATCTGGTTACGAATCATTGGCACCAGAAGAGATTTACGAAATACCAGCAGGGCTATCAATACAAGGAGAAAAAATCCTCCTACTATAAAAAAGCCCGCTTTCATATTATTCATGGATTCACCAATCCACCAGGCCAAACCGATACCTGCAAAAAAAACCACAATCAGTCCGAATATAGCAGCAGCTAACGCCACTACACTGACAGAACTGGCTTTGGCAACTTTTTCTGTCGCATTAACTACCGTAAGCCGATAATAGGTATCCAGCAGTTCGCCTCCGTGTTCCAGCAAATCAGCTGCTTTTGATTTTAATGTATCCATGATGTACTGTTCAGAAGTTAAAAAATGTCGCATTGCCCCAACCCGGCAATGCGACCCGGTATCACTTAACTCATGGAGCGCTTGGCTCTGTTATATTCCTGACCAGCTTCTTCTGCTATATCTTCTGCCTTGGATGCCATTTTTTTAGCTGCCATAGTTGCTTCCGACTTTTTATCGCTCAACCAGGTTCCAAATTCATCGGCCCAGTTTTTTGCATTATCTGCAATTTTGTTGCGGAGGTCTTTTCCTTTTTCAGGAGCAACCAGCAGTCCGATTGCAACACCTGCGGCAGCAGCACCCAATACTCCTAAAACGATTTTTGATGTAGTTGTCATAGTATTCAATTTTGACAGGTTATAAATTTTAATCTGATTAGACGGGTCAAAACTTCGTGCCAGACCAAACTTTACCTAAATTGTACCCAGCTTGCGTTTCAGCAGAAATTCGTGGGGAAAATACTCCCCATACCGATAAGGATTCACCCCCTTGCAAGCGTAAAAATTTGTGGCATTTTATTAGCGGATAATTAAACATGGGTTTAGCCAAGAAAATACTAATCGTAGACGATGAAGAGGATTTGTGTTTGTTGATGAAGATTTATTTCACCCGAAAACAATACGAAGTTTCCATCGCAAACACACTGGAAGAAGGCCTGGCCAAACTGGCAACGCTTAATCCCGATGTTCTCTTTTTAGATAATAACCTACCCGACGGACTCGGTTGGGAGCAGGCACCAGTTTTATTGGATAAATATCCACTTTTGAATATTCATCTGATAAGTGCCTTCCATCCCAATATACCGCAACATGCAGACCAGCATCGGCTAAGGATTATGGAAAAACCCTTTACACAACAACAATTGAATGAACTCGGCTTATAAGAACAGCTAATTTTCAGGTCTCGGATATAAAAAAGGTCCCGGTTGCTCACTGCAAACGGGACCTTTTAATTTCAAAAAAGCTGCTTTTTCCGCCTTATTGTATCGGTTGGTACTCCTTAAATAATTTTATCGGATTTGCTTCCACCAGCTTACGATAGTCAGCCCATTTACCGCTGAAGAATGCATTTATTTTGGTAACGGCTTCACCAAGTTTGAACTCAGCATCCTTCACCAATTGCTCTTCCTGCACACCCGGCTTCACCGGTTTTGCACCGATATAACGACCTGCCAGTTGCAATACAGTCATTGGGGTGGGTGGTTGCTGCGGGCGTCCATAGCCTTGTCGCTCAATGGTTTTTCCATTAATAAATTCGCGGATCGATTTGATTTCTTCCTGCATAGCTTTTCCCGCCTTACGCAAGGTATCTGCATCTTTACCCGTCAAATCTTTCAATTGGGCCTCCATTTTTTTTGTCAGCTCTTCTGCATCACTCAGTCGGTCCATGCCTTCAATCAGTTTATCACTGCTTTTTTTAAGGCGATCTCTTAACTGCCGCTGGGCCAATAATACTTCTTTACGATCTCCCATGCGGGGATCTCCCATCACCGTCAGCATGGTAGAATCCTTTACACCCGCCAGCTCCATTACAACTTTATATGTTCCCGGAAAAACATCTTCCCCTCCCGGTTCCGGTGCATTGGGCCGTGGTTTCGGTGAACCAGGCCTACGGAATCCCTTCTGCTCAAAGCCCCAATAGTTACGATTATACCCTGAATCCGCTTTCCATTTCAGGGTGCGGATCAGCTCATTTTTATCGTCGTAAATTTTAACCCAAAGACTGTCTGCTTTTTTCCTTGCAATAGTATCCAGGCGGGATTTGTCAACCAGGTAGGTCAATGCCGCACCCCTGCGTCGGTTCTCCGCATCCCAGATTCCCCAGGTGCTCCACTCATACCCGGGTGCATTCCGGATTTCCGCCTGCACACCTACCGGAGGAGGAAATACAGTCAGTGCTGTTTTTACTGCCATCCCTTTATTGGATGCCAGTTTACGAAGGGGTCTTATATCATCCAGCACCCAAATCGAGCGGCCAAAAGTGGCAATTACCAAATCCGCTTCCCTTTCCTGAATCGCCATATCATAGGTGGATACAGAAGGATATCCGTTTTTCCATTGCTGAAAGCTGGCACCGTTATTCAGGCTCACCCAAAGCCCCTGTTCGGTTCCAACAAAAATCAGGTTGGGTTCGGTTGGGTCCTGCAAAACAGAAAGCGCATATCCCACCAGGTTTTTATCGGCTGCAAGATTGGTCCAGGTTTTACCAAAATCCAGCGTGCGGAAAATATAGGGTTTGAAATCGCCCCGGCGATAATCATTCACTACCACCATGGCCTCTCCTGCCTGGTGGCGGGAGGGTTGGATTTGCTGCACCCATGACCCCAGGGGCATACCTGGAATCTTACCCCGGAAATTCGTCCAGCTTTTACCGCCATCCTGTGTAAGCTGAACGTTTCCATCATCCGTTCCTACCCAGATAACCCCCTGCTGTTTGGCAGATGGCGCAATGGTTAGTATGGTACAATGATTTTCGGCTCCGGTAATGTCCAGACTGAGTCCCCCATTTTTATTCTGATCAATTTTGCTGGAATCATTGGTGGTGAGGTCACCGGAAATCATTTCCCAGGTCACTCCTTTATCGGTACTCTTATGCAGGTACTGACTTCCGAAATAGATGGTTTTTTTATCAAATGGATCCTGCGCCATACCAGCATTCCAGTTGAACCGCAAAATCGTTTGCAGGTTGGGGTTAGCCGGTTTGATGGTCCAGGATTCACCGGTAGTTACATGGTACCTGCCTACATTCCCCTGCTGGCTCATTGCATATACCCAATTGGCATCTTCAGCATCAGGCATTACATCAAAACCATCACCTCCCCAGAGGTTTTCCCAATAATAGTTCTTGATACCGGCACTCATCCAGGTATAAGCCGGACCGCGCCAGGAGCCATTGTCCTGCATGCCGCCCATTACATTATAGGGTTGTTCGTTATCGACATTGATATGGTAAAATTGTCCAACGGGGAGCTTTTCATCAAAAATCCAGTTCTTGCCCATATCGCGGGTGATGCCGATACCGCCATCATTTCCATCAATTATAAACTTATTGTCTTTAGGGTGGATCCAGAACGCATGGTGATCTGGATGGATGCCATTATAGGGGATGACCACTTCAAAATCCTTACCCCCATCCTCACTTTTGGCAATCATCTGATAAATCAGCCATACCCGGTTTTCGTTCAGCGGATCCACGGCAATTTCCTGGAAATAAAAAGGGCGGTTCGTAACCCAGGCCGGATTGCTGTTTACCAGTTTCCAGTTATAACCACCGTCTTCACTTTTGTAGAGTCCGTTTTTGGTAGCTTCTACCAGCGCATATACCACATTCGGATTATTGCGTCCAATGGCCAGGCCGATCCTGCCATAATCTCCATCCGGCAAACCATTTTCTTTGCCGAGTTTTTTCCATGCTTTACCTCCATCCACGGTCATATACAAGCCGCTTCCGCCGCCGCCGCTCATGAAACTCCAGGGGGTGCGATAGTGCTGCCACATGGCTGCGAAGATTTTATTGGGATTGGATGGGTCCATGATCATATCCGAAATTCCGGAACTGTCATTGGTGTAGAGGATCTTGTCCCAGCTTTGTCCGCCATCGGTGGTTTTGAATACTCCGCGATCTTCGTGAAATGCATAGGGATTACCAATCACTCCGGCATAAACAGTGTTTGGATTAGCGGGATCAATTAACACCCGGTGAATATTCCGCGTTTTTTCGAGTCCCGTGCGAATCCATGATTTGCCCCCGTCGATGGATTTATACATGCCTTCACCAATATTGATGGAGTTCCGAGGATTGCCTTCACCGGTACCCACCCAAACAATATTGGGATTGGATTGCTGTACGGCAACTGACCCGATATTAAGGATTGGCTGTTCATCAAATACAGGTTTCCATTCATGGCCGCCGTTGATGGTTTTCCATACCCCGCCGGAAGCGGAACCCAGGTAAATGATATTGGGATCCTCTACTACAGCATCGATGGCGGTGATACGGCCACTCATGCCAGCCGGACCGATATTCCGGGGTTTCATGTTTTTGAACTGATCGAGTGAAACGGTTTCGGAAACAGGTGCAGTACCCGGTGTTTTTCGGGCTGTCTTTTTTTGTGCAGTTGCTACCAAAGCAGAACCAGCCAGCAGAAAGCCTGCCAGCCCTAATTTTCTCCAGTGTGTCATGTGCTGTAAAAGTTTGAAATTGGAAATTAAAGGATAATGTGGGAACAATGATCGGAAATTGATGAAAGGTGTACCTTAGTGTTTAACCAATAAAACCAATTTATATGCAAAAATGGAACGTGCTTATGGTGGCGGCTGCGATGACGCTTGGATTTTCTGCCTCAGCTCAAACCAAATGGAAACTGGATAAGGGACATTCCAGTGTTCGGTTCTCGGTGAATCACATGGTGGTATCAGAAGCGGAAGGAACCTTTAAAATGTGGGATGGCACGGTGGAGCATTCCAAAGATGATTTTTCTGATGCGAAGATTGCCTTTACAGTAGATGTGAATTCTATCAATACGGATAATGAGCGCCGCGATGGCCACCTGAAAAGCGATGATTTTTTCAATGCAGAAAAATATCCCACTATTAAGTTTGAAAGCACTTCAATGAAACCATTGGGAAATAATAAATACAGCCTCAGTGGTAACCTGACGATCCGGGACGTAACCAAACCGGTAACTTTTGAAGTATCGCATGGAGGAGTAATTGCAGGTGGCCGTGGCCGTAAGGCGGGTTTCAAGGCAACTACTACCATTAATCGCTTTGATTATAACCTGAAATGGGATCGTGCAACCGAAACCGGCGGACTGGTTGTGGGCAAGGATGTTGAGGTTACCGTGAAAGTTGAATTGGACGAAGTGAAGTGAAATAAGTGTCAGACAGGTGTTAGAACAGTGTTAGAGAGGTGTCAGATACATGTTGGAACTGGTGTCTGACACCTAAACGAAAAAGCCCCCGTCCAGAGGGGCTTTTCTTTTTTAGTAGTGTTAAGTGATCCAGATCCAGAATTTGTCCAAATGTAACAACCGAGACAATTCGCTTACTGCTGCTTCATGATGTAAAGATGCACCGGGATATCTTTAAAAAAGAATGTCTTCGGCCATCGCCCACCATTTCCCGATCAATCGACTTTTTTGCCCGTTTTCCGGATTTTTGGCACCAGGATTATTGTTCCTTATTCTTATCGTTATAGGCTTTTTCGGCAGCTTTTGCTTTTTCAAAGTCCAGAATCAATCCGTTTATACAATACCGAAGTCCGGTTGGGGGAGGTCCGTCTTCAAATACATGACCCAGGTGCGCTTTACAGCGACCACATTGAACCTCGGTACGACGCATTCCATGCGTATTATCGGGCGTATAAATGATACTGGTTTTGGAGATCGGCTGATAAAAACTGGGCCAGCCACAACCACTTTCAAATTTGGTATCGCTCTGGAAAAGGGCATTACCACATGCCGCGCAATGGTAAGTGCCGATTTCTTTGGAGGTTTCGAAAGCGCTGGACCAGGGGCGTTCGGTTCCTTTTTGTCGCGCGATATGATACACATCAGCCGGCAGAATTTTTTTCCATTCTTCCTCACTGAGATTGACTTTATCGGTTGAGGAACGAGAGAATACGGGGTTTTTAGATGTATCCATTGTTTTATTTTTATCTTTTGATTGCTGCGAAAAACTGCATTGCTGGAAGGCCAGCAGGCAGGCGAGCAGGACAAATTTCACATACATAGTTCGCATATTTATATAACAAAGCTACGGGCCACTGGTTCGTTTGGATTGTCAGCTGGTTGACAGTTTTCAAGGTTAATCGGGTTTTAATGGAATATTTTTAGGCTCTAACCCGTAAATTTGACATTCATCTGAGTTTTTTAACAACATGTTCAATTTAATTCTATTTGGTCCTCCCGGCAGCGGGAAGGGTACACAGTCGGAGCGACTGATTTCCCGTTATGGTTTGAAACATTTGTCTACCGGCGATTTGCTGAGGTCAGAGATCGCCAATAAAACCACCCTGGGATTGGAAGCCAAGGGTTTTATGGACCGGGGCGAACTGGTTCCGGATGCGGTGGTTATCGGTATGATCCGTTCTGCACTCGATAATAATCCGGAAGCGAAAGGGTTCCTGTTTGACGGATTTCCACGTACCAAGGCACAGTCGGAAGCATTGGATACTTTACTGGCGCAGCGGGATGAGGCCATCAATGTGGTATTGGCGCTGGGAGTTACCGAGGAAGAATTGATAAAGCGCTTATTAAATCGTGGATTAACCAGCGGACGTACAGATGATGTGAATGAAGGCATCATTCGCGCCCGAATCGAAGAATACCATAAAAAAACTTCAGCCGTAGCCGACCATTACCGCGAATTTGGTAAAGTAGTGGAAGTAAAAGGAGAAGGCACGGTAGATGATATTTTCGAAGCCCTCTGCGCCGAAATCGAAAAGCGCAAAGCCGCCTAGACGTATTTCACCCGCCGGGACGGCTTGCGCCTTACCCGGCGGGTGAAATACCCCAAATTATATGAACCAATCCAAATTATACTTCCTGCTGGAAGAATTTCCTGCGCTTCTCACTACCCTTGATCCGTCCACCCCACCCCGCTGGGGAAAAATGAATGTCCAGCAAATGGTGGAGCATTTTATTGATACCACGCTGGTGGCTGCGGGAAAGATTCCCATTCAACTATACACTCCTGCCGACCGACTGCCGCTGATGGTTAAATTCCTGTTCAGTGAGGATCCTTTCCGCGAGAACACCAAGAATCCCTTATTACCAGAAACACCGCCACCCGTTCGGCTGCCCGATATGGAAACAGCCATCTCCGAATTAAAGCGGGCTCTGGCAGCATTTGAAAAAGCCTATGCTGAAAACCCGGAGCGGGAAATCATCAATCCATTTTTTGGTCCCCTTAATTATGCGGGACAGATACAGTTACTCCACAAACATGCAAAGCATCATTTAAAGCAATTTGGTCTGTAAAAAACATAGTTACGGAGGAGTTGTTCCGGTCTTAATACAGTTCTGACCCCTCCGCCTTCCATTTCATTTTTTCATTTACGGGATAACTGGGATGATGTACCTGTTTGAATGGAAGCCGGGCAATATCCAGATTGCAAAATCCGGTAGTTAATGCCATCAGACTTTCAGGTGCTATTTTATTTAGTTGTGGAAAGAGATAACCAAGTTTAACAATCACCACTTTATAGGACAATGGATCAATTGCCAGATCTGTAAAATCACGCAATTCAGTAAAAGAGCGACGGTTATTTAGAATTGCCACATGCAGCCCATTCATATCCACTAATACCGAACCTCGTTTTGTATCAATAGAAGAATCGGGAGATTTAGCAAGTAGTTTTGCCTTGATTTTCACAGGAGAGGAATGAGAATAATCAACCTTTCCGCCAAGCTGGAGACTGACCGAATCCCCGACTTTCTTGTCCCGGCATATTTCGAATGCCTGCGGATCAACTATTCCTGCCACCAGTACATTCCTGGCTTTTTGTTCCAGCAGATAATTTAATACCGTTGTGTTATCACCAGGTGCGCCTGCCGTAGTATTATCGCCGGAATCAGAGATGAAAACAGTGGCAGCCTTACTCCTGCGGGCTTTCTGCCACATAGCAGCAAAACTACCAGATGGCACTTTAATTTGCATTTCAGCACGATGTGCCCAGATCTGATCAGCCATTTTTTCCGCTTCACGTTGTGCAAAATCTACAAATTTCCGGTCGCTCGCAAGTACGAAAACACGCATGGCCGAACGAGGCAAATCTGCCCAGCAATACCCAACAAGAATGGACGCATCCAGAATTCCTTCCTTTTCAGAAAATGCCGGCAAGGCTTCATAAAAAGAGCGCAAGGGCTGCTCGTCTGATGTACTTTTTTCGCCGGGAACCAAAATAGGAATGGTCACAGATGCAATCTGCGGATGAAGATTTTTATCAAGGGCATCCAGCAATAAACGCATCGCTCTCTCTTTTGTTTCCTCAATATCTCGGTGTGGAGCAGTGCGATAAGCGGTCAACAAATTCAGGTGCGCTACAAAACCTGGAGAGATATTACCATGTAAATCAAAACTTGCACTGATTAAAACCTGCGGACCAACAATCATTCTGATTTCCCGCGTCAATGTCTCCTGTGCATCTGCATATCCTTCAACATGCAAGGCTCCATGCATTTCCATATAGATTCCATCCAGCCTGCCAGACTTACGAACAGCTTCCAGGATTTCATTTTTGAGCAAATCAAATGCATTTCGTTCAACCACTCCGCCAGGCCAGGCATATGCATGTAAAGTGGGAATTAATTCAACCCCGGCTGAATCAGCCAGTCTGGCCCAGGCTACTTCTTTTAAAACCTCCCTCCCTCGTTTAATCTGAAAATCAGCCAGCTTCGTACGACCAGTAGAAAACGTATTGGACTCATGTCGAATGCCCAGTGTTAATATGCGCTTTGAAGTAACGGAAACTCCGGCTATCGTATAGAACGGAAGCAGGCAGCTCAGTACCAGCAATAATCGATTCATACTTTATGATTTAAAACTCAGAACTGTCTGGTAGTCCAGAAAAAAAGGCGGCACCAGACCTGCTGTATTCGAAAGGGGGAGAATTTCTTTCGGCAAAGTAAAACCCAACTCGTCCTGCATGAATTTTCTGCGTGCCATACATCGATCATAGCAATCAGGAAAAAGGTTCTTCAATTCCTGCTGAAGTTTATCATCCGCCACCACATATCCATCCTCCATGCGGGAAGAAAAATATTGTTTTGACCTCGGTATAATATCCAGTTGAAAATACATGCCACTACGAATGGTATCAAAGGAACCTTCATAAATCGGAGAACTGACCCATTCTTCAAAATGAATCAGGTGACCGGGATTCAAAAAAACATTAAACTGTTCAAATGGCAGCAATTCCTGTATGCGTGCGTAGATCTCACCTCCAACTGCACCAATTCGCAACATTTTCAACCATTCTGCACAGGCACGAAAATATGGAGCAGCAAACTCACGGATATAGGCAGCCGCTTTCTCCGGCAATTCTTTTTCATTGGCAACCACCCATCCGGCCCTGCATATATTGCTTCCCCAATAAGATAAATTGGTTGAGCAGGGATCACCCTGGCGAATTACACCTCCTGCCGGGCTCGACAAGCCAATATGCTGGTTGGCATCGCTTTTTAATCCGATATGACAACCCAGCGGATATCCTGTGTATTTATACTGCTGCACCATCTCAAAATCAGTGACACCCGCTTTAAAATTTTTAAAGAAATGAATCATGCCTTCTGATGCCATCGTATTGGAGAATTCGAACTGGGCAATTTCAAATGCAGAACAGGTGGCTTTTAATCCATATACCGGCGACATGAAAATATCCGTTGCATTTTCCACCGCCTCATAGCCGCAATTATTGCGTAGGGTATCAGCAATAAATCCCGGGATATCCAGCATTTTTTCCGGTTGTGAAAACTCCATATAGTTGAAATATTTCCACCCCACACAGCCAACTTTTGCACCCTTCACCATCCCCTCTTCAGCAATGATTGCTGCAAGGGGACGGCTTGAATTCCTGGGTTGACTGATCAGTGAGAATGGCTGGTATCGTTCATACCTCAACCGGCCGGCCTGATACAATGGCGAAACCGTTAAATGAGACACACACTCATTTCCTACCAAAAGCAGGGGATCACCCTCCAGTCCCAATATCAGCAAGGCCTCTTCAAAGCGGGGATCAAAATGCACCAGATAAAGCAGGTTCGCAAAATGTTCCCGATCGCCATATATAATCAGATGACTAAACCCCCGGTTATGCATATACGCACGGCAAAGACTGATCCGCTCTTCCAGTTCTGAAACCGGTGGGAATATTAAAGGATTGCCTTCCCCAAATGATGGCCATTCCAGTTTTTTCAGATATACTTCTGTTGATGCCATAGCTTACTGTTTTTTATACTTTGCCGGAATCAGAAAATGTATGATTATCCAGGCGAGCAGATAGACCATGCCGCAGAAAACAAACAGCGTCTGATAACCCGGAATAATATTCCCCTGATTTTTATAATGATCGAGCAAAAGCCCTGTTACCAGCGGAAATAAAATGCCACCTACTGACCCGGCCATCCCGCCGATTCCAATTACAGAGCTCAGGGAATGTTTTGGAAACATATCCGACGCGAGGGTGAAAATATTGGCACTCCATGCATTGTGTGCGGCCGCAGCCAAACTGATAACAAGAACGGCAATCCAGATATTGTCAACATAACTTGCAATGGTAACCGGCACAACACAAACTGCAGCTATAAGCAGAGATAATTTCCGGGCTTTTACAGGTGTCTTCCCTTTTTTTATCATGTAGGAAGAGAGATAACCGCCACCAATGCTTCCTAAGGTAGTTGCTGCATATACGATTACCAAATGCAAACTTGGTTTACTCAGATTCAATGCAAAGCGGCTGGCAAAAAAGGATGGCATCCAGAAAAGGAAAAACCACCAGATAGGATCCGCCAGAAATTTTCCTGTTATAAATACCCAGGTTTCCCGCATTTTGAAAAGAGAAGCCCAGGATACTTTTTGCTGCGGGTTTAACTCTTCTTCATCGCTGTTGATATAATCCAGCTCAGCTGTGGAAACACCAGCAGTTTGCGCCGGTAATGAATATAGATTCCACCAGAAAATTAACCAGATAAACCCCAACGCACCTGTTACAATAAAGGCCCATTGCCATCCGAAAGAAGCCAGCAGTAGCGGAACTACCACAGGAGCCAATACAGCACCCACGCTGGCTCCCGAATTAAACAACCCGGTTGCCAGGGCACGTTCACGTCTCGGAAACCATTCCGCCACTGTTTTAATAGCAGCGGGAAAATTTCCGGCTTCACCAATTCCAAGCAAACCTCTTGCAACCATAAAACCTCCGGTGGTAGATACAAACGCGTGCACCATTGCAGCAGCACTCCAAACAATAACCGAAACTATATATCCCTTACGGGTACCAATTTTATCTATCCACCTGCCAAATAACAAGAGTCCGATGGCATAGGTAAATGAAAATGCCATCACCATTTTACTGAAATCCGTTTCAGACCATTGGAATTTTTGCTCCAGCACCGGCTTAAGTAATCCAATTACCTGACGATCGAGATAATTGATGGTGGTAGCAAAAAAAAGCAACACTACCACCACCCATCGGTAGCTTCCTTTATCCTTCAGTTTTTGTAGTGCAGCTCTCTTCATGCAGAGGATATTTGTATTTCTTTCCGCATTTTATCCAGGATCTGTTCATTCACTTCAATCAGATGTTTTGTAGAACCGGCACGATGCCATTCCGGAAATCGGTCCTGGTGATAAAAGGGTTCAGGGGTTAACAATTCATTTTCCAGGTACGTCAATAATGAGGAATAATAGCTGTCTGTTTCTGCCTGTATCAGGATTCTTGCCCTCAAGGCATTGTATTCATTCAACTGTCGGTTGATGGTTTCAATATATCGGGGATGTTCAGGGAATGGTTCTTTAAATCCTTCCAGTAATGCTTCTATAAATACGCCAGCCCCTCCATCTTTATTGGGTGGCTGTTTTTGCATCAGGGCCGCAATCGTCGGACTTATATCCGTATGTTCAAAATAGGGGAGTTTTCTGTTGCCTGCAATAGACGGCCCGTAAAAAAGAAGCGGCGTAAGCGCACTGTCTTTGTCTATTACCGGATGCCATCCCTTAACACTCTGACCATGATCACCGCCAACAATCAGTAAAGTAGAATTCATCCATCCTTTTCTTTCAAGAAAAGAAATAAATATCCCCAACTGTTCATCCGCATTTTTAATTGCAGTTGCATAGGGAGAACCCTTTCCCCAGATATTACGGTAATAGGGTTTATCCGGACTGGTCATGGTAAGATACCTGCCTTCGTTGCCGGGTGTCTGCAGATGGATGCGCATATACCGAACCGGTAGTTCATCCAATAGTTCCATACTCCGCTTTACCAAATTTTCGTCTGTATAACCATTGTATTGTTCGCAAATATCAAAGCCGCGGGTAACAGATTCATACGCTTTTGAATTCGCCATAAAAGCAGTTAGTTCATCCGCCCCAAAAATATCCTGCAACATTCGGTTCCCTTTTTTCACAAAGATGGTCCCCTCCTGTAATACCGGATTTGGAAAGGAGGTGGAATGCAGTTGACCATATTCTCCAACAGTAGGGTGATGGGGAACAATCATGCAGGATTTTTCAATACTGGTTCCCGCTGCTGCCAATGCATTATAATGGGTCATTCCCAGCAGGGATGGTGCCTGCCAGTGCATACCATCAATGATAAAAACGATTACTCTCTCTATACTCATAACAACACTAAATTATCTTTTATCCCTATCTCTTTCCCAGAACCGCTCCTTTTTCAATTGGCATTACATTTTCCGCATATATCTTCAGCCAGTTATTCTCGAGTTTGCGAACAGGAGGCAGCCATTCTTTCATTCTTTGCTCATATTCAACCGGATCAATGAGCAAATCAATTTTGCGCGCTGAAAGATCAATCCGAATCGTATCACCCTCTTCAACAATTGCAAGCGGACCACCACAGGCTGCTTCGGGCATTACCTGTCCGATCGTGATGCCTTTGTTGAGCCCGGACAATTCTCCATCTGTAACCACAGCCACGGTTGCTGCTTTTCCGGCGCCACTGAGAGCAGCCATGAAGCTACAGGCGAAAACCGTTCCCGGTCCGCCTACCGGACCCATCATCCGCAATACGGCAATATCACCGTCTTCAATTTTACCTTCTGCCAATGCCTGCATAGCAAGATCTTCGTCATTAAAAACTTTTGCAGGTCCTTCAAAAATCCGATTACCGGTACCAATTCCTGAAAGCTTAACAATAGCACCGGCTGGTGCCAGATTGCCTCGAATGATGGTGAGTCCGGGTTCCGTTCGGAAAGGATTATTAACAGGTCGTATGATAGCTTCATCAATTACAATTGCATTGTTCAGTAAGGAAGTCAAAGACAAGCCATCCACCGTCATTACCTGCAAATTTAACAGCTGCTTTAACCGATATAATACCGCCCTCGTTCCTCCTGCGCTTTCAAGATCTTCAATTCTATCAGGGCCATTGGGCCTGATCTGGGTAATCTGGGAAAGATGCCCTGCCTCCTGTTCAAACATTGCTACCACATCAATATCCAGTCCGGCTTCTACCGCAATGGCAGTTAGATGACGTACTGTATTTACAGAACAGCCAATGGAAATAGCCACTCGGATGGCATTTTCAAATGCCCCTATTGTTAATATATCTCGTGGACGGATATCCTTTTCAACCAGAGAAATAATTTGTTGACCCGCTTTGCGAACCACTTCACGCAGTTTATCACTTGCTGCCCGAATGGGTGTAGTACCTGATAGTGCCATCCCCAATGCCTCTGCCAGACAATGCATGGAATTGGCGGTAGCCATTCCTGCGCATACTCCCGGTCCTTTGATGGCACAACGCGTCCAATCTTCCATTTCTGCAAGATTCATTTTGCCCATAAGCAGGGTTCCCACCCCTTTATACACTTCTTCGATATCCACTTCTTTACCATGGCAGTTTCCACCTAACTGATAGCCGCATGGAATAACCAGTGCCGGAATATTCAGTCTGGCAGCCGCCATCAGATGTGCCGGTGTTGTTTTATCACAGGAAGAGAGTAAGATCATTCCATCCAGCACCGCTCCTTCTATCATCACTTCAATTTCATTCACCATCAGATCTCGGGTAGGCATCAGGTACCGCGCTTTTTTTCCTGCCGAGGTTACAAAGTCAGATGGTGCAATCGTATTGATTTCAAAAGGAAGTCCGCCTGCTTCCCGAATCGCTTCCTGTGTTAATTGGGAGAATTCATCCAGGTGCTGATAGCAAACAGACAGTCCGGAGGAGGAATTGATAACCGCAATCTTTGGTTTATCAAAATCCGATTCGGCAATACCCATAGCAATCCACTGGGCACGTCGAACTGCCCAACGCGTACTTCCTTCTTCGAAATTACTTCGCAGTTTACTGCTCATATGCGGTCTTAAGTTTATTTGATTTCATCCACTGGTTTACTGCAGATCCGTTTATATTTCTTACTGGCAGATTCTCCTTTAAAGACAAAGCTGCAGCAGCTCCTGCCGCATAACCCATTCCAAAGCATTGTGCCGTTACGCGGGCTGAAGCCAGTGCTTCATGTTCGGCAGACAAACAACGTCCCGCTACCAGATAATTGGTAGCACCAATGGGTACAAGCGTTTCAAATGGAATCGTATAATAGTCGTTGTCCAGATAATGAATCTGCAACCGGTCTGCACCATGCAGCTCAATTGGCCAGGCAGAAAAAGTGATCGCACCATCCAATTTCCTGGCATGTAACACATCTTCATTACGCAGTTTATACACTCCTTCAATTGATCGGGATTGCCGGATGCCTACCTGGCATCCTGTGTCATTGAGATAGGCTTCTTCAAATCCATCTATTTCCTCCATAAGAAATCGTGCATAAGATTCGGCCTGACGACGTCCTTCCATTTCTGCAAAACTCATGTCTACTGAATTGGTTCCTAATGGCACAGTTCCATCGGGGTAGGTAATTTTTGTCATATTACACAACACTTCCCCTGAATGTGGTAATGGAAACAGGTAAACATGATGTCTGGGCAACCTGTATCTGCCAGCCCGATCTGCTTCAGCAATCCTGCTGTTTATAAAATCAGGATCTACTCTTGCGAAAGCGGCCATATCAATATTGCCCATTTTGAACATCATGGTGGGCGTTTGAACGCTTCCGTTTTTCCCATAATAGCTGGCACAACCAATGGAATGTACCAGCTCCGCATCTCCGGATGCATCAATCACAAATCGCGGATTCACCATAAAAAATCCATCCATACCTTTCAACAAAAGGCTGCGAATGGTACCGTCTTCCTTCAATGATGCTTTCAGGAATTGGGTATGGTACAATACCTTACAATGGTGCTGCAGGAGTAAATCATCCGCCACCCGTTTCCAGGAAAAGGCATCGTGTGGCACCAATACTGTTTTACCAAATGGCACAGGGGCTGTAACACCGTTTCGACGGATCAATGCCTGATAAAACTCATCTGCAAAACCAAACACGAGCTGTTGTATATTTTTTCCACTGCTGAATAATCCGCAAATGGTACCACTGAGGCCGGCCACTGATGCACCTCCACAAAAACCATATCGCTCTGCAAGTAATACAGTTAATCCGCTTCGTGCTGCTGCGATGGCAGCTGAAACACCGGCAGCTCCGCCGCCAATGATGCATACATCCGGCTGATATCGTACAGGTATATCAGCTAAATGAATATCCTGTGTCATGTAAGAGTTTATCTTTTCTGTCTTTGGGAAAGTATTCGAGATTACAGATATGTTTTGGCACCAGTCCCGCAAGGGTATCCATAACAGCCTGGGCAGCAGCAGTTGCAATACGCTCATTCGATTCTGTAGTGGATCCTGCCACATGGGGTGATAAGATTACATTCGGAAAAGCCATAAGCGGATGGCCAGCCGGTAAGGGCTCGCGCTCAAACACATCAATAGCAGCGCCCGCCAGCTGATTTTGCGAAAGGGCCTGCACCAACGCATCTTCCTCAACCAGATCACCACGGGAGGCATTTATCAGGCAGGCGCCAGGTTTCATTATTGACAATAAACGTTTCCCAACCATACGGTATGTGATAGGAGTAGATGGACAATGAAGCGTAATAAAATCCGCTGTTCTGAACAGCTGATCCAAATCATTCGTTTGAGAAATGGAAGGCAATGGATTGATTACATAGGGATCATAAGCCACCACATTCATACCCAGATTGCTGCAAAAACGCGCAGTTGCCAGACCGGTTTTTCCCAACCCGATGATACCAAGCATTTTATTCTTGACATCCCGTTGCATAGGTGAAAATCGCTCGTGCCAGCGCTGTTCCCGTACTGCCCGATCCATACCAATAACCTGTTTGGACAATGCCATTACCATAGCCACCACGTGTTCCGCAACGGTTTCGTCATTGGTGCCGGGTGTATTGCATACATATATTCCCTTCTCGCCGGCAAACTTCATATCAACATTGTCAAGTCCAACACCGGTTCTTACAATCGCTTTCAATTTTACACCTGTTTCAATTACCTCCCTGTCAAAACGGGTGGTTGCCCGAAGGATAGCAGCATCGGCATCTTTGATCAGATTCAGTGCTGTTTCCTTTCTGGTATCTGGTGCAAGCAAAATTTCTACCTGATCACCGAGAATATCCATTCCCTGTTTATTGATCGGTTCAGAAATAAATATTTTAGGGATAGCAGTCATATATGCAGATTATCCGTTTTGTTTATCAAAAATTTGAATTAAGGCACTGAAATCCAGGTCGCCTTTGCCAGCTGAAACAAGGTTATCCATTTCTTCGAACAACAAGGCTGTGCCGGGTAAATGAAGAGACGTATCCGCTGCAACGGCGCTGGCTATGCGCAGATCTTTCCGGTATAACTGTAATTTGAAACCGGGAGAAAAATCTTTCCTGACCATCTTCTCTCCGGTTATCTGTAAGGCTCTGCTATTGGCAAAACCACCCAGCATAACTTCGCGCAGGCGCTCTAAATCTATTCCTGCAGTTCCTGCAAGTGTAAATGCTTCAACAATGCCCTGTGTAGTAAGTGCGGTAGCAATCTGGTTGCAGGATTTGGTGATTTGTCCGGCACCAATTCCACCCATATGATTCACCTTATTTCCCATAACCTGCAAAACAGGCAATGCAGTATCAAAGGCAGTTTTATTTCCGCCCACCATGATGGAAAGGGTTGCCTCAATGGCTCCTTTTTCACCTCCTGAAACTGGGGCATCCAGGCTATCAGCGCCCAGTTTTACCAGGGTTTCATTTATTTCTTTTTCTGTGGAAGCATCAATGGTTGACATATCTATGAACAACTTACCGGAAGTAATTCCCGCAGCTACTCCATCTGTACCAAATACAACTTCTTTAATATGCGGAGTGTCTGGTACAATGCAAATAATTATATCGGAATTTATAGCAACTTCCTTTGGAGAACTGCATGCCTTTGCACCAAGCTTTGTAAGCAGGGCAACCGCAGCTGTATTGATATCATAAACGAATAAAGTGTAACCAGCTTTGATCAAATTGCCTGCCATAGGCAATCCCATTATTCCGAGGCCGATAAATCCGATACCGGAGGTAAGCATATCGTTAGTTTAAATTTATATTCTTTTTCAGAGGGAGGCTGTTAACTGCCGCAGCGTGCTTATTGTGCTTCGCGCACCTTTCATCAGAAATCCCGCTTCGGTACCACATGCAATACAGCGTATCCCCAGTTCCGCATATTTCTGTAATTCAGCAGGATCAGCAAGCAGGATCCCGGTATGTTTACCGGCTTTTTTCGCTGCTGCTATAATCGCCTTAAGTGCATCAATAAAAACAGGATGATCAGTTTGGCCGAAAATGCCAAGCGACATAGACAAATCAGAGGGCCCGATAAATAAGACATCTACCCCTTCTACGGCAGCAATTGAATCAAGTTGTTGCAGGGATTTCACTGTTTCAATCTGAATAATACCCAGCAAATCATCTTCAGTTGTCCTTTGATACGCATCAAAATCAGCACCATACCCGGCCGCAGGTATCATTTTTGCTACGCCCCGAATCCCTGCAGGAGGATATCTCATGGCACGGATGGCAAGTGTTGCATCTTCTGCAGTATCCACACGCGGACACATAATTCCCCCCGCTCCAAAATCAAGTACCCGGTGAATGCGCTGCTTCTGGTGACTTTCAACGCGCACAATAGCAGTGGTGTTTGAATTTTTTATCGATAAAATCTGGTGAAGTGCCGCCTGTTCATCACCCAGGCCATGTTCAAGATCAATAACAACCCAATCAAAGCCGGCCTGAGCAATCATCTCGGTAGTTATCGGATTTCCGAGGCTCAAAAATGTACCGAATACGGTTTCGCCTCTTTGCAGTTTTTGTTTTATTCCTTCCATATAAAATTTCGGCTATATGTGCAAGCAGATAGTTGTTTATAGTAGCAAATAACCAGCTATTTCTTCCCTTTATGCGTTCCATTATTTGCAAAAAGGACGACTATATTTGCCGTATTTATTCTGTGCACCGGCATACCGAATGATTGGTTTTTTTTGGTAGATTGCAAGAACATCGTTTGCCTGCCGAACATGAAACCCATTCACATAAAACAGATTCATTCCGCCAACTATTCTTTCAGTATTGAAGAAAGAGTACGACCCGGTTTCACTGTTCCTTATCATTTCCATAATGAATATGAACTAACGGCCATATTGAAAGGCAGCGGCTCGCGTTTTATCGGAAATAATATCAGCGATTTTACCGACCGGGATATGGTTCTGGTTGGAAAAAACCTGCCGCATCACTGGCATAATAATGAAGATGACCATGGCAGTCGTGTTGAAGATGCAGTTAAATCAATTGTGCTGAAATTTGATTCTGAATTTAACGGAGTGCGTCTGTTTGATCTACCTGAAAATTATGAGATTCAGCAATTACTTGAAAGAGCATCCGGTGGGTTAAGCATAAAAGGAGCCACATTTGATAAACTGGTATCGCTTATGCAACAATTATTGCAGGCCAGCGGTCCGGATCGCATTTCTTTATTGCTAAAGATCCTGCATGAAATTGCGGTTTCTGAAAATGTTGAAACCCTTTCTACCGAAGGAAAACTGGCTGTGTCCTATGAATTTGAGAATCATCGTATGAACCGGGTCTATGATTATATCATGTCCAATTACCTGGATGATATCAGCCTGACCGAAGTGGCTTCTGTTGCCTGTATGAATGAAGCAGCATTTTGTAAATATTTCAAGAAGCGATATAATAAAACCTTTATACAGGTGGTTAGTGAATTACGCATCAGCTATGCCTGCCGTGAGCTGATCAAAGAAGATTCCAATATTACGGATATTTGTTACCGAAGCGGATTCAAGACTTTTTCCAATTTCACCAAGTCCTTTAAAAAAATTACCGGTACCAGTCCGAGAGAATATAAACTTAAGGTGAGTAAACAAAAATGATTACTTGAAGATTTCCTGTCCCGTTAACTCTTCTCCATTCCAGATTCGTTGTTGCGTCCAGGCAGAAGCTGCTTCCTTCCAAAATGGTTGTTCGGGAGAAATTCCCAGATGCGTAAGTCCGACTGTACACATATAAAGCGCGCCGGTATAATTATAATAATCCCTGGCATTAACCTGTTCTCCAACAATTCCTGCGTTCAGATAACCGGCTTTATCAAATGTTCCAGGCATTGACATCATATTTCGGATTACGGAGGTAATTGCCGCCCTGGTTGCTCCTGGTGAGCAGGTAGCAGGAATGAAATCATCCCGATAGGCAAGGTATTCAAGCAGCTGAAGTGCAGCAATTCTATAAACGGAGGAGCGCCCTGTTACCGGGAAAGTCCCCTCAGGTGAAATCATGTTCTCAATCAATTTTGCATAAAGTTTTCCGCGTTCAATACTTTCTTCCAACGATATTTTGGTCTTTAATCCAAGTAAAGAACATTGACGAATCGTTTCAATCAGCAATGGATGGATAACATAACTGTTATAGTAATCGCGATGAAAATCCGGACCATCTCCATAAATTCCATCACCCAAATACCAGTCGTCCATTTTTTTAACTGCATAACGGATTGTTTTTTGATTGGCATTGCCGGTAAACTTAAGGATGGCCGTTTCGATGATTGCAGGAAACAATAACCAGTTACTTGTATTCGGTTTAAATAAACGATGCGTTTTCAACGCTGAAATAATATTGTTTTGCTGTTCTTTGGTAAGTGGCTCCCACAACTGCTTTGGAGCTAACAGTAAGGGATACGCGATATAAGCTGCATGAACAATTCTTTCTTGGGTTGCCTTTCCAAACAGGTAATCAGGGGAATCCGGATTGCTGGCATTGATGAGTGATTTACGGGCAAGTTCAATATAAGCTGCACGCAGGCTGCCTTCCATTGTTTCATCAGCACCGAGAGAAAGCCAGGGTGCCATTCCGGATAAGGTGCGTCCAAATGCCTGAAGTGGCGAAGTTTCAATATTGCTTTCTCTGGTTTCCCAATCTTTACGCGGAAATTCCTGTCGCAGTTTTTCTTCACTCAGTGGTTTAAGTACCGGATCAGCAATCTGCTGTAATAATTGAATGGTGTATGTACGATCTTCCTGTCCGCCTTTTTTATAATATTTCACCAGCTCAGACCCTGCCAGCAGAAAGGCACCTGTTCCATAGGTTTCAGAATCATTGAAGGTTACATCTGTAGGGGCATCACCCACTTCCTGCACATAACCAAGCTTCCCGTTGGGATGTACCGATTCCTGTAAAGCCTTCCATCCTTTCTCTACTGTTTGACCAAATTGAGATGCTGACAATATGCCCTGATTAATTCCCCATGTTATGGCATACACGTAAAATCCGGTTCCACTGGATTCTTTCTGTGGATAATTTTCCGGATCCAGCAGACTTTGACTCCAGAACCCATTCTTCATCTGCAGCCGTTTGATCTTATAGGCAATCTCTTTGTACTGATTCAAAAAATAGGGATAGTCCGGGTGTTGCTTTGGAAGATATTGTAACACACGTGCCAGTCCGGCAAGCACCCAGCCATTACCTCTCGACCAGAAAATGGGCTGCCCATTGGTTGATTTCATGGTAAAAAAGCGATCGTCTCTGAAATAGAGGCTGTCTTTTTTCGAATAGAGATACGTGGAGGTTCGCTTATATTCCTGCACCATGAAATCCATGTATTTGGGTTCATTGAAAACCGTTGCCATGCGCGCATAAGCGGGTGGTGCCATAAAGATGGCGTCGCACCAGGACCACCATTCCCACCAGTATTTATTTTTATCAAAACTGATATCCGGCTCCAGTTCCCGACGCATGGGTGCGTCCATTACAAAACGCGATTTATCGACATACTTTTTATTGTTATCTTTCTCATACAACTCAATAAATACCTGTGAAATGGCCAGCACATTGGCATCATAAGGTCGTGGCACTGTTTCCCAATTCACTCGTTCACCCATTGCTTTGATTGAATCCAGCCAACGCTCTTCACCCGACACCTTATGCAAGGCCATCAGTCCGATATAAAAAGGCCCGTATTCCCAGGAATTCCATTCTTTTCCGGTGGGGTTTTTCAGCTGCCAGTCAGCCACTTTATTCATCAGCTCCAGCATGTTAGCCGGATTACGTGTAAACACCTGTTTCGACTGCGCTGAGGCATAACCGTAAGTAAGCAGGAAAACCAGGCCATATCCAAGCCTTTTGATCATTGTTCGTATCATCTGTAAAAACTTTTTGCGTTGAACACTTCTTCTTTTATTCCAGTTTTAACGGCATAGGTAAAGCCGGGTTGGATACTGTAGCCACCATATGCACCTGTTGGAGCCAATGCTATAAATCCAACCTGCAGGTCCCTGCTTTTATCGGGATTGATCTTTACTATTTTCTCCACCGCTTTTTTGCAGGCAGCTTCGGGTGATAAGCCCTGTTCCATATAGCTCACCACCAGGTGTGCGCCGGCAATGCGGATGATTTCTTCACCAACACCGGAAGCAGTGGCTGCTCCGGCAGCGTTATCTACATATAAGCCCGAACCAATGATGGGAGAATCACCCACACGGCCGCGCATTTTATAGGCCATTCCACTGGTTGTACAGGCACCACTCAGGTGGCCGGCACTATCCAGCGCCAGCATGCCGATGGTGTCATGATTGAGTTCACCACCCAGCCGGTTTTCAATATTTTTTTCGGGTTGATAGTTCGATGTTTTAAGCCACTCTTTATAATCTGCTTCGCTTTCAGGTGTAAGCAGGTTCATCTTTTTAAATCCATTGGCAAGGGCAAACTGAAGCGCGCCTTCCCCGGTAAGATAAATATGCGGGGTTTTTTCCATCACCATTCTGGCAACGGAAATGGGATGCATAATCTGCTCCAGACAAAGCACTGCACCGCAATTAAACCGACTGTCCATAATGCAGGCATCCAGCGTTACTATTCCTTCGCGATCCGGTAAACCACCATAACCAACTGTTCTGGCATTGGGATCTGCTTCTGCCAGTTTTACACCAGCCTCCACTGCATCCAGAGAAGATCCGCCTTTTTCAAGTATCGGCCAGGCTACTGCATTGGCTTTACGACCGTAATTCCAGGTGGAAATAATAAGTGGATTTTCTTTGCTTTTCCGTTTGCCCTGAGCAAATGCTGCGGGAAGCGGGCCTGCAACACCTGCGAGCAAAACAGCTTTTACTAATTCCCGACGTTTGATATTCACGTTTAAATTGATTTAAAGTACAGGCTCAAAAGCCCCCTGGTAAAAAGAATTCAATCCTGCTTTTCTGATTAAGGGAGCGACCGGTTGTTGTTAGTGTTAGGCGATACAACTTTGCTCCCCAGGATGCTTTCAATTTTTCATCATCCATTAATTTCTCTTCCAGCTGAAGACGCATCTGCCGGTTATTAAATTTCATAAGTAATACCGGAACACCTTCAGCATTTAAAAATTGCACCTGACCATCTGCGTTAAGCACCGGCCTTGCATAACTCATAAAATGCAACCGCGTGGAATCTTTATAGGCAGAAAGCCTGAATTGATCAGTTAGTGTAAGGCTGGACCTTTCCCTGTTTAACAAAAAACTGCGCTGCCAGAATGAAACAGCGGCAGCAGCAGGATATGCACCCGCTATATCCATTGCTACTGCAATATTATTTTTTGTAACAGACGTTGAGATAGAGCCCGCTTTAAATTTTCTTCCCTCCTGTTGCATAACACCATTGATAGTTGGACAATTATGCCATTGAGATTGCATATTCCATAATTCGTACCGGCTACTGCTAAAAGTTTGTGCGGTATAAACACCAACGCCGGCATCTACAAGTACGGGTTTCCCCCGGGCGTAAACTATAAAATTGCCCACATCATTGTGGTTATGACTTTCATCATTATGTCCTGCCTGTGCAGCAACAAACAGGTTATTATTAGTGCTCCGCAGTATATACACCCCCAAATCATCGAAAATACGAACGGATGCAGCCGGAACAACTTTGTTCATTGCTGATACCTTTTCGTAAACCCTGGCTGTTTCAAGGAAATCAGTAATGCTTTTTGAGGTATAAAAATGAGGCGTTCTATGGATAAGGCTCCCAGCAAAGAATCCCAGGTCTTCATCCTGAAACATCCTTGAAAATTGGTAAACGGCTGCTGCATTCGGATAGGATACCGGACTGGCATCTGCAAAATTTACAAAATAGTTGTCAGCTATATGAACATCATAAATATACCTGCCCATCCGGTGCAATAAGCCTTTGTCCTTCCATTGCATTTTGCCTTCGAAAAGTTCTGTAGCCAGGTCAAGCAGTCTGATCAGTTTTCCTCCTGCAAGGTTCCAATATGACGGACCTTCATCACAACCGCCGTCTTCTGGATATTGATTGATAAAAAAATCAGTGCTGCGCGCTATTTTTTTTATCAGGAGGTTAACCGAATCTGCGGAAAGATCCGCCATCAGAGCAGTTTGAAATACATTCTGATTAATCCATACATTCCAGTTATTAACTGGCTTCCCGGTAAAACCCATCCACCAGAAATCGGAACGCGATAAATACGGTTGCAGGATCCGTTTTTTGAGTTCTGTATTGGTACGCTTAACCAGCATAGGCGAAACGGCATTCAATTCATTCTGCAACATAAACACAATGGCACTTAACTGAACTGCAGTTTCAGCATTCACCAGACCGATCACTTCTTCCCCGGGATCGGGAAGATCTGCACCGGCTTTTTGCAATACCACAATTGCCGGAATTTCCCAGGTTGATTCTTCCAGCGTAGCCCATAATCCGTTTACCAGTGCAGGCAGGTATTTCGATCCTCCTGCAATCAGTTGTGCCACTACCAGATTTCCAAGTGCAATTCTGCGTTCATCCTGCTTTTTCTCAAATCCTGCCCGAATGCCCTCTTCTTTGAATTCGAGAAAACTGGTGGCAGGTAAAGCAGGCCATGAAAAATCGAGATATTGGTCGGCTTCCTGAAGCAATTCCGTTTTGATACTATCCGGTAATTGCCGGATACCCAGCAGGTATTGCTCTTTTGTTGTTTTTTTCCAGTTTGCCAGTACAGGTTCTGTTACAACAAAACCTGAAGTTTCAAGCGCAGCAGAGAGGTAATTACGTGCCGTCTGCTGCGCCTGAGTACCCTGTACTATCAGCAGTACCATCCATCCCAGTAAAAGGAATCTGAAATATGGATAGTTGCGCGTGTACATGCGGGTATGATTAGTTACCAGTTGGGATTTTGTTCGAGATTCGGATTCAATGCCAGCTCTCTGGTTGGCAGTGCCCAAAGATAATCTCTGTCAGCATTAAAGGTTCTGAATCCATTGGCTTCCAGTAATACATAGCCGTTTTCCAGATTTGGCGTTACACCACCCGGATTTTCGGCAGGAAAATATTTACGGCCAAGCATGGCTCTTGGAAGCGCTGTTTCTGCAGTTTTCCAGCGTAAGAGATCCCAATAGGCATGTCCTTCAAATGCCAGTTCCACGCTTCTTTCGCGACGAATTTCCGTGCGCAGATCCAAGCCATTGGCACTAACAAAAGCATTCGTCAGCAGCGGCAGCTTGGAAACATCTCCCCCGGTTGCCCTGTTACGGAGTGCATTGATGGTAAGATTCAGATCCGCATCACTGATGGCACCATCTATTTCATAGGTTGCTTCTGCATAGTTCAGCAATACTTCGGCAAAGCGAAGAATATTGAAATTGACATAGCTGACGTTGGCAGTCCAGTCGCTCACTATCCAGTACTTGCGACTACGATAGGTGGTTCCCGGAATATATTGAATCAGTCCGCCTACAGAAGGAGTGATCATGGTTCTGTTGTGCACCGACATTTCCAGCCGCGGATCGCGGTTTCTGAATTCTGTTAGCGTACTGGTTTGTTCATCCGTTGAATCAAATTCAGACTTACCCATTGGTAACCCATCCTTATAGAGATACAGATCAATCATTGTTCTGGTTGGCGCTATACGGGCCTGATCAAGGTAGGTACGACCGAAGCTGTGGGAAGCGATATTATTCGTCTGGTTCTGGCCATATAAGCGTACCAGGATATTTTCTTTATTACCGGCATATGTGTAATTTTTCTGTGCACCCACCACAGCCTGAACAGGGTTGCCATTGGCTCCGCCATCATACTGGAATTCGTAGTAATAACTATTGGCTCCTTCTGTAGTATACAGGTTGTGTTTACCTTCTGTTATTACGGTATTGGCAGCAGCTTTTGCTATAGCCAGATTGCTCTGCGCAGTTGCAATTCCCCGTGATTTATCCCAGGTGCCTTCAAATAATCCCACTCTTGATTTATATGCCAATGCAGCAGCACGGGTAATACGACCATATTCAGTGGCGGACATTGCATCGGGCTGCGGACAATTGGCTGCTGCAAAATCGAGATCAGCATAAATACTGTCCACAATTATTTGGCGTGCAGTTCTTGGGGCATACAACAATTCATCACTTTGCGTCAGTGTTCTGTTTATTAACAACACATCTCCAAATCGTTTTACCAGTTCAAAATAAGACATGGCGCGAAAGAACCGGGCCTCTCCCACATACCGGTTAATTTCGGCAGCTGTACCTGTTACCTGTCCGGATTTTTCGATGATATTATTGGCTGCGCGAATGGCTCTGTAATAGTTCGACCATTCTGCCCAGGTGGCAGGAGCCACACTGGAACCATCACCAAAACCCACCGATCTGTCGCCAAAGGATTTGTCGGAATAATTATCCTGCAACGGTGTTGGGAAACCGGAAGGATCATCGGTTGATAATCCATTCAGGAAGGTGTACAGGTAATTGGCTGCCTGTGCAAGATCAGAACTGGTTTTCCAGAAATTACTGTCAGACAACTGCGATTCAGGCTGCTGATCCAGTTTTTTAGTGCATCCGATTACCAATGCCAACACCGCAATTACCGGAATCAGTATTTTTTTTCTGTTTATTTTATAGCTGTTCATGAAGTTCGTTTTTGCTTTAAAAAGTTACATTCAGCCCCAATGCCCATGTTGCAAAAAATGGATAGGAGTAGGAAACATTATTGGGACTTTCCGGATCAAAGTATTTGTACCAGGCTTTGGTGGCAGTCCACACATCCTGACCACTAACGAATACCCTTACCCGCTGAATTTTAACAGAACGGGTCAGGTTCTCCGGAAGAGTATAACCCAATTGAATATTTTTCAACCGAACATAGGCTCCGTTTTGTACAAAGGCACTGTTGATTCTGGTATTGGTTCCCCCACCGGCAATGGGTCTTGGGAAACGTGCATCGCGATTGTCTTCTGTCCAATAATTGCCCGGATAGTTATCGAGCGGATAACGCCAGGACTGCATAAAAGGAATTACCTGATAAGGATACATCATGTAATCACGACGGCCAACGCCCTGCAGGAAAATGGAGAGATCAAGTCCTTTCCATTGCGCACCCAGGTTCAGTCCGAAATTATACCGGGGAGAAGTATTGCCGAGATAAACCAGATCGCCATGATTTCCGGGGGTACCGATACCGCCATTAATTACGCCATCACCATTTACATCCTGGTACCTGATATCACCCGGAGCCTGATTGGTGGTTCCAAATTGTTTGGCACTTTTTTCCACTTCCTCAGCAGACTGGAAATAACCCTGTGAACGATATCCGTAGATGGAATTGATGGGCATTCCGGGTAAGGCAGCATTCAATCCTTCTGTATACACCACATTGCCGAGGTATTTGGTGATTTTATTCTGGTTGTCGCTCAGGTTGGCAGATACATAATATTGAAACTCACCAATGCGATCTTTCCAGGACAGTTCCAGATCCCATCCCTTTGTTTCCATGGCCGCGGCATTGGCAGTACTGGGGGTTACGCCTAATACAGCTGGCAGGTTAACCGGAATCAGCATATTATCGTTCACCCGCTTATACACGCTGAATGATCCGCTCAGGCGATTTTTCAGCAGACTGAAATCAATACCCAGTTCAGAGGTTGTAACTGTTTCCCAACCCAGACCTTCAGAAGGAAGATCGCGCTGGTAGATAAAGGTGGTGGCTGCATTGTTGAACGGATAAACACCGTTGATGAGCAGGGGCGTGGAGAGGTAGTTGTTTTCGTATAGTTGTCCCAGTTGTGCATTACCAAGTTTACCCCAGGAACCACGTATTTTAAGCTCATCAATAAGTTTGCTTTCGCCAAACCAGTTTTCCTGTGAAATCCGCCAGGCGGCAGAAACGGCAGGGAAGGTTTGGCTTCTGTGGCCGGGTGCCAGGCGGGAGCTGGCATCCTGGCGTACAGTTGCTTCAAGAAAATATTTGTTGGCAAAATCGTAGTTGATTCTGCCGAAATAGGATACCCAGGTATTAGCCTGCAGGTTATCAGACAAAGCTGTAACAGGCAGGGTAGCATTGGTGGTATAATTGGTGGTAGCCAGGTTATTATTGATCAGATTGGTTTGCGCTCCATTCATCCGGTCATAATCATAACTCTGGTATTGAAAGCCACCCAGTGCGCGGAAATTATGGTCGTTAATTGAATAATCGTATTCTGCCAGCAGGTTGGTGGTGTAGGAGACCTGTGTGGTACGGTATTTATAGAGTGAATTGGAGCGGTTTACCCAGGCGTTTTGTTCAAAATTGCCGCTCGCTTTTACAAACGTATATAAGGGAACCGTTTTATTGAAGATATTCTGGTTGGTTTGCTGATAATGCGGGCTATAGGTAGCACTGAGTGTTAATCCGTCTACAATATTGGCCGCCTTTAAAGTGAAGACCGCATCAAAGAGATTATCATTGATATCATTATAACCACCTTCTCTGAGGGTTGCATAGGTATTTACACCGGAAACCAGTTTGGATTCATCACCCGGCACAAAAATGGGATAGATGGGGCGCAGGTTGTAGATATTATACAGCAGCCCGTAATCGCCTTCCAGTGTACCGGAGGGAGCTTCGATTTTGTTTTGGGTATAAGAGATCCGGCTATCGAGCGATAAAATTTTATTCAGTTTGGTGGTGAAATTGATCCGGGCATTGTAGCGCTTGTTACCATCCGGGCCAACAGTGAACATGCCTTTATTATCGTTGAATCCCAAACCAACAAAATAGCGGGTAGTTTCATTACCACCGGAGATGCTGGCATTATGGTTAACAGCACCTACGCGGTCTTTGATGGTCATATCCACATAATTCATTTCCTTATAATAAAAGGTGTTGCGCGGATCGTCGGGTACCAGGGTAACATTGGGATCTTTAAACCAGGCAATCTGCTCATCAGTAAAGGAAGGGGAACCACCGTTGTTGATATTGGCGAGGTTTTGAATTTCAGCACTGATATGGAAGGGTACGGTTTGGGGTAAACTGAGGGGCTTTTTGGATTGCGCCATCATGGTGTAGTTCACCGTAACCTTTCCGGATTTTCCGGATTTGGTGGTAACCATCAATACACCATTGGATGCTTTGGCACCGTAGATGGCGGCAGCGGAAGCATCTTTCAAAACAGAGATGGATTCGATATCATCGGGATTGAGAAGGGTGAGGCTGGGGTATTCCACACCATCCACCATCACCAGCGGACTGTTGGTACCATTGAGGGAGGAAATGCCCCGAACGTTTACATTCCATCCTTCGCGGCCAGGTTGTCCGCTGCTTCGGGTAATAACGAGCCCGGGAGAGAGCCCCTGTAAGGCCTGAACGGCATTAACCACGGGTCGGTTTTCGAGCGATTTTTTTCCAATTACGGAAACCGAGCCGGAGATGCTGGCTCTTTTCTGGGTGGAATATCCTACCACCACTACATCAGACAGTGAGTTGTCTCCGCTTTTCTGCAGGGTGATGGAATGAAATTTATTACCGGCAATAAATGTAAGGGGTGTAAAGCCTACAAAGCTGATTTCAATTTTTTCGGTTGGGGATGCCTGTAAGCTAAACTCACCGTTGTCGTTGGAGGTGGTGGTAACCTGTGTGCTGGTGTTTCGGATGGATGCGCCGGCCAGGGGGCTTCCCGCATCATCGGTAATTTTGCCTGAGATGGTTTGTGCGAAAGACAATACCGTCAGGCAGATGCCACAAAGCAGCAGTAGCAGTTTTTTAAAGTTTTGGTCTCTGGTCATAGCCTTATCTTGTTTTGAATGATAGCAAATAGATGCCTGTGCCACAAAAACAGCAATACAGTATGCTCACAAATAGAGCAATAAATCAATATATTTTCTTGAAAGCCAGAATAACAATAGGGCTATTGCCGGATGGGCATAAAAGTTCCGGGGTGTTTTAACCTATGGCAATTCAGCAATCGTGAGACTGTATGTTACACAGTGCGCGTGTTCATATTACAATTAAAATGAACGGTCTATTTAATAAGTCAAATATAGATGGAGGTTTAGAGAGCAGCGTTTCCAAAATTTGCTAAATAAAGTAAAATTTTTGCCGGGGTGGGTGCACCACAAATTATTCAAATTTTCTATATGATTTGTAGAATATTATGGTGAACCATCCCAGCTATAAAAATAAATTAATAATTGTGGAACAGTCCTACACTATTGGGCATTTAAGTTGGCATACAAAAAACTAGATTTGTTTTATTACCACATTGAACATGAAATCTCATTTGCGACACTTCATTTATTTATTTGGACTATTAACAATTTTAGGAAGTTATATCTTCTATATACCTACCCCTTATATATTTTTCACTATTTCAATCCTTGGATTTCTACTATCTCTTATTGCACTTATTTTCATTATTAGGAACGATCCATCCAAACCGATGTTGATTTTTTTGCTATTCGGCATCCTGACATTCTTTCTTCGACCACTTGTTAAGGATTGGGTAATTAGTAGAAAATATATTTCATTGATAACTGACCATCAAACCGAATTTAAAAAAGTCAATGAAATACTAACTTCCAAAAAAGAAAATATTTCCTACCCGACAATATCAGGCCAAATCGACAGCATTTTATCTCCTGATGAAATAAACACGCTTGAACAGTTTCTGAAGGATACAAAGTTGTTATATATAAAAAAAGATGAAGCCAAGATATTCTATGCCGTCTGGGGAGTGCCATTAAATTCGGACTATGGAATAGTCTACTTTTATTCCGGAATTATCCCAACCAAACATTATAAGCAACTGAAGGGAAACTGGTATTATGATTAATCTTTTATACACAAAATAAACTTGCTGAAATTATATCGCAATAAGCATTCGATGAAAACACAACTACTACTGTATATATTCCTCGTTTCTGGAATTTTTTGTTTCGGACAATCTACAATACAGAAAGAGTGCCTAAATAGACTTGCAATTAAATGCCACGATGTGGAATTTAAAAAAACAACAGATAGGATTAAAATTAATGGGGATACGATTGAATTTAAAAGAAGTAAGATTGTTGTTAGTGACGCGCGAAAGGAGGTGTTCGAATTATTTGAGAATGGACTAATTTACCCCGCATTAATTATTGGAGCTAGCACAGGCGGTGATGGTCAATTTAAATTACCATCAATCGAAGTAATCGAAACAATAAATATGAGTTCGTTTGAACCAGAACCTGAACTTAATTCTTCAAATAAAACAAGGACATTCTCTTTTTTGGTTTGGAAAAAAGGCATGGCAAATCCATACTTATACCTGCTACAAATAAAAAATGAAGATGCAACATTACAAATGAGCTATTCAGATTTTGTTAAGGGTGCCCATGTCATTAGTTTGGGATTCTGTTCCATTTTAATTTAAACTGCCCAACAGGTACCTGCTGACAATTACTCTCCATGTATTGGTTCACCTTCAGTTATGGTTAATGCATGATTATAGGCTTTCAGGGTATTTATAGGGTTTTCATAGGGTATTTATAGGGTTTATCTAGGGTGTAAAGCCTATAATTACCAATTAAATATTCATTAAAAAATCTATAAACTATTAGACTTAAAGCTTTTATTACTTATCTTAAGACAATACATCAAACCTTTACACCTATGGCCAGTAGTACAACCTCCATCCTTAAGGATTTTAGTGGTAAACTGGGCGATCAGTTTGTATTAAAGAGATACGGCAACAAATCCGTGATCTGCATGCTCCCGCAAAGGGATAAGCGAAAAAAGAGAACGGAGAAACAATTGCAGAATAACCAGCTGATGGCAACAGCAAATGAGTTGGCCCTTGATATTATTGATGATCCGGCAAAAAGAGATGCAGCACAACTCTTCCTGAATGTTACACGCAACAAATTATACACGAGCCTGGTACGGCTCTATTTTCAGCAGGTTAAACAGGCAAAGGAAAATGGAGAGGAGATCCCCAATCGTATTACAATTAATCCCGCCTGAGGTTACCGCATTTCTTGTAAAGCGAAAAATTGTTTAATTTCACTGTATGAAAAAAGTAATAAAATACTGGAGCTCATTGTCGAAGCAGGAAATTACTTTTACAATTGACGAATCACTCAACCAATTAAAAGGAAAAGATCTTGCCCCTAAAAAACTAGCAGAGGCAAATCAGTTTTTAAGAACTATTAAATCGCCTTTACCAAAAGCTCCTAAATAATTAATGACAAGCCTCCGTTTGGAGGCTTTTTTAATTTCTACATTTAAAAAGGCCGGAAAGAATTCCGGCCCTGCTATATATATATTCCTGACTTTAATATTCAGGTTCTAAAAATCAAACAAATCGCCCCAGGAGCTTTTTTTCTTCCTGTACTGATACTCTTTATCAGATTTATAATCCTGCCGGGGTGGGTAATTATCAGGTTGATTAGTTGGCGTGTTTTGCGAAGAACGATCAATGATCTTATCCAACTCTCCCCGGTCAAGCCATACACCCCTGCAATCCGGACAATAATCAATTTCAATACCACTTCGTTCAGTCATAACCAGACTTACATTACAATTAGGACACTTCATGATACTTCTTTTGCTTCTAAAATCGTCAAAAGAAATTATTTAACTGTTTTCAAAATGTTATAATTAAGGCCGGCACATCTATTTCGCTACCAGTATCTTCTTCTTCAAATCCAATCCCTTACTCCCGCGAACCTGTACAAAATACAAGCCACTACTAAGATTCTGAACAGTTTTGGTTAGTCGTAACGGACCACTGGCTACCGATCCATTATACAACTCTGCCACCCGCTGTCCACTTGCCGAATACACCTGAATAACCAATTGCTGCGCTTCCGGTATTTCCAGTTCCAGATTAATTGTTCCATTGGTAGGAATCGGATACACCCTCAAGTTACCCACCGGCTGTACACCCGGCTCATCCGGTAAACGTACAAAGGCTTCGCCAACAGTTGTTTTGTTTTCCCTGTTTCCTGTATAATCCATGGCTTCCATAAAAAAGCGATAGGTTTTACCGGGATCACCAAACAGGATGATACTGTCTGATTGTCCGCCCTGAATCGGCACCCACTCTCCGCCATCTTCCGACATATACAGATGGAAATAATTTACACCGGATCCAGCATCAGTTGCACTATAACTAAGCAACATCATCGAGTCTTCCAATACCTGTGCACGAATTTGCCCGCTTGGCTGCAATGCATCAATGGTATTTTTCCAGGTATTGGTAAGTATCGGCTCATTGGTATCAAATATGATGGAAGCTCGTGATATCATTTCTGTTCCATTCGCCAGATTCGCTACCGGATTCACGGAATAGGAAACGGAACCCTCACCCGACGGGTAATTTTTATTCGGAGGCAGGAACCCATCAAAATCAGGCAGATCGCCGGTAGCCGGATCAATAGATGTAAACTGCCAGCTAACAATACCGGTGGCTGTATCTATGAATGCATTAATCCGAACCCGCATATTCCGGTAAGGTGCCAGGCTGCGTTCCATCATAAATTGCTTCCGACCCTTCGGAACCCGGAATGCTTTTTTGCCGATCGTAATATTTCCAAACTCAAAACTGCTGAGATCAAATTTCGTTTTATCCAGGGTATCCAGAATCTGGACAATCTGTGCATCCGCTTTGGCGGTATCTACATTCTCAAACATTACAATAAACGGCTGACGATCTTTGTTGTTTACAAAACGGGCTGCCTTATAACCACCCGGACCATAAATCGCATTCGGATCATAGGAAGTACGGGTTTCGGTTTCTTTTTCTTTTTCCTCAATGATGTCTTTTTCCTTGTTCAGCATTTCCCGCAATTTCTCCAGCTGCTCTTTGTGTTCCGGACAATTCTCTTCAATATAAGCGATCAGTTTTTCCAATTGTCCGGCTGCTGTTTTATAATCCTTCGCCGTTTGTAAACCATCTGTCCATTTTTCAAATTTCCGCAATTCATCAATGGTGAAATCACCGCTAGCCAGTGCATCCTTAAACAGTTCAGCCTCCTGCGCGCTCATTGCTTCCAGCGCTTCTTTTCTACCCGGATTTTTAACCTTGCGGGATCTGGACATGTATTCTCTAGACTTGTCCGCATGATTCAGCATCGATTTATTGGCAGCATCCAATTGACCAGTCAGTTTGTCAGCGCGTTTATTTGCCAATCCGCCAACACCTAAATTGATGGTCTGATCAAAGGCAATATCTTTCATCTCCTTAATGGCAAACTCGTCTGCGGCAAGTCCCTCTTTATAGTAATCGTAGTATTCACTTTCTGTCAGGTCATCTGCACCATACCATTTGGCCCACATCCGGTGAAATAAAATATTGGAGGAATTATCGATGTGCTTTTGGGTAACCTTCAAACTCTTCACGGCAACCTGCGCCGGAATTTTAGTAGCCGGCGGAACCTTCGCTTCATCTACCAGTATATCCAGTGTGTTTATATATAACTCCACTGCAGCGGGACCTGTAATTGCATTACCGATATTAAATGTTTCGCAGGAACCGAACTGATTAGGTTTAACTGTATAGGTTTTAAAAGTATGCATGCCTGAACCGGTGGAAGATGCACGGAAGGGAATTTCTACTGTTGTACCTGCGGGTACCATTGGAATGGTAAAGTATTTCACATAACCATCAAATGGCTCTACCCCAAAAGTGTCAATTGGCCTGGTGGTGTTAACATCATAAATCCATTGAACCGCATCATTTTTTGTACGGATCACTTCACCGTCATCCATAGTTATTTCTGTAAACTGATTGGGATCTGGCCGGTGTTCCTTACCCAGCCATTCTACCTTAACATCTTTTGGCCAGGCAATGGCAACAATCCCGCCTCTTGCCATAGTGTTACCACGATTACCAATTACGAGGTTGAAATTGGCCTCTCGCCCCGTGCGCCAGATAGCCGGACCGGTTACTTCAGACCAGGTTTCCGGATACACCATATCGTTTATGGTGAATGCTTTTTCATACACAATAGGTGACTGATTCGGGAAACCTATTGTCAGATCGTACACACCCGGTTTTGCAAAATGCAGGTCAAATACCACACCCAATTGTTGTCCTTTTGCATCATTGATGGTTTCTTTCGGAGAAAGTGTTCCACCACTGCCTGATAAGGTAACACTGGTATTGGGTGCCAGTCCGCCACCATAAATTGTCATAATCAGATCACCCCCCACACCGGCTTCATTTGGTGTGAAGGACTCCACTCCAGACACCGTTATTTCCTGCCGGGCTGTATCTCTGAAATTACAAACCGAATTGGTGGCGATTAACTGGATATTATAAAAGCCCGGTCTTAATTCCTGTAACGGATAGTTTACGGTGCTGGTAAGATTGTTACCAAATCGCCATAGAACCGTATTGGTATTCTGGCTTTTATTGATGAAACCAAATTCATTACCTGTACGGGTATACGAAAAGGCTGCTTCCGGTTTATTGTCCTGAATTTCCATCCGGATTTTATAGGTAAAGGAGCGACTGCTGTTCTGGTACATTAGAAGATACAGACTATCGGTACTATTACAATTAACTACAATGGTATCACGTAAAGTAGCGCCTGCGGCGATGGCAGATCCCACCGCGGATTTTGCTGCTAACTGGCGCCGATTTTTATCATAGGCATAAAAAGCGAAACTGCCATTACTGCCACCGGTATGTTCTGCTTCAATGTAAACGCGAACGGTTGATTTCTCCGGTACTGCCAGTTTGAAATAATCATTCCGGTCAGTTAGTGCATTGGAAACATAACCAAGTAATCCGATTATGGTGTCCTTGTTCGTAAACAGGGCCGCTTCATCAAATGTGTTGTTGGGTTCAGGATCGCCCTGGAGTGCATCAGGCATCAGATACCTGATTTTATAACTGAAGGATTGTGATGAATTATGATAGAGCAACAGGTAAAGACTATCGGCTGCACGCGAAGGCAGCTCAATGGTATCGCGGAAGGTTTGTCCATAGGTAATTTCCTTATTACCCAGGCTGCGTTTCACTAATAGTTGCCGGCGACTGCGATCATATGCGTAAAAATCAATTGATCCTGCTGTACCACCAGTTTGAACACCTTCTACATAAATGGTAACGGTGCCATCCACCGGCAGTAATGTTTTGAAATAATCATAGCGATCCGTAACCCCATTGGCCACATAGCCAATATGTCCGGAGCGGGTTTCATTATGATCTATTGGTTTAGCATCGGGGAAATCACCATTTGGTTCTGCGTCGTTTTCGCTTTGGTCCAGCACATCAAAACTGATTTGGTATGAAAAAGACTGGCTGCTGTTTTGGTAGGGATAAATGTAAATGGTATCTGCAGCGCGGGAATATACTTTCAACGTATCTCTGAAAGTTTCATAGAGGGTAAGTGATTTATTACCCAGCGTTCGTTTAACTGCCAGCTGGCGTCTGCTCTTATCATACACATACAGATCAAAATTTCCGGCCGTACCACCAGTTTGTTTTCCGCTGATGTAAACAGTAAGTGTTCCATCTGCAGGCAATACTGCTTTATAATAATCATACCGGTCGGTGGCGCCATTGTTTACATAGCCAATATGTCCTTCCTTAATTTCTCTTATGGGGATGGATACCGCTGTTGCATAGTCGTCGTTGGGTTCGGCATCATTCGTGCTTTGATCCTCCACGGTATACCGGATTCCATAATCAAAAGACTGACTGCTGTTTTGATAAACATAGTAATAGACGGTATCTGCTGCTCTTGAATACACTTTAACCGTATCAGAAAATTGTTGATTAAGGGTGTGATTTTTATTGCCGATGGTTCGTTTTGAACCAATTTCCCGACCTGCTTTATCCAATACATAGAAATCAAAACTTCCGGCCGATCCACCTGTATGTGTGCCCTCCATATAAAAAGTCAGGGTTCCGTCTGCAGGCAGGATAGCCTGGTAATAATCATACCGATCTGTTACACCATTGGCTACATTCCCAATGCGGCCATAAACCGTTTTATTGAAGGCAGCAGACACCGCCTGAATACGGGTATTGTTTGGTTCGGGATCCTCTGCACTCTGGTAGATCATGGCATATTTAATCGTATAATCGAAAGACTGGGAACTATTCTGATAAATAGAAAAATAAAGACTGTCTGCATCACGGGAAGGAATCAGCAGGGTGTCGATAAATGTTTCACCCAATGCGTGGGATTTGTTACCGAGAGTTCGCTTAACCCCAACCTGACGCCTGCTTTTATCATATACATACAAATCAAAACTGCCCGCCGATCCACCGGTATGAATACCCTGTATATACACGGCTACGGTTCCGCTGTATGGCAACAGGGTTTTGTAATAATCATACCGGTCTGTAACACCATTTGTTACATTTCCGATTCTTCCATATTTCGTTTCTTCCTGTGCTAACGGTAAGGCCTGTTCGAATTCATTATTGGGTTCTGTGTCTTCAATGCTCTGATCTGCCACTTCATAGGAAATTGAATAACTGAACGACTGGCTGCTATTCTGATAGGCCAATAAATAAATACTGTCTGCCGATCTGGAATAAATCAGCATGGTATCTTTAAAGGTTTCGCCAAGGTTATGGTTATCATTGCCCAGTGTTCTTTTTACCTGAATGTTTCTACCGCTTTTATCATAGGCATATAAATCAAAACTACCAGCGGATCCGCCGGTATGTTTTCCTTCCACATACACCTTTACGGTTCCACTGGCCGGAAGCAGGGTTTTATAATAATCATACCGATCAGTTATTCCATCTGCAACATATCCGACCAATCCATTCAGCACCTGTTTAGCGGCTATTGGAGTTGCCTGGCCGAATTCACCATTGGATTCCGGATCAGTTGGATATTTATCCTCCATGGAATAGCTGAGCTGGTAATTGAAGGTCTGATTGGAATTCTGGTAGGCCAGAATATAGATGCTGTCTATTGCCCTTGAATACACGCTGATGGTATCACTGAATTCCTGCCCGGTTGTAAAAGACCGGTTCCCCAAGCTACGTTTTACTGCAATCTGCCGGCGACTCTTATCATATACATAGAGATCAAAACTACCGGCTGATCCACCGGCATGCGTGCCATTAATATAAATGGTCATGGTTCCCTCCACCGGCAACAGGGTTTTATAATATACATTTCGCGTGGTGGCAGATACCGTTCCGGTTAATTGCTCATCTGCTTTTAAAGGAAGTGCTGAGCTAAAATCTGCCTGAGCAAAAGTGAATTGTGCACAAAAAAGCAGGGTCAGGAGTTGTAGAAATGAACGCATAATAAAAGGAGTTTAGGGGTTGGGGCTATAGGGAGGTAAACAATAAAGAAAAGCGGAGGGTATTGGAGAGTGGGTTCTGGTAAATGCCTGAACCGGTTGGTATGAGATAAGAAAAATTCAGACCGAACTGATTATAACGCACACCTATACCCGTAGTAAAAAAGCGTCGGTCACCTTTATTCCGGGCTTCAGCATAATAACCTGCGCGGATGGCAAGCAGTTGGTTGTACCAATATTCAATTCCGGCAGAGAGACTGGCTTGTCCGGGTAGATCACCAAAGGAATTACCCCAGCTTTCAATTACCGTTTTACGCCGATGTGTATCCAATGCGCCTTCTTCTTCCATATTCACCATGGGCACCAGCAGTTTATTGACATCCAGCGCGAAACTGATGCTGTGTTGTTCATCCATTAGTTTGTTCCAGGAAACACCGATGGCAAGATTAGCCGGAATAAAGTCTTTCTGAGTTGCATCTTTTGTATAGGATATTCGGGTACCCATATTGGTTAGCGCTGCGCCAAGCGTGAAACCATCCCCTTCGTATCGGTTATCGAAATAGAGTCCGAGGTCAGCGGCAAAAGCCCTGCCGGTTTGAAAGTCAGAGCCGGCCATGCCTGCATTACCCAGCAGGGCGGAATGAATATACCGGAGGCCAAGACCCAATCCCATTTTATCAGAAAGCCGGCGGGAGTAACCGATATCGAGGCCCCATTCGCGCGGATTGGAAGAACCCATGTTATTTACGCCATCAGAGGTAAATTGAATGCTGCCGAGGTTAAAGTACCGAAGGCCAACACTAATGGCCTGGTTTTCATCGGGTTTGTAATAGCCACAGGCAGCTGCCAGGAACACATCGCTGGTCAGCTGTTTCATCCAGGGTATATAAGAGATGGAGGCGCCGGTTTTGGCTTCATTAAAAACCAGTTTACCGATATTCCAGAAAGCAGCATTTGCATCCGGAAGGGTGGCTACACCGGCATCTCCCATGGCGCCGGCTCTTGCATCAGGTGCGATGCGCAAAAATGGAACGGAACTGGTTGAAAGATTCAGTGATTTCTGTGCCCGGGATGATTGCCAGACAAAACAGCCGGCCAATGTGCAGGAGAGTAAAAGCAGTTTTGGTAACATTTGCTGGATATAAGTGTATACCTATATCACCGGTAATCAGCAAGAGTAAACAGTAAGAGTGAATTATTTTGGAGATTTTTTTTGATACAGCCACCAGGTTGCAGCAAGCAGCAATGAACCTGCAAGGATCCACCACCAGATGCGGGAAGGATAGACCGGATCGGTATCGCCCATCAGAGTCATGCCGGCCCAGAAATAAGGGTGACTTTGTGCACTTGCTTCTTTGATATGTTGCAGTTTGGCCTTGCGAAGCGCTTCTGATTTGCTACTGCCATTAGCCAACTCTTTATAAAATGAAGTGATGATTTCTGCACTTGATTTTTCATCAATCTTCCATAAGCTCATAACAACAGACGGACAACCGGCATGCATAAAACTATGTGCCAGAGAGATGACACCCTCACCACCCACCCAATTACCCTGGCCGGTTTCGCAGGCGGTTAATACAGCCAGATCAGCCTGAAGCGGGAGTCCATATATTTCATAGGCATGCAAATAACCATCATCCCTGCCGGAAGAATCGAGCGGAACCGGTTTGGCCATAAAAAAACGGGATTGCAAAGGAGCGCTGTGATTTACTTCAGCATGTGTACCCAGGTGTAGAATGGAATAGGCCGCAGCGTTTGTTTTCACCACAGATTCAAGCGCATCCTGTCCGGCAAACAGATCATGATTCAGTAGTTTGCCGATTTTTTTTGCTGCCTGCAGCGTAAAGGGCTGGCGCAGGAGGCTGAGGTAATAGGGATCAATTGCAGCACTGTCAGAATTGGCATCCCGATAGGCTTTTTTCATTTCATCTGTAAATACCGGCGTCAGCAGCAGGGCTTTGTTTTGCTTTGCAGCTGCTACTGATTTCATAAGAAGGGCATTGGTAGCCGAAAGCTGATAAGAGATATTGTAATCATTCAGTAAATAGGGCATGCCGGCAAAATCTTCGGCATTATCATCAGAAATCAGCAATTCCATATTCAGGTAAAACAATTCACCATCGGGAATTACGAGGAGGTTTTTTCCGGAGAATTTAGTTTCCACCGGCTGAATCAGTTGCTGGTATAAGCGATAGGCGGGTGCTTTAAAATTAGCGGCGCTGATCGTATACAATTCTTTCAGCGCAACAACATCTTTGCTGATCCTGTTAGGAAGCCGATGCACATGAAATTGTTTTGCATTCAGGGTAAATAAAAAAATATGCTTATCTGTGAGTACGTACTCCAGCAGGGTTTGATCCTGCTTTTTTAAATAGCCCTGCAATTCCGGAACAGTAGCAGGATGCAGGTTGTATTTCAATTGAATTCCGGCTGCTCCTGTTTTAAGCAGACTATCCTGAAATTTCCGGTAACCTTCCATTGTGGCAGTGAGAAGAAATAAAAGGGAATCGTTTTTTCGATCGGCATCCAGGTATTGTGCATTTAATGAACCGATTCGTTTACGCCAGGTAAGATCCGCTTTTGTTTCCGCAGGAGATTCGGTACGGGCTACATCATTCAGCATATTATTGGCAGAGAGTCGCAACAATAGTCCTTTGCTTCTTTCTGCAAATTCAAATGCCTTATGCAGGTGGTGGAAATTTCCGGATAGTTTGTACAAATCCCAACAGGCTTCAATAGCTGTATTGTAAATGGTTTTATGGTTGGACGAAACCTGCATTACTGAGCCCTGAGTGCGCAGGGCAGGTAAACTATTGGAAAGAAATCCGCCGTAGTCACCCGCCAGCTGGATCAATTGTTTTAAGTATGCCGTATCCTTATTTTGCTTATAGAGCCCTTCCAATATTTCTGCACGATTGCGGATATACAAAATGATGTATTGATTATAGGGCAGTTTATCTACCCAGCCTTCCCCTGGCAAAGCCGGCACCTGCAGCAATTCAAGAAAAGTACTGTCTGAATATACCAGAGCTTTGTTAAGCTGTTTATTTAGCAGAAAAGCTCTGCTGATTTTATTGTATTGTCCGGCCAGCACAATATCACCCGGCGGGTAATTGGTCCGATAGAGTTGAAGCACTTCATTCAGAATGGGCAGTGCCTCATTTATACGTCCCTGTTGAGCGTAGGTTTCAGCAAGCGTGGTGCGGGTTTGAGGAACAGTGGAGGTATTTTTTATTCCGGCTTTTTTACTATTCTCTAAGGATTTCAGATACAGTGTTTCGGCATTTTTATACTCTTTTCTTTCATAAAACAGGTCGCCGTACTGGGTTTCCACATAAGCCAGGTTCCGCCAGTCATTGGGTGCTACCTGCTGCTGGATGCGGTAAGCTCTTGAAAAAAGACTGTCAGCCTCTTCAAATGCACCCACTGCGGCCTTCATATTGGCAAGATGTGTAAGCGGGCGAACGATTCCGGCACCCTCCGTGCCGAAGTTGATTTCATGTAATTTTTTTGCCTTATCGTAGTATTCGAGTGATAATTGAGCTTCCCCAATGCCCTGATAAAAACTGCCCATATTATTGTATGCGATGGCCATCAATTGGGGGTTTTTATGTTTGGCATAATCAAGCTGGATTATTCGTACCATTTCCTGCTTGTGGTAGAGTGCTTCATCATACCGGTGCATGGTTTCATAGAGAATACCAAGATCGTTGTGTACCAATCCCTTATTGGGATGATGGGCACTGAGGTTGAGATTGGCCAGACGAAGGAGTTCCAGTCCGTATGTTTCAGCTTCCGTATATTTCCCTGCATCGCTGGTAATAAACAGTAGTACCTGGTAAACACCAATCAGTTCGCGGGCATCTTTTCCAAACAATGCTTCATTTATCTGCCGGGCATTCAGCGCATACTGAAGTGCAGGTTCAAAATCCTGCAGGGTCATTAAGAGCCAGGCCAGATTTTTATATAGGCCTGCGTAGATTGAATTGGGTTTGGCCGTTTTATCAATATGATCCAGCGCCTGCAAAAAGATCTTTTTCGCTTTTTCCGACTCTTCATTATGAACCAGGATCTGGGCTTTTTTATCAAGGGCCGCAACCTGCGCAGGATTATAATATGGAAGTCCGGAACTAAGCTGAACGGCCGATTCAATGGCAGACAGTCCGGGTGTATTTCCTTTTAGACTCCAGACCATATCTGCTTTTTGAACCAGTGCAAAAACAAGGCTGTCTGTTTGATTCAGGGTACGATAACCTGCAACCGCCAGATCAATATAGATCATTGCACTGTCGTACTTCAGGGCCTTATAGGCTGCTACTGATTTATCATAATCGGTTTGTGCAGAAACCTGTTTTGTGCAGCAAAAGAGTAAAAAAATCAGGGCCTTTTTCATTGGCTTTGATCTGCAATTAATTGGTTAATATCTTCCAGTAATTCACCTGCTTCGGGATAAGAGGGAATGGTTTGCAGCCATTTTTGTGCTTTTTGAGGCTGGTTCAGTTTAAGGTAGGTGAGGGAAAGATACCAGCTGGCTTTCTCTTTCCATTTACTTTTTCCTTCTGCCAGTGGTAGCAATTGTTTCAGTGCATCCGTATAGTGATCACTGTTCAGGTTGGCCACACCAATAAAATATTGAAGTGTATCGGATGGGCCATGGGTTGTGGAAATCGAGTTCCAGATGGAGATGGCCTTTTCATAATCTGCTTCTTTATAACTTACCATACCATCATAGAACTGGTATTGAGTGGAGCTGCTCATGGTAACGGGCAAACCGGGATCGGGACTAAAATAGTGATTGGCCAGCTTTTGTGGTGTTGCTGATTGGTATTGGAAGTACCAGAGGCCACTTATAAAAATCAACATGGATGCGGCGGCCCACCACCATTTGCTGATGGATTTAATTTTTGCGGGATGGTTTAATCCTTCTTTCTGTTCAGCTTTGAATGATTCGACAGCTACAATGGAGAGTAGCTGACGCTGTAAATCCACTTCTTTTTGAAGGGATGGATCTGCAATCAGTTTTGCTTCAAAACGGGAGCGCTCTTCAGCTGGCATCGTATTTAACAGCCAGGCTTCAATCTGTTCAAAAAGTGCCTGATCAATATGGTCTTTATACTCCTCCATGTTGGCGGGATTTTTCCAGGAATAATTGGCGTAGTTGCAGCATGCAACGGTATTTAATGGTTTTTATACTGTTTTCGGTGTTGTTCAGTTCAAGGGCGATTTCATTCAGCGATTTTTTACGGAAATAATATAGTCCGAGTACGGTGCGGCATTTTTCTCCCAGTTCCTGAAAGCTCTGACTGAGCAATTTTGAATTCTCCGTGTTTTCATTTTCAGTAAGCTGGAAAATATTGGTCGTTTCCTGATCAGGGATCTGGTCTGTTACCGTCGTTTTCTTTCTGGATCTTGTGCGTAGTTCGTTTAGCCATTTATGTTTGGCAATCTGCCGGAGGTAGGCATTGAATTGATCGCGTGATCCCGAGAACCGGCCGGTATGCAGGTTGATCCAGGCGGCGGTAATGGTTTCCTGAAAAATATCATGCGCATCATTTCCTGTGCCAGAATTTTGAAGCACATACTGTTCCAGCCAGGGAAGATTGTCTGCATAAAGCTTCCTCAATACTTTATCCGGACTATCTGTAAACCAGTCGTTTAGGGGTTCCAATACGAATACAAACTTTTCAGGAAGATACAGCTTTTGGCACCTTCTGCGGTATCAAAATTTTCAACTTTTCATAGACTTGTTTAGCGTATATCACCGGAGATGAGAAAAGGTAAACAGGGTTATCTCATTATTTATTCTTTACCAGCTTACCATCTTTCATAATAACCAGGAATTTCTTATCAGGATTTGCAAGCAGCGATAAATCTTTCAGCGGATCACCATCCACCAATAACAGATCAGCATAAGCACCTTCTTCAATAACACCCAGCTTACCGGGATAGGGGCTTCGAAGTCCGGATAATTGCAGCAACTGTGCGTTGTCGTACGTAATCATTTTCAGAATTTCTCCATTGGTAAACCATTGCTTCAATCTCAGTATATAATCATTCTGCTCTTTGTTTAATTCAGGTTCAAAAAGAAAATCGGTTCCCCAGGCCAGTTTCACTTTTAGTTTTTTGGCAAGCGGCCAGATTTTTGCCTGACCTTCTATAACCGGTTTTCTTTTAACCCTGCGCAAGGAGTCCATATCCGGACTGTCTTCCATCAGGTTTTGCAAACTAAGCCAAATGCCTTTTTTTGCCATGAGGCGAAGGGTTGCCTCATCCGCTAATTGTCCGTGTTCAATACATTTCACACCTGCTTCAATAGCTCTGTTAATTGCTCTTGAGGTATACGCATGAACAGTTACGTAAGTGCCCCAATCTTCTGCTGCTTCCACGGCAGCTTTCATTTCATCCAGTGTATATTGAGTTACATCCACCGGATCATAGGCGGAAGAAGTGCCGCCACCACCCATAATTTTTATCTGGCTGGCACCGAAGCGAAGGTTTTCCCGCACAGCAGTCAGCACTTCATCTCTTCCATCGGCTATAAAATTGGCACCAAAGGTTTCGGAAAGGGAGGGGGTTCCGAAAAAACGACGCGATTTTTCATGGGGCATGCGGAAATCACCATGACCGGAAGTCTGGCTGATAACAGCTCCGGAAGGCCAGATGCGCGGACCGTTGATCTTACCGGCATCAACAGCTGCTTTAAAGGGGAATATTGGTCCGCCTACATCCCGTACACTTGTAAAACCGCGCAGCAACATTTCTTCCGCACCCTTACTCATGTGTTGAAGAATGATTTCCTGGCTTAAATCCGGTGAAGCCATATCCTTCTTGCTCATGGAGCCAAAAGCCAGGTGAACATGCACATCAATTAAACCAGGCATTAAGGTCTTTCCTTTTCCATTTATTCGGATGGTGCCTGCTTCCACTTCAAAGGGAGTAGGGCTTATTTTCTGAATTTTATTTCCAACAACCAGTACATAGGAAGGCGGTGTAAGTACTTGTGTGGTACCTGTAAACAACTGTACTTCTTCGAATAAAACGGGTTGAGGTGCTGTTCCTGTTAGTAACTGGAACCAGAAAAGCAGAATAGTTAACATGGTGTTCTTTGAATTATCTATCTGGGAGATAATTAAAGATATCACCTCAAATGATAAAAAAATCTAATTAAATGGTTGTGGTTTAAAAGAATAATTTATCGGCTGGGGTGATTTGTTTTTCCAGATCGGATACTTTGTAATAAGCATCCAGCCAAAGACCGCCCCCCCGTCGAAGTATGCCGTCAAATGCAACGGGTTTAACGTTATGGTCGTTCAACCCCCACTGGGGAACAGGCCGTCATAAGGCAGCATAACAGCAATACTTTATTCATACCAAAATCAATTAGTTACGTGGAAGTAAGAAGCTAAAACTAGTACATTCAGGAAAGTATAATAGTACGCTTGCTGAATATCTATCATCAAAATGAGCGGGGAGGAGAAAATTATTCATCAACTTGAAGCTATTGAGATTCCATTATTCAGTGACATCGTTAATATTTCTAATTATAAAGAATAATTGAAGGAGAAATACGGTCAAGTATTAGTGAAAGCATTTTACCCAATCCTAACCCAAATCCGCCAACTATACCACAGAATAATATAGCCATTGGCAGATTACCTTCCTGAATGGAACTGTCGGGAGAAGGCCTCAAACCAAGGGAAATTCGTTGAATCAACCAATAAATGGCAATAAATAAAAATTCAAAAAAAACCAGCACCAATAAATATTTAAGGTAAAAATAAATTGATGCCTGAATTTTTTCCGAAACTGTTCCAGTAAAACTGTTAAAAGTGTCAAAATAAGTCTGCGTACCTGCTATTGAAAAACTAGTCATAATAAGGATGATAACAGCCGATACCAGTGCCTGACTGTATTCCAAACCACTTACCGGCTTTTTAATAAGTCCCAATATTTTTAGAAAAAGTATTGCCAAAAGTAAAATTGAAATGTGTTGGATTAAAATCCATGTAGCAGGGAACAATAGTAAAAGTTCATTCTTGAGATTCATTTTCATATTTTTTATGCAGTAAACTAATTTTCCATTTTCCTGGATTTCTAACTTTATCAGGCAACTCTCCTATTCGGAATCCAAATGAGGTTGTTTCCCACGCATATAAGTTTATATCGTCCATTCTAAAGGTTGTTGGATGACTGCTAATTACATTGTTTACACCAACAGCAATAGCAGCATGTCGAAATTGCTCACTAGTAATAATTGCCACATCGTAATTAAACTTCTTGAAAAGAGCAAACAATAACAAAGCCCTTGTATCACAATCTCCCTTTAAATCACTCAGAAAGGTAATTGGAGAGCGAACACCATAAGCGGTATTTCCTACACAACAATCCTTTTCACATTGTTGTAAATATTCCTCAACAGAGTTATCAATATAAGACGATGAATTGCAGGAACCACTCAAAACCAAAGAATAGGGGATGGATTGGATACAACTAACCATCAGATCTGCAAAACCCTCCTCCTTCAACTGATGAAATTTTCTCAAAGAATCAAAAGCATCATATACAGCATCAAGTGATTCTTCATCAAACTTATATAAAGCATTGTAGATAGCCCCAATATCTTTGATTTTATAGTCTGTAAGATTTCGCTGGAAGGTATTGGACTCGATAATTCTGTCCTTACTTACTGGCAAATCAATTGAATAAAGTACAGAATCAAATCCCTTCCATGTTATAGTATGAACAATCAGAGAGTCATTAATCAAAACTACATTACTGTTAGCAGGTTTACTATTTGGAAAACGTTTTCTGTGCGAATCAACATATGAAGACCAGATGCTTGAAATTATAAGACCAGTAATTAGAATCAGATATAAAACCGGAATCACCTTCCTGATCCAGTAAAAGAAAAGCGTTACCAATACTACCAGAAAGAGCGTAATAAAGAAGGCTAATGTTGGGATTCCGGCTTGAAACATCCCCAGAAAAAACAGAATTAGTAAAAAAAGAGTCAATAAAGGTGCGCAACCTATCCAGCTACCAGGTTCTGTAATTCTGAGAGAGTACGCTTGTTTCTTGGCAAATGCATGGCTCTTTTTGAATTTACTGTCTTGTTTGGTACCTGTTTTGCTTACCTTTTCCCTCCTATTATTGCTTTTAAAAACAGGGAGAGTCTTCTCCCAATCAGACCAGTAAGTTGTACAGTCTGCATGATAATACTCTGTTCGTTTCCAATTCCAATTATCTTCCTGGCGGATTTCCGTTTTGCCAGTTGGTCCAAAACATTCAGTTACCCATTCTGTTTGTTCCTCAAAGGTTGTATGATGTACCTCTGCATAGATATTACCTGTGAGGGTACCCAGACTCTGGTCATTATATTTAACAATATCCAGCAATTCAATAGCACCTACTCTAATGTTTACCAGATCCAACCGATAATGGACTATCTCACCCTGCATAAAAATTTCACATCGAACTGGTTGCCCAATTGGGGTTTGAAATAATTCAAGTTCTTCTATTGAAGTCAGCCATCCTTCCGGCAACTCCCTTATTCCTATATCTTTCTCTTCCAAACTTATCTTAACTTCCGTTGCTTGCAATCTATAGTTCATTTCATGAAAATGAGCTGTGTAATCTTCAAGGGACTCGGCCCAATATTTTACATGAATCCTACCTTTAACATATAGCTTCTCCAGCTTGGAAATAGTTGTTTTTCGTTCATACATTTTGACTGCCGAATGCTGGGTATGATTAGTAGTCTTCGCTGAAGCATTGGAATCAACAGTAGATTGTGTCGAATTTTTTGCAGAAATATATGCATCATAAATCGCTTTTTTTGCCGGATCACCCAGAACTTCATAGGCCTCGTTTATATCAATCATTTTGTCAGGATCGGCACCAGAAGATTTATCTGGATGGTATTGTTTTGCCAAATGCCTGTAGGCAGATTTAAGCTCTTCCTTTGAACAGCTTGTGGACACACCCAGAATTTTGTAATATTCTTTCCTGAAATTCATGACTTTCCAAGATAAAGTTCAATGAATTGCACCTTTGTACGAGGTACAACTTCCGGAATGCGCTGCGTGTTAAATGGGGGATCCTGATAAACAGTATATACTTCTGTATGAACGCTCCAATTTTTCAGGAAGATCTGGGAATATTGATCACAAAATTTTTTATACTCCGTCTGAATTATAAACCGTTCTAATTGTATTTTTTTATCATAGTAAATATGCTCATGTGGAATACTATAGATAAAAATGGCAGGAAGCAGGAATAAGCCCAGAAAAATCAGACAAATTATCCAGGAAGCTGGCATTTTGACCACCAGCTCAATTCTAAACAACAAAAAATCAGCCTGTTGAATTCGTTGTTTTGCCAATTGCAATTTTGTCTCCCTCTCCTGGCCCAATAGTGCCATTTTTTCTTTTACAGATGCCCATTCTTCGGCATATGCTGCAATAAAATAGTCAGATAAGATAAGATCCAGTGAACGGATTCTCGCTTCGAGCCTGACTTTATCTGCCTCATAAATTATATTTAACTTATTCTCGAAATTCTTCAATAAAGCGTTTCGATGTTCTGCTATTTGTTTATCTAATTTTTTTGAAAAGAAGAAAACCTCCACCGGTTTGGAAATCAGAAATGCCATAAAAAGTAAAAATCCAAGGCGAAGAGTATTTGACAAATTAAGCTTCGCAGTTTGACGGGTAAGTCTTGAAAGTGTTGTAAGTAAAAAAATATAAATAAAACCAAATAGTAGAGATATAAAAAATGCCAACATCAATTCTACCTGCCATATATGGAAAAGTAAATCTGTTCCATAAAATACTGAGCAAACACTTACAATCATTACAAGTACCAATGAAATGGAGGCCCCAAAAAATCGGTGGATGACAAGATTGCCCGAGCTTAGGAGGAGACGATAATCTCCACCAACAAGCTGAATAAAAAACAGGGAGAGCCTTCTTTCTATATAATGGCCTTCACTCATTATTTTATTTTATCCTGAAACACAAAGTCCTCCGGGTTATTTTTAACTTCTTCCATTTTTTTATATTTCCAGGCAGCTATAGCTTCTCCGCTTAGGGAGCTTTGGGTTTCCAGTAGTTGAATTCGTTCCTTAAGTAAACGGATAACCTGGTGATTGATAACAAGATCACGTTCAATTCCTTCCTTGTCCTGGTAATAATTGGCCTTAATTTCAATCGCATTTTCCGCCTTAATTAACTCTTTCACATTTTCTTCCATATAATCATATGGACTTTTAATCAGCATTAGTTTAAAGAAAATGGGGGTGAGCTCTATAACCATAAATAGCAGTGTAATAAAAGTGGAAATAACCCAGCCGGAAATTTCATGGGCTATTTTGATCCGTTCTAATAACCCATCTAATCCCGAAGCAACTTTTTCACTACTTATAAGAGCTTCTTCTCTTCGTTTCGAGATATCCTCTCTTTCTTTCTTCAATCGGAGAAATTCGGGGTTCTGTTCTGCGATACCAATTTCTTTCTCAATCTGTTCCATTTGTGCTTTCACCGCCAAGGCTCTTGGACCAACTGTTATAGTTCTGGCTTCTTCAATATATTGTCTTTCCATTTCAGCATGTCTGGCAACTTTTGCAGATAGTGCGGCTTGGAATTTTTCAATCTCTTTATCTTTTGCTGCGAGTTCAGAGGCATATAAAGAATCCGTTTTTGCTTTATATGCCTGTTGTTGTTCCATCTGTCGTTCATGAAGTTTTACATCTATTTCCGTTTTAAACATGCGTATTTCGACAGGTTTGGAAATAGTAAGCGCAATAACAGCACCCATAATTAACCGGGGCAGAGCACCTATCAACTCTTTGCGTGTAATGTTTTCTGTACCATCTCCTTTGCCTGTACTTGTTACAATAAAACGGTCAATATTGAAAATTATCAATCCCCAAATCACACCAAACACAATTGCCTTGAACATTGTTCCAATATCAATACGATCATAGGTACCCACAATATTTTTAGCCGTTTGAAATGAATTAATGGCATTTCCTCTTGGTTCAAAAATGGTGTAAAATGCATACCCGCCTGCCAGAGCAGCCATTAAACCGGTTGCCAGTATGATACCGCCCAAACAGAGGTATTTAATTTTATCGCTATAGGTACTTCGTTCCAAAAGAAAACGATCTGCACCTGCTGCTTTCCAGAATAGGCGCATAATTTTGCTTGACCCAGGTTGGGAATAATAATCTCTTTGCATAAATCGGTTCTTGTTTAATCGGAAGAGTATCTGATTGGATTGATATGAATTTCTAATTGCCGAGTGTAAATTGGTCTGTTATTTATTTGAAGAGGTAAGATGTGAACAGCTTCCTTCCATGCAGTATAAAACCAAAATTTTTCAATTACCGGAAACTGAACGGCCAAAAAATCCAAAGAAATAGTTTGCTCAAATTCCATAGGTATGGACATTTTTTTGAGTTTAACCACATAACTACTGCTCCGCCATCCAGACTTAAGCATAACAATAACTGTCTTTGCATCAACTGGAAGCCTTATAATATGGAAACCCTCCCTGGAATTCAAACTAAAATTCGTCCCTTTCACTTTAACACAATATCCATATTTAGTTCTCCACTTAAGCACGAGTAATGGTTTCTTATCAAACACCCAATCATTTATATGGAACTCAATAAATGTCGGTTTCCTCCAATGAAAAAAAAATCGGAAAAAATAAAAGATCGATTTCCCTATTTGAGCGAATAGCTTCATTATAAAATAATACTCTACTGTTGAACCATCATTTCATTTATAATTCGCAATTGTTGCCAGCAACTCAGCCTTAAATTTATAGATATCATCTACAGAACCAAGTAGCTTCTTTTCTCCATTATCTTTTCCATTATGAAATAACTCAAGATATTTATTGGAGGAATTAAAATGCAAGCGACAAAGTGGCTTTCGATTATTATCGTCCATGAGAATCCCGAAATAAGACTGAGTATCACGAAACGAAATTCTGTTTGCAGACAATGACTCTCTCAAAATTGCTTTTACAATTTGGGATCCTTCCATTTCCTCAAATGTGGTAGCTACTTTAGTTTCATCAGAATTTTCATCAATTGAATCAACAGGTTTTTCTTCCTTGCCCGGAACTGTTTCATTAATATGTAAAGCACTCTTCAATCGCAAACTGATTGATTCATTGATTGAATTGGCAATCGCCTTCCTAGTGTATTCCCTGAATGTACTTAACCTAGTGGCAGTTAATGGTTTTTCAAAAAATCGATTCACCAATAGCCGTACCAGCTCATCTGAAGGCTGCTGCACTTCCTTTTCAAACTCTGTGCGAATTGCCTTGATATATTTCAGTGCTTCAGCAGAATCCAGGATATTAGACAGATTATATCCATTTTTGGTAAAATTTTCCAGGATCATCAAATTGTTATCCTTCAAATTGGATAAGTCCAAAGAAAAAAATGGCTTTTCATCCATTATGTTTGGCTTTTCCAGATCGGAATAAAAATTGTACTGATGACCATTCGTCAAAACGCCAAATCGTGCTTTTGAAACATGGTAATACCTGTGAAGCTGAGAGTTATGTGCATCTACCTGCTCCTTCCAATGTTTGCATTCAATAATTAGAATTGGTTCACCGTCCTTTTTAATTACGTAATCTACCTTTTCTCCTTTTTTTGTTCCGATATCACAGATGAATTCAGGAATCACTTCAGTTGGATTAAAAATATCATATCCAAGGATTTGAATAAAAGGCATCACAAAGGCATTTTTGGTAGCTTCTTCCGTATTAATCTGGGTCTTTAACTGATCTACCCGCAGGTGCAATTGTTCCAACCGGAATTTTAAATCATTCTCCATTATTGATAGTTTATTTTTCCCAACTACAGATGGTTTTTCTCATTTTCTTTGCGTCTTCAAGAGATACCTGAATAATCGGATGCTTACAGGCGCGCAATCCGCGGCAGTTTTCCACCAGGTGATACTTTGTAGCATTGGGACTATCACATAGATATACCCCCTTCTTTTCGGCACATTTGAAACTGCTGAGAAGTATCAACAAAAATCCTATAGACTTCACTTCTTTCCTCTGTTTTACCAAATCTACAGTATGGTAATGGATGATTTTTACGGGAACCCGTTTTGGTTTAATCAGATGATATCATACTCTTTACAAAATGCAATCAACTGCTCATTGGTAACGCAATTATGCTCCTCTTTCAGAAAATTCAATCGCTTTTCGACACTACTCAAACCACTTGGACGAATACCCTGACGTTGCAGGTATTCCGGTATATCTTTCTGCCTTATACCATCGGAAAGCAAGGTTAAAATGGCGATATCAAACGGACTGAATTCAAAAACATTCTTTTGTTTCAATAACTGCATGAGATGCCGAGGATAATAGCGTTGATTTTTTTCAATCTCCTCAATCGCTGATTTTAATTCTTTGGCATCATTCCTGGCTTTTCGAACATATCCGTCTATTCCAAGTTCATTATACAGTTTCTCTATGGTACTCAGTTTACTTTCTGCAGAAAAAACAAGGACTTTTAATTCCGGTTGCAATTTTCTGGCTTCCTCTACCAATTCCTGCCCACTGCTGATCACCTGTTGCTGGCCGTCATTTTCAAAAAACAAATCTGTAATCAGCAAATCAAAGGATTCACCACGACTTACCGCGTTTCGGATACTTGCCAGCGCATCATCACAATAATACATGTACTCAATCTGAGGAACCCCAATTTCATCCAAAACTTTTTGTAATGAAATATTGGACATTTCGTGATCTTCCGCAATAAGAATTTTATTTATCATGCTAAATGTTCAACTGGCAGGTGAATCTGTATTTTTAATCCATTTGGCGAATTCTTTTCAAAATTAAACCAGCCATTCAATCGAATAATCCGGTTTTCCGTATTCCTCAACCCATTCCCAAAATTCAGCTGGGCGGGAAAGCCCACTCCATTATCCGAATAGTAAATTTTTAACTCCCTATCAGTTCGTTCCAGCTTTATAAGTACTCTGTTTGCCTGGCTGTGCTTTTTCATATTGATCAATAATTCCTGTACCATTTGCTCTATTTCTGACTTTACAGTCTGATTAATGGATTTCCACAATTCAGGGGCATTCCCGGTTACCATAATTTTGGTTTTGCCGCTTCCAAAATTTTTAATCAGGTTACTGATTTTTTGGTGGAATTCAACCGATTGGTTGGGCATTTCCTGTTCTTCATAGGAAATATTTCTGGATTTTTCATACAGGTATTCCACCTCATCCAATAAGGCAGATTTATTGAGATCAGGATTATGTTCGATTGAAGTCATAATTCTGTACAGTCCATTCGCTACCACATCATGCACTTTCTGAGAAGTTTTTAACTGAGATTCCTTAAGTTTTTGTTGATGTGTCCAAATAAGTTGCTGTTGTTTTTTCCGGTACCAGATCCTACCTACAACAATCAGAAGCAGAAATACTGCTATTATACTAAACAATAATGCTTTCTGGCGAACCAGCCTCACCTGCTTTACTGCATTTTCTTTCTGCAATTCCAGGTTTTCCGTTTTAGTTTTCTCTGCATCATAACGGATCAGCGCAAACTGGTTCTTTGCTGCGGTCCTGGCAGTCCTGACGCTATCAGACAGCCTGCTGTAAATTGAAAAATACGATTTTGACTCCTGCGGAGGCGAATAGGAAATCAGTTTTTCCAGCGCCTCCAACCGATCGTCAGCACTATTTATACTTGAAGCGGACTTGTACATGTTCAAAGCAAAATACCAGGCTGAGTCAGAATTGGAACCTGCATAATAGTCTGCCAGGTGTGCATAACTGGCATTCAATCCCCATTCATCTCTTTTTTTCATACGAATTTTCCAGGCTTTTCTTAAATCGCCGGAGGCCAGGTAGGATGGGTTTTCCAGCCATTTCGTTTTTGCCAGATTGGATAAAACCCGTGCATATTCAATGGTTGTATCCGGAACCTGCTGCAATATGGAAGTAAAGAGGGCGATGGCTTTTTCGTACTCACCTTTCTTCTGAAAGACCACTCCCAGGTTATTCTTTACAATTTGCCTGAAATTATCCTCTTCAATCAGGTCCAGTGATTTGGTATAATAACGGATGGCCGAATTATAGTCTTTAAGATCCAGACTGTTGGTGCCTAACAGGTTTAATACAGCCTGTAAAGTATATCGATCGGATTCTTTATGCGGATTCAATTGTTTCAGGGCAGATAAAAGAGATTCAAGACTGCCAAAATAATCTCCGGCATCATGCTGAATGATGGCCATATAATTCAGGGCAGAGGCAATGGTCAGACTGTCTTCCGAGTAGGAAACCATTTTATTGAGGAGTGTAAAGGCGGAATCGGGATGAGTATAGATAAGCGATTCTACGTTTTCGAAATCCGGCAAAGGGAAAGCTGGCCTGGGACGATCATTTTTACGGCATCCCGTAAAAAGCAATAGCATAACCAACAGGATCTTTGTAATGATTCCGGAATAAGGCATTTGATCTAAAAATATTAAAATCATGGCTATCTTCCGGGAATAAAGCGGGTAAAAAATTAGGCAAGCTTTCACTTGCCTAATTCAGTCGAACTAGCCTTTGGGTTTTGGCGGCCGAGGAGGAATATGTCCGGTTTCTCCGCCGGTATCATCCATGGTACTTACCTGAGTGCCATCGTTGGCAGGGGGATTTGACTGGTTGGGGCATGAGAATGCCAGTAGAAGGCTTATTATTAAATAAAGCATTGTTTTAATTTTTAAAAAATGAATGGTGCTACAACCGGGGCAGATCCTCCGGAGTAGATTTCTGAAAACTGTGTAAGCAGCGCTTCTTACACACTTGGGAAGTAGGTTGAGAGGGTTGAATGCAGAACAGAAAAATCGCTTCCCAAAGCCAATCATCCGCTCCGCATTCGCTACTCTCTGAAATCAATTCTGTACAGTGTACCTGTTTGCAATGCAGGTATCAATTGATTGCAGAACGAAAATAATATCCGATAAACGATTGATTAGCAAACAATTCCGATCATTCCGATCATTCCGTTTGAATTCCGGAATGGCGGATGAGATTCCGAAAATGTGAACTTCTAAACCTCATAATACCTCCTATGCTTCCTTTGTATTCAAATTTGATAATTGAAGTATTTAAGCTCAAAAAAGCGAATAAAAAGCTGGAAAACTGCTGGACACGCCCCACCCCGAAGTCGGTAAAAGAAGAATGTCGGAGAGTTTGTTTTGAACGCTACTCAACAGCAGACCAGGGAGCATTACGAGAATTTTTTGGGAAAGCAGGAACTAAAGAGGAAACCTTAAAGTCAATTGATGCCATCGATATTGACCGGTTTCGGCCTGTCATTAACCTGATTAAAGGGCAGACCTCCAACCCGGAATCAAAAAATGTTGAATTACTTGCCTGGTTGATTAATTTTCAGCCAAGACCATTCGACTATACAAGTGAGTTCTCCAGAAAACTGGAAGAGCTGGAATTAAGAATAAAAAATGGGGAGTTGTTTAAAGAAGAGATGCCAGTGGAGCAGGAAAAAAAGGAGGAGGAGAAATTAACTACTACGCAATTAGATATTTCAGATACGAGAACCAATTATACGCTTCCTGCAAAAAAACATTTCAAGCTGCCCGGAAGAAATTGGCTTATTGGATTGGGATTGGTTTCTGTGACGGGAATAGGAGCAATTTGGAAATTTAATCCTTCCAATGGTGCAATTCCTAAGGCTGAAACGAAAAATACCACCTGTTTATATTGGAATGGATATGAATACAAGAATATTCCATGCAGCACTTCAGGAGATACCATATTAATACCCTTCAAACCCGAGTTGTTAGATTTCAAACGAATAACCACGCCAGATACCATTACTGTTCTTTCCATTGGCAAAGTTCACTACAGTAAGAAAAATAAGGTACTTGAATATTTCACGACTGACGGGAAGCATCCGGAAGATACAGCCAGAAAATTAAGGCCCCTTTCCAGGTATATGTACGACAAATACCTGCGACCAAAAAAAACGCCTGCAGGTAAGTGAATCAGATATGGAATGCTTATTTTCAGGTATCATGAAAAAGCAATTCATTCTACTGTTGTTGCTGCTCACCAGCAGCCTGTTCTCCGCCTCAGCTCAATCAAAGGATACCCGTTTTTATGAACTACGTGTTTACTATTGCAATCCGGGCCGGCTCGATGCCCTGATTGAACGCTTCACCAACCATACCACCCGGCTTTTTGAAAAACATGGTATGGAAAATATTGGCTATTGGCTGCCAATAGACAATCAGGAAAACGCCCTCTATTATGTATTGGCCTTTCCCAGCCGGGAAGCCAGAGACGCTTCCTGGAAATCATTTATAGAAGATACCACCTGGAAAGGTGTTGCCCGCAGATCAGAAGAGTCGGGCAAAATTATTGCGCGGATCAGCTCCACTTTTATGGAGACAACTGAATTTACGCCGGCAATTGCACCTTCAGGCAGTGCAACCAACCGGCTGTTTGAATTGCGCACCTATACCTGTCACCCCAATAAATTACCCAACCTGCTGGAGCGCTTCAGTAAGCATACCTGCAAATTGTTTACAAATGCAGGCATGACCAATATCGCCTATTGGACAAGCCTGCCTGCCGACACAGCACAACCCAAACTGATTTATCTGCTGGCTCATAAAGACAAAGACGCAGCAAAAAATTCCTGGGACAGTTTCAGAAAAAACCCGGAATGGATCAAAGCCAGAGATGCATCTGAAGCCAATGGACTCATCGTTGAACGGGTAGAATCCATCCTCCTGAAACCACTTCCCTTTTCAACCATCCGATAGAACAATCCAATGGAAGCAAGTACAGTTATCAAACGAATTGAGTTAAAACAGTTCACCAACCGCATGGCCCTTGAAATGGGCCTCGCCATTATAGAACTCGCCAAAAATCGCCAACAGATTATCGGAGTTGAAATTGCACGGCTCAATCAGCCTGTTTTCTTATATATCGACGACTCGCTGCCGGTCGACAAACACCATTGGATTAAACGAAAAGCCAATACCGCCAAACATTTCGAGGAAAGTTCATTGTCCGTTCGTTTTGAACTGGAAAAAAAGAACAGAACATTAGAGCAGTTTTACGGTCTTAACGAGAAAGAATATGTTGCAAAAGGAGGCGCCATCCCCTTATTTGTGGATGGCGCCGGCCTGATTGGAATCATCACAGTAACCGGTCTTCCAGATACTGATGATCATCAATTAATTATTGATGCATTAAAGGGACGTTTTTTCTAGCCCTTATTAATGAATTTTAAAATATCCTTATTAATGGTGGCCGCTTCAGTTGTTGGCATACCATGTGAAAATCCTGGATATAAAATAAGCTCTCCGTTTTTCAATAGTTGATGTGCTTTAACGGCTGTAGTTGCATAAGGAACAATCTGATCATCTTCACCATGCAACACCAACACTGGCACATCCACTGCTTTCAGATCTTCAGTAAAGTCGGTTTCTGAAAACACTTTTATACAATCATAATGGGCCTTGATGCCTCCCATCATTCCCTGTCTCCACCAGTTATCCTGAACACCTTTTTTTACATCCGCTCCTTCCCGATTATAACCATAGAATGGAAAAGTAAGATCCTGATAAAATTGTTGCCTGTTATGACGGGTGTTGTGGCGGATATCATCAAAAACTGACAATGGAACACCATCCGGATTTCGTTCATCCTGTATCATATAGGGGGTAATAGCACTTATCAAAACCACTTTGGCAACTCTGTCTTTTCCATATTTGGCAGCATACCGGATGGCTTCTCCACCACCTGTTGAATGGCCAATATGGATAGCATTGGTGAGATTCAGGTGCGCTGTGAGCTCAGCCACATCCGCTGCATAGGTATCCATATCATTGCCTTTATAGGTTTGGGTAGACCGTCCATGACCACGACGATCATGTGCTATTACTCTAAATCCATTTTCAAGAAAGAACATAACCTGTGCATCCCAATCATCAGAAGATAAGGGCCAGCCATGGTGTAGGAAAATTGGTTGGCCTTCGCCCAGGTCTTTGTAATAAATTTCGGTACCGTCTTTTACTGTTAGCTTGTTCATTGTCAGGTGTATTAATTGTTATGAATTGTTTGATGATGTAAAATTGCTATTAATCACAATGGCTAACAATGGACAGATTTCGCTTCGGATGGTACTTTTTTCCCTCTGCCTTAAGTTCAATTAAAGAGGCTTCCGCCAATTCCAGGGTGCTACCGGATTGGGTTCCTTCCACAATCCGACCCCGGCTCTACGGGCTGCTTTCTCCAAATTGCTATACTCCACATTTGTGGAATATTTGACGAAATGCCAGGCCATTCCCGCCTTAACCAATTCCTTATTCAGATTCAATCCATTGGATAAGATCAGTTCTCCAATCAGTCGTTTGTTACGGTCGACTTCATTTTTATGCAGGATACGAACCAATTTCCCAAAGCAAAAATCCGAGCTGAATTTTTTTGCTGCTTTTCCATAGGGTTGCTTTTTTCGGATCTCCGGACAATCAATATGTGCAAGGCGAATCCTCAGGGGCTTACCTTCAAACAGGATATCAATTGTATCACCATCAACTACTCCAATAACTTTTCCCGATACATTATCGGGATATTTTTCGATAGAAAGCGATAATCCTGAAAAACTTAATACAAATGCAATAAACAGAGGAATCATATTAATTCAAATGTCTGCATTATCGGGGTTTCTTCATTATTTTTTGTGGAGAATGGATGCCCAATTTGAGTTTTTCAGCAATTAGTAATGATCGTTCAATTTTTTTGTTGCTGGATTTAACCATATTAACCAGCGCCATTAAACCGCGCTTATTGCCATCAGTGAGTTGAGAAAAAATACCCGCTGCATTTTCGTCTTTTGCCAATACTTCTGCCAATTCTTCCGGCATATCAAATTGAAACTCCGTTTTATCAATTTCAAGGATGGCAGCAACTTTATCTCCTGCCTTTAGTTTTAGGATCTTTAAGTTTTTGGAACTAATCATCAAATAATATATACCATCCCTGGTATTCATGATGGCCGCATGAATTACAAGTGTATTGTTCAGACGGCATTTTACCCTTTTATTACCGTCAATAGTCAATTTTTTGAGTTCTGTTTTGCCGAGCTCAATATAATGCATGGAAGCAGTCTGAAACTTTTGAATAGTATATTGTTTACTCATGGCTTAGACCTAAGCAGTTAATGGCGGGAATATTTTGTAGTTACTTCAATTCGATTTCCGTCAGTATCTTTTGTTTCAAATTCATAATAAGCATCACCAGTAACTCTTGGGCCACTTATTATTTCAAAACCATTGTTTCGTAACTGTACAGCTTTATCATCAACCTCCTGCATTGTATCTACACCAAAAGCAATATGTGCATAGCCAATAAATTCTGTATTTGTATCTGTCCCTGATTTGTCGGCAATACCCTCTTTTGACATAATTTCAAGCCTGGCACCGGACTCAAAACTTATGAAATAACTTTGAAACTTCTTTTTCTCATTAATGTATTTATTGTTGGCAATACCCTCAAAATAAGTACAGTAAAACTCTTTAAGACTTTCTAAATTATTTGTCCAAATAGCAACATGCTCAATTTTCATGCTCATATCATTTAAATAAAACTGGGATTAAAGATCAATCTTTAACCCCAGTTTCTATAGAAAAATATATGCTCTGACTTATTGCGGAATTTTTATCTTTTCTGAAGTTGGCAATGGCTTCCCGAAATTCGGAGTTCCATCCTCGTTCCAGGTAAACGGCTGTGCCCTTGGTGAGCGAAACTCTCCACATCCTTGTCCCGGTTCATCATTGGCATGATAGAGAATCCAGTTCTCCTTTCCACTTGGTGAAACAAAAAATGAATTATGCCCCGGTGCATATACCTTGTTCTCCGGACTCTGTGTAAAAACAGGCTCCGGATGTTTTGTCCAGGCTGTGCTATCCATCAGATCTGCTCCAACTTTGGTCGATAACATTCCCAAAGAATACTGATCTGTCCAGCAACCACTGGCAGAATAAATCAAAAACAACTGGTCCTTATTCCGCAACAACTGTGGTCCTTCATTTACATTCACATGCGGCACATCATTCGGATTATTCAAATCACCATGTTTCTCCCAGGGCAGGGTAGGGGATGAAAGTCGTATTCGCTCACCTGTTACTGTCCAGGGATTCGACATTTTAGCAATGAAAATATCCTGCTGTCCGTTTACATCTCCTTCCCAACCAGACCATAAAAGATAAAGCTGGTTTTCATGTTCATAAACCGTACCGTCTATAGACCATTTATCATCCGGCGTGGACAAACGACCCTTTACCTCCCAATTTCCCTGAAACGGATCCGCTGATTCATTTTCGAGTACCCATAACCGATGGTCTACATTATTCCCGCTATCCGCAGCAAAATAAACATACCATTTTCCCTGCAAAAAATGGATTTCAGGTGCCCATAGTTCTTTTGAATAGGGGCCGGTTGCAGGAGGCGTGAATACCACTTTTTTTTCTGCAGTAGCCAATTCAGCAATGGATTTTGTTTTCCAAACCGTAATATTAACGCCGGTAGAATTTGTATAATAGTAATACCCGTCTTTATAAATACACCAGGGATCAGCACCTGAAGGCAAAAGTGGGTTACTGAATGTTGGAACAGGTTCATCTCTACAAGCGGCCAAACAAAACAATGCAAGTACAATGGTCAGGTATCTTCTTAACATGCGCTAAATTTATAATTCTATTCTCCTGAAGGTAGTTCAATTGAAGAGGAAATAGCAACTGGTGATCCAAATTGAGGAACACCATTCGAACTAAAAGTGAATGGCTGAATCCGTACATTCCTTTTTTCACCACATCCGTCATTACTGTTATTATTGGCATGATAAATAATCCAGTCTTCCGTTCCATCTGCTGACTTAAAAAAGGAACAATGTCCGGGACCAAATGCCCGTCCGCCGGTGTTCTTGGAAAAGACCGGAGAATTTCCTTTGGTCCAGTCTGCAGGATTCATCGGGTCTCCATTTTCCTTAAGTGAAAGCATACCAAGTGCATAGTCATCCGTCCAACAACCACTTGCTGAATATACCATAAACACCTCACCCGATGCATTCTTAAGCACCTGCGGCGCTTCATTTACCGGTCCGCCTGCGCGCTCCCAGTTAAGATCAGGTTTTGTTAATAGCACGCTGTTTCCTTCAATTGACCAGGGTGTATCCATTTTAGCAATGTATATATGCTGATTCTGTACAGACTGATCCGGTCTTCCACTCCATAAAAAATACCGTTCATCCTTATACTCCAATACCGTTCCATCAATTGCCCAGAAGTCTGTATCCTCCGCAAAAATCCGCCCCTTCATGGTCCACTGTCCGGTGGTTGGATCGGCTGCCGGGTTTTCAAGCACCCATGTGCGTTGCGTTTCATCCGGACCACTTCCGGCTGTGATATAGAGATACCATTTATTGTCAAAATAATGTAACTCCGGAGCCCAAACATTGGATGAATAAGCACTCCCCGGTGCTGCAGTAAATACTACAGAACTGGAAGCACTTGCCATGGTGGTTACTTTGTTATTTTTCCAAAGCATTACCCTGTTGCCAAGTGTATGTGTATAATAATAGGTTGTACCCTGCTTAATTATCCAGGGATCGGAACCACTCATGATTGGATTTTTGAAGGTATTTTCCTCAGGTCCGGGCTCTGGTGGCGAATCCTTTTCACCACAACCAAAGCACAGCAAACCAATACTCAGCAGAGAAAAAATTCCGGAACGGATAAGCATATCTTATTAAGTTTCATTTCAGATTTCTACCAGCCCTGATTTTGAACCAGGTTTGGATTGATATCAATTTCAGTTTGTGGAATAGGCATGTACTTATTACGTCCTATTTGGAAATTCTCAAATTCCGGGTCTCTTGCCTTTAATTCAGCCAGTTTACTGTTATCATCGAAATAACCCCAGCGTGCCAGATCATTCCAACGCAGGGATTCTCCGGTAAGTTCCATAATACGCTCATGCTCCAGTTGTTTCAAAAACTGCGTCTGATTCATTCCGGGCATTGCCACCGAAAGCGCTGTCAATCCTGCACGCTCCCGAACACGATCCACATACTGATAAGCCTCAGCAGTTTGCCCAAGTCCATTTAATGCTTCCGCATACATCAATAATACATCCGCAAAACGAATCACACGGAAATTAACCGGACCATTAAACACTTCAAATTCATTTATCCGGAAATAATCATTCAGGTATTTACGATACCAAACCCTGTTGCTGATATCCTCATTGTAATTCTTTGATGTAAATGAGCCGCCGTATACCTGTGTAAAATCAGGTCCACGCTCATCCGTTGAATCATATAAAGCAGTGGCTGCAAGACGGGGATCGCGTTCACCCGAAGCCGTTTCCTCTTTCAAAAATTCACCCACTACCCACCGACGCATATTTGCATCATTGAATCCATGTCCGGGTGGTGCAAAAAAAGGTGACCGACTGGTACCCACATTAGATGTTGGGCCATCTTCTCCACTGTTTTCAGCCCGCATCTTAAACTGAATTTCAAAAACAGACTCCTTATTGTTTTCTGTAGTATGTAAAAAATTATCGGCGTAATTCGGCATCAGGTCATACAAAGATTGACCTTCGCCCGTAATGAGCCAGGCAAGTGCAGAAGCTGCAGCTTCATATTCTTTTTGCTGCAGGTGTGCCCTTCCCAGCAGGGCATAAGCTGCTCCCCGCGTTGCCCGGCCAACTTCTTCTCCGGTATAGGTCTCAGGCAGATCTACTGAAGCTTCGGTCAGGTCAGTTTCAATCTGGGTCCATACCTCTTCCGGACTTGACTGAAAGGGTTTATCTGCAGGAAGAGATGGTTGTAAAACCAATGGAACATTTCCCCAAATTGTAACAAGGTTATAATAATATAGTGCCCGTAAAAATTTGGCTTCCGCTATATAGCGCTTTTTCAAATTATCATCCATGGATATGGAAGGAACATTACTGATAACCTGATTGGATCTGTATACACCTCTGTAATGGTGCCACCAGGTATCATAGTTTACTTCAAAACTGTACTGCGTAATATTAAGTGCGCCAACACTTCTTAATTCGTTCCAGGGACTGGTTGAATAACCGTCATCCGAACGGATATCAAAATAAAAGGGCGTCCATCTTGATCCGGGTGATCCGTTGCGGTAAAAATTTCCATACACTGCATTAATTCCCTGCAATGCATCATCTCCCGTTTTCCAGAAATTTGATTCATCCTTCCGATTTGGATTTTCGATATCCAGATCAATGTATTTTTTGCAGGAACCGGCTCCGGTTATAAGTAAGCCTGCGAGACAAATATTTATAATGGTTTTCATTGCTACTTTTTTAATAGGTAAATCTCAGGCCAGCCGATACCATACGAAGTGCGGGATACTGACCATTATCCAGTCCTCTTTCAAAAATGTTTACACCAACAATATCCGGGTCAAGACCTGTGTAGTTGGTGATGGTCAGCAGATTCTGACCACTCAGGTAAACCGAAGCAGATTTAAAACCTATCCGCTGCATACTTGCAGGTGAAAAATTATAGGCCACTTCAATATTGCGCAAACGCAGATAGCTGCCGTTTTCCAGCCAGCGATCAGACTGTGGCAACACATTGTACTGAATTCCCTGATCTGGTGCACCGATAGCCGCCCTGGGCCATTCGTTACTCTGATTTTCAGGTGTCCAGAAATTTGCACCCTTTCTGAAATTGGTATTCAAATCCATCCGGTCAACGGTGTATCGCGGACGGTTATATAATTGATTTCCAACAACAGCATACCATTGCATCGAAAATGAAAACTGTTTGTATTGTGCATTCGCTATCAAACCGGTTTCCCAATCTGCCCAGGGGCTGCCTGCATAATGACGGTCTTTGTCCAGATCAAGTGTACCATCATCATCCACATCCACATAACGGATATCTCCGGGTCTTGCCCAGGGTTGTAATAGCTCGCCTGTTTTACCACGGTGTGCATCAACATCTGCCTGACTCTGAAAAATACCATCTGTTTTAAGCACATACCACTCACCAATGGAACGTCCCAACTCAGTACGTGCATCTCCTATTTGCGTATACTTAGTAGATTCATTACCAAATTCCAGCACTTTGTTTCGGATTCTGGTGAAATTCACCGTTGCATCCCACTTAAAATCACCCGTTTTTTTAGAGCGATAGGTTAACGCCAGTTCAATTCCCTTATTCTGAATGGAAGCAGCATTTACAGCGGGATTACCGCCAGCATTTCCTGTAGTCAGATTAATAGGAAGATCAACCAGTACATCCTTTGTTTTAGCTATGAAATAATCGGCTGAAAAGCTAAGTGCATTATTAAGGAAGGAGGCTTCTATACCAAGGTTTGTTGTGTTTTTACGTTCCCAACGGAGATCGGTATTCGCCAATTGAGTTACAATAGCCCCAATCTGCTCTGTACTATTCGGACCAAATACCGCTCTGGGGAAAGGATTAATAACCGCATAATACATCCAGGCATTCAGGAATTCTGCATTACCCAAAGAACCATAGGAAGCGCGGATTTTCAGGTCATTAACAGCATCCACATTCCAAAATTTCTCCTTTGAAATCCGCCATGCAACAGAGGCAGAAGGAAAATTTCCCCAACGATTATTGTTGCTGAATTTTGAGCTCCCGTCTCTTCTGAACGTGAGGCTGGTCAGGTATTTATCCTGATAGCTATAGTTAACCCTTCCAAGATATCCGATAAAATTGGATATTTCTTTATATCTGTCCAATACTTCCGGGTTGGAAGCAATCTGGCTGATCCGGTCAACCGGATGATCAAAGCGTTGCATACTTACACCTGCAACAGCACCAATTCTGTGATCTCCAATTACTTTATCATAGTTAAGGGTATGTTCTAAGAGTGTCGACTGGAATTCACCCCTGCTGCGAAAACGTCCGATTTCATTGTTATTGGGAGAAGGAGTACCCTGGCGAACCGTTCCAGGCATTCTGATGCCATCCCCTCTGTCCATTGTTTTTTCAATTCCGAAATTGAATTTGTAAAAGAATCCGTCTGCAATAGTGAATTCAACAAACGCATTTCCGCGAATTTTAAAATTACGCTGCTCAAACTGATCAAGTCGCTGGAGTGCCGGTACATTTGCTGTAAGCGTATTCAGATAAGCATTATTTAAACCAATACCCCAGCCTTCCGGATTTTCAGGTGACTCATACCTGCTGCCTTTCAAACCAACTACAGGAGGCATACTTATCATATCAACAAATGGATTTACGCCAACACCTGAATTGGCAATGGGATCTTCTTTTGTCCAGCTGAAGAGGACGTTTTCTCCGAAATTGAATCTGCCATGCCGCAAGCTGGTATTAATCCTAAAACCAGTTCGGGAAAAACTATTATCAATCACCGGTCCTTTATTGCTGAAATGGTTGGCACTGATAAAGTAATTAAGTTTTTTTACAGAACCGGAGGCTGAAAGATTATAATCGCCGATGGCACCTGAACGTAAAAATTCATCCTGCCAGTCAGTATTGATGGAGGGATCAAACTCCGTGCTGATAGACGTCGGTACAGGCAGTCCGCCAGCCTCATGCAATTGTGTAGAAAGAGCGCGATATTCCTGTGCATTCATCATATCATAACGGTTATGCACAGCCTGAATACCGGCTTTAATGCTGCCACTGAAAACCGGAGGGCCTTTTTTCCCTTTTTTGGTAGTGATGATGATCACCCCATTTGCAGCGCGGCTTCCATAAATGGCAGCAGCAGAAGCATCTTTCAAAATCTGAATGGTTTCGATATCAGCCGGATTAAAGTCAGGGGTGGCATCACTATACATTCCGTCAATTATGTACAAGGGGTTGTTATTGGCAAAGGTTCCGGCGCCCCTGATGTCAATTTTAGCGCCTCCACCAGGCTGACCGGTATTTCGAACCGTTACACCCGGACTAAGTCCCTGTATACTTTCAGCAACCGAATTAGAGGTGTTCTTATTTGCAGTACCCGGGTCAATTACACTTACAGCACCCGTAAGGTCTCTTTTACGAACTGTCTGATACCCTATCACAACCACCTCATCTGCTACAGCTATTGCATTTACAAGAGACAGGCTCAAGGGAGCTCCGGTAACTTTTACTTCCTGATCCTCATAGCCTACATAACTGACTATTAATAAGGAACCGATTGCAGCATCAATAGTGAAATTACCCGCAGCATCTGCAACTACTGATTTTTGAGTTCCCTTTACTTTTACGGTTGCGCCACCCAGCGGCTCTCCTTTGACCGATCGTATGGTGCCGGTAACGGCTTGCTGGGCATACAGTCCTATACAAATCAGTAAAGCCAGTAAGGTGCCGCAGGCTTTTACCAAAATGTTTCTGGTTGTCTTCTTCATATGCAAGTTGTGATTTAGTTGATTTCTGCCTTAAGAAATGGCGTAGCGGTAGTGTAATACCTTGTATTTTGGAGCAGGCAATGCACAATCGTTACAAATGTGAAGATTTCGATAAATAAGCAGACTGAAACAATTTTTTGTATCAAAAAAGGTGCGTTTTGTCTCGAATTTGCTTCCTATTTTTGAAACCCCATGCTTCGCTTCTCCTTTATAATGTTGCTATTGCTTGCCTGTATAACCTGCCTGCAATCTCAACATTATTTCCGTCACTACCAGGTTGAACAGGGACTTTCAAATAATACAGTTTTCGCAGTTGTTCAGGATGCAAGGGGCTTTATGTGGATGGGAACCAAAGATGGATTGAACCGATTTGACGGATATAGCTTTAAGGTTTTTAGAAATAATCCGGATGATGGATTGAAGATCGGCGACAGTTTTATTCGAAGCCTCTACCTTGATCAATCAGATACTTTATATGTTGGAACCCGTTCAGGACTTTATAAATACATGGCCGAAACCGAGTCATTTATTTTGCTTACTTCAAGTAAAGATGAAATTCGGGATATAAAAAAAGATGGGGGAAATAATCTGTGGTTTATAGCCGGACAAACACTTTATTGTTTGCCCAATGGCAATAAGCAGCTTCAAATCTACGCATCGAACCGTTATTTCGCTGCAACCAGTTTATGCATCGACAAACAAATGCAAGTATGGATTGGAACTGCTGATGGCCGTTTATTTACTTATCAGTCAGCATCCAATAATTTTAAACAGGCAGTACTATCCTTCTGGAATAATCAGACTGCCAACAGATGGATAGAAAAACTGCATTGCAACAACAATGGGAAATTACTGATCGGAACTGCAAGTGAAGGTGCATTCGAATACGATCCAACAACAGGCAACACCTTACCGATTCTTCGCAACCAGCAGGCAACAGATATTTTTGTCAGGGATTTTGCAGAAGAAAACGATGGCACCCTTTGGATAGCAACTGAAAATGGCGTATTTATTCGCAACAAAGAGGGAGAAATAACCAATCTTAGAAAGCAGATCAATAACCCGTATGCACTTTCAGATAATGCTGTCTACAGTCTTTATAAAGACAAAGAAGGCGGTATTTGGGCCGGTACTTATTTTGCCGGATTAAATTATTACCGGTGGCAATATGCCAGCTTTTATAAATTCCTTCCGGGTACTGAAGCCAATACATTAAGCGGTCAGGCAGTACGTGAAATTTGCAAAGATAAAAACGGTCAACTCTGGGTGGGAACGGAAGATGGCGGATTAAACTGTATTTCTCCAGATGGACAGATCATTACACATTTAAAAGCAGATGGTAGGCCGGGGAACCTTAGCTACAATAATATACATGGACTACTTACTTTCGATAATCAGTTATGGGTAGGCACTTTCGAACATGGAGTGGATGTGGTGGATATTAATAGCAAACGAGTGATTGCGCATTATCCCAATCCATCGGATAATCGGATGGAAAGCAGTTTTTTTGTTGTTCTGTACCGGCTTAAAAACGGAACACTGGTTGCAGGAACCAGAAGAGGCCTTTACCAGTTCAATACAGAAAAAAAACGATTTTATCCGATAGAAGGTATTCCAACAAATTCCTTTGTGCACCATATTCTGGAAACCAATGATGGTACTATCTGGGTCGCCACTATAGGAAATGGTATTTACAGAATCAACACATCAGGTGGGAAGTCAGTACATATGACGCATCAGCCGTCAGATTCTGTGTCGTTACCATCGAACTCAATAACCACTTTGTTTCAATCCGCTGATGGAAAAATCTGGATTGGATCTGAAGGAGGCGGGCTCGCACTTTATGATGAGACCAGTCAATCCTTTAAAAGATTCAGTATTCAGGAGGGATTTCCCTCCAATACAATATTTAAGTTTCTGCAAGACGACAAACAACGACTTTGGATCACAACAACTAAAGGGCTTGTTTGTATGAGTACTGATTTCAAAATTATAAAAACTTTTACAACAGCCAACGGCTTGCTGAGCAATCAGTTTAACTATAACTCAGGATACAAGGACGCAGACGGTCAGCTGTATTTTGGAAGTGCAAGGGGAATGATCCGGTTCCATCCCGATAACTTTATCAGCAGTAATTATATGCCGGACATACATATTACCGGAATCAGCATTGGTGGAAAAGATGCCAGTGTTGGCAAAGAACTGTCAAAATCAATTTTATACAGTAATAAAATCAAACTGCTTCACAACCAGTCAACTTTTGCCATTGATTTTGCAGCACTTTATTTTTCTGCACCGGAAATGACAGAATACCAATACATGCTGGAAGGATTAGAAGATGAATGGACTTCTTTGAAATCAAACCGTCGGGTTTATTTTACCAACCTGTCTCCCGGTAACTATCGATTTATGGTTAAAGCAGCGAATGCAAATGGTAAATGGTCTCCAAAAGCAGCAACCCTTGAAATTAGAATTGATCCACCCATCTGGGCAAGCCCGATTGCCTATTTGCTGTATGCAACTCTAATTGGATTAATTATCTGGTTCCTGTTTAGAACCTATCATATTGCAATGGCCAATAAAGCAGCCCGTCAACTGGAAATGATGGAGCATGAAAAGGAAAAGGAAATGTACCAGGCGAAAATTGAATTTTTTACCAATATTGCGCATGAGATTAAAACGCCACTCACCCTGATCAAAGCTCCTATGGAACAGGTTTTGAAAAAGGAAAACGAGTATCCCGGAATATCATTTGAACTGCAAATGATGAATAAGAATACGGCCAGATTACTCGAACTAACGCACCAGCTATTAGATTTCAGGAAAATAGAAACTTCGGGATGGCCCTTGCAGATTTCATCTATCCGATTAGCTGATTTTATTGAAGACCGTTACCAGGCTTTCCTTCCATTGGCAAATCAAAAACGAATTCGATTTGATTTTTCCAATAAACTGAATAACCTGATCATTTACAACGATGAAGATGCCCTTCAGAAAACAATCGACAACCTGCTGAATAATGCTATTAATTATGGATACCGGTATATTAACTTAAAAGCCCAACTAAATTTTAAGGATGAGGTAGAAATTTTCATAGAAAATGATGGCAAACTCATTCCGGCTGATCAATGGGATAGAATATTTCTTCCTTTTGTACGATTACAACAGGACAAGTCCCGATCAGGTAGTGGAATTGGTCTGGCATTGGCAAAGTCCTGCACTCAACTAATGGGCGGTAGTCTTCAAATTATTCAATCGGATCCCCGGCTAACTGTTTTTAAACTGGTCTTGCCTGTAAATTCTCCGGTTTCTAATCCATTAAATTCAACCCCATGACCAAATCAACGATTCTATTGGTAGATGATAATGATGATATTCTGGATTACCTGCGGCATTTCTTACAAACACATTTTATTATTATCATAGCACATACTGGTAAAGAGGCTATTGAGAAACTTCATGAACAGGAAATACAATTGATTGTAAGCGATGTTATGATGCCTGAAATGGATGGCTTTGAATTATGCCGCTATATCAAAACAAGTGTTGATTTTAGTCATATTCCTGTTATATTACTTACCGCCAAAAATACCCTGCAGGATAAATTAGAGGGACTTGAACAGGGTGCGGATGTATACATAGAAAAACCTTTTTCGCCCGAGTATTTATACCTGCAGATCAACAGCCTTTTGGTTAACAGAAATAAAGTACTGGCATTTTATGCAAACAATCCATTGGCACATATAAAATCAATGGCCAATGATAAAGCGGATGAAAATTTTCTGGAGCATTTAAACAATCTGGTACAGGAACGCATCGAAGACCCGGATTTTGATGTGGATCACTTAGCTAAACTTATCAATGTAAGCAGACCCACTTTGTATCGGAAGCTAAAAGAAATAACCAATCTGACGCCCAATGAAATTATTCATCTGGTGCGATTGAAAAGAGCTGCAACACTTCTACTGGAAGGTCAATTCAGCATACAACAGATCAGTGAAAAAGTTGGATACACCAGTTCCAGTATTTTCAGCCGGAACTTTCAAAAGCAATTTGGAGTATTGCCCTCAGATTATGTAAAACATCATTAAATTAAATCACTTCTATGGAAATACAGGCCTTTTTCAATTCATCCATTCGGGTACCTGCTGAAAAAAAATTCTGGCTTTTCCTGATTGTCTTTACCACTGTGTTTAATCTTTTTTTCCTAAATGCTTTTGTTCCCTTTAATATAAATACCTGGAGAAATGATCCTCCTTTTGATCAGCTTATTCACCTTTCCGGATTTGCGGTATTGGGCGGATCTGTTCTTATGCTTTCTCATTTTTTCATTCAGCTACTCCGAATACGGCCCTTCGTTTTCCAAACTTATCTGGTCAGGTATACGGTGGAATTACTTATTATGTCGGTGGTTTTTGTGATTTATCAGGAAGGGCAATGGCTTCCGTTTACCAAACTACTAAAAGAGGTTCCACTAAGTATTAAATACAGTTTTTTGAGTACTATTCTCCCCTATTCGCTGGCTTTTCTGTTGTTCAACCATTTGAAACCAAAAAAGAATCCAGCCCCTCATTTACAGGAGGAAATTGTCTTAACCTATCCGGACAGGTTACTTACAGGAATGGTTGATTTCCCCGATGATAAGAATCAAATTCAGTTTTCCATCAGTTCTGATCAGATTACCTATATAGAAGCTGCTGATAATTATATATACATACATTGCGTTGAGAATGGTCAGGAATCAAGGCATTTATTGCGCAACACCCTAAAAAATATGGAGCTCCATTTTGCGGATTCCGGGCTGAAACGATGTCATCGGTCCTATATGGTCAACTTGCAGCGGATTCGGCTGGTACGTTATGAAAAAAACAAATGCCTGCTTTACCTGAATGGAATTGATCAGGTAATCCCTGTATCACGTGGCTATCTGGCCTCATTCAGTGAATACAATCACCCCTGAAATGGCAGAATCACTGCAATTCACCCCTGCTAATGCGATTTCACCCCACTGATTTTTTGACGAAAAGCTGTACTTCTAGATTTGTTCAAAATATAAATGATGTATATGAAAAGAAAGCTAACCGTTTTACTGCTCACTGTTATCACCGTTTGTATAACATGCTTTTCGAGTTATGCTCAGTCAAATCAATTCAATGGTACCTGGCATTTTTCAGCGCCGGATTCACCAGAGCCCGGATTTTCCGCTGGCACTATTACATTCAGTAAAAGAAGCGGGACAACAATTGCCGATTTTAATTTTACCAATGGCGAAAAACTGACTGCGGAACCGGTTGCCATCAACCGGGATACGGCATCCTTTACACTTAACATTCAGGGGGAGCTGGTCAGATTTAAAATGGTGGCAGTAAAGGAGCTTCTGAAAGGCACCGCCACTTTAACTGATTCTGAAATAATTCCTTTCACGGCCAAAAGAAAATAACAACCGGCAGCACAGTTAATTCCCCATATACCTTGCTTTAAGCAGACGCATCATATAAACATTGATTTCCCACTGATTCGCCAGTGGTTGTCGGGTGTAGGGCAGGGTTGGCATATAATCAGCCGGACCAAACTCAGTAAGAATAGTCATTGGCTCACCTTTCTGTTTTTTACGGTTGATAATAGTGTCCCACCAGATCAGGTGTTGTTTTACGGTATTTTCCCATTCCGGAGCCCGCGGATCATTCACCTGCGGGCCTTCGGGATGCCCTATACGCGAATGAATATGTTCTGCTCTTTCCAGGGCCAGGTTCACGGTTGCTGCCTGATCTGCAAGCAAACTTTCGTGTACGGTGCACCAGTGAGAAATATCCAGTGTAAGCCTCATTTCCGGGACAGCTTCCAAAAATTTCCGGGTGACAGGTGCAGAATAACACATTCTGCCCCGATGTGTTTCATGATATACCTGTATGCCGGTTTTTTGGGTTGTTTCTGTGGTAAATCGAATGAAAGAAAGATTTTCTGCAAAACTGAAATAATCACGGCCTGAATGACAGTTGATATATAAAGGCTTCATCCTGCTGTTGGAACTGGCAGCTATAATGGAGTTTCTGAAAGTTTGAAGATGTTCTTTGGGATCAGCCTGCCACCCACCACATAAAAAGCCCACCTTTAATTGGTGTTTATCCAATGCATCAAACAGTTTTTTTTGCGCAACCGCGTCTTGTGGCCACCATACTTCCACGCCATCATAACCTTCTTTTTTAGCAGCTGCACAAAAATCGTCTATGCTTCCGTTAAATCCCCAATCAGTAGCCATAAATTGTATGGAAAATCCGGGTGCTACAGCAAAAGCAGGAAGCATGGTTCCAGCTGTAAGTACCAGACCGGATTGCAAAAAATCTCGCCGATTCATTTTCGAATTTTTATTAGTTAGCCAATAACCGGAACAAGCTACTATTTAGAAATTGGCAGCACTACTTTGGAATTGCCCTAAGTCGATAGTAAATTCACACAGGCAAATCATTTTGTTCGCTATCCCATAAATATGCCGCGCCAATCAGGGCAGCTATCTCGCCCAAAACAGCTGTTTTAATATCGTATTCGATTCCGAGCTTACGCTGAACAACAGGAAAAAATAAATCTGCGGATTTAGCAATATTTCCACCAATCACTATGGTAGTCGGAATATCAGGAGCATACCGGCTCCTGATAAGGGCTCCTATATTTTCTCCAAATTCTATAAAACATTCCATAGCCTTAGGGTCTTTTTCACCTAATTCAGCCAGTTCCTTTACTCCTTTCAGTACATGCCCGGTTTTCTCCCTATACTTTTTAAGAAACCATCGTGTAGAGAAATACTCCTCTGCCAGATCATCAAGAAAAGGATAACAATAAAGATCACCGTCCTCAAATTTTCCATTCCGATACAAGGCGGATCCCAAGCCGGTGCCAAGTGTAATTCCCAATACCTGTTCAGCTCCTTTTCCACTTCCCATTGCAATTTCTCCCCTTAAATAAGCGGTGGCATCATTCACCATCCGTATCTCAGCTATTGTTAAACCAAGTTCCTGTGCTAGCATTGCTTTAACCGGCAGTTCAAACAATGCATCATATTTACATAATCCCTTTATCAGACTGATACCGTTTTCATAATCAAATGGACCTGGCATTGCGATACCTATTCTGGCCTGCGAAAGGCCGGCAATTTTCCAGCAATTCCGTACAGCGGATGTCCATCCTGCTATAATTTCCTCTGCTGATTCATTAGGATTCACAGTTTGCCGCACCAATGTATTTTCCATCAGACACCCTTCTTCCTGATTCACCATGCACACAGTGATATGTGTTCCTCCAATATCTATCCCGGTAATCCAATTCTTCATTGTATTAGTTGCTTTCTTATGAATGACTATTCCATGCCTGGCGGCAAGCCTGCAATTCCCCAGCTTGTATTCGGCTTATCTCCCAGCCAGATTTCCAGCAATCCTCCACTGGCAAAATTTTCGTGCGTAAACCAAAAGGTAGTTAAGTCCTTTCCATTCAATTTAGCTGACTGAATATAATCATGGCCTGGTTGATTGCCATAGGTTTTTATTACAAACTCTTTGCCTTTATAATAGCGATTATCCAGCTTTATGCGTACCTCATCAAAAATTGGTGAAGTAACCTCATAAACCGGCGTTTGCGCCTGGTTGCCCCGGATATCAAACAAGCCGATTGCCATCAATGCACTTACCGCACCCATCTGCCCCTGGTCCTCATCATGTCCGCCATAACCCAGATCCGGAGTGATTCCTCCATAGGCCTGTTCCTTAACCCTCCGCACCCAGTACTGCGTTAACCAGGGCTTACCTCCATAACTGAACACGTGTGCATTACTACAACCAGGCTGATTCGCATAACTCACATAGCCATCCGTATAACCATATACAAAATCAGCAGACTTCGATTGTTCAAAGGCGTAATTTAATTTGTTACAGAAACTATCAGACCCACCCATACGTTTTACCAGATCGGGGATGGCATGGGATAATCCCCAGGTGCCCTGCCATGCATTCGCTTCCACCCAGCCTGCGCCACTCAGCAAATCCTTATGCAACCATTTACCATTTTTGTCTTTTGGCAATACCAGTTTCACTGAATCATCAAAAAGGGTGGTCCAGGTAGCAGAACGTTTTAAAAAATACTGATAGTCTTTTTTCTTTCCCAAACGGCCAGCCATTTGTGCCGTTCCCCAATCCTGAAAAGCAGCCTCGATACTGATGCCGGCATTACCAGGCCACCATCCTTTTTTAATATAAAATTCCACTTCCTCTTTAGGTCCCAGCATACCACCCGGTAACTGGTTTCTTTTTATTGTTTCATACGCATGTGGTGCCGCAGTTTTTGTCAGCAATCCTTTCATATAAGTGCTCACGATTAAGTTGGCCGCAGGGTTGCCCGTCATGATATAGGAATAACCACCACCAGACGGACCTCTGGGCAATAATCCTCCATTGTTGGCATATTCCACCAATGATGCCGAGAACTCATCCAGCAATTCAGGCCATGCCAGTCCCCATAATATATTTATATTCCATTGGGTCAGCCAGAATGCATCCGAGCTATACATATTAAACTTAGGCTTGCCGGAAGCATCCTTCGGTATCGATTTAATCTTAAATTCGGCATCTGTAAAATTCCCTTCCCGCTTGCCGGTAGTACGATCCGGATAATCACCATTTACATCATTTATTTTCTGCCGACCTAATAATACATGCCAGAGATCTGTATAGAATTTTATTTTTTGTTCTTTTGTTCCACCACTCACCTGCATGCGGGAAAACCATTCATTCCAGGTTCCCTGGGCAGCAGCCCGCACCTGATCAAAATTCCATTCCTTACATTCAGTATCAAGATTATTTCGGGCATTTTCAATGGTGGTATAGGATAGTCCGATTTTCATTTGCAACTGTTCGCCTTTTTTCATCTTGTAGGCTGCCGCCAGTATAAGGCTATCGCCGCCTGCAGTTGTTACGTTTTCCTTTTGCTGCTTACCAGACCATTTATCAAGTGAAGCAAAGGGTTTATCAAACCGGATCACAAAAAACACTTTCACTTCTTTCGGGCCTCCCCAATATCGGTTCACGGTACTTACCGAACCCTGGATTTCCGTATCTGTTACCCGCTCAATTTTTGCATCCTTCATGGTGCAATTGGAAATATGTCCATGCAGATTAATAATGATTCGCGCGTCCGCATCCTTCGTATAACGATACCTGTAATAATTCACTCTTTCGGTTGCTGTTTGCTCTACCCATACCTGATGATCCTGCAACATTACCCGATGATACCCGGGTTGAACGATTTCATCATCGTGATTGAATTTCGATTTCCAGCTATGCAGTCCTTTTGCCAGATCAACCTTATCCGTAGCCGGCATAATTTCCACACCCGATTGCATCCAGGCATGCAATTGCTCAAATCCGAGAATTTCTGTTTCATTGTAATTATAACCACCGCCATACTGATTTTTATTACGGGTCATCGGTGCTGAACTGGCCAGCCCAAATGGAACACTTCCGGTAATGAAAAATATATAACGGCCACGATTGGATTCTATATAGGGGTCTACCCAGGATACATAATCTATATCTTCTTCCGGCGCTGCAAATACCTCGATTTCAGACAAACCCAATTCTCTTCCCGTACCATCATGCGCGATGAATTTTATCCACTCGGTTTTTCGCGCAGGGAAGTGAACCGCCTTTCCTGTTCCATCAGCAGGAATCTGATTTACCCATACAACAGATCCATCACTGAACAGCAATTTACCTCCGGCAATATTATGGCGAAGTGTGGGGCGGTCATAAAACACCACTTTATTCACCATTCTTGCCTGCTTCCAGCGAAGCTCCAACCAGGGGAGCCGGATATGCCCCCAATCGGTTGTATCTCCTGCACAGGCCCATTCACCCAGGCCATCCACTCCTATGATTCCATCTGTCAGGTGGTTGCCGGAATAGGCTGGTCCATCACTGGTGGAAACGGTTACTGTTGCTTCCGGTGCAATATTACCCGGACCAGCAATGCCCTGAAAAGAGGCTAGCAGAATCGTACTTAATACAAGTGCAGATCGTATCATTTAGTATTGTTTTTTTGTCCGGCCAGCAACAAACCAGCCTTATCCAATGAAAGTTTTGAAATATGCCACCTGCCCAGGTTGGCAATGAAGAGGTCGCTATTATTTTTTCCTCCAAAAGCAATATTGGTTGGATTGCAAATGGTGTGCGACTCCCAATCATGTACCAGAACCGTTAACGCACCGTTTGTATCGAGCGAGTAAATTGTATTGGGTGCATAACAGGAGATCAGCATATTTCCTTCCTTGTCCAGCGCTATACCATCCGGACAGGTTTCCGGTATTTCTATAACGGTGGTTCGTTCACCTGCAGCGCCATCCGGAAGAATGCTGATCACTTCCACTCCCGGCAACCAGGTACTTACCACAAGTAGTTTATCCCCTTCAGCAGAGAGTGCCATTCCATTGGCAAAAGCAAAGGGGCCAGGATGCCAGATTTCCCGTTTACCATCCACCGAAAATTTAAAAATGCAGCCATTCTCTTTTCTGAATTCACCGCTATCGGAAACATATAAATTTCCCGCTGCATCAAAGACAGGAAAATTCGGCGTACGAAAATGTCTGTCGTCCGTACCCTTCGCAAATAGCGATAACTGTCCGGTATCCGGTTGATATCGCCATACACATTTATTTTTCAGATCGCAAACAGCCAGCCATCCATCCGGAGAAAATGCGATACCCAATACAAAACCACCAGTATACGCTACTTCTTCCACAGCTCCTTCGGAGGCTATCCTATAAATTTGTCCGGCTTCTCCTCCTGCCCATAGGATTCCCTCCGAATCAATGGCGATGCATTCAGGATGATCAAGACCATCGGCCCAGATGCTTATATTTTCAATGGAGTAGGTTTTCATACACGTAATTTTGCCCAGCGGTCATTGGTACCCGTTATACTGAACCAGTCTGGTCTGCCCATATCACGGTCATAGGTATAACCACCAGTTTCTTTAAAATATTCCTGGTACTGTTTGAGTTTATCCTCATCAATCTCAACTCCAAGTCCGGGACCTTCCGGCAATTGGATAGCACCGTTCTGATACTTCATTTTACCCCCTTTAATGATATCATCTTTAAGGTGGTGATAATGTGCATCAGCGGCAAAGGAGAGTGATGGAAGTGTTGCTCCCAGATGTAACATGGTGGCCAGTTGAATGCCTAATTCTCCGGAACTGTGAACTGCAATACCCAGGTTCATTTTCTGGCAACAAACGCCAGCCATCCATGCCTGCCGCAGCCCACCCCAAAAAGTCGTATCCAATAAAATAACATCGATGGCATCGGTGCGAAAACAGGCTGCGAGCTGCTCAAAATTTACCACTACCGTATTTGTTGCTGTTGGTATGGAGCAACGGGATTTCAATCTGCGCATCGCCTCCATGCCATAACAGGGATCTTCAAAATAATCATTGGGCAGATCTTCAATGGCTTTTGCTACCCGAATGGATTCCTCCACCGACCAGATGGCATTCGGATCTATGCGCACCCGATGACCGGGCAATGCTTCTGAAATCGCCCGAAATACCTCGACTTCATGATCGGGATGAAAAACACCTGCTTTTAATTTGTGCGATGTGAATCCGTGTTCCTGATGAAGCTGCAATGCATGCTGCACCATTTGATCCACTGTTTCTTCGCCTCCAATACCAGTTGATTCATCGGGATGCCGGAAAAATAAATAGGAGGCAAAAGGAATCTTGGTTCTGATCGTCCCGCCTAATAAATCACAGGCCCGGATACCCAGCTTTTTGCCCATAATATCCAGGCAGGCAAATTCAATGGCTGCATGTATTTGCAAACGGTTATTATACAGTGAGGCAGTTGGGTTACAAATCTTCCAGAATAATTGTTCCAGCTGCATCGGATCATGCCCTATCAGATAGGATTTCAATCCGTGAAACGCAGCTTCCGCAGATTCTCCACCGCCGCCCATTTCACCCAGTCCAATAATACCTTCATCTGTATACACCTGTACAATGGTTCTGATAAATCGTCCCCAGTGACAGCCATTAGCATGCCGGATGGGCGCTTCCAGCGGTACTGCTACAGTGGTTGCTTTTATATCGGTAATTTTCATACTTACTATTTTGCTGATCCCTGAATTACAATTCCCAATCCCCCATCTATGCGGATTGCCTGTCCGGTCATAAAAGCAGCATGATCTTCGCATAAATAAACAATCAGTTTCGCCACTTCTTCCGGCTTACCTATTCGTTGGGTCAGGTGCATTTGTTCGCAAGCCTGCAACATCGCTTCCGGGTCATCGGATAACTCAAGTGCATCTCTTAACATGGGTGTATCAATAGTACCCGGGCAAACAGCTATGCATCTGATGGCCGGCGCATAATCCACGGCGATGCTTCTTGTTAAACCTAGTATGGCTGTTTTGGAAGTGGTATAGGCAGCAACCTTCTGCTGACTATGAAATGCCTGTACACTGGAAACATTAATGATAACACCAGTTTGTTGCTGCTCCATTACAGGCAGAACCGCCTTGCTGCAGAGAAACATGCTTTTCAGATTTACATTCATCACTTCATCCCAAACTTCTATATCCGTATCGGTTACAGCGCCATAACGTTGAATACCTGCATTATTGACAAGTACATCAATCCGTTTCCATTTCTCCAAAATAGCATCAACTGCCGCTTTAATGGAGGGTTCCTTCGTAACATCGCAGGTATAAAAATCCGGTAATACCGGCCAGTCATTGATTGGCACCAGATCCAGCACGGCCACTTTTGCACCTGCAGCAAGAAATACCTGAGCAGCAGCGGCTCCAATGCCCTTGCTTCCGCCGGTTATAAGTACTACTTTATCTTTCATAAGAGGATGCGTTTAATGTTCAAGCAGGAAACTACCCGCAGTATGAATTATTTCCATATACCCGATATGCATGTTTACAGCCTGAATCGTGCTGCACCCGGAAGGAAGGGGGGTCAGAAAAAAATGATAGGTAAAGGTTCGGGACTCACCCGCATCCAGGAAAAAACAAGCCGGTTTTTCCTGAAAACGGCCATTGTGCTGTGCAAATAATTCTGTCCAGTTTACATGCAATGCAGCTGTACCAAATTCCATCCCCCGGTAAATCACCTGCGAATTTTCTTCCTGAATCCAATGATGGATCCATGCATAATCAGTTGCTTTCCAACAATAACCTAAAATGAGCTTACTACGTTTATCCATCGCAGTTATCCAGCCGGTTTCATTGGCATCTAATGAATAGGAATGGATAGTTTCAACAGGTTTTTGTCCGCTTTCAAATAGCACTGCCACTCCATTTGAATGGACTCTGGTATCCGGATTCAAAAATGGCGCTGCAATAGTTGGATGTTGCACCAGGTTACAGGGCCTGAAAACACCGGAGGTATTTTTTATTGTTTCAGATACTGTACAAACCGGAGCCGATGCTGATAAATTCACTTCCCGTGTAATCTCCAACTGGTCAATTTCGCTAGCGGAAGCCATAGACAATTGAAAGGGATTGCTATTGATTAATTTCCATGTTTGCAGACTGAAATCCCCATGTTTAACGGCCTGATTATTTTTTTCTCCGGCACTCGGATCTCCCCACCGGGGTGTACAGATAAAATGCCCCTCGTAATTGGTTTCCGGATTTTCCGGACGAGGAAATTTAAAGTTCAACGGATTGATTGCTGAACTGCAATGTGTAAGTGATAGCAGGGATCCACCTGCTTCATCATAGCAAAGGGATAGGAACCTGTTCTGCAGGATCCACTCCCTTTTAGTGTATGATGTTGAATTAACCAAAGCCCTCGTTATTAAAAAGATGAGCGGAACGGAACCGCCGGAAATCCATCAATATTCTGAAAATTGGTAACCGGATAATTAGTAAATGCATACCGTACAGCAACCGGATTTTTTGCTTCTTTGCTCACCAGTAAAAGCTGGTTATTGCGGATCATAGCCTCGGCTGGGAAAAATTCTTTGTTCTTTCCTGCCACAAAAAAATGCCTTGGTGGCTGTCCGTCATTTGTACCCAGTCCGGAACCAATACTTTCTTTCCTGAACGAAACCACCAGCGTGTCTTTTTGAGTTGATACAGATTCGAATTCCGGTCCTTTATGCACCAGACCCGTCATACCGTAATTTTTTGCAAGGGCAACCTGTGCCAGCCGATAGCCAACCTCCTGCTTATTTCTTGGATGTATATCATTGGGATCAGCTATGTCCATGGTTACCACCATTTCTGTTGCCGGTGTAGTTGCACACACTGCCGCCTGCGCTTCCCTTAGTTCAGCATACTCAAATGCCAGCGGATTGTTTTCCTGCCAGTTATAGGGTGCTACCTGTACATAATAAAAAGGCAGCATACCCTGTTTGAATAAGGCCCGCCAATTTCCAATCATGGTGCTTAGCAGCCGGGTATAAATCGCTCCGTCTTTCCGGTTAGACTCTCCCTGGTACCAAAGGAACCCGGATAATGAAACATGCCGCAATGGATAAATCATGGCATTATAAAGAAGCGTTGGCCTTGCCACTTTATCAAAGGTTACCGTTGCGTCCAGCACCTCTTTGGAACGGGAACTGGTGTCATATGGATACAGGTATTTCGTATGTAGCTTTTTATCTGCCTGTAAACTATCTCTGGATGTCCAGGCTTCAGCAGTTGAAGCACCAATACTGCTTACTACCAGCCCAACCGGAATTCGTTTCTGCAGATAGATATCTCTCGCGAAAAAATAAGCCACCGCACTGAAATCCGGAACTGTTTGAGGTGAACAGATAGTCCATTGCCCCTTTCCATAACGCATAGGTGTAGCCGAGAAATTAGTCTCCAGATCAAACAACCTGATTTCCGGATAAAATGCATTTGCGATTTCCTGCTGATAATGCATGGTTCCCAATAGCCAGGGCAGAAATGGTTTGAGTTGCATATCCATATTGGACTGACCACTGCAAAACCAGACATCACCTATAAGTATATTCGTCAATACCATTTCGGTCTCTTTCGATTTAATCCGGATGGAAGTTGAATTGGCTTTCCCTGGTATAGCTGTTGGTACAGGAATACTGATTTCCCAATGCCCATTCAGATCAGCCGTATCAGTTTTCCAGCCGCCTGACCAGTCTGCCTGTACTTCAAGAATGGCACCCGGAGCTGCATCCCCCCATACCACCAATGGTTTGTTCTGCTGCACGACCATATTGGATTGAAGATTTGTGCCCAGCCTGAAGGATTGACCCAGGCAAACCATACCCGTAAAAAACAGGACCGCAACCAATGATGTGGATCTGATTTTATTTTTCCAGCTCATATTTCAGGCGAATAAAACGTGGGCGATAGAGTTGAGGGAAATCTCCGATTTCGTCAAAAAACTTAAAGGAGTTGATATTATAACTGATCAGCAGTTCTCCCGGCTTGGATAATACCGGGTGTGCTTTTGCATTATAGGGAAAAAAGTTGGGCGAATCTTTCAGGTCATCACTAACATCATAAATATTGATTATTGGTCCAAAGGGCCCATTGGGTGAGGTTCCCAGGCGGATGCCTACTTTGTTACTGATTCCTTCGCGCTGGAATACCATTATATAACGGCCATCCTCAAGTGGAGTTACACTCAGTTCATTGGAGGCATTGGTGGCGATTGGCTGTACCGCATTGGCATCAGCTACCCATTCTGTTCCATTCCAGAATCTCCATAGATCAAAGGATTCTATATCTGCTGGCTGAACCCTTGCCACCATCACCTGTTTATTCTGTCCTTTACATCCATAGATATACACATAGCCATCTGGATTAACAGCACCCGCCTCTTTGGTGTTCACCAATATACCGGCACCAAAACTTCCAACTGAATCAACCGCGCGATTTAACCAGAAAGGAATGTCTACCTGGCGTTTGCCAGGAAAAGGAGGTTGTTCACCCGCGGGAATTATAATCATGGTATTGCCCATCTCCTTAAATCCAAATACAGGCTGGTTGGGTATATTCTGAATACGATATCCAAACAGGTAGATATTGTTATTTTTTGCCGTGTTTACAAATCCATCGCCCAGCCAGTAATACTCACCTGCCGATGTTGCGGGCGTTTGCGGAATGAACAACGCTGCCGGTTTCCCCTGGTCATCTTTATCCCAATGAAACCGAATAGCGCTGCTATCAGGCTTACCACCCTGTAGTATACCAATTGAATTATTGATCATGCTAAAACCCGGCTGAAGTGAGTCCCCAACAATTTCACCGAGCATGGTATCACTAAACCAGATAAGGGCTTCCTCTTTTTCCGCTGCTCCCATTGCTTCATTACCACTCCGAACCAATGCAAAAATTCCATCTCCACCAAACCATCCGGATTTCCGCTTAAACAAATTACTCCATTCAGGGGCTGCTTCAGCAGTGAACCGGATGGAATCAATATTGGTATTTATTGGGATGGCAGTTTCAGCCGGCTTGGAATTACAACTTGCAATCAAACTGGCAAGTACTATGGCAAATGCGGGTTTCATGATCATTTTTTAAATGGAAAAATCAGGGTGCAGGTTCAAAGGTGCTGATAAACACTTCCTTATCAGTTAGTCCGAATATGGTCAGGTCGATTAGTTGTTCCAATACCAGGCGCTCACTTGAAAGAGAGCGAACCGTATAGGTTTCAGTAGTGCGATTGCTCGGATCAAAGAGCGATGAATAAACCTGCGTAAATGTTTTTTCGTCCTCACTTAATTTCCACCTTTCAAATACATTGAAGCCATCAAAGGTACAGGCTTCTGTTCCGAAGTTTACAGTGTAGGTACTATCCGATCTCCAGGTGAAAATATTATCTTTTTCGCAATCCTTCATATCCTCAACAGCGGGACTAACGGATGTCCACATGCGACTTTTCAACACCCAACGCCGACTGTAAATAGTCTGTTGTCCGGATGTGGTAGTATATACCGTCAGGTCTTTTTCCGCAGCTAATCCTTTGCTGTCTTCAAAACGAAAATTGACACCCACTAACTGGTCAACCTCATCGTCTTGCAGCTGATAGGAAAAATGATACTCATAGTTGTCCTCACCCACATTTACCGGTTGCGCGGTAATAGTGCCGGTACCGCCAAAACTATTATCCTTCTGGAGATTAACCGTTTTGTACATCATAACGGAGCCTGCACCATTCGGTGCATAAATCGATAAGGTTGCTTCAACAGTTCTTCCGGATTTTCCTGTTACATTATCCGGACTCAATTTTAATACAGGTTGATTCGGATTGCCCTTATCTTTTTCACAACCTGATAAGGTGAAGATGCCAAGCAGGCAAATTGCAAGGAAGAAAGAATATGACCGCATAATCGTTTATTTAAAAAATTGTAATTCAATTTAGTTTTTAGGTTTCCAGAGGTCCTGAATTTCTTCAAGCGTTTTTCCTTTTGTTTCCGGCACCATCCGCCAGATGAACAGAAAGGCAAGGATGGACATAATCATATAGATCCAGAAAGTGTACGCACTGCCAATTGACTCAAGTAACATGGGGAAAGTCTGTGATACGATGTAGACAGAAAGCCAGAGAAAAAAGATAGCTACTCCCATTGCCCTTCCCCGAATGGAGTTGGGGAAAATTTCTGCCACTACCACAAATGTTAATGGTCCCAGAGAAATGGCGAAAAAAGAGATATACAGCAGTATTCCGCCCAACACCCAATACCCGGCAGTTGCCTGCTGGTAAAAGGCGGCTCCAACAAAAGCCAGACAGACCGCCATGCCCGCTGATCCGATCAGGAGTAGTTTTTTTCTTCCGAGGCGATCCACATAACGGATTGCTACCAGTGTCATTAATACATTGATACCACCCACCCAAATGGTTTGCATCAAGGCAGATGAACTACCATCACCTGTTGCCTTAAAAATTTCGGGGGCATAATACATGATTACATTTATCCCGGTTACCTGGCTGAAGATGGATAAGAATATTCCGATAATCAACGCAGTTCTCAAACCCGGACGCAGCAATTCAGAAAAGGTTCCCTGTTTTTCGGAAAGGGAAGATTTGATGGCTTTCACTTCTTCTGCTGCACCGGTTTTGCCATTTACTTTTTCCAGAATATCTGTTGCTTTGTCCCATTGATTTTGCGCAGCCAGCCAACGCGGACTTTCAGGAGCACGCAAGAGCAGCAGTATAAAAACAATGGAAGGAAGCAGCCCTGATCCGAACATCCAGCGCCATCCGGTATCCACATTCCATTGATGATCGTGCATTCCTGCAATGGCTGCATTTACAAAATAAATCAACAGAATGCCGATTACGATTCCCAATTGATAGATGGAAATCAGTCTGCCTCTGATGGAAGCAGGCGCAATTTCTGAAATATACATGGGCGACAGAATAGAAGCAATACCGATACCAATACCACCGATCATTCTGAAGAAGATGAACATATTCAGACTTAAGGGTATCATAATACCAACAGAAGAGATGGCAAATGCCCAGGCTGATATCATGAGCACTTTTCGTCTTCCAAGTTTATCGCTCAGGCCACCGGCAATCATCGCACCAATCATACAACCGATAAGCGCACAGGATGCTGCCCATCCGGTCATGGCAGCGCTGAGCTGATACTTTTCTTCTATATAACCAATAGCGCCAGCTACAACTGCCGTATCATATCCGAACAGCAAACCGCCAATGGCTGCAACCAGCGTACATTGATAAATAAATCTGAGTTGTGCTTGCATAGGTTAATTAATTCTGTATTCAATCAGGTTTTCTTCCCGAACAAATGCCTTTAACGTTGCACAGGTACTGCCTTCTGCAGAGCCATACGGTCGAATGGTATAAGCGCCAACCGAAGCAGGAACAATAAAGGTTTCCGCATAGTGAATGATAAAGGGTTCAAATGCACCGGTCGGGCTTTCAACAATCGCTTCCCTTCCTTCAATCAGGTTAATCACATTCACCACATTGCCCGTATGATGGCTCACTTTTTTGGAGAACCAATGCCGGCGTGTTTCAATAAAAGATCCTTCATGAAGACCCGTACGCTCTTCTTTCCAGCCATCGCCTTCCTTAATTGTTTCGAATTGATTGATGATATTAGCACGGGTCCATTCAGTTGTTCTATCCCACTGAATAGCGTTTTTACCATGCTCCAGAGAAATGGGACGTGGTTTACCATCGAGTCCCATTCTGCCCCAATCCCACAGTTTAAAAGTGAAAATATAAGGCGTGGCACTGATTTCAAGCACCACACTGTTGGCACCGGAACAATGAATGGTACCAGCCGGTATCAGGATATGATCATGTTTCTGAATCGGCCATTTCTCCACATATTTATCTGCATCAAAGGAGCCGGATACTTCCTGGGCTGCTGCCAGATCCGTCAGCATTTCTGCAGGCTGGATATTTTCTTTCAATCCCAGGTAAACAAAAGAGTTTTCCTGTGCTTCCAGGAAATAATAACTTTCATCCTGCGTATACGGCATGCCAAATTTTTCGCGGATATATTCTTTCAGTGGATGTACCTGCAGACTCAGATTACCCCCTTCCATGGTATCAAGAAAATCAAAGCGGATAGGAAACTCAGCACCAAATGCCTGCTCCACTTTAGGACCCAGTAAAGATGCTGTTTGGAAAAACACCAGGTTGATCGACGGCGTTTCAAAAAGAATATGATCAAACCGAATCAGCAAACTGTTTTCTTCCGGCACGCAATCAAAGCCCCAGGCGAAATTTTTTTCATCCCGCTTCAGATCACAAACTTCTTTCAGCCATTGTCCGCCCCATGGACCAGGATCAAAAAACGGCACTACCCGAAACGGACGATTTACCACCTGTTCCAATGCCTGAAGGAGAGCCGCACCAGTAACCATTTTGGGCTGATCAGGGTGGGTGGTATCCAGCATATAATCACTGTTGCCAAGAAGCGTACGTTTTAACTTATCACAAACCCTCCAGTCTACAAAGAAGGCACGTTTGTATTGATAGGCAAAGGTATCCGTTTTATTCTCCGTACCAAGATTGCTGATTTCATTTCTCCGGAACCGCAACTGAATTTCCCATCGCGGCATATCTGCATATACCAGTAAATCTGCATCCAGCGGAACCAGACTTGCTCCGGTTCCATAAATAATGGTAATTGGTGCGGCATTGGATCTGGCAGTTTCAGCAAGCGATTCCAATACCCGGGCATCAAAAAAATCTGCCATTGTTAGAGGGCTCAAATACCCAAAAACAGGATCATCCGTAACAAATGGATATACTTTTTTTTCCAGCTCCTCAGATGGCAGCAGGGCGCTTGTTACATCCACCAATACTGCATCCGGAAAAATTGATTTCAACTGATCAATTACAGGTTCCAACAAAACCCCGTGATAGCATTCTAATTTCAATACTACTTGTTCTTTTGAAAGGCTTTCAATTCTGCCAGTCAGTTCATGGGCAATTTCATTCCATCCCATAGAACCATTGTAACCATGAACCACTACTTCGGGAAACTTATCAAAATTCGAATTGTACAAGACGATTTATTTTAGGTTAACTATAATTTTATCAATAGCCTTCATTCTGTCCCAGGTTGGGATTCAGGTCCACCTCCCGTTGAGGTAAGGGAAATAAATAATTTCGGGGGGCTGGTGTTACACCAGGCTTAGCCACCAGAACACGTTGCTCGAGCTTACCGGTACGAACCAGATCAAACCAGCGCTGGCCTTCAAATACCAATTCCATGCTACGCTCTTTCAAAACAGCATCCCTGAATTGATCCTGATTCAGTCCTGAATAATCCGGAACTGCATTTGCGTAATTGGTACCGTCAAACCTTGCGCGCTTCCGAACTATATTAATATAATCGTGGGCTGTTTGAGAATTACCCAATTCATTCTGAGCTTCCGCATACATCAGCAATACATCTGCATAGCGGATTACCGGAAAATCATTGGAGGAGTTATTTCCCTGGGGTTCCATTTGCCGATCCCAGTATTTTTTTACATATGGACGAATGGTGAAAGGTCCGTTTGCGCCATTTATTTCAGTTATGAACGTAACCGATCTTCTGCGGTCATCCACATCAAACTGATTGTACAGATACTCCGTTGGAAACTGCCATCCCTGCGCATTCTGAATACCTTCCGCACTTAAGGCAGTTGGTAACAAGCGAACATTAAACTGACCCACTTCCCAAAACACAATGGCACCTCCTGCATCACCGAACCCAACAGAAAAAATGGCTTCTTTACCACCCCGGCTGCTTAATTTAAACACATCGGCAAAATCCTCCCACAATTCATATTGCTCAGAGTCAATAACTTTTTTAGCATAGATCGATGCCTGTTCCCAATTTTTACGGGTCAGGAATACTTTCGAAAGAATGGAATTGGCTGCACCCGAAGTAGCACGACCACGACCACTACCCGGATCGTAACCCAGCGGAAGAAGTCCGGACGCATCGCTGAGGTCCTGTTCGATTTGCGCATAGATGGCATCAACCGTTGCTTTCTCTGGTAGAAGTGGATTATTTTCTTCAATCAACAAGGGCACCTGACCAAAAACCCGAACCAGATTAAAGTACATGAGTCCGCGCAGAAATTTTGCCTCACCAACCAGCCTGTTGCGGAGGGTTGCATTCATTTCAATTCCAGGGATTCTGGCAATAGCAATATTTGCGAGCGTAATTGTTTTATAATGCATGCCCCAGATTTCCTCCATGGATGGATTCTGTGGCGTATGCGAAAAACTGGAGATCTGATCAAAGTTTGCGGCACCCAGCTGGTTGTTCAGCATTTCGTCAGATGCTAATCCCATAGTAACCCAAAAAGTACTGTGGTAAACGCCAGCTGTATTTCCACCTAAAGCAAAATTATCTACTGAATTCAGGTAAGCATAAATAGCGTTGACAGCAGCAATTGCATCAGATTCTGTTTTATAAAAATTAGTAATGGTAACCTGATTTTGGGGATCCTCTTCCAGGAATTTTTTACAGGAAACAATACTCATCATTGCGGTGCTTATCAGAAGCAGTGTGATGATTTGTATGCGAAATGATTTCATATTAAATAGCTTTAATCGTTTAGAAAGAAGCACTCAGTCCGATCTGGTACACTTTTGCCTGCGGATAACCACCCAGATCAAGTCCCAATAGGGTAGTACTCTGTCCAAAAGTGTTGGCTTCCGGATCATATCCAGAATAGTTGGTAAAAGTTAACAGGTTGGTACCACTGATGTATAACCGAAGATTACTCATGCCGATTTTCGAAATCATACCGGAGGCCAGGTTGTAAGAAAGCGTCACATTGCGAAGCCTTATATAAGAAGCATCTTCCACAATAGCAGAGGAAACAACACCAACATCCAGACTTCCGGCAGAAACGGCACGGGGGTATTTGTTACCCGGATTTTCAGGAGTCCAGCGGTTTAATCCGGCATCAGCCAAAACATTCTGCTGTCCGTTGAAATTTAGCAGGTCGAGGTTGTTGAAATTGGCCATCTTATTGCCTTCTGAACCCTGGAAGAAAAAGGAGAGCTCGAAATTTTTATAAGAAAGATTATTGCCTAAACCCCAGGTAAATTTCGGTTGTGCAGAACCAAGAATGGTACGGTCATTCGCATCAATTTTTCCGTCTTTGTTCTGATCAACATACCTGCGATCTCCAGCACGGGCGCGGGATGCCGGATTCGGAGCACCTGCTTCCTGTCCAACTAAAACCGGACTGGAAGCTGCTTCTGCATCAGACTGAAAAATACCATCAAACTGATAACCGTAGAAGGTTCCGATACTTACACCTTCACGTAACAGGATGGCATTCTGCAGAATCACATCCGTTTCACTATTCAGGTTGACAATTTTATTGCGGTTCAGTGAGAAATTGAGCGCGGAAGTCCATTGCAGTTTCCCTTTCATATTGATGGTGCGAAGATCCAGATCTACTCCCCAGTTATCAATATTACCAATGTTCAAGAGAGTGGTTGCAAAGCCGGAGGATAAAGGAATGGGGCTGGATAATAAAAGATCATTGGTTCTTTTCTTGTAATAATCTGCAGTGAAGGTGATTCTGTTATTGAAAAGAGAAAGATCAAGGCCGAGATCCAGTTGCCTGGTTGTTTCCCATTTCAGATTACGATTCACAAAACTCAAAGGTTCACGACCGGTAAAAACCTCGTAACTATTACCTGCATTAAATACTCCTTCTCCAAATGGACCAACCAGTGCCAGCGACTGATAAGGAGGAATCGCCTGGTTTCCAATGATCCCGTAACTAACGCGGAATTTCATATCACTGATGGCGTCTGCATTTTCCATGAACCTTTCATTGGACACACGCCAGGCAAATGCTCCGGATGGAAAAAAGCCATATTTGTTCCCTTCAGCAAACTTGGAGGAACCATCCACCCGACCGGTCAACGTAAACAGGTATTTATCATCCAGTGTATAATTCACCCGACCCAGGTAAGAAACCATGCTCCACTCTGATTCACTGTTGGCTGGTTTCTGCGGATTTAATGCAGCTCCTATATTATGATACCCTGTTCTGTTATCCGGAAAATCAAATGCGTATACAAAGAGTTGTTCATTTTTAAATTGCTGCATGGTATAACCTACCACTGCATTCACCTTATGTCTGCTGCCAAAATAATTGTTGTAAGAAAGCGTGTTTTCATTCAGCCAGGTATTTCCAATTGATTTACCAAGAGATGCTTCTCCATTGCTTGCTTCAGTACGCTTCAGGAAATTAGGGCCAAAACTATTTTCGCTGTTGGTATAGGCATCCAGACCAAAGCTCGTTTTGAACGTTAGATTTTTATTGAACGCATATTGCGCATACGCATTACCGAGGAATCGGGAAAGGGAAGTTTTGGAAGTATACTCCTTTGCTTCTGCGATTGGGTTACCCAGGATTTTACCCCGGTCATTTTCAAACGTATAACCACCGTCTCTGGTTGAATCATAGACCTGCAATACCGGATTAAACAATAATGCAGAAGTAACAACACCCGGAACAATCTGTCCGCCATTGGTAAGTACTCCGGTACTGGAAATTCTGGAATAGGTGATGGCAGTTCCAATTGTAAGTTTATCATTGACTTTCTGTTCCAGGTTGGTTCTGAAAGAATAACGTTTAAAATCAGAGCTTTCAATAATTCCTTTCTGGTCGAACATGGATCCTGAAACAGTGTATTTGGTTTTGTCGTTACCCCCGGCAAAAGAAAGCTGATAATTCCCCATAGGTGCATTCCTGAAAAGCTCCTCCTGCCAGTCGGTGCCCTTTCCAAGGTTTGGCGGATTCACATATACCGGGATCTGGTTGGCGTTCAATCTTCCTTCATTTACAAAATCGGCGTATTGCGCCGCATTTAGCAAGTTCAGTTTGTTGGTAACCTGCTGCCAGCCGCGGTACGTTTCAAGTGTAAGTGTTCCTTTTCCGGAACGGCCTCTTTTGGTGGTAATCAGCACTACTCCATTGGCACCGCGTGCACCATACATCGCAGTAGCGGAAGCGTCTTTTAATATTTCGATCGATTCGATATCACTTGGGTTAATGGAAGAAAGTGGAGAGATGCGCGGACCTCTGGTGCCACCCACACTCAGGTCAGCGCCATCACTGTTCACCAGCATCCCGTCAATCACATAGAGAGGTTCATTACCGGCATTGATGGAACTGGTTCCTCGTATGCGGATAGAGGTTTCCGCACCCGGTTTACCAGAGATTTGAGTAACCTGAACACCGGCCGCACGGCCCTGTAATTGCTGATCCAGACTGGTTGCCGGAATAGCTTTCAGCTCATCTGCCCGAACCGAAACAACGGAACCGGTCAGATCGCTTTTTTTGGCGGTACCATAACCGATAACCACTACATTACTTAATTCACCCGGATTTTCGGTAAGCCTGATTTCCATCGACCCGGCTTCAACAGGAACTTCTCTGCTGATATAGCCAACAAATGAAATGACGAGGATATTTTTACCTGGTACGATGGGAACTGAAAATTTGCCTTCTGCATTGGTGGAAACTGAATTGGTTTCGCCTTTAAGTGCTACTGTTGCTCCCTGCAATGGCAAACCGGAGACCGTTCGAATGGTGCCCGAAATAGATCTTCCCGCATCCTGGGCGATGGTAGCGGAAATTAGTAAAAGCAAGGCCATACCAAGAGCGGTCAGCCGTGAGATAAGTGCAATCTTTCTCATTTAGCAAGCATTAATCGTTAATAATCGTTGTTCGTTATGTTCGTATGTCTGTACATATTAACCGACAAAATCAGGCATAGGATTCCTTCTGCCTGTACTTATCGGGCAATATCTATCGTATAAGTAAACCGGTCTGCCCGGTAATAGCCAAGATTGTATTCAAACGGCCGGTCTCCGGGATCACAAACCACGCGTTTTCTGAACAGGATGGGATCACCGGGTTTTACATTCAGCAGCTTGCTGATCTTTGCATCAGCAAGTATAGCACTGATCCCTTCTCTCGATAAAGCTGCCACTATATGGTGCTTTTTCTCCAGGGTTTCATACAGGGGTTTGGAAAAATCATCATCTGCTGTTAGCCCTGTCCGCGGATGGAAATAGGAAACGAAATGAACCACAGGCCCGGATTCCGGACCTTTTACCCGTTCCATTTTCAGTACCTTGATACCTTCTCCTATATTAAACAATTGCTGGATTTCCTTATCCGGCAATACCATACTCACTTTTATGCTGTAGTTCTTAAAGACCATCCCCTTTTCATCCATTTCATGGGTGAAACTGGTCCATTTATTCAGGTGGGTGCTGATATTGTTTTTGGCAACCTTGGTTCCAACCCCTTTTTTGCGGATCAGCAGCCGCTCGTAAACCAATTTATTGGTTGCCTGCCGTACCGTACTGCGTGAAATGCCCAGTCGCTGTGCAATATGGATCTCATTCGGCAACAGCTTTCCATTCTGATACTCGGGCTGGTCAATCAGTTTACGCAACATTTCTTCCACCTGAACATGCAGGGGTAATGAGCTGGTATGGTCAATCGCAAAATCCATTTACTTGTCTATATGTTCGTACATACCAAATGTAATAAACTTAGCGTTGCTTCCAAATTTTTTTTCCGATTCAGGTTTTTACCTTTTCAAAACCCTTTTAAACCAATAGGCTGCTTCATGATTTCTTCTGCTTCCTTATCATCATACTTCCTGGTCATTCTAGCCAGTTCCCTTTTCATTTTTCGGGTAATTTTTTCGTACCCGGACTGACCATAGAGGTTTTTCATTTCAGCGCTATCCGTATGAAGGTCATACAGCTCCCAGCTTTCTACCCGCTTGTAAAAGCGAATCAGTTTATATCTTCCATTACTTATACCAAAATGCGGAGAAACCGAATGTTCGCCATTCTCATAGTAATGATAGTAGAGATTCTTTCTTGCTTTCCCACCTTCTTCTTTTAATAAAGGAAGGATGGATTCTCCCTGTAATTTATGAGTGGATTTTACACCCGCCAGCTCCAGTACGGTGGGAGCCAGATCCAGATTCATAACCAGACTGCTATCCACCCGACCCGCCTGAATCATACCCGGAAAGCGCATAACCATGGGTGTACGGAAGGATTCTTCATACATGAAGCGTTTATCAAACCAGCCATGCTCACCCATATAAAATCCCTGATCAGACAAATAAACAACCAGCGTATTCTCTGTGAGTTTATGTTTATCAAGATAATTCAGGGCTCGTTCAATATTTCGGTCGAGTGAAGCAGCGGTCGAAAGATAATCGCGCATATAACGTTGGTATTTCCACTCAATCAGTTTCTTCCCCTGTAGTTTACGGGCATCCAGCTCCTGTTTAATCGGACCATAATAGGCATCAAACGCTGCTCGTTGTGTGGGTGTCATCCTGCTGATACTGCCTTGTTTATCTGCCTCTTCTTTGGAAGAAAACATTTTCAGATCATAGCCCATAAGCATTGTCTTGTCGATTGTCATATCTTGTACGGCCGCTGCCCTGCGACCCTCGTATTCATCATAAAAATTAGCAGGCAGTGGAAAATTCACGGAATCAAACCGGTTCATGTCTGGTAAATCAGGCATCCAGGTACGATGGGTTGCCTTGTGTCCGATAACCAGACAGAAGGGCTGGCTGGTATCCCGCTGATCCAACCAGTTTTCTGCTATATCTTCAATGATTGTTGTTGCATACCCCTGAATCCGTTCTCTGCTATTGTCCATTTTGATGAAATCCGGATTGAAATAAGCTCCCTGTCCGGGTAAAACCTTCCAATAACTAAAGCCTTGTGGCGCACTTTCCAGGTGCCATTTCCCAATCCATGCTGTCTGATAGCCCGACTTTGTCAGATCTTTTATAAAGGTGTGTTGCGAACTGTCAAATCGACCACTCACATTATCGCGAAATCCATTCTTGTGACTATACCTTCCAGTTAGTAATACGGCGCGGCTTGGACCGCAAATTGAGTTGGTAACATAGGCTTTATTAAATCGAATGCCCTCCCGCGCAATCCGATCAATACCCGGTGTTTTGGTAAGCTTAGATCCATAAGCACTGATAGCCTGAAAGGCGTGATCATCGGATATAATGATCAGTATATTAGGACGTTTTTGTTGGGCATTTAAATCAACAGTGTTGAATACCAATAAACCAATCAGCAAATATTTAATCATAAATAAATATTTTGCTGTACAGGAGCAATTCAATTGTACTTTTTCACTCATCTATAAATATACCAAACTGTTAAACCAGAACAAATCTTCAACCGTTTGCGTTAAATTGTTTGCCGTATGAAAAAGATTATTTTATTAAACCGGACCAAATTCTTTACCTGTTGGGTCTTATTACTGGCAGCCTTTTCATCCACAGCACAGGAAGCTAAACAGGAAATAATTACCTGGAACGCCAATCGGAAGATAGCCCTTACTGATTTTAAACTTAGAGCGGGTGGCAATAACGAAGCAGCATCTTATGCTTCCTTTTTTATAGAATACCGTGCAGGAGCTAAGGAATTGCTGTCAAATAACCTGAACAAACGGGTTTCCACTAATTTTCTTACCTCCGAATCCTGGATAGATACAACACAGGATGTCAGGCAGGCACTCCGTTTTCAGCAAAGCTCTTTTGATCTTTGTGAAATATATGTACGCCAGTTCAGAAAAGCACTGTATGATAACAGAAAAAAAATCAAAAGCCTGAAATTCATTGATCAATTGAATGAGCATTATACCAACGCTTTCTCCAAACGAAGAATGGAGTACGATCTAGATACCAAAGCTGCCACTGATGAAGCAGCCCAACAAAAGTGGGAAACAATAATTGAAAAGGAATTAAACGAACTCGACTCCTTTTCACTGGAGAAATCCAATTGATACAATATTTATAGCTTGGGAAAAAACCACTCAAATCCGGGGAAAAAACCCAATTTATCAGATCTTAAATTGGTTCAATTTCATGCCATTCAACAGAAAATTCTGATAAAATGGCAAAATTCATTCTGGTGTTCCTGGGACTATTACTTAACAGCCTGCAGAATAATTCAATGGCCCAGCAAATACACTTTTCAAAACCAACCGATTCTATTTTCATAAAACTTAAAGAACCCGCGCAATACAAAGTTCAGATCAATTGCATTGGTTGCAAATCAGCTAGAAAAGCCGTTGTTTCAAAAATTCCATCCAACTACCCCGACTCCCTATTTTCCGTCTTTAACAAAGACACTATTGTTTTAAATAGTAAACAGCCTGGGTTTGTATTAATAGAAATTAAATACCTGGCTGCCTTATCCGGAAAATCAATTGGCTTGAAACTTACTGATGTTTCCGACTCTTCTGAAACACCGTCGAATTACTTTTTTCTACAGGTGTATGAAAAAAAAGATAAAAACGAACCTGATAGCATGAAATACCGATTTATGATCGGTACCAATTTTGATTTTATTGATGGTGTTCAGGCCAAAAATCTTTATTATCATTTACAGGTATTCCAACCAAAAGCAGTTTCAAAATCATTTGGTTTCATAGGCGGCATTCAACAAAACAGACAGGTAAGTCAAACCGATACATTATTCCCTCAAACAATAAAACAATCTGCTAATTTTTTCAGAGACTCATTGAGAAATGCATCCTTTAGAACCTTAAGTGCTGATTCGTTTAGAATAACCCGACTTGATTCCGTAAAGTTTAACCAGATAAGTACTGCTACCATTTTCCAGATCTATATTGAACCTACATTTAAAATTTTCACCACACCTTCAGAAAATCCTTCAAAAACCGAATTACTTGCCCTACTACACGGAGACATTCATTTCAGAAGAACCAAATACGAAGAAAGTTATTCGTATAAAGTAATTGACTCGGTAACTGTTGGCAGATCCGGCCGGTCAAAATACACCCCTATTCCGGATGGAACTATTATAAAGCAGATTAATAATTTTCAATTTCATTATGGAGCCGGACTCCTGTTACATCACGAGAATACGTTTATTGATCTCTATGCGAAATTCATGGTTGGAATTGTTACCGTAACGAAAAACAATTCAAAGGGATTCTATGCATCAGAACTTGGAATCAGGGCACCCGGAATTAATGTCATGTTAGGAGCTGAATACAGAGGACTGATGGGAGAGCATAATCCACAATATTTTAATGTCTATTTATCAAAAGTATTTAGCTTAAACAAACTAAAAGACCTTATTATGAATTAAACGACTAGTCTAAAACTGAATCCGATAATTAAAATTGGGCCAGAAGCCTAATTGATTCTGTGTACGGATTTTTTCAGACCGACTGTCATACCATTGACTGAATATATTTTTCCGATTCGTGATATTCTGAAAATCAACAAAAAACTCCTGCATGAATTTTTTATTATTCATCCGATAACTTAGTTTCAGATCCATCCGGTAATAGGCCTTTGTCTTCAACTCAAAAGAACGTGCTTCTTCATAAATTGCTGATCCCGCCTCACGAGAAGCGTCCACATCAATGGGCGTGTATCGCTTTCCTCCGGCAAACACCCCTTTAAAATCAACTGCAATGGTATGCATATCATTCAGGCGCCATTCTTTTCCACCCAACAGATTCAACAGATAGGATCCATTAAACACGGTATTATGCTGCACATCATTACTTCCTTTGTATTTTGAGTCGTACAGTGATAATGTGCCTAAAACATAATATCCTTTTGAAAATGGTTTCTCAGCAGTCAACTCCAATCCATAATTATATCCGGTACCTTCATTAACCAGACTGTCTTCCAGTCCGGCACCATATCCGGCTCCTATATTCAAAGCAGACCAATCGGAGGCATGCCGCTCTACTGGTACATTATTCAAAAATTGACCATATCCCTCCAGCTTATATTTCCAGTTGTTTCGCGAATGCTCCCAGCCTGCTACCAGATGATGGCTTTTTGTAAAGCCCAGGTCCTTATTTGTTTGGATATATCCTCCATTAACCAGGGTCTCATGAAAATAGGTCATCAGCGATTGAATCTGACTATGGCCGCCATAAGCCAGCGTTAAAGCAGAATTGTTTTGAATTGCATAGCGCAAACCAAGTCTGGGATCAACGGCTGATTTTTTATTCAATGCCAGGTATTGCGTATACAGGCCGCTGTTTAGTGTAAGTTTTGTGTTAAACCGATGTTGCCACTGAAGATAGGCTCTCAGCAAAACAGTTTGATTCCTTTCCTGCAAAAATGGGATGAACCCATGTTGCCAATCGCGAATGCTATCCGAATAATTATAATGCAATTGATCAGCAGTTGCACCTGCCATCAACCGATCCTTTGCAGAAAACTTTTTATTGATAACCAAACTGGCAACATAACGCCATTCCCGACCATCTTCCCGATAATTTTTATGCGGGTTCCGATCTGTATCCAAAGAGTCCTGGCGGGTTATTACCTGGCTTCCCGTTGCTGCCACTGTGAATATGGAGGAGGTGCTGCTATTGAAAAAATAGGTGTGTTTTAATCCGATTACCCCCATTTTTGAGCTATTATACAAGTTGCTGTAGGGATCATTATAAAAATTACTGGTATCCTTCAGATCGCCTTTGAAATCGATATTACTGGAACCACCCATTCCGAACAAACTGAATTGTCCCGCTTTTTTAGTAGGCAGATCAATTTTCAAACTGATATCCTGATAGGCAGGTATTGCCGCACCGGTACCAACATCCAGGCCAAGTGAACTTATTAATCCGGGTATACTGTACCTGTAGTATATCAAATAAGAGGCTTTGCTCTTCTTACTAAATGGCCCTTCCGCTCCCAATTCCAATCCATTAAAACCAACCTGAGCGGTGAATTCTTTTTTGTGGTTATTCCCTTTGCGAAGATTCAGATCAAATACCCCTGCTGTAGCATTCCCAAACTGCGCCGGAAATGCCCCGGTATAAAAGGCAGATTGACCAATAACATTATTATTCAACATGCCAACCGGACCGCCGGTTGCCCCCAAACTGCCGAAGTGATTGGGATTGGGAATATCAACTCCTTCCAACCGCCAAAGTAATCCAAGTGGCGAATTCCCCCGAATAATGATATCATTTCTGCCATCATTTACACTGTTTACACCTGCAAAATTGGAAGCCATCCGGGCAATATCGTTCCTGCTTCCTGCAAAACGTCGGGTATCTTCTGCATTGAATTCTGCCGCACTTACGGTAGCCATTTGGCGACTGGTCAATTTCTCCTTTTTAGCAAGTACCAGCACACTATCCTGAGTTACATCCAGCCGCTCCATCATTTCTATGGTGATGAACGTCTCCTTTCCGGCTTCCATTACAATATTCTGAAGCTGGCCCGGTTCATACCCAATATGGGAGACCTGAACAGTTATTCTTCCCAGCGGTATATTGTAAATCGAAAATGCTCCTGAATTATCGGTAACAGTTCCTAATGCTGTGCCTGCAATAGAAACTGAAACATCGGCTATTCCATTTTTGGATTGCTGATCAAGTACCCTGCCACGCAGTGTCTGAACCTGCTGTTGTCCAATTGCAGCAAATGAAACTAAATGCATCAGGAAAAACAGAAAAACAGCTTTCCGCTTAAGGTGATCCTGAATGCTATACGTAAATTTAGGGATAAGGTTTATCATTGATAGATCATTCATCCCGCAAAGATGATCAGGCAACAACTTTGGAAATGCCTAAAACAGCATGAAGTGCTGATTATTTTGGTTGAAATGCAATAGAACTGGTCAAACTTATTTATGTTCGAATCGTTTTTTCAATATTGTTCCCAGCTTGTTTTATTCACCAGGGAAGAAAAACACCTAATAGAAACTTATTTCAGCTTTCGGCAGGTACCTAAAAAATTCACCCTTATCCCCAATGGAAAAATTGCAAGGGAACTCTATTTTATAAATAAAGGACTGCTTCGATTATACTATACCAAAGATGGCGAGGACATCACTGCCTTTATTTTTCGGGAACATTTATTCTCCGGTTGTTATGACAGTTTTCTCCGACAGGTTCCCAGTATACAGGGACTTGAAGCCCTGGAGGATTCCGAATTACTCGTCATAACTTATGATGATCTTCAAACGATTTATAAAAAAGTGCCCAAAATGGAAACGCTTTCCCGCAAAATTGCGGAGCAACGTTTTATCAATGCGCAGCTGATTTTATCCTCTTATATCCTTGACAGTCCGGAAGAGCGCTGGAAAAAGTTCGAAGCTGCCAACGGGGATTTGCTGCTTCGGGTTCCGCATCATATGATTGCTTCCTTTCTTGGAATTACCCCTGTCTCTCTGAGCCGGATCCGGAAACGCCTACAGCACCCCTGATTTATTTCTTTACAAAAGATAAGGAGTTCAGCATCTGATCCATAGTAGCTTTGTAACATCAAATCAGGCTAAATGAACAAAGAAATCAAAACAGAGATTATCATTAATGGTACAAAAGAAAAAGTATGGCAGGTGCTTGCTGATTTTGCTACCTATCCATCCTGGAACCCGTTTATTGTTCAAATTGAAGGCCAGATGATAAAAGGAACTCGTCTGAAAAACACGCTATTAAATGGTGGAAAAAAATACCAGTTTAAACCAATCCTGATAGCAGTTGAGCCGGGTGAATCCTTTTCCTGGCTCGGGTCACTTTTTTTCAAAGGGTTGTTTGACGGTCTTCATACTTTCAAACTGGAAGATGCTGGCAATGGTCAGGTTAAACTGATCCATTCAGAAAGCTTCAGTGGGCTGTTAAGCAGCTATATTCTAAAAAAAATCGGTACTGATACCCGTAATAATTTCGTGAAAATGAATCAGGCATTGAAGGATAGAGTAGAATCGTTGTAATATTACATATGCCCCCTGATTTCATTCAACAATTTGGAAATTTTACAGAATCTGAGATGACTCTGTTCAGGGATGCTGTTCAGGAGAGAAAAATGCTCAAAAATGAATTTTTACTGCAAGATGGTTCCATTTGTCAGTCCTTATTTTTTATCAGTTCAGGTTCTTTTATCCAATACAAAATAAAAGATGAAATTGACCAGCAGATCATCGATCTGCATCTTGCAAACGAATGGATGCTTAACCCACAAAGCTTCGTACGACAACAGCCATCGGAAACCTTTATTCAGGCCTTTGCTGATGCAACCATCTATGAATTGACTGTTCATGCAATGCATGATCTTATTAAACAATCACCGGTTTTCTTTCAACTGGCTAAACTATTGGAACCTGCCCATTCACGAATTCAATTGTTCGATAACCAATTAAGTCCGGTTGAAAAATACCGGTTTGTACTGGATAATCGCCCCGGATTACTCCAGGCCTTTCCCTTAAAGATTATTGCCTCCTATTTAAAAATTACACCTGAAACCTTAAGCAGGGTGAGAGAGAAATTCGCCAAATAATACCCGGTTCTTGATTTGAATCAAGGGATGATCCGAACATCAGCCAATAGATTTGTTGGAAATTAACAACATGGAAAAAGAGTTCAGTAAGCTGTCTGGTTACTCGCTTTTAATCGGAGCATCCCTAATGGTGCTAACAATGGTTTTACATCCTTCGGGAGGTGATATGGACCATATTGTGAAAATATCCCGCATGGCCCTCCTTTCTCATTCAATTGGTGTCCTAAGCACTGTTTTTACAAGTTTCGGATTTTATGGTTTGGCAACAGCTCTACATACAAGAGCCAGGTTATCAATTCTCGGATTAGGCTTTGCCGTATTTGCACTAATGGCTGTACTACTGGCTGCCCTTCTTAATGGAATTGTACTTCCCCTCTATGTCCTCCAACAGTCCAATTCAACAGGACCTGCAAGAGAAACAGTTCTTTTAATCATTCAATACGGACTAACCATAAATGCCGCACTTGCCTATACTTTTATTGGGGGTTATACGATCGCAATGCTTATCTGGTCCTTTAGCATGGTTAAAACCATGAAATTTCCGAAATGGCTTGGTTATTGGGGGATTTTATTAGTTCTTATTTCGATGGTAGCTGCTTACTTACAGCTTAATTTTATCAGTGTAACCGGCTTTACGATCTATGTTGCAGGAATTGTAAGCTGGATTCTTATATCTGCTTATTATCTTATAAATTTCTCTGTCTTTAAAACACCTGTAGAATGAGTTTACAAACCAAGTCCATCCGGCCCTTTATCGGTTCCCTAAATTTTGAACATTCGCGTCAATTTTACCGCGATCTGGGTTTTGAAGAAACCCTGCTCGACCCCAATTTATCGGTTATAAAATTTGATTCACTGGCCTTTTATCTCCAAAATGCTTACGTAAAAGACTGGGTAGAGAATACGATGGTATTTGTGGAGGTTGAAAATGTAGAAGTTTATTATCACCATTTATCCGGACTCAATCTGATGGAAAAATACCCGGATGCAAAACTTTCGCCCATCCGATACAATGATTGGGGCAATGAATGTTTTCTCCACGACCCCTCGGGTATTTTATGGCATTTCGGGACTTTTAAAAAATGAGTGTGTTCAATTATTCAGCGCAACGTACGGCGGGTAATTTGGGTCATCCAGTAAACGCCTGCCATGAAATATTTGATTCATTCAATTATAATTACAATCGCCCTGGCTGCATGTTCTTCCTGTAATAAATCAGGCAAATCCACACATGTTGCTGAAATCATCGGCACCTGGGAACTCCGATCCGCTCAATCAGGTATGGTTCCCGGAAGTAATTATACCCCCGGTAATGGTAACCGTCTTGTTTTCACCGACACTGAATACCGGCTATATACCAATAATCAGCTCACCAAAACTGGTGTCTACAGCATTGATGAAATTTCACCTGCCCTGGAGGGAGAATGCCTGGATACCAGTTTGCCAAGAATAACCTACGATCACTCTTCTTCGGATACCCGTCGGTTTGAATTCAAATCTGACGATACGGTAATTTTTTATGACGGATGCGCTGCGCTCGATTATGGAACCTATGCTGAGTATAAACGAATTTCGACAGAAAAATAGTTTACTTCTTAAACAGCGAATCAGCTACCCGTAAACTCTCCAGAATAGAACCTTTTACCTTGTCCACTTTTTCCTGTTCTGATTTGAGGTAGCTAAGCCGAACCTCCTGATTATCTTTAGCAGAATCTACATTAAACTCTTCCATCCAGGTATTCATACTATATTCCGCATAATTCAAATCTTCCTGCACATCCATCAGGGTCTGTTGTAGCGCTTCTTTTCCGGCTCCTGAAGTTTTATTCAAACTGTCCAATGCAGCCTGCGCCAACTTCTGCGCTTCCTTGATCTTCCCCATCTTCGCCATACCCACATCATGCCCTTCCATTACCAGTTTGAACAAACTGTCTTCCGGCGTTTTTGCAGTAGCAGAATATCCATCCATTCGATGGCCGGCATGTTCATCACTACTATTATTGCAGGCAGTTAATACTAATATTCCCGATGCTAAAAGGAGGATCGCTTTCATACAATGTAGTTTTCGATAGTGCAAATATGCCCTATTTTGCAAGAACAAACGCTTGCTATGAATAAACTGGAAAATTTTATTACGGGAAAATGGATTACCGGCGATGGGGAGGGACAAACCCTTTTCCATGCTGTTACCGGTGAAGCCCTGGTTCAGGCCAGTTCAAAAGGTCTTGATTTCAGAGCCATGACCGAATATGCCCGTACCATTGGGAATCCTGCCCTCCGGAAAATGACCTTTCACGAAAGAGGCCGTATGCTGCGTGCCCTGGCTCAACACCTGCAGAAAGAATTGCCTAATTTTTATGAAATCTCCTACCAAACCGGCGCCACCAAGGCTGATAGCTGGATCGACCTGGAAGGCGGAATCGGCAATCTCTTTTCTTATGCTTCCCTCCGCCGGAAATTTCCCAATCAACCCTTCGCCATTGATGGCGAAAGCCATAACCTGAGCAAGGCTTCCAGTTTTATGGGCACACATTTACTGGTTCCAAAAGAAGGTGTGGCCATCCATATCAATGCTTTCAATTTTCCGGTTTGGGGTATGCTTGAAAAAGTTGCCGTCAACTGGCTGGCCGGAATGCCGGCTATTGTGAAGCCAGCTACCGTTACTAGTTTTCTTACAGAAGCCGTTGTTCGCTCTATAATTTCTTCCGGAATTCTTCCGGATGGTGCACTGCAACTGATCTGTGGTTCTGCAGGTGATCTGCTGGATCATGTTCAGTCGCAGGATGTGGTGACTTTTACCGGTTCGGCTGCTACGGGTTTGAAACTGAAATCCCACCCTGCCATTTTGCGCGAATCTGTTCCTTTCAATATGGAAGCAGATTCCCTGAATTGTATCATTCTTGGACAGGATGTGGAACCCGGATCTGCCGACTGGGAAGTTTTTATAAAAGAAGTGCGAAAAGAAATGACGGTTAAAGCCGGACAAAAATGCACCGCCATCCGGCGGATTTTTGTTCCGGAAACAAAAATGGAAGCAGTTTGGCAGGCTGTTGCAGGTGCATTGAAACAAACTACCATCGGTAACCCTAAAAATGATAAAGTGCGGATGGGGGCACTAGCCGGACAAACACAAAAATCTGAAGTGCTGGAGCAGGTAAGCAAATTACTGGCCGGATCGCAGCTTGTTTATGGTTCCCTGGACAGCGTTGAATTGATCGATGCTGATCCGGCTAAAGGGGCTTTTATAAGCCCGATTTTATTGGTAAATGACCAGCCTTTCCGCAATACCGCATCCCATGAAATAGAAGCTTTTGGTCCCGTTAGCACCATCATGCCCTATAAAACTGCAGACGAGGCAGTGATTTTATCCCGAATGGGAAAGGGATCTCTGGTGAGTTCAATTGTTACCAGCGACCCTGCTTTGGCGCGTGATTATGTGCTGGGTGCTGCTCCCTGGCATGGCCGGATCCTGGTATTGAACCAGGCCTGTGCAAAGGAATCAACCGGACATGGATCGCCCCTACCATTGTTGGTGCATGGCGGTCCGGGTAGGGCAGGAGGCGGGGAAGAAATGGGGGGCATTCGGGGAGTGAAACATTATATGCAACGTGTGGCTGTGCAGGGGAGTCCGGATATGATAACTGCCATCACACAGGTATACCAGCCAGGTGCAACGGGTATGCAAGACCGGGTGCACCCCTTCCGGAAATATTTTGAAGAACTGGAAATTGGCGATCAATTATTAACGGGAAAACGTACCGTTACCGAGGTAGACATCGTAAATTTTGGTAACTTAAGTTGGGATCATTTTTATGCCCATACTGATCATACCTCCCTTGAAGGAACCCTGTTTGAAAAACCTGTTGCCCATGGCTATTTTGTGTTGAGTGCCGCTGCCGGCTTATTTGTCGACAGCAGTGCAAAGGGACCTGTACTCTTGAATTATGGTATTGATGAATTACGATTTGTGAAACCGGTTTATGCAGGATCAACCATTCAGGTGCGCTTTACCTGTAAAGAAAAAATTGAACAGGAGAAAAAACTGGATACCGATTTACCCAAAGGGATCGTTAAATGGATGGTGGAAGTGATGGATGAAACCGGAGAGCAGGTTGCCATCGCTACAATTTTAACAATGGTTCAAAAGAGGGAGGATGAACCAATTAAATAAGATCGCGTTTAATAAAATTAAAAATAGGAACCTATGATGCATGAAGTTCAGGGCGGCTATGTACAGGCCGAAATTCATAAAGGCATTGCGACTATTGAGTTTTTTCATCCGCAGGGTAACTCCCTTCCCGGGAAGTTGTTGCAGGAATTGGCTAAAGAAATTCACTCAGCCGGCCATAATAAGGAAGTACGTGTTATTGTTCTGAAGTCCGCTGGCGAAAAAGCCTTTTGCGGCGGTGCTTCCTTTGATGAACTGATGACCATCAAGACACCGGAAGAAGGTCATGCTTTCTTCAACGGATTTGCACAGGTCATCAATGCCATGCGGAAAGTTCCGGTACTTATTATTGGCAGAATTCAGGGAAAATGTGTGGGCGGAGGGCTTGGCCTGGCTGCGGCATGTGATTATGCTATTGCTTTAGAGGGAGCTGAAGTGAAACTAAGTGAACTGGCCGTTGGTATCGGTCCTTTTGTGGTTGGTCCGGCTGTTGAACGCAAAATCGGAACCTCTGCTTTTTCTCAGCTGGCGATTGATGCTACGATGTGGAGAAATGGCGATTGGGCCCGTCGCAAAGGACTCTTTGCTGAATTGCATCCAACTACCGAAGGGCTGGACGAGTCGGTTTTTCGCCTATCTACCACCCTGTCCGCATCCTCACCGGATGCCATGCTGGAAATGAAAAAAATGTTCTGGAAAGGTACCGATCACTGGGATCAGCTGCTGACTGAGCGTGCGGCTATCAGCGGTCGCCTGGTCCTGAGTTCCTTCACCCGATCAGCCATCGAAAAATTCAAGGCCAAGGCCGTTAATGTTTGATCTTCCATTCACCCGACCGGTGGCACCGGTCGGGTGAATGGTTTTACCAGCGATCTTCTTCATCCTCCGATGGGGGTTGCTGAAACTGCTGCCGGGTTTTTATTTTCTGAAGCTGGCGTTCGATGATGAGGTCCGCAATGATTAGTGCTGCATCCTCTCCCACTTTTTCTTTCAGCAGAAATTTTAGTTTAGGTTCACTGATATCGATCCGGTAAAGAACACGAATCAACTCCTGCATATCGTGCTGAATCAGGTCATTTACCCAAACAGCCAGTGCTGATCGAAGCGCTGCCCAGTTGTTCGTTTGAACCATCGGAACCATCGCCTCCAACTCCTTTTGCAGTGCCTGAAGTTCCCCCTGCTCTGTTAATTTATCATATTCCATAACCTGCAGATTTTCCACCCGACCGGTGGCACCGGTCGGGTGAAGGGAAGTTAAAACTTTTCGATGACGCCGAGGGCGAAGAGTGCATAGTCGTATTTCACGGGATCAGAGGAATCGAGCCGACGGAGCCAGGCGGTCAGCTCAAGCGCAGCCTGCCAGTCGATCGCATCACGGCTCAGCAACCCAAACCGCTTTGCCACCCGCGCAACATGCAGATCAATCGGAATCACCAACTGCGATGGCGAAATAGAAGTCCACAACCCAAAATCAACCCCTCCATCAGCCGGACGAACCATCCATCGCAGGTACATATTCAACCGCTTACAGGTAGAACCACGGAAAGGCGCTGCAATATGTTTACGGGTGCGGGCAGGTATCTCCACATCCCCCGAAGCAACCCCCGCCCAAACTCCATCAAAAAAATAGCTATAAAATCCATTCAGCCCCCTGGTCATATCCTTATCGCGCGCACCCATTCCTCGTAAAAAAGCCGTTTCCAGCGAAGCATGCCCTGAATAATGTTGCTTCAAAACCTCCACAAAATAGAGCAGGTCGGTGGCATTAAATGTACGATGCTTGAAGGATAACAATCCACGCAGATCTTCTTCTCCATGATTCAGCACAAAATCATGCGGACACATATCCATTCGTTCCATCAACTCCCGGCTCTTGGAAATAATTGTAGTCCGATTCCCCCAAGCAAAAACTGCAGCAAACATACCAGCAATCTCAATATCCGCCGGCGCAGAAAATAAATGAGGAATACAAACCGGATCCGCTTCAATAAAAGCAGGCCGGTTGTATTCCTCTACTTTCCGATTTAAAAAATCTTTTAAGCGATTGATTTCCCTTTTCCGATCTGCCACATCAAATAATTTTGATCCAAGCCCCAATCAGGGATTGATTTTTAATTGCCGAACAGAGGCTGGCAGCCAAATCTGCATCTCTCCTTTTCCTCTGTTATTCCAAACAAAATAAGGAATCGCAGTAATGGTTTTACGCACAGTTGATATCGATTGTCCATTTGCATCTACTTCAAATACATTGGCTTCGAATCCGATTGTATTTATTCCGCCTAATTTGGCCTTGTCGTACTGAACAGAAAATTTACTACTGGCCGGCAGCACAAAATTCATTGCCTTATTTGCATTGTCAGCTCCCTCTACACAGTAAACCAACGGACCGTATTGCAATGCCACCCGATCTGCATTTTGTTTCAAACTCGAATGACTAATAACCCGCTTCACTTCCATCGGTGTCTTAATTTCAATGCGATCTCCTTTTTTCCACGTACGCACCAGCACCGCATATCCATTTTCCTCAGCAAATTTCACAGGCTGTCCGTTTATGGATACTTCAAATGAGGAAGATCCGGCACCTTCTTCATACCTGTAGAGGTCACCCGGAACAGGTACACTTAGCCATCCCGGAATCCTTAATCGAACTGAAACCGGCAATCTGCCTGATTCTGTAACAGTAATTGTAGTAGTCCCTTTCCAGGGAAATTCTGTTTGCATCGATAAGCCCAGGGATTGTTTCTTAACAAGGACCTTTACCTCGCTGCCAATATAAAGATTCACCCAAACCGCATCCGCTGAACTGCTGTAAATATAATTGCCCAATGAAGCTACCAGCCGTGCAATATTAGACGGACAACAAGCCGTTCCAAACCATTCACTTCTTTGATGATTACCCGAAGAAGCCAGCGGGTTTCCATAAAAGAACCGATCTCCCTGTAACGACAAGCCATCCAGCGCAGCATTATACAGACTTCGTTCCAGTACATCCATATATTTTGAATCGCCGGTTAACATATTCATCCGCTGATTCCAAAATACCATCCCAACCGATGCGCAGGTTTCACAATAGGCCGTTTCATTGGGAAGATCATAATCCTTTCCAAACCCTTCATTTGTGCCCTGCGCACCAATACCACCCGTGATATACATATTCCTATGCACCACATCTTCCCAAATTCGGTGCATGGCATTCATATAACCGGAATCGCGCGTTACCGCCGCTACATCTGCAGCACCCGTATACATATACATAGCCCGAACCGCATGCCCGGTAATTTCTTTCTGCTCCTTTACCGGAATTCCATCCTGACAATAATCGGGATCCTTCCACTCTTCCCAAATTTTTCCCTTTCCATATCCCCGGCCCCGCTGTTCAAGAAACCATTCTGCCAAATCCAGGTACCGGCGCTCTCCTGTATGATGATACAACCGCATCAATGCCAGCTCAATTTCCTGATGCCCGCTTACCCATGGGCGAGCAGCCAGCCGGAAAGTTGAATCAATATGATCCGCAAAACGGATCGCCACATCCAATAATGTCCGCTTTCCCGTAGTATTGTAATATGCAATTGCCGCTTCAATCAGGTGTCCGGCACAATAATCCTCATGCCTTTCCATATCCTGCCAGCGTTTGTTCAGTCCCGTTAGCTGGTAATAGGTATTTAAATAACCATCCGGTAATTGTGCAGCAGCAATTTTTCGAATCCAGTCATCGGCTTTCGCCTCTATTTCAGCATCCGGATGATTCTTCAGTGAATAAGCCATTGCTTCAATCGCTTTGTACACATCAGAATCATCATAATAAATTCCTTCATGCTCACCTTTACCAATAGCCGCTTTCTCAAAATTCCGGATTCGTCCGGTTTTATTTTCTGTATATAAAACGCAGGCATCCAGCGTGCCATTGGCAACCGCCTCCATTCTTCCCTTCCAAAAAGCATCGGTTATCGAAACCTTTGAAAAGTTTACGGGACTTAAGTTTTGAAACGATTCTTGTGCGGTTGCAGCAACGGGAATCAGCAGGAGCCCAATTGCCAACTGTCTAAACTGCATCATATTTAACCAATTGCTTTTGCCAGATCTTCTATCAGATCATCCGCATCCTCCACACCCACGCTTAACCGAATTAAAGAATCGGATAAGCCATTCTTAATCCGCTCTTCTCTTGGAATAGAAGCATGCGTCATGGAAGCCGGATGATTGATCAGCGATTCCACCCCACCCAAACTTTCTGCCAACGAAAATAAATGGGTAGATGAGAGTACTTTTTTTGCTGCCTCCACAGAGTTGTCAGACAACTCAAAACTCATCATGCCTCCAAATCCGCGCATCTGTTTTTTCGCCACCGCATACCCCGGATGATCCTCAAAGCCGCACCAGTAAACCTTTCCCACTTTCGGATGGGCGCGCAGCCAATTTGCTATCTTCTCCCCGTTTTCGCAATGGCGTTGCATGCGAAGGTGCAGGGTTTTGATACCCCGTAAAACAAGGAAACAATCCATCGGTCCGGGTACCGCTCCACAGCTTTTTTGTATAAAATACAACTGATCAAACAATCCTTTATCATTCACCACCAGCGCACCTTGGATTACATCACTGTGCCCGCCCAGGTATTTCGTAGAAGAGTGCATTACAATATCCGCCCCTATATCAAGTGGATTCTGCAGGTAAGGGGATGCAAAGGTATTATCCACACAAAGTAAGGCCCCGCCTGCTTTTGCGATATTCGAAATGGCGGCAATATCTCCAATATTCATCAGAGGATTGGTAGGCGTTTCCAGCCATATCAGTTTGGTAGCCGGACTCATAGCAGCTTCCACCGCTTCCAGCGAGCCCATATCAACATATTTAAATTTTATCCCAAACCGCTCAAATACTTTGGTAAACAGGCGATAGGTTCCACCATATAAATCATTGCCGGTTACCACTTCATCACCCGGTGATAACAATTTCAATACCGCATCCGTTGCCGCAACCCCGCTCGAAAACGCCAGTCCATACTGACCGTTTTCAATGGTTGCCAGCGCTTCCTCCAGCGCTTTCCGTGTTGGATTCTGTGATCGCGCATATTCAAACCCCTTGTTTACGCCGGGGGCTTCCTGCACATAGGTGGAGGTCATATAAACCGGCGTCATAATTGCCCCGGTAGAAGGATCCGGTTCCATACCGGCATGAATGAACTTGGTAGCTATTTTCATTGGAAAACAAATTTATAGTGCGATTAATCTCCCCAATACGAGCACCCGCCAGTCTGCTGCGGAACCGCTATAAGGGCGATCAAGATAGCGCTTTTGCAAGATTCCTTTATCAACCAATTCCTGTCGGGATTGCAGTACCATTTCCTGCACACCTAACGCTTTCATCCAGTCCGCCTGCGGAGGCTCATACCCAATTTTCTTTGTTTGCCAGGCAATAGAAGCCGGAAGGCGATTCGTCATCGATTGCCGTAAAATCCACTTGGTGTACCCATCCCGCATTTTGAACTCAGCAGGCAGACTAAAAACAAATTCCATCAGTGCGGGATCAAGGTAAGGCAATCGGATTTCCCGACTGAATGCCATGCTGTTGCGATCAGCATAGCGTAACAATTCAGGTAGCCGGCCCATCGTCAGATCAAAATACAGAAGATCATTCAGCGATGTAACAAAGGGTTTGAACAGGTCTTCTGTTCGTAAGGCTGCCGAAACATATTCCTGATTAATATAAGGTATCCGCCGTACCGATGCAGCCTGCTTTTTTATAAGCTGCTCCTGCGCTGCCTGTGGAAACCAGGCTGCCAGCCGGTTTCGCCAGCCCCAGCCGCCAGTCAAGCCATGTTGGGTAAAGGCTGTCCTCTCTTTTTTAAATGCCGCTCGAGTACCGGTACGCCATGTTTCCTGCAGAAACCAATGTATATAAGAGGGATACCCCCCCAGTAATTCATCCGCCCCCTGTCCGTCGAGCAGTACGGTTACCCCCTTTTCTGCTGCCAGTTGCATCACTTTATATTGTACCAGCGCACTGGCTGATTCCACTGGCATTTCCTGATGAAATAAAAACCGGTCCAGCTCTTTCAGCAGGTCTGCTGCTGTTGGGGTACAGGTTTGCGATTGTATGTTCAATTGGCTTGTAAGCTCCCTGATTGCTGCTGATTCATCCCGGTCAAACCCCGGAAACACTGCCGAGAAGCCGGTCCAGTTACCTACCCCCAACTCCTTCACAATAGCTGCAATGGAGGAACTGTCCACCCCGCCGCTTAACGATGACCCCACCGGCACATCCGATCGTAGCCGCTTCCTTACCGACGTTTTCAGCAGGTCCTCAAACTCCCCCATCCGCCGCGGCAGATGGCCACCGGTCGGGTGCCACCGGTCGGGTGCCCATCCGCCGCGGCGGATGAGATCCCAATAGCGGGAGAGGACCAGTTCGCCCCAAACACCGGAGGAATAGGAGTAGAGAGCTGTATGAGCAGGCGGCAACTGAACTATTCCGGAGTAAAAACTTTGTTCTGCGCGGAGCGGGATACCTGTTACACCAGCTCCTAAAAACAGCAGGAGCTGATGCGGGTCCGGCTCCTTCGGCACCCCAACTGCCCAGAGCGCTTTCATTTCAGAAGCAAATAGGAGGCGATCCTGTTGCCAGCAAAAAAACAGGGGTTTCTCCCCCATCCTGTCGCGCGCCATAAAGAGTTCGGATTGATCCGCATCCCAGATGACAAAAGCAAACATTCCATCCAGCTGCTTCACACAGTCAGTACCAAATTCCTGATAAGCTGCAAGAATCACTTCCGTATCAGAATCCGTTTGGAAGGCATAGCCCTTGCGTACCAAATCTGTCCGCAGTTCTTTATAATTATAGATTTCACCGTTGTAAAGAATGGTAAAACGGCCGGCATAGTGCATCGGCTGTGCGGCACCGGGAGATAAATCAATTACCGATAAACGACGATGGCCAAAATAAACCCGGGCAGTTTCATCCTTCCAAAATCCCTCCCCATCCGGACCCCGATGAGCCAGTGCCCTGGTCATCAAAGTAGTATCATGAAACTGCCTCTCTGCATCTGAAGCGGGTGCTCCTGTTATAATTCCGGCAATTCCACACATAGTATAAAGATCAGAAAAAGCTGATGGGAATGCGCACCATTTCTGTATCCCATCCAATAAACAGACTTATATTTCCATTGGTTTTTTCAAAATACATACTGAAGGATTCCAGCGCATCCGGATTATGCTGAACCGCAACATCCGTGCGGGCTACATCTTTTTTAGGATCATAAAGAAACGCACCCCAGGTATCGGTTTCCTTATTCAAAATGATGGTCCATTTTTCCGTAGTTGGGATAGCATACATTGTATAACGGCCTTTTTTCACGCGGGTGGCACCAATTTTTGCATCCCGATACAATTCAATCTCAGTTGCTTCATTCGCACCCAGTCTCCAGATACTTCCGTATTCAACCAGTTCGCCAAAAACTTTTCTGCCATTTTTCTGCGGACGGCTATAGGCCACCCGAACCATCAACGCTTCATTCGCCTTCTCCTGAATCCGCAGAATCGGATAATTCACCGGATAATAACTATAGTCGAGGGGCGATTTATCTACCGGGGGAAATTTGAATTGGGCATTCAGGGAAAATTGAACCAAACAGCAAACTGCCAGTAAAAATCCTGTCTTGCGCACATTAAATCGATTTGTCATGCATTGCTTCCTTTACAATCTCAAAAATAATGAAGCATTACAACAATGTTCAGTGCTTTTTATGACAGGAATCAGGAAAGAGGGGCATTTCCTCCTATATTTTTGCTAAAACATTTTACATGCGACCACCGATCCAATATGTTTCCGCTGAAGAAGCTCTGTCCGTAATACAATCAGGTAACCGGGTTTTTGTGCAGGGAAGTGCGCAAACACCTTCCTATATGATGTCTAAACTGGCAGAACAAAAGGATCGGTTACAGCAGGTAGAGCTGGTTAATATTACCGTATATGGCGATATGGTGGTTGATAAACCGGAATACCAGGGTCATTTTCATATCAACTCACTGTTTGTATCAGCCAGTATCCGCGAAGCAGTGCAGGCGGGAAGAGCAGATTATGTTCCGGTTTTTCTCAGTGAAATTCCGGAATTATTCAAGCAGGGCATATTACCAATTGATGTGGCCATAGTGCATGTTTCCGTTCCCGATACACATGGCTATTGTTCGCTCGGCGTTTCTGTTGATATTGCGCGCTCTGCTGTTAATACGGCCCGCTATGTTATAGCACAGGTGAATCCGAATGTACCACGCACACATGGAGATGGCATGATCCATGTGAATCGCTTTCATGCCATGGTATACCATGAAGCACCCTTACACGAAGGGAATTTTTCATCCAGACTGGGTGAGGCTGAAAAAAAAATCGGTCAGTACATTGCAGGTATGATTGAGGATCGCGATACCCTGCAAATGGGAATTGGTGCAATCCCCGATGCAGTGCTGCGTTGTTTGAGTAATCATAAAGATCTCGGTGTACATACAGAAATGTTTAGCGATGGCATTATTGATCTGGTTGAAAACGATGTGATCAACAACAAGTATAAAGCCATTCATCCCAATAAATCAGTAGTTGGATTTGCCCTGGGTACAAAGCGTTTATACGACTACGTGAATGATAATCCGGCTTTCGCTTTTCTCGACATTGATTATGTAAATGAAAGTTCAGTTATACGACGCAATCCGAAAATGGTTGCCATCAACAGTGCAGTGGAAATTGATTTAACCGGACAGGTATGTGCGGATAGTATTGGAACTTTTCAGTATTCCGGTATAGGCGGACAAATGGATTTTATGCGGGGAGCGGCGTTGAGTCCGGGCGGTAAACCAATTATTGCACTGCCATCGCGCACAGCCAAAGGAATATCAAGAGTTGTTCCTTTTCTTAAAATTGGTGCCGGCGTGGTAACCACCCGTGGACATATACATTATGTGGTTACGGAATATGGTATTGCGTATTTATATGGGAAGAACCTGCGCCAACGGGCAAAGGCGCTGATTGATATTGCTCATCCGGATGACAGGGAAATGCTGGAAAGAGCGGCACATGAGCGGTTTAAAGTGTTTCCGGTCGAATAAGCTGTCGGCGGTATTCATCGTTCACAAACAGCAGTAATTCGGGGAAAAAGCGTTGGAAACAATCTTTAAGTAATTGATAATCTGTTTCAAATGCTTCGAACGCAGGTTGAAAATCGTCAATAAATTTTGCTCTTCGAACCAGTCCCTCCATGCTGCGTTCAATGCCCCATCGTTCTTTATAATTCAATAACCAGTTTTGCTCTTTCATATGTGGAAACATACGCGCAAACTGATCCGGAAAAAACGCCGTTTGTCCTTCCAGAGAACCGTACACCCACTGACTGAAATCATGCAGACTGTTTCCGGGAAAGGCGAGTTCATCCGTTGCCAAAAAATGATCGTACACAACATCCACAAAAGCAGATGAATACAATCCTACTGCTGGTTTAAACACCAGTTTTGCCCTGGCATTTATCGGATGATCATCGGTAAACTTATCTATTGCCCGGTGTAAATCGATCCCTCTGAGTATTGGTGAAGGGTAGTCGAATTTCTTTTTACCTTTTACAAAATCGCTGATAAGATTACCCAACAGCAGGTCAGGTTGACGAAAAGATAGATAAGCGTGTGCTAGAAAGTTCATTTTTTAAAATAAGCGGTTTCCACTTCTCTAATTTAACCATGGATTAACCTCGATTTACTTTTTATTTAACAAATTTTATCAACTGGCCGTCTGGCTTGAGTTTCAGCCGATTTTTATGTACCCGGAACAGCTAATCTTTTCAGGTATTTATCAAATATTTACTTTATCTGACCATCCTTCACTATTTGCTTGACAGGGGTTGTAACCTTTTTACTTTTACATCGTCAAACTATTCGAACAAGCATTAATCATTAAACCTTTAAATGTCATTTTATGAAAAAGTTCATCTTAATCGCCGCAACCGCTTTTGTAAGCCTGGCCAGTTTCGCTAATGTTGATCCTATTACCGGAAAGGTATTGGAATCTTTCCGTACAGAGTTTGCTGATGCAAAAAATGTACAATGGAAATCGCTCGATGAGGCAGGTCTTTTCCAGGCCACTTTCAACTATCGTAATACCGAGTTGAGTGCATTCTATGATGCAGACGGTGCCCTTGTAGCAACTGCACGTTATATTGACAAAGCAAATTTGCCGATCATGGTATCAAAAGCAATTCAGGAAAGATATCCTGAGCATGTAATGAAAAATGTTATTGAGCACAACGCGAACGGAGCTACCACCTATCATGTAACCTTACATGGTGTGAAGTCAAGCATGATTGTATCTGCTTCTCCTTCCGGAAACCTCAGCATTTTCAAAAAAATTAAAAACAAACTGTAACCTTTAAAGACGTTCAGCGTCATATTAGCATCACTCACTTATTTAAACCTTAAGCAATGAAAAAGTTCATGACTACGCTTTTAGTAGTAACACTCAGCATCACTTCTCTTTTCGCAAACAACAGCAAAAATCGCAACAACATTGATGAGCGTGTAGAAAAAAGCTTCAAAAAAACATTTGCATCCGCACAGCAGGAAAGCTGGAGCCGCGTAAACAACCTGAATAAAGTTCAGTTCAACTTAAATGGTCAGGTATTATTTGCCTACCTCGATGATGAAGGTACCCTGGTTGGCGTGTACCGTAATATCCTCTCTACGCAACTTCCGATTTCCTTAATGACAGAAATAAAAGAAGAGTATTCCGAATACTGGATCTCTACACTGTTTGAGGTTGCCAATGAAGGCACAACTACCTACTATATCACTCTGGAAAATGCCGGTCAGCAGCTGGTACTGAAAAGTGAAAACAGCTCGAGCTGGTCAGTTTTCTCCCGGAATAAAAAATAAACAGGACGTTTTTTCTCTGAGGTTTTGTTGGAAAGTCAGCCCCATCCCGTAAGGTGGGGCTTTTTTATTTTACCTTTGGCATCCAAAAACCACGTTAACATGAGTAAAGGTCCCGTTTCTCAATTCATCGAACACCATTATCGCCACTTTAATGCGGCTGCTTTGGTGGATGCTGCCAAAGGATATGAGCAACATTTGCTGGAAGGAGGAAAAATGATGATTACCCTGGCCGGTGCGATGAGTACTGCAGAGCTGGGTGTTTCCCTGGCAGAAATGATCCGTCAGGATAAAGTGCAGATAATTTCCTGTACCGGTGCCAACCTGGAAGAAGATGTTATGAACCTGGTGGCTCACAGTCATTATAAAAGAATCCCCAATTACCGTGATCTTACCCCACAGGAAGAATGGGATCTGCTGGAACAGGGGTTGAACCGGGTAACCGATACCTGTATTCCGGAAGAAGAGGCTTTCCGTAAAATTCAGCACCATATTGCCAAAATCTGGAAAGATGCCGATGCTGCCGGCGAACGTTATTTCCCGCACGAATTCATGTACAAACTGTTGAACAGCGGTTTAATGAAGGACGATTATGAGATTGATCCCAAAGACAGCTGGATGATTGCTGCGGCTGAAAAAAACCTGCCGATTATTGTTCCGGGCTGGGAGGATTCTACCATGGGAAATATTTTCGCTTCTTACGTTATCAAAAACGAAGTGAAAGCAACTACCATGAAAAGCGGAATTGAATACATGGTTTGGCTGTCTGACTGGTATCGGAATAATTCTGCCGGTAAAGGAGTTGGATTCTTCCAACTGGGTGGTGGTATTGCCGGCGATTTCCCGATCTGCGTGGTGCCCATGATGTACCAGGATCTGGAATGGCATGATGTTCCGTTCTGGGCTTATTTCTGCCAGGTGAGTGACTCCACCACCTCTTATGGATCCTATTCAGGTGCGGTTCCCAATGAAAAAATTACCTGGGGTAAACTGGGTATTGATACACCGAAATTTATCGTGGAAAGTGATGCTACTATAGTGGCGCCATTAATCTTCGCATACATTTTAGGAAAGTAAAAAGTAGAAAGTTAAAATTTAAAAGTGGGCACCCCGAAATTTGGGAACCCCTTTCACCTTTCACCTTTCACCTTTCACCAAAAAACCGCTCGCGAATGCGAGCGGTTTTTTTAATTCTTCTTGTCTCTGCGATCTTCCCGGCGATCGCGACGGTTTTCCTTCCGGTCGCGTACATTTTCCTTACGATCGGCAACATCTTCTCTCTTATCTCTTACATCTTCTTTTCTGTCTCGTACATCTTCCGCTTTATCCAGTATTCCCCCCTCATGGCGGGCATCCCGTACGTCCTCCCGTTTATCCCGGCGATCTTCTTTGCGATCGCGTCGGTTCTCTTTGCGATCACGTACATTTTCTTTACGATCAGCTACATCCTCCCGACGATCAGCCACATCCTCTGCACGATCCAGTTTTTTACGCGTTGATTGTGCCGATACATCAGAAGAAATTCCTGTAAATGCCAGCATTAAAGCTGCAAATACAATTGATTTTAAGGTGGTTTTAGTGTTCATGGTGAAGTTTTCTAAGGTGGTTTTATATATTAATTACGTATATATTGACCGCCTATTGTTCACCAGGTTTAAAACCATGTAAAATATTTTCGGTAGTTGGATATGTTATCGGGTCATTGTCGGAATTTCAAGATCGCGCTTCATCATCTGCTCCCGATTCGCCATTTCCCAGGCGGTGTAAAATACCAATTGGGCTCTTTTTTTCAACAGGGTATAATTGATTTTATCAGGTGTATCGGTTGGCTTGTGGTAATCTGCCTGCAACATACCATCGTAGTAGAAAATTACAGGAACACCTTTACGGGCAAAATTATAATGATCGCTACGGAAATAGATTCTGTTACGATCGTTGGGATCATTAAACTTGTAGTCCAATTTTAGTTTGGTGTATTTTTTATTGGCTCCTTCGCTGAGTGGTTTCAGTTCAGTACTCAGTTTGTCATCGCCAACTACATATACATAATTGAGGGTATCAGCAGATTTGCGTTCCGTATCAACTCTTCCAATCATATCAATATTTAAATTGGCAGTGGTTTTTTCCAAAGGAACAGCAGGATTATCACCATACCAGGCAGATCCCCAAAGACCTTTTTCTTCTCCACTTACAGCCATGAACATAATATTCCTGCGTGGGCCATTTCCTGCTGCTTTTGCTTTCGCGAAGGCTTCCGCCATTTCAATTACTCCAACCGTACCTGAACCGTCATCATCGGCTCCGTAATAAATTACATCCCCTCTTTTGCCAAGATGATCATAATGTGCTGTTACTACCAGCCATTCGTCTTTTTTATCTGACCCTTCCACATATCCCAGCACATTGGTGCTTTCCAGGAACTGAACTTTTTTGCTCATATGAAGCATCAGATTTGCCTTGTACAGCTTTGCGGGAACCGCACTGTTTTTTGCACTGGCAGAAATGGTTGCCCATTCCGATCCCAATAATTGTGCAGCAACTTTCTGGGAGATATTATACAACGCTGCATTCTGTTCAGCCGAGTACAGATTTACATACATGTTGCCGGTAACCGGGCCTGCTTTCCGGGGGAAATCAGTTGCGATAATCAATACGGCAGCAGCGCCTTTATCAACCGCTTTCTGGTATTTACCAAAAAGACTGGACGGGGCCATCATCCCTTTTTGCTCAGATTTGAAATCTTTTGGTGATCCATCCAACAGTACCACTGCTTTTCCTTTAACACTGATGCCATTGTAATCATCGCGGCTTCCTTCAACTATACCGTGTCCGGCAAATACGAATTCTGAAAAATAATAATCACCACTGCGACTAACTCTTGAATTCGGTTGAAAATCATCGTAGAATTGGAAGTCTGTTCCGTTCACTTTCATTTCCGCTCCGGTAATAGAATCTCTGTAAACCGGAAAACTCATTTGATAGGCACCGTTATTTCCGGGAATCAATCCAAGTTTTTTAAACTGATCTTCAATATAAGCCGCTGCTTTCCGCTGGCCTTCCGTAGCGGTTTCTCTTCCTTCCATTTCTGCCCCGGCAATAATGAATAAATGGGTTCTCAGATCCTCTTCCGTAATGGTTGCCGCAAATTTTTGCGGATTGGCTTTCTTTTGCGCAAAGCCCATGGCTGCCGGGAACAATCCCAGCACTAATAGCATTTTTCTCATTGTATTTAAACTGTTGAACCGGCAATTTAAGGAGAAGGGAGGAAAGGAGGAAAGAGGAGGAAGGGGGACAGGGGAGGAAAGGGGGAAAAGGAGGAAAGGGGAGGAAGGGGGAAAGAGGGCTGTGGAATCAAGCGAGCAGGCATTTTAATCAGCGGAGAGGTGTACCAGATTAAAATAGGAGAGCGGATGTTCAATTTGATCATTTCACCAGAATTATAGAAAACAATAGTTGTAACTCCTTCCTGATCACCTGCTTCAAAAGTCTGACAAGGATAAACTTAGGGCTATTACTATATTATCTACCGTTCATCTACCGTTGTTGAACCGTCCATGTACCGTTTATATACCGTTATAAAACGATTGAAGAACGGTAGATGGACGGTAGATGAACGGTAAGTGGACGGTATATGCAACTTGTATAATACAATGAAAATTCTGGAATTACCTTACCTTAACGTGCTCACAATAAGGCGATTCAGTAACCCTATAATTGGTTTCAAGCCAATTCTTCCAGCATTTCTTGAATTGGACTAGTTCAAAGCCAGTTTCACCATTTGGAAATAATCTGATAAGTATTCCTATTTGATTCATATGAAAATGTGGAATATATGAACTGCGAATAGGGGTGAGTTAGCCCTTTTAGAGTCTCTTCTTTTCAGAAACTCCACCCTTCTCCCCTCCCCCCTTCCTCCTTCCTCCCCTTTCCCCTCTTCCCTCCCCCTTTCTCCTCTTTCCCCTCTTCCCCCTCACCCAAAAAAAAGTCCCGCTGGACTAGCGGGACAAATACTTTTAGACGATAGACGATACATCAACAAATGGTTGCTCTCAAAAGGATTGGATGGACGGTTTGCTAAAGATCTATTGGAGCTTGGTTTTCATAAGAACAGGGAAAAATTTTCTGCTAAATCAAAGGTGCTTTTTCAATGGATTCGGATTTACTTTTTCAATGGATTTGGTCGGTTTCTTTCAAAGGATTCGGTCGGTTTTTTCAAAGGATCAGGATTTGTTGCTTCTACGGTTTGGGTTTAGAGATCTCAATAGGGGGTCGATTCGGTTTTTCGCTCCGGGCTTGTTCCCTTTTGCTGATACAAAGATGTAACAGAGACAGAACTATTGAAAATCATTTCGACTCTCAAACAAAAACCGTCGATAAACGGGAGTTTACGACGGTTTTTTGGAAAATTTGATGGGCTGCAAAGCCTGATAGGAAGCTGTTTTTTCAACCAAATCAGAATATTTTATCCCAGTTACAGTTACATGCAGGCAATTTTGTTCACCCGATTGCCATGACGGCCACCTTCAAATTCTGTTGTGTAAAAGGTTTCAATCATCTGAATGGCATATGGCAATGCTATGAACCTTGCAGGTAGACAAATGATATTGGAATCATTGTGCCTGCGAACCAGTTTTGCTACTTCATTATCCCAGCATAACCCTGCCCTTACCTGCTGATGTTTGTTTGCTGTTATGGCCACTCCGTTTGCAGAGCCGCATAACAAAATTCCAAAGGCCGCTTTACCTTCTGCTACAAAGGAAGATGTGGGATGCGCAAAATCCGGGTAATCCACTGAATTGGGACTGGTTGTACCAAAATCCTTAACGGTGAACCCTGCGTTTTCCAGATAAGTTTTAATTGCTTCCTTATACTCGTATCCGGCATGATCGCAACCAATTGCAACCGGCAATGCTTTATTGAATACTGTCATATTAATTCGTTTTTATTCGATCTAAAAATCGCTTTCCCCAACCTGAAAGAAAACAACTCTTCGTAAACTATAATCCCTCAATAGAACCGCTGAATTATCTACACAGCTTACCTTCTCTTCATCCAACGATCCTCCCTCATATGTTTCTTCTCCTATCACCCCTTTCCCATCTCCCATCTCCCATCTCCTCTCTCCTCTCTCCTCTTCCCCTTCCTCCTAACTCCACTCATCCGTTGGCTTCACAAAAAACTCATCCTTCTTATTAACACGGGCAGCAATCCCAATACTGATCTCATATAGGAACCAAAGGGGTACTGTAACAATCAGTTGACTTAATACATCCGGCGGAGTGATTACGGCAGCCAAAACAAGGATAATCACCACGGCAAATTTACGATAGGTGCGCAGAAACTGTGCCGTTACCAACCCGATTTTAGCCAGGAAGTAAACCGCCAGCGGAAGCTGGAATACCACCCCCGTACCTACCACCAGCGATACAATATTATCGATATAATCTGCTACTGTAAAAGTATTGGCAATCATCGGACTAAGGGTATAGGCCGCAAAAAAGTTAACCGTATAAGGGGCAATAAGAAAATACCCAAAAGCAACCCCGGTAAAGAAAAGTAGAGAGACCCAAAAGATCATTCCTCCGGTCCGTTTTACTTCCTTTTCAGTCAAAGCCGGACGGATAAATTTCCAGAACTCCCAAAACACATAGGGAAAGGCAACAATAAATCCGCCTACAAAGGCGATGGTAAAACTCATCATAAACTGGCTGCTCATCTGGGTACTGATCAGCTTCAGATTGATTTCTTCCATACACATGGCATCACCCAAACCTACCCAGTTACTGAACCGGCACAGGGCCCGATAGGTTATAAAGTCCTTATTAGCCGGACCCATAACAATTGTTCCAAAGAAAAAATCCATTTTTACAAACACCGCGATCGCACCGATCAGAATTGCCATCAATGCCCGCATAATATGCCAGCGCAGCGCTTCCAGGTGGTCAATAAAAGACATTTCATTCGCCGTACCCGATCCCCGTTTAAAGATACTTTTTGCCATAATAATGTTAGGAGCCCGCTAAATTAAGGAATCAAAACCTGCGGAAGCGCTTATTCTCGGAATCACCGCAATAAATCCGGAACATATTCGTTTTTTTTAAATTATACCACCCAAACCAATTGACCTATGGACAGAAAAGCCATGTACTACAGTACACATTCCATTAAAATCAATAAGGATAGTTACAGCCACAGCCTGAGGATTTCCCATTTCTTCCGGTACCTGGTTTGTGTTTTGCTTAAAGGCGAATCACCCATTCAGCACCGGCCCGGTTATGCTCGTAATGCCCGACGTTACTAAGTCTCTTTACTAACCCAACTCCATATTCGAACAAGGAAGCGCCGCAAAAAAAGCGGGGCTTTTTTTGTGTGAAAGGTCAAAGGTCAAACGGGAAAAGATAGAGGTGAAACGGGAGAGGTGAAACCCACCAGCCACCCTCTTAGTTCTCACCTTTCAACTTTCACCTCTTTCTTCTCACCTTTCACCTTTCACCTTTCACCTTTCACTTTTCACCTTCTCAAGTTTCACCTTCTCAAGTTTCACCTTTCACCTCCAGGAAGCGGACTGTTTTACCGACCTTCTCTCGAATTTTCACCTTTCACCTTTCACCTCTTTCTTCTCACCTTTCACCTTTCACCTTTCACCTTCTCATTTATGAGAACAAATATTCCACATCTTCTTTGGTCAGATTCTTCACAAAACCTTCATCATCCGCTATCAGATCACGCGCCAATACGCGTTTACGATCCTGTAACTGAAGAATTTTATCCTCAATTGTGTCTTTACAAATCATTCGGTAGGCAAAAATGTTCTTGGTTTGCCCAATCCGGTGCGTCCGGTCAATGGCCTGCTGCTCCACCGCAGGATTCCACCAGGGATCCACGATATATACGTAATCTGCTGCCGTTAGGTTCAGACCCACACCTCCGGCTTTTAAAGAAATCAGGAAAATCCGGCATTTATCATCATTCTGAAAGCGTTGTATCGCTTTCTCCCGGTCAATGGCCGAAGTGCTGCCATCAAAATATTCGTATTCCACTTCCAGTTCTGTCAGCTTTTTCCGGATCAGAGCCAGCATCCCCAGGAATTGTGAAAACACCAGCGCCTTGTGATTGCTGATATTCTCGGTAATTTCCCGACCCAGTTCTTCCAGTTTAATTGAATGATTCTCAAACTTCTCCTGTTCATTCAATATGGCCGGTGAATCACAGATCTGCCGCAGCTTCATCAGTCCCTGTAAAATCGTCAACTGCGATTTATTCATACCCTGACTTTCAATGGTACCCAGAATTTTATCCCGGAAATCATTTCGGTAGGCATCATAAATCTTGCGCTGCTCTTCCTCCATTTCACACCATAGAATGGTTTCGGTTTTTTCAGGCAAATCTTTCGCCACCTGCTCTTTGGTACGACGAAGTATAAAGGGAAATAATATCTTTCTCAAATGATCTTTCCTGTCCTGCTCACCAAATTTATCTATGGGAATAGCAAACTCCTGCCGGAAAAACTCCATGCTCCCCAACATACCCGGGTTCAGAAAATTCATCTGCGCATAAATATCAAAGGTATTGTTCTGCAAAGGCGTACCACTCATGCATAACCGATGTTTGGCCCGCAGCAGAGATGCCGCCTTGGTTACCTTACTGGATGGATTTTTAATTGCCTGAGATTCATCCAGCACCACACAGTCAAATTCCATTTCAACCAGCATTTTGATATCACTTCTTAACGTACCATAAGTGGTGATTATCACATTCTTATTTTCAAGCAATGCCTTATTTCTCGTCCGCTCTCCTCCATGATGTATATGATAGGTTAAGGTCGGTGCAAATTTGCGGATTTCATTTTCCCAGTTGAACATCAGGGTAGTGGGACAAACAACCAATGCCTTCAGCCGATCATGGGTATCGCGGTAGTGTTGCAGAAAACTGAGCGACTGGATGGTTTTACCCAAACCCATATCATCTGCCAGAATTCCGCCCCAGTTTACCTCACTCAGGTAATTCAGCCACTGGAATCCAAATGCCTGATAGGGACGTAGAATAGGTTGCAGATGCGCAGGTGGTTCCACTTCCCGAATACTTTTGAACCCCCTTAAGCGATCGTACTTTTCTTCCAGCTGTACAAAAAGCTCTTCCTCATTCCGTTCATTATATAATTCGTCGATCACACTCATGTGGTATTTCGACAAACGAAGACTCTGAGCCTTTCCTTCGCCAATCCGGAATAAGAGGGAATACCGTTTGATCCACTCCTCCGGTAAAATCCCGAGTGAACCATCATCCAGTTGCACAAACTGCTGTTTATTTGCCAGTGCACGTTTTACTTCAGCAACAGTTACTTTCTGGTCACCAAAAACAATGTCAACTTTGGCATCAAACCAATCCGTATTACTGCTGATCTGGATCCTGGTTTGCGGTTTTGCCGTATTAAACCGGAAATTCTTGAGTGCCTCAAATCCGTAAACCGAAATTTTCATCTCATTCATGGCATCCACAAAGAGGAAAAACCAGTTATTCCGTAATACATCCGGCCCTTTCAATACCAGGTTTTGCGAGCCGTCCGGGCGTATGAAATTGGAATGCAGTGCCTCGAGTTTGGATAGGAACTGCTGCTCCACTTCCTTATTACGATGCACAATCATCACTTTATCACCATCGGGCACCACAATTTCATCCTTATCACCGGGCCGGGTCTCGTATCCCTTATAGGAAAATATGGGTTGAAATACCAGATACTCTCCCTTCTCCTGTAACATCAAACGACGCTCCGGTTCACCATCTTTATAGGAAGAAATAAGGGAAGGATCAAAATCGACATGATATTGTTTTGCCAGGGGCAAAACCAGTTGTTTCAGCTGCAAGGGCCAAACTGATTTCGCTATGGTGATAACACCCTTTGGCATAAAGGTCTCCACCCGGTTCACATCTTCCTCATTGCGCCAGGTATAGATATGATCATTGTGAAAAAACAGGAGATTACTGCTGAATTTATTATCTGTAAGTTTTAATTCTGCGCCATTTATTTTCACCCAGCAGCTCAGCTCATATTGCCTGCCTTTCAGTTGTACTTTAAAGTAAGGAACCAACGGTTCAGTTACAATTCCGATAGAAAGCAGGTTATCTGTTTTAAAAGGCTTTCCCAGGGGTAATAAATAAACAAACGGACTATCTGCCACATCGTTCATTAACTTACGCAATTTGGGCTGCATATATTCTACCACCAGATGTTTGGTTTCAGCAGGCAATTCTTCACTTTCATGGTGAATAATATTTTCCCAGATCCCACTGAAAGGAGAATTTCGGTTGAGGTATTTCGTTAGTTCCGATTCCTGCATGCGGCGAAGTGCCGGAATCAATGGCCTGTCGGCTTCAGGATACAACTCCAGATTCACATATTTTGAAAGATCTACTTTCTCCACCTTACCGAGAAAACGCTGTTGTAACTCTTCCGTTTCGCCCTGAATGGCATCAACCGAAAAACCCGGATATGTTTTTTGCTGCTGATTAATTACGAGGCCAACACGCAAAGCCGCTCCCGGCTCCACTTCTGCCGTTTCAACCTCCGGGGTTTCTGTAGTTGCTGCAACCTGCTCCTGAGGCCTTGGCCTGCTGGTAACCTGAAGCGGGTTGATCCGTTTTATGGATGTGTCAAGCACACGAAGGAAGGGTTTGCCTTCTTTGTATGCAAACTCGAACTTTCCTTTCAGGTCATCATTCAGACTGTAACCGTATGCTTCCAGTAATTTGTTTTTTTCTTTGTCCCAATTGCGGATGGAATCAAAATAGTTGGGACCAAAGGAATTTAGAAGCTGAAGAAATACAATCACCTTGGGCAAACACAAGGGATGTTTGGTATCTACATAATCGCAACTGGTATCAAAATTCCGCTCTTCATTTTTTCGGATAACTACCCGGTAACTGGTACCATCCAATTCTACAGTTGCTTTCACTACTTCCTCAGCAGCAGAATCTATATTGGCTTTATTGGTTCGCAGGTACTGTTCTGCAGCATTATAGTTTTCTGGTCCGCTTAGCAATTTGATCGTTTTTAGATCAATGCTTTTCATTTTTATTACAGTGTGCCGCTGATCGTATTCAACTTCTTCTGCCTGCAATAAATTTTTATCCAGTAACTCCTGTAGTTGAATCAATGCGGCTGCTTCATGGCGACAGATATCTCCAAGGTTATAGGGACAACTGCAACGCACCGATAAGGCTTTCGGATCTGCAAACTTCTGAACATACACTTTATAATAAGTGCTGTAGCTGTCGTCTTTCACCCGAAACGTTACGGAACCCAGCAATTCATCATATTCCACCATCTCTACATAACCAATTGCATGTATTTTCTTCCCTCTGCGGATCACTTCATCTGTGCCATTGGTATAAACATATTTGATAAGGTGCGGTAATGCCATTCAAGCTTTTTTAAGTTATCCTGCTTGTGAACAGGCCAATCTGCAAAAGTAACGGAAACTGGAGCAGATAACCATAATAAATATTCCCTATTGCGGCACGGTATTAGCAATGGCAATAATAACTTTGTCTTTAAAGCCCGAATTGTTATGAACTGGTTTCCCCGAGCACTCCTGGCCGCCGGCCTTATCAGCACGCTGCCCGCCTTCAGTCAACGTTTGAAAAAAGCCGATAAAATAGTGGTGGCACAACTGAAAGAACATGTGTATTTCCTGGCAGACGACCGCCTTGAGGGCAGAAGGGCCGGTACCAAAGGAGAACAACTCGCAGCCGACTATATTAAAAATCAATTAACAACAATTGGCCTAACACCAAAGGGCAGTCAGGATGGATGGTACCAGGAATTCCCCATCTACGACGGGAAAGACTATTCGCAGGGCTCTTATCTTTTTATTAATGGAAATGAAATCAATAAGAAGAATTTCTTTCCGCATCCTTTATCGCCGGAACGAATGCTGGAAGCCATGCCTTCCATTGCATTGAAAGAAGAAGGTGTTCCCTGGTTTCTTGATTTTGGAGCCGAAAAAGAAGCCAACAAATCAAACCCCCATTTTGATGAAGAAGCGGCATTAATGGAAAAAATAAAAACCGCCGCAGAAAAAGGGGCTACCGCACTGGTGGTTTTCAATGATCCTGATCAACAATATAAAGCTAAACAGAAAGGAGAGGAACTGCCCATTCCGGTTTTATTCCTCAATAAGCAGGAATCAGATAAATACCTGCATGATGAAACCGACATGCTTGAAATTAAACTCAAAACAGGTTTTAATAAACTTGAAAGAACAGGTCGCAACGTTATTGGCTTCATGGATAATGGCGCGGCCAATACCGTTGTAATTGGAGCACATTATGACCACCTTGGTTATGGGGAAGATGAAAACTCTATGGTTCGTACCGCAAACCCCGGATTGCATAACGGAGCAGACGATAATGCAAGTGGTACGGCTGCACTGATTGAACTGGCTCGTTTGCTTAAAAAAGAAAAAAAGCACGCTTTCAATTACCTCTTCATTGCCTTCTCAGCAGAAGAACTGGGGTTGTTTGGTTCAAAATATTTTACCGAGAACCCAACAATTGCGCTGAACTCCATCAATTATATGGTAAATATGGATATGGTTGGCCGGCTGAATGACAGCAGTAAAGCGCTCACCATTGGCGGATACGGTACGTCTCCAGCATGGAGCACAACTTTTTCATCCATCTCTGATAATCGCTATTTTTCCCTGAAATATGATAGCAGTGGTACTGGCCCAAGTGATCATTCTTCCTTTTACCGGAAAGATATTCCGGTCCTCTTTTTCTTCACCGGATTGCATACAGATTACCACAAACCTTCCGATGATGCGGACCGCATAAACTATGTGGGTGAATTAAGAATAGTTCAGTTGATTCAGACAGTCATTAAATCAACAGCAACGCAACCCAAACTGGCATTTACCAAAACACGGGAACAACAAATGGGAACTTCGGCTCGCTTTAAGGTTACACTTGGAATAATGCCCGATTATGCATTCAGTGGAAACGGTGTACGGGTGGAGGGTGTTTCAGAAGGCAGACCGGCACAAAAAGCCGGACTGAAAGCCGGAGATATCATTACCAAACTGGGAGATTTTGCGGTAGCTTCAGTTGAACAATATATGCAGGCATTAAGCAAATTCAACAAAGGAGATAAAACAATGGTACATTACCAACGAGATTCATCAGAACATGCTGTTTCCGTAGAATTTTAATACATTACTCATGAAATTAAAACTGGACGTCTCAGAAATGACCGAAGATTTTTTCGGAGACGCTCATTTACTTGGAATCGTAGCTCCTGTTCGCGATTACCAGTTTTGCTGGAACCTGAACAGACAGTTTCGTTTTGGTTTCAGAGTTAATATCGGGCTTGAAATCCAGTTGAGTAAAAAGAATCGGAATTATTTTTTCCCGGTATATGAACATAAAGAACCTCAATCTTTTCGAAATCATTATCTCTACAAAAACCATCATGATGGAGAATACCTGTTACCGGAATTTCGCCACCTCGATTTTTTGTGGTTAATTAAAGGAGATGAAGTGCCTTCAGATTTGATAACTGATATAAAACTGGGTATCCGCTCCATTACTGGTGTGCAATTGGTAGTAGAACTGACTAACGAGAAAATTAAAAACAAAGAACACCTGATATTTTAATATGGCATTAGTAACAAAACTATCAAATAGCATTAAACAATATGGCTTTATCAATTTCATATCTTTTGCACTTTCAAAACTGGGAGAAAAATTAGGATATTATCATGTTGTATATTTTTTGCTATCCAAAGATTTGAGCCACCATCAGCATCAGCATTTAAAACCTCTTGCAAATGGATTTTATCTGGAGGAATTTACCAGCATCCATATAGATGCCTTAAAAAAATCCTGGCTTACAGAACAACAATTATTCCGTTTCAAAAACAGATTAACTGAAGGAGAAAATATAGGAGTTGGGATATATTCAAAATCAAATAAAGAACTCGCCTATTATTTTTGGATCTCCTTTGAAAAATATGAACTACCGGATCATCTGGATGCTTACCATGGACTACAGTTAAATTCAGATGAAGCTTATTTATATGATGGTTTCTGTAATCCTACCTATCGTGGACTTGGACTTCATGGATATGCAGCTTCTTATTTAATGAATAAAGCAAAAGATGCAGGCAGAGCTAAAGCTATAACAATAATACAAAGCATCAACAAAGCAGCTTTGCAATCACAACAAAAAGTTGGTTTTCAGCCTGTTAAAGAAATAAGCTTCAAAGGATTCAAATCCAGCATATCAAGTTCGATTCGAAATCTCTAATCTTCATCTTTTAATCTATCTCTTATGTGGCAGGAAACCGAAAACAGTTTATACCGCAAATTCAGCTTCACTGATTTTTCTGAAGCATTTGCTTTTATGACCAGAGTTGCCTTACTGGCAGAACAGATGAATCATCATCCGCGCTGGACAAATGTGTGGAATACGGTTGAAATCTGGCTGAATACACATGATGCCGGGGATATTATCACAGATAAGGATCGCAAACTGGCTGCTAAAATTGATAAACTGTTGGCCTGATCAGATCAGTTCCACAACCTGTTTGCCTGCCTCTGCCAACGCTCCGATTGGTTCTTTGTAGGCAGCCAATCCAAACTCCGTTAATATTTGTTGCACCTGGTCTTTGGATTCAGGACCTGCTGTAATCAGCAAACCTCCATTGGTTTGAGGATCCGCCAGTAAGCCGGTGATCCAGGCATCCTCCTTACCGGTTGAGTTCCGGACTTTGTGGTAATAACTGGCAGCATTTCGTTTGGTTGCTCCAGGCTGAATGCCTTCGCCCAAATAAAAGCCGGTGCCATCCAATAGCGGGATATTTTCCATTCTGATTCGGGCATGCAAACCGGCACCTTCAGCAACTTCAATCAGATGCCCCAAAAGCCCAAAACCGGTTACATCCGTCATGGCATGTACTCCTTCAACGGCCCCAAGTGCAGCTCCAACTTTGTTCAGCTGAATAAGCTGGTTCAGCAAGCCGGCATAATGACTGGGTGAAAGTTTTTTTCTCTTTTGCGCAGTAGACAGAATCCCTGTTCCTATGGATTTGGTTAGAAATAACAGATCGCCGGCTTTTGCGGTATTGTTCTGTTTAAGCTGTTGAATCGGTACCAATCCATTTACAGCTAATCCGAATATAGGTTCCGGTGAGTCGATGCTATGTCCGCCTGCCAGTGGGATTCCTGCTTCTGCACAAATGGCACGGGCGCCTTCCAGTACTTTATTAGCCAGTTCTGCTGGTAATTTATCAATTGGCCAGCCAAGGATCGCGATTGCCAGGACCGGTTTTCCACCCATCGCATACACATCACTGATTGCATTCGCGGAAGCGATTTTTCCAAAATCAACTGCATCGTCCACAATCGGCATGAAAAAATCTGTGGTAGAGATCAGCGCCTGTCCATTACCCAGGTTGTAAACGGCAGCATCATCACGGCTCTGGTTTCCCACCAGCAGGTTTTCGTATGTTTCGGAAGGTTTTGCCTGATGTAAAATGGTATCCAGCACACTGGGTGCGATCTTACAACCGCAACCACCGCCATGAGAATAAGCGGTTAATGCATAATCTGACAAATTCATATATTAAGCTTGATTCGTTAAAAGTAATTGAGTTAGGCGATCAGGATCTACAGACGCTGCGTTCAGTTGAACTATAGCAGGTGCATTAACTGAGCGGCTGGCCAATCCCTTCCGATAAAATTTATCGTAATACTGTAAAAGAATTCGGAAAGCATCCTTCAGGTTGTTTTCAATTATAAACCCGATGGCAGTTTTCGTTTCCAGTCCGCCTAACCGTTTCTGAATTTTTAATACACTGTTGATCAGTTCTTCTTTGGATGCTTTTCCATAATCCTGTAGAATGTATTGCAGTCTTTCTTCAAAAGGGATATCCAGAAAATAACAGGTCGCTTCCCGCATCTGGTTGTAGAAGGGTTGGGGAATCAGTACCGACCCGATCCGCCAGCTTTCATCTTCCAGCCAGCAGGGTTGGGAATTGATCCGCCTGATTTCCAGTCCCAGCAGGTTTTCAAACATTTCCTGACTGGGTTGTTTATCCATACCAAGATGGCCAAAAGCGGACCCTTTGTGATTGGCGAGTTGTTCAAGATTTATTACGCATTCTCCCAAACGTTGTAGTTTTTCCAGTACGGCAGTTTTTGCACTGCCGGTATAGCCGCCCAGAATTTTAAGTTTTGCAGGAAGCTGAAAGCTTTCAACAATGTATTGACGGTAGGATTTATATCCTCCTTTTAGAGTAAACACCCTGAAACCATATAAATCAAGCAGCCATGCAACTCCTGCGGAACGCATACCGCCTCTCCAGCAATGAACCAGCACCTGTTCAGTTTTCATGGCTTCCACCTGTTCCACCATGGCCCTCATTTTCGGACCAAAATAATCCAGCCCAATTTTAATAGCTGTTTCCCGGCTTTGCTGTTTATAGGCAGTGCCTACCACTTTTCGTTCTTCGTCTGTGAATAACGGTAAAGAATAAGCGCCGGGAATATGGGCATGGGAATATTCAGCCGGACTGCGTACATCCAGAATGGGAGTGGACGCAGATAATTCCAGAAATTGGGAAAGCTCAATGGATTGAACCGCCATTTTTAGCCATTCATGCTGGCCAGGAATTCTTCGTTGCTTTTGGTGCCTCTCATCCGCTTCAGTAATTCAGACATCGCTTCTTCCGTATTCATATCGTTGAGATAGAGACGGAGCAGGTTGATGCGTTGTAATACATCCCGATCAAGCAGCAGGTCATCGCGGCGTGTTGAAGAGGCAACCAGATCAATAGCCGGGTACACCCGACGATTGGCAAGGCGGCGATCCAGTTGCAATTCCATATTACCGGTTCCTTTAAATTCTTCGAAGATTACTTCGTCCATTTTAGAGCCGGTATCAATCAGTGCTGTTGCCAAAATGGTAAGTGATCCGCCATTTTCAATTTTACGGGCAGCACCAAAGAACTGTTTCGGTTTCTGCATGGCATTGGCTTCCACACCTCCACTTAACACTTTACCGGAAGATGGTGCAACCGTATTATGTGCCCGGGCCAGACGGGTAATGGAATCGAGCAGGATAATTACATCGTGTCCGCATTCTACCAGTCGTTTGGCTTTTTGTAAAGCGATGGCAGATACTTTTACGTGTTTTTCAGCTGGCTCATCAAAGGTGGAAGCAATTACTTCTGCTTTCACGCTTCTTTCCATATCGGTAACCTCTTCCGGACGTTCATCAATCAGAACTACCATCAGGTAACATTCGGGGTGGTTGGCAGAAATGGCGTTGGCCACTTCTTTCAGCAGAACCGTTTTACCGGTTTTGGGCTGAGCCACAATCAATCCGCGTTGTCCTTTACCGATGGGGGCAAAAAGATCAATCATTCTGGTACTATAGCCGTTTGGCTCAGTAAACAGGTTGAGTTTCTCAAATGGGAAAAGCGGCGTCAGGTAATCAAATGGAACACGATCGCGCACATCTTCCGGAGAGCGTCCATTGATAGTGTCTACTTTCAGGAGTGCGAAATATTTTTCACCTTCTTTTGGCGGGCGAACCGAACCGTTCACCGTATCACCGGTTTTAAGTCCGAATAATTTTATCTGCGAAGGAGAAACATATACATCATCCGGTGAGGAGAGGTAATTGTAATCACTGCTGCGAAGGAATCCATATCCATCCGGCATCATTTCCAAAACACCTTCTGCGGGGATGATTCCATCAAATTCAATATTAAAAATATCTCTTTGTTCTCTGCGGGGCTGCTGGAATTGCGGCTGACGCTGATGCTGGGGCTGTTGTGGTTGCTGTGGCTGTTGTGGCTGTTGTTGTTCCTGCTGTGGTGCAGGTGCTGTCTGTTCTGCGGTTGGTTGTAGTGCAACCTGCGCGGGAGCTGCCGCTTCCTGTCTTTGCGGAACTTCGTCCTGAGTATCTTCCTGCAGGTCAGGCTGCGGTGCGGCTGATTTGTCTTCGGCTTTCTTTCTTCCCCGTTTGGCAGGTTGTTTGTCTGGAGTGGCCGGAGCATCCTTTCGTTCTTCCTGACGGGCAACCGGCTCCTCTTTTTTGGTAATTGGCTTGCGTGGCTCTTGCTTACGGGGCTTTTCCGGTTCAGATTCTACGATTGCTTCCTCGGTAGAATTACCGGTGGTGGCTTTTACAATGCGTTTACGTTTGCCTTTATCAGCATTGTCGTTTCCTTTGTTTTCACTTGCCATAACAGCCTGTTTGTCGAGGATTTTGTAGATTAATTCCTGCTTGTCAAGTTTTTTCGCATTGGAAATTTTCAGTTGCTCCGCAATATCGAGCAACTCTGGAACGAGCATGTCGTTCAGTTGCAGAATGTCATACATACTAAGACTTGTGCGTTTTGTGAGATTTCAATCAGCCTTGCTTGTTGAAAAAAATCGAAAATTGATGATTGGTTGGGTGTACTACAAGCGAGAAGTTGGTGAGCTGGGGAAGAACTAATCAGCTTGTTTCCGACTGCAATTCTATGCTAAAATGGCCAGATTCAAAAAAAAAGGACCGTATTTTTTCATTTTGTGCTGAAAATCAGGTGATTGTTTTTTGAATTTTAGTACGCTTTCCGGCATTTTATCGTGTTATTTCATGTAGTAAGTGTTGGTTATTGGCAAAAGCCCTGATGCTGTCTAAGGTAGTATGGGCAATTTCACTCAGGGCTTCATCGGTAAAAAATCCCTGGTGGGCAGTAACCAATACATTCGGAAAGCTGGTCAGCAGCATGATTTGTTCATCCTGAATAATCTCTTCACTCCGGTTATAAAAAAACAAATGTTCCTCCTGTTCGTACACATCAATTCCCAGATAGCCGAGCTGTCCTGATTGAAGGGCAGCGATTACAGCTCCGGTATCTATTAGGGCGCCTCTGCCGGTATTGATCAGCATAGCGCCTTTTTTCATGTGGGATAATGTATCCCGGTTAATAAGGTGACGGGTTTGCTCATTCAGGGGACAATGCAACGAGATAATATCCGCTTGTTCGAGCAGATCGAGCAATGGCAGGTATTCAACACCGGTTGCTTCCAGGGTTCGATTGGCAATCAGATCGAAAGCCAGCACCCGGCAGCCAAATCCCTTCATAATGGTGCAAAACACCTGACCAATCTGTCCGGTTCCTATTACGCCCACCGTTTTGCCGGCGAGATCAAATCCGGTTAAGCGGTCGAGTGAGAAATTGCCATCGCGCACCCGGTTATAGGCTTTGTGCGTTTTTCTGTTTAAGGTTAATAACAATGCTATGGCGAATTCTGCAACAGCATGGGGAGAGTAGGCCGGAACCCTTACGACCCGGATACCCAGTTCTGCAGCCGCCTGGAGATCCACATTGTTATAACCGGCACAACGCAGTGCGATCAGTCCGGTACCCCCTTTTTTTAATTGTTCCAGAACGGATGCATTCAGCTTATCGTTGACAAAAGCACAGATAACAGGGAAACCCTGCGCCAGTCCGGCTGTTTGCTCCGTTAGTTGGGTGTCAACATACTGCAGGTCCAGATCGCTTCCCTGTCGGTTAAAATAGGTTTTGTCGTAAGGCTGGCTCGAATAAAATAAAATTTTCATATCAAAAAGGCTGAGTGTTAAAGAAGATCAGCTAAACAGGGTTTCGGCTTATCTTTGCCGACCTTAAACAGATGTCATGTTCAACAATCGAGTAAAAATAAGTCATTTGCTGACCTGGGAGCCAGCACAGCAGGAAGTTACGGTAATGGGATGGGTGCGGACTTTTCGCAATAATCAGTTTATTGCGCTGAATGATGGCTCTACTAATACCAATTTACAGGTGGTTGTTGAACTGGGACAGTTTGAAGAGGTGTTGCTCAAGCGAATTACTACAAGTGCTGCGTTGAAAGTAACAGGGGTAGTGATACCATCACTTGGAAAAGGTCAGAAGCTGGAGATTAAAGCTGGTTCCATTGAAATTCTGGGTGATTCGGATCCGGAGAAATACCCACTGCAGCCTAAAAAACACAGCCTGGAGTTTCTGCGCGAAAAAGCACATCTCCGTTTCCGCACTAACACATTTGCGTCGATATTCCGGATACGTCATAGTCTGGCATTTGCCGTGCATCAATTTTTTAATGATAAGGGCTTCCTCTATTTACATACCCCGATAATTACGGCTTCCGATGCTGAAGGTGCCGGTGAGATGTTTCGGGTAACTACCCTGCCTTTTGATAATCCTCCCCGCAACGAGGATGGCAGTATCAATTTCAAGGAGGATTTTTTTGGCCGCAGCACCAACCTGACTGTTAGTGGCCAGCTGGAAGGGGAGTTGGGGGCTACCGCCTTTGGCGATATTTACACCTTTGGGCCAACTTTCCGTGCAGAGAATTCCAATACAACCCGTCACCTGGCGGAGTTCTGGATGATTGAGCCGGAAATGGCATTTTCTGACCTGCAAGACAATATGAACCTGGCAGAGGCTTTCATTAAATATATTATCGGATATGTAATGAAGCATAACAGAGAGGATATTGAATTTCTGGCGGGTCGACTGGCAGAAGAGGAAAAACAATTACCGGCGGATAAACGCAGTGAGTTTGGCCTGGTGGAGAAACTGGAATTTGTTCTGAATAATGATTTTGAGCGGATCACCTACACGGAAGCGATTGAGATTTTATTACAATCGCCGGCGTACAAAAAGAAAAAATTCCAGTACGAGGTAAAATGGGGGGTTGATATGCAGAGCGAACATGAGCGTTACCTGGTGGAAAAGCATTTTAAGAAGCCGGTTATCGTGACGAATTATCCAAAGGATATCAAATCCTTCTATATGCGGCTGAATGAGGATAATAAAACGGTTGCCGCAATGGATATTCTGGCACCCGGGATTGGCGAGATTGTAGGTGGCAGCCAGCGGGAAGAGCGGATGGAGGTATTGGAAGCGCGCATGAAAGATATGGGCATTCCGGCTGATGAGCTGTGGTGGTACCTTGATACCCGCCGTTTTGGTACGGTTCCGCATGCGGGCTTTGGTCTGGGTTTCGAGCGCATGGTCCTCTTCGTTACCGGCATGAGCAATATACGTGATGTAATTGCCTTCCCCCGCACACCAAAATCCGCCGAGTTTTAATATAAAACGTCAGACAGGTGTTAGAACGCTGTTAGAGACGTGTCAGATACATGTTAGAACGATCTTAGACATGTGTCTCCTATGTTTGCAAAGCAAAAATAGTTCTTTGAGAATCCAGTGATCTGCCAATAGATTTGATTTTTAAGTGAAAAAGAGTGAGAGCTTTCATGTGTCTAAGCAGCCTTCAGG